>Ga0335080_10000283_pt1 | contig 45953 bp, 28 predicted proteins | sample Lox_Sample_34_FD_206720 | JGI IMG/M metagenome (GOLD analysis project Ga0335080, IMG submission 206720) | Soil microbial communities from Loxahatchee National Wildlife Refuge, Florida, United States - Lox_Sample_3.4 | ecosystem: Environmental > Terrestrial > Soil > Wetlands | place: USA... | reverse complement strand
TGACTTCGCCGAGGGCATCGTCGGAACTGGCTTCGCGCGCGCGAAAGGAGAAGTCTTCTTCGCGCATGGCGGAGAGGAGGTTGGAGAGAGTTTGTAGAGAGAAAACGACACGCTGGCGGAGAGAGAGCGCGAAACCGACCCAAAGCGTGACGATGAGGAAGGTGAGAGTCCAGGCGACGCGCGAGGAGTGCGAACCGTTCCAGAGCAAGAGCAGCGCGATGAGGGAGCCGGGTAGTCCCGCCGCGAGCGCCAGGAGCTGGATCCGGCGTTCGTACGCGAGGCGCTTCATTCCAATCCGTGTTTTTGCAAACGGCGGTACATGGCGCTGCGGCTGAGGCCGAGAGCTTTGGCGGCCTGGCTGACGTTGCCGTCGTGGCGCCCGAGGGTGCGCTGGATAAGGTGGCGCTCGACTTCGTCAAGGCTCATTTCTTCGAGGCGGACGGTGCCTCCAGCGGAGCTGGTGCGAAGGCCGAGATCTGCGGCGCGAACGAGTGGGCCTTGTGCGAGAAGAATGCCGCGTTCGACGGCATGGTCGAGTTCGCGGACGTTGCCGGGCCAGGGATGTTCGTGGAGAAGTTGCGTCGCGGCGGGATCAAAGCCGGAGATGTTTTTGCGGTAACGCTGGGCGTAGCCGCGGAGAAAGTGGTGGGCGAGAAGTCCGATGTCTTCGCGCCGTTCGCGGAGCGGCGGAAGATGGATCTCGATGGTGTTGAGGCGGAAGAGGAGATCCTGGCGAAAGCGGCCCGCGGCGGCTTCGGAATTGACGTCGGCATTGGTGGCGGCGAGGACGCGAACGTTGACGCGGCGGGTGGTCGAGGAGCCGACGCGCTCGAGTTCGCCGGTTTCGAGGACGCGGAGAAGTTTGGCCTGGAGATTGAGAGGAACGTTGGCGATTTCATCGAGGAAGAGCGTGCTGCCTTCGGCGAGTTCGAAGCGGCCGACGCGATCGGTGCGGGCGTCGGTGAACGCGCCTTTGACGTGGCCGAAGAGTTCGCTTTCGAAAAGGCCTTCGCTTAGGCCGCCGGCGTTGACGGTGACCATGGGCTTGCCCGAGCGGGGGGAAAGCGCGTGGAGCGTTTGTGCGACGACTTCTTTTCCAGTGCCGTGCTCGCCGGTAATAAGGACGCTCGCGTCGGAAGGGCCAACGCGGCTGATAAGCTCGAGGACCGGTTGCATGACGGCGGATTCGGCGATGAGCGTGGGGCGAGATTCGGCGCGAAGGAGACGATTTTCGGCTTCGAGGCGGGAAGCCTGGCGCAGCGCGTTGCGTAAATCGATTTGCGTGCGAATGATGGTCAGAAGGCGCGCGTTGTCCCAGGGCTTTTGCATGAAGTCGCGAGCGCCGCGACGCATGGCTTCGACGGCGACTTCGACGCTGCCCCAGGCGGTCATGACGATGACCGGAAGCGTGGGATCTTCGGCCTGGATTTGATTGAGGAGGTCGAGACCTTCCTGGCCGGAGGTAGTGTCGCGCGCGTAGTTGAGGTCCATGAGGACGGCATCAAATTCGCGGGCCTCGATGGCAGCGAGTACTTCAGCCGGGGAAGCGGCGAGTTGGATTTCGTAATTTTCGCGCTTCAGCAAAAGGCGCAGTGCATCGCGGATGTCGGCCTGATCGTCGGCCACGAGGACGCGGTAGGGATGATTGGCCGGATTCTTCATGCGCGTTGGAGAAGAAACTCGATTCGAGAGGGCGTCTTCCGTTAGCAAGGGAAACGGTCCTTAGTAAGTCGCAATCAACTCACCCAACTTTTGCCGGCGCCGCAGCGGCAGTAGCGTTTTCGCTGACTACCCAGCCGTCCTTCAGTTGCACGATGCGATGGCCGTAGGAAGCGTTCTTTTCGGAGTGCGTCACCTGAAGGATGCTGGTGCCACCTTCATTGAGCCGTCGGAACAGCTCCATGATCTCTTCGCCCTGGGCGGAGTGCAGGTTGCCAGTGGGTTCGTCGGCGAGGATCAGCTTGGGACTTTGAATCACAGCGCGCGCGACTCCGACGAGTTGTTGTTGACCGCCGGAAAGCTGGTTGGGAAAAAGATCTTTCTTGCCGACGATGTTGAAGCGGTCGAGGATGTCGCAGACGAGGCTGACGCGTTCTTTGTGGGGGACGTTTTTGTAAGAGAGGGGAATTTCGAGATTTTCGAAGACGGTGAGATTGTCGATCAAGTGGTAGCTTTGGAAGACGAAGCCGATGTTAGCTTTGTGAAGTTCGTTGCGCTTTTTGACGTTGAGGCGGTGGACAGGCTCGCCGTTGAAGTAGAATTCGCCGGTCCAGGCGCCATCGAGCATACCGATGATGCTGAGGAGCGTGGATTTACCGGCGCCGGACGGGCCCATGAAGGTGACGAATTCGCCGGGCTGAATATCCAGCGAAACCCGGCGCAGAACGTAGAACTTGCTGCCGCCGGCTTCATAGACCTTTTCTACGTTGCGCAATTGAATCAGGGGTTCCACTCTAGCTCCTTCAGCGCTAATCAGATGACGCGCCAGCGGTTATTCCGTTTCTGATTTGAGACTATCACAACAAAAGATTAGCCGCTTGCGCCCGGCGGCAGAACCGTCGAGCGCCGGCGGCAAAGTCCGTAACCTGAATCGCGGGACGTGCGAAAGTCGTGAGCGCGAGCTAAGCCGTGACCCGTGCCGTTCAGTCGTGGCGCAACGCGGCGATCGGGTCGAGGCGAACCGCACGGCGGGCCGGCAAGTAGCAAGCCAGAATGGCGACGACCGCCAGCAGCAGCGGCAAAGCTACAAATGCGAACGGGTCCGCCACTTTCACGCCGAAAAGGACACTGGATAAAGCATAGGCGAGCGCCAAAGCGATCGGTAAACCGATCAGCATCCCGACAAAGGTGAGAATCAAGCCGCTACGGAGAACCATGCGCAGAATGTCGGAGGCTTGCGCGCCGAGGGAGACGCGGATGCCGATTTCGTGCGCACGTTCGTTGACGGAGTAAGACATCACGCCAAAGATGCCGACGGATGCGAGGATCAGTGCGATCACACCAAGGACAGCCATCATGGTGGCGACGTAAGCGATGCCGATAATGGATTCGGTGATGACGCGATCCATGGGTTTGATGTTGTAGAGCGGCAACTCGGGGTCAATCGCGGCGACTTGTGCGCGAGCGGCGGAAATGAATTTGGAAGGGTCGCCCGGAGTGCGCAGAAGGATGGTGGTGTAGTAAGGGGGGGCCTGGCGGAAAGAGCGATAGATTGTGGGAACGTTATCTTTGGTGATCCAGCTGTAGTGGACGTCGTCTACCACGCCGATGATGGTCATCCAGGCGTGTTGATCATACAGATCACGGTGGGAGTTCGTGAGATTCGGTGAGCCAACGGCGATGTGCTTGCCCAGCGGGTTTTCGCCGGGGAAGTAGCGGCGCGCGAGACTTTCGCTGATGACGGCGACATGCGGGGTTTCGGCACCGTCGGAATCGTCGAGAATGCGCCCGTCACGAAGAGCGATGTTCATCATGCGGAAGTAGGCAGGGCTGGTGGTTTCGATGATGGCGTCCTGCAACTCGCCGCGCTTTACCGGAGGATGTTCCTGAACGGAGAAAACGTCGGTGCTGAGCCCGCCGCCGTCGGAGTAGGGAACATGCGTGACGATGGCGGCGGACTGAATGCCGGGTGTGGTGGCAAGGCGTTGCAAAAGCTGTTCGTGGAAGGCGGCGCGCTGCGCGGGCTTGGGATATTGCGCATCGGTCAACGTGAGATTCATGGCAAGGAGCGTGCGCGGAGAGTAGCTTTCGTTCACGTCCAGCAGGCCCTTGAAGTTTTTGAAGAGGAGACCACCACCAATAAGAAGGACGAGCGCTGCAGAGATTTCAGCGACGACGAGAACGCTGCGCAGGCGTCCGCGGAGGCGGCTCACCGTTGTGCCGCGGCCGCTTTCGCGCAGATTGCCGGAGAGGTTTGAACGCGAAGCAAGCAGCGCCGGGGCAATGCCAGAAAAGATTCCGCTCAGTACAACGGCGATCATTGTGAAGACAAAAGCGTTTGTGTCGAGGCTGATGGTTTTCCAGCCGGCGATGAACTTGGCGACGTCTGCCGGCATGTGGTTGAGGATCATCCAGATGGCCCACTGCGCGACGAAGAGGCCAAGCACAGCGCCGCAAGCGGAAAGCAGGATGCTCTCCGTGAGCAACTGACGCACGACGCGCCAGCGCGAGCCTCCGAGTGCATTGCGCACCGCAAATTCGGTGTGGCGGCCAGCCATGCGCGCAAATTGCACGTTGGCGACATCGGCGCAGGCAATCAGTAGAACGAAAGCGACCGCACCCAGAAGCAGCAAGGTGTACTGGCGAGTGATCGTGCCGGTCATGAAGGTTGGCAGCGGCATAGGATGCAACTCCCAGCCCTTGTCGGTATCCGGGTAGGCTTCGGCCTGGCGCTGCTGGATGCCTTGCATTTCCGCGGCGGCTTGCTGGAACGAAACGCCCGGTTTCAAATGGCCTAGAGCCCAAATCCAGCGGTTGTCGCGGCGCTCGCGGTCGGCGTTCTCGATGTACAGGGGCATCCACGCTTCGGCGGGCAACGGGAAATCGAAGCCTTTGCCCATGACGCCGACCACCACGCAGTTCTTGCCGTCGACTTTGACGTTTTTGCCGACAATGTTCGGATCGGCGGCATAGCGCTGTTCCCAAAGTGCGTGGCCGAGGATGATTTCCCGGTTGTGGCCGGGAATTTCTTCTTCGGGCAGGAAGGCGCGGCCGATTTGTGGCTGGACGCCAAGCATCGAGAAGAAGTTGGCGGTGATGTTGAAGGCCTGAACCTTTTGCGGCGTGCCGTCGCCAGTGAGATTTATCTCATTCCAGGCGTAGGCGGACATTTGATCGAAGGACTGCGCCTCTTTGCGCCACTCGAGATAGGTAGCCGGCGCGGCAGAGTTCATATCAATGTTTTGCTGTGGGCGAGCCTCCACGAGCGCGATGATACGGTCAGCATTTTCGAAGGAAGCGGGATGCAGCAGGAACGCTTCGGCGACACTAAAGATGGCGGTGTTGGCGCCGATGCCGAGCGCGAGGGCGATTACACACACCAATGTCGTCAGACGATACTTTAGAAGCATCCGCATACCAAAGCGGATGTCCTGCCAGATCGTGCTCATAGAGTTCGCCTTTTCGGAGTTGGCCGTTTCGGAACGTTCGAGGCGTTACGAAACGGCACAGACAAGAGTGTCTGTGCTACTACGCGCCGACTTGCGCTTCCTTGGTTTCTTCCACGATGCGGCCGTCGAACAGGTGAATGGTGCGCTCGGCGAAGTTGGCGTAGCGCTGGTCGTGAGTCACCATGCAAACCGTGGCGCCGTTGCGGTGCAAGTCGCGGAGCAGTTCCATCACGGCTTCGCCGTTCTTGGAGTCCAAGTTACCCGTCGGCTCGTCGGCCATCAGGATGAGGGGATCGCCGACCAATGCGCGGGCCACAGCGACGCGCTGCTGTTGACCGCCGGAAAGCTGCGAGGGGTAATGGCGGAGACGATGGGCCATGCCGACGCGCTCGAGGGCGTTTTGCACTTTCTGCTTGCGTTCCGCGGAACTGGTGCCGCGATAGGTGAGCGGGAGTTCGACGTTCTCGTAAACGGTGAGGTCGCCGATCAGGTTAAACGCCTGGAAGATGAAGCCGATTTCGCGATTGCGAATGCGGGTGCGCTCACTGATGGTCAGTTTGGCCACCGGCTGATTGTTCAGCATGTAGCTGCCATCGCTCGGGGAGTCGAGCAAACCAAGAATCGAGAGCAGCGTAGATTTGCCGCAGCCCGATGGGCCGGCTATCGAGATGTACTGGCCGCGCTTAATCTCGAGGTGAATCTCGGAGAGCGCGTGGGTCTCCACTTCGTCGGTGTAGAAGACCTTCTTAACGCCTTCCATTTTGATGAGTGTGTCGGACATTTCTGCTCTCCTTGATCAAATTTTTCGAAACTCGCTCTGCCCAAAAACCGTATTGCTCGACCGCCAAAGCAACAAACAGAAAACCGTTTACCCAACATCACTCGTAGCGCAAGGCCACCAAGGGATCCACGCGCGTCGCGCGGCGGGCCGGAATGAAACACGCGGCCAGCGCAATCAGCGCGATCAAAACCAGGCCGGAAGCATAAACCGCCGGGTCGCCGGCATGCACGCCAAAAAGAAGCGATTCGCTGTAGCGGGCTAAAGCATATGCCGCGGGCAAGCCGAAGGCCACACCGAGAAGAACCATCAGGCCGACTTCGCGCATGATCAGAAGGCGCACATGACCGGCCGCCGCGCCCAAGGCCATGCGGATCCCGATTTCGCGCGTGCGCTGCACTACAACGTATGCCAAAACGCCGTAAATTCCCAGTGCTGCAAGCAGGGCGGCCAAACCGGCGAACGCGGCGGCGAGTGTAGCCACCATGCGCGCGGAGAAGAGGTCATCTTCGACGATGCGCTGCATCGTTTTCAGGTCGAAGACGGGCAAGTTCGCGTCTAACTGGCGGACGACTTCTTGCAGGCTGGTTGCGGCGAGCAGCGGATCGCGTTCGGTGCGCACATAGAAGGTCATTTCGCGCAGCTTGGGACGCTGGGAGTAGGGAACATAGACGTAAGGGACGGGCGCGCTGCTGACGTGTTCCTGCTTGGCATCTTTGACGACGCCAACGATCAGAATATCCGGCACGGCCTTGCTTCCACCGCCGAAGGCAAAGTGCATGCCGACGGCGTTGTGACTGGGGAAGAAGCGCTTGGCCATGGCTTCGCTGACCACGGCAACTTTAGGAGAGGTTGCGCCGTCGGATTCGGTGAATTCGCGTCCAGCAAGCAGGGGGATACCGAGCGTGGAGAAGTAGTTAGCGCTAACGGCGATGTGATCGACGTCCTGGAGATCCTCGGGCAGGAGGGCCTGCGTGCCGCCTTCCGTAGTGATATTACTGCCTTCATCGTCGCCGGTGAGTGTGGCGACATCACCCGAGCCGACGGAGCGCACACCGGGTAGCGCGGCGACGCGTGCGCGCACTTGGTCGAAGAGCGCAATCGAGCGCGGCAGGTCGTAGCCATTCAGGATGGGCTGAACCGAGAAGGAGATCACGTTGTCGGTACGCATGCCGAGATCTTGATTCCGGAGATTCCAGAGTGAACGGACGAACAGGCCCGCTCCCGCCAGGAGCAGCACGGTGAACGCGACTTGACCCGCGACGAGCAGCTTGCGGAAACCAACGTGAGAGACGCTGGCCGAGGAGGTTGAGCCCTGATCTTTGATGACGTCGGTTACGTCCATGCGGGTGACCCGCCAGGCGGGAATGAGTCCGAAGAAAATGCCGGAGAGTGCGGTAGCCGCGATGGCAAAACCGAGCACACCTTTGTCCAGCGAATCGCTCAGTCCATTGATGCCGGCGTTCGCGACGACCACAGGCGTCATAATCTTCATCAGCCAGTTGCCGAGGAGAATGCCGAGGAGGCCACCGCCCGAGGCGCAGAGCAGACTCTCAATGAGCAATTGGCGGATCATGCGGCCGCGGCTGGCGCCCATGGCGGTGCGAATGGCGAACTCGCGCTGACGTCCAGCACCGCGAGCCAGAACCAAATTCGCGACGTTGGTGCAGGCGATGAGCAATACCAAGCCAACCATGACAAACAGCGTGACGATCTGCCCGCCGGAATCGCGCTGCAAAACGGTGCGGCCGTGCGCGCCGGAAGAAAGAAGAATCCGCTTGTCCAAAAACTGTTGCTTTTTCTTTTCCGGCCAATTCGACTTGATCTGAGGCAATTGTTCTTCGAGCAGCGGCTTGTACGCGGCGTTGATTCCGGATTCGGCCTGCTTCTCGGTGACGCCCGGCTTGCGGCGGGCCAGCAGGGTCATCCAGTAATCGTTCCAACCGTCCAGAGTTTCGCCGTACTCGGTCATTTGCGGCGTCATCATCATGGGCACGTACAGATCGGGCGTCTTGCCAACCTGGACGCCGCTGAAACGCGCCTGGGCCACGCCAACCACGGTCATTTCGACATTATTGATAAGCAGCGCCTTGTTGAGAACGCTGGGGTCGGCGCCAAAATGCCGCGTCCAGTATTCATGGCTCAGCACGACGTACGGCTCGGCCGATACCACCTTATCGTCGTCTTGCGTGAACAGTCGCCCGATGGCCGGCTCCACGCCGAGCACCTCGAAGTAGTTGCCGGTGACCACTTCGCCCTTGGCGCGATCGGTCTGTCCGTGATTGGAAACGCTGGCCGAAAATCCGTAACGCGCGAGCATGCCAGAGAAAACCGTGTTGGTGTCCCGCAGGCCCTTATACATCGGGTAGGAAAAGGATTCCGTGTCATCGCCGTCGGTGGAAACATGCCCGGTCTTGGGGCCGGGTGCGCGCAAGATCTCCAGCTCGCCAGGATTTTTGATGGGCAGGTCGCGCAGCAAAACTTGATTCATGAGAGAGAAGATCGCCGTGTTGGCGCCGATGCCTAGCGCCAGTGTCACGATAGCGATGACAGTGAAAGCCGGGCTCTTAGCCAGCATGCGCAACCCGAACTTCACGTCTTGCCAGAGATTCCGCATCACGCTTTCCTTACGCTATCTAAAGAATTCGGAAACGCTAACCCCACCTGCTCAGACGATGGGGCGGTGCAGTTGTTTCGTCCGAACAAAGTACCAGTACGCCCGCATTTGGCCAGGAAATTGGGCAACCCGCGCACCATCATTTGACGTTGCAATACTCCGCTCGTCTGCTGCATTAAGCTTAAAGACAACCACTTGCCTCGAAACTGAAAGCCGTCACCAGGAATACGCAGACGAGGGTCGAATGGTTCCCTGCCTTGGCGCGGCCGAAAATTTTATTGGAGTCAGCATTCCGACGCTCGAAATAAGCTCATTCATAACGCAGCGCACGCATGGGATCCACACGCATCGCCCGCCGCGCCGGTATGTAGCAGGCGGCGAGAGCCACCAAGCCGAGCGCGACGACCACGCCTAACAGCGTCCCCGGATCCGTGGGCGTCACGCCGTACAACTGGGATTTGACCACGCTCGAGAGAGCGAGCGCACCCGCCAATCCGAGGCCGATACCAACTGCGGCAATCGCCATCCCGTTAGCGAGGATAAGCCGCAGAATGTCGAACCGTGCTGCACCGACAGCGACGCGCACACCGATTTCATGGGTGCGCTGCGCGACCGTGTAGGACATCACGCCGAAGAGGCCGACGATAGCCAGCAGCAGGCCAGCGCCGGCAAAGACCGAGCAAAGCAAGCTGGTGAAGCGCCGTTCCGCCACGGACGCCGCTACATATTCCTCCATGCGCTGCGCTTTATAGATGGGTAGCTCGGCATCGAGCGCCTGCACCTGACTGCGCAGCGCGGGCAAGAGCGCAGCGGGGTCGCCTTGGACACGCAGGACAATGTTCATCGCGCCGATAGAGTTCTGGTCGTACGGAACGTAGGACTCTGGATCGGGCACCTGCCAGAGATTGCGGTGTTTTACATCGCCCACGACGCCGACGATTTCGCACCTGGAATCGGTCTTGTCCGCGGACATGCCCGGCGTGATGTGTTTTCCGATCGGGTTTTCGCCGGGAAAGAATTTCCGCGCGAGCGTTTGATTGATGACGATGACGTGCGGCGCTTTGCGATCGTCGCGAGCGGTAAAGGCGCGACCGGCGATGAGCGGGATGCGCATGGTCTGGAAGTAATTCAGGCCCACGACCCGAATATAGGTTCGCGGAAGGTCGCTCTTGGCCATGGGCCGGCCCTCAATTTCGAACGACGTGCGCAGCGAGTTGTCCGAAAGAGGCAGCGGGAGGACGGCACTGGCGTCTTGCACGCTGGGAAGAGCACGGATCCTGTCCTGCAGCGCTTTGAAAAAGTCAGCTGACTGCTGCGGTTTGCCGTAGCGCGCGTCGGGCAGGTCTACGTTAAACGCCAAAACGCCTTGTGGATCAAAGCCGGGCGACTGATGCAGGAGATGGAAGACGCTCTCGACGAGCAAGCTCGCACCAACCAGCAGTACAACCGCCAGCGACACTTGCGATATCACCAGCAGCGAACGCATCCGCGCGTGCCCGGTGCCTTCCGTGGCGGTGCGTCCGCCTTCTTTGAGAGAACGGAAAAGATTGAAGCGCGCAGCGTGCAGCGCGGGCGCCAGGCCGAAGAAAATGCCGGTGAGCAGGCAGACGGCCAGCGTGAAGAGGAGAGCGCGCCAGTCAATACCTGCGGAAGCGAGCCCAGGAATGTTCAGGCCACCCACATTGGCCAGGGCTGCGGTGGCCCACACCGAGAAAAGCAGGCCGACTGCGCCGCCCGTGGCAGAAATCAGAACGCTTTCGGTAAGCAACTGTCGCATGATGCGGCTTTTGGCCGCGCCGAGCGACGCGCGAATAGCCATTTCCCGTTGCCGCCCGGTAGCTCGCGCGAGCAGGAGGTTGGCCGCGTTGGCGCAGGCAATCAGGAGAAGAAACCCCACCGCGCCCAAAACCATCAGAAGCGCAGGGCGTGTATTGCCGACGAGCGCGTCTTTTTCCAGTTCGAGGCCGAGGCTCAGATGCCGATTGGTGTCCGGATACTGGTTGGCGAGTCGCGCGGCGATTTCAGCCGTTTCGGCGTTGGCGGCAGCCAAGGTCACACCGGGTTTCAAGCGCGCAATTCCCTCGAGAAAGTGCGAGCCGCGTTCGTTCTGACTGTCGCCCTGCGTGGCCATGCTGATCCACAAATCCATCGGCGTCGAGTCCAGCGGAAACTGAAAGCTCGCGGGCATCACTCCGACGACGGCGTAGGGCTTCCCATCGAGAAGAATCTGTTGCTCCGTGATCCGGGGGTCGCCGCCAAACCGAGCCTTCCACAGGCGATAGCTGAGCAGGGCCACGTGCGTGCCCGGCTTGTCGTCGCCAGCCGCAAAGGGCCGCCCCAGCTCCGGCTTGGCGCGCAGCACGTCCAGCAGATTCGCGGACACAATGCCGATCTCGAGGTGGAGAGGCTCGCCGCGACCCGTTAAAGTGGCTGTACCGCTGTCCCTGACGGACGCCGATTCCAGCGACTGGCTCTGCGCGCGCAAGTCGCCGAAATCCGGGTAGCTCAGCGGACGAAAATCGCCGGTGCGCAGGTCCACCCCATGAACGGAAACCAAACGGTCTGGTTCCGGGAAGGGAAGCGGCTGGAGCAAGACCGCACTCACCACGCTGAAAATCGCCGTGTTCGCGCCGATTCCCAGTGCCAGCGTGAGAACGACGACGCAGGCAAATCCCGGCGTTTTCGCGAGCATGCGCAGCGCGTAGCGAATGTCCTGCCAGAAAGTCAGCATGCGTGCGCCTCCGAGCCACTGTCCCGGCGTGGCTTGCTCCTACTCATAGCGCAGCGCCACGATGGGATCGACCTGCGTAGCGCGCCGCGCGGGAATGTAACAGGCCGCCAGTCCGACGGCGACGAGGAGGATGCAGACCGCGGCAAACGTGAGCGGGTCGGACGAAGTAACGCCGTACAACAGACTGCCGAGCGAACGGGTAATGGCCAAAGCGGCCGCCACGCCGAGCACCGCGCCGCCGGCGACCAATATGAATCCTTGGCGGCCGATCAGACTCAGCACGTCCCGCTTTTGCGCGCCGAGAGCCGAGCGAATGCCGATCTCGCGGGTGCGGCGAGCGACTTCGTACGCGAGCAAACCGTAGAGACCGATGCAAGCGAGAACCAGAGCGAGCAGACCAAAGAGGCTGGCGAGACGGGCGAGCAAGCGTTCATTGAAGAGAAGGCGTTCGATGCGCTCGGTTTGGGTTTTGACATCGTAGACGGGCAGGTTGTTGTCCAGTTCGCTGACCGTTTTTCGAATAGCCGGGACGAGCGATTGAGGAGTGACGGCGGTGCGCAGCGCGAAGCGGGCTTCGCCTCCCTTGAGCGGAACATAGGCGGTAGGAGCAATTTCGTCGCGCAGGCCGGCGTATTTGGTGTCGCCTACGACGCCCACAATTTCGCAAGGTGTTTCTTTCGGATCGTCGGGACCGAAGTGCAGGCCGAGCGGTTCGCGCTTCTCGAGGAACTTTTCAACGAAGGCGCGATTTACGACGGCGACTTTTTCCGTCGAACTCACATCCTGAGCGGAAAGCTGGCGCCCGCTGAGCAGCGGGATTTTCATCGTAGTGAAGAAATCGCTGCCCACGGAGAGCATTTGGCTTTCGACAGTGCCTTTGTCCATGCGGCCTTCGATCTTGACATCTTCTGTCCACAGGCCGCCGTCGAGCAGCGTATCCGAGGCGTAACTTACGGACTGCACGCCGGGAAGGGAGCTGAGGCGATGCTGCAGTTCGCGGTAGAGCGGCTCCATCTGGTCTTTTTTGTAGTAGCCGGTTAGCGAAGGATCGATGGCGAATTGCAGGACATTACGAGTATCGAAGCCTGGATTGATGTTTTTGAGCTTGGCTAAGGAACGCACTACCAGGCCGGCACCGGCCAGCACGATGACCGAAAGCGCCACTTGCGCTATGACCAGGCCGCTGCCGAGGCCAAAGTGCCGTCGTGATCCGAAGCTTGGGCTGGCGATGCTTCCCGCATTTTCCTTGAGCGTCGAACCTACCTGGACGCGGGCGCTGCGAAGTGCGGGAGCCAGTCCGAATAAGATTCCTGTCAACGCAGCGACAGCCACCGTGAACGCTAGCACGGTCGCGTTCGGTTCGGTATTCACGGTTCCGGAGCTGCCGTAGCTGTTGCCGAAAACAAACGCGGTTAGCGCAGCAGCGCCCCAATAGGCGATCAGCACACCCAAAGCGGCGCCAGCGAAAGAGAGCATGAGATTTTCCGTCAGGAGCTGGCGGAGCAAGCGTCCACGGCCGGCGCCGAGCGCCAGCCGTACGGCCATCTCGCGCTCGCGCGTGGTAGCGCGTGCCAGCAACAATCCCGCGACGTTGGCGCAGGCGATGAGGAGCAAAATGGCGACGGCGATCATCAGGATCGTGAGCGGCTGTCCGAGGCGTCCGCGAATGCCGGACAGCGCTTTTTGCGCAGGCAGCAACTCAACCTGCGGGTTGTATTCGGGCTTCAGAGTTTTGCTTTCGACCGTGGCGTTACGAAACGTGAGGCTGACGGCTGATTGAGCCTGTTGTGGCGTAACTCCAGATTTAAGGCGGCCAATGACTGCCATCCACCAGTTCTTGGCATCCATTGCGCCGCCACGTCCCCAGCCGATTCGCAACGCGGTGACTTGAGTCAGCGGCACCCACATATCGTAGTTCTTGCCTGGAGTTAAGCGGGTGAAGCCTGCGTCGGCGACGCCGACGATCGTGAAAGGCACGCCGTTCAGCTTGATCGTTCTTCCCACAACACCCGGGTCGGCGCCGAAGGCACGTTGCCAGTAGGCATGATTCAGAACCGCGACGGCTTCTGCGCCCTGGCGCTCATCGTCGGGCTGAATCGTTCGCCCAAGCGCCGACGTGACTCCCAAGGTCTGAAAGTAGTCGCCTGAAACCAGCTCGGCTTGCACCATGCTGGCTTCGCCGTTGCCGCTCAAGTCCGCCTGCGTTGGTCCGGCAAAAGCGGCAACATTGGAGAAGCCTACCTCGTTGCTGCGGAACTGCTGAAAAACGGGGTAAGGAAACGAGCAACTGCCGGAGGAGGTGTCTGACCAGTGGGTGGCTTGGCAGTCGCCGTAGCTGCTGGAGCCGGACTCTTGCGGCCGGCCATGGGCGGACCAGCGAAAAATGACGAGATCCTGCGGGCTTTTTACGGGGATGGACTGCAGCATCACGGCATTGAGCAACGTGAAGATGGCCGTGTTGGCGCCGATGCCGAAGGCGAGAGTAAGAACGGCTACAGCGGTGAAGCCTTTGTGCTTGGCCAGCATGCGCAGGCCAAAACGTACATCTTGCAGGAGAGAATGCACAGGGCCTCCGTCCGTCTTCCTTGACGTTACCGACCGTTCTGCGGTTCAAAAAATTCAGAACGCGATGCAGACCACCATGCTGGGCCGGACGGCCGCGCTCGCTACGCGGCTCTTACTTGAGACGGATGCGGTCGTATTGGTCCCACGCGGACATGTCGGAGAGGATCACTTTGTCTCCGACCTTCAGGCCTTCCAGGATTTCGATCTGGTTCACCGAACTGCGGCCCAGCTTGACGTTGACGCGCTGCGCTTCCGAGCCATCGGGATCGATTTTGAAGAGGCCGACGGTGCTGTCCGACTGGCCATGGACGGGCCGACCCACATACAAGACGTTGGTCAGATTTTCGAGAATGATCGTGCCGTCGACGCTCAAATCCGGACGAGCGCCCGGAGGCAGCGGATCGTCGATGGTGACGTCCACGGTGACCGTGCCGTTGATGACGGACGGATCGACGCGGGAAACGTGACCATTCACAATGCCGTTGCGGGTATCAATCGTGGCTTTCTGGCCGGGCGCCACATCTTTCGCCTGGGTTTCCGCGATTTTCACTTCGGCGCGAAGTTTCTTGGGGTCGGCGACACGGGCGAGATTCATGCCGGGCGTAACGTGCTGGCCGACATCGACGGGCAGCAATTGGAGTACGCCATCAATGCCGGCACGAACGTGAAGCGCATCGACTTGACTCTTTTTCAGGTTGTAGAGCGCGCGCATCTGTTCAACTTTCGCCTGTTGCGCGGCGAGCTTGGCGTTACCGGAGTCGGTAGCGATCTTGGTGCGCTCACTCTCGAGCTGTACGCGAATGGCGAGTTGCTCTGCTTTGACGCGCGACTCCTGCTCAATGACCGAAGCCGTCAGTCCTTCCTTGACTAGCTTGGCATCTACGTCGTGCTGAATTCGCGCTTGCTCGTAATCGCTGCGGACAGAAGCTTCGGTGGCCTTCTGGCTCATCAGGTCACTGTTGACCTGGACTTTGAGGTTCTCGTAGTCGGCCTCGGCGCCTTTGAGCTGAAATTCCGCGTCGACGAAGTCCTTTTGTACGGTGGGATCGCTCAATTCCATAATGATGGAGTCTGGCTTGACGATCGCGGGTGGGCGCAGTACCCATTTATCGACGTGCGCATCAGTCTGCGCGGGGATCCAGCGAATGTCTTCCGGCACCAAGGTGCCCAAGCCGCGAACGTCGCGCACCATGGGACCGCGCTTGACGGCGTCCGACCAGATGGTCCCGACGTCAACGGTCGGCGCCGCCGGCTTGAGCTTGGACAGCCCGTAGGTGACACCGCCGAGCAGCATCAGTGCGACTGTGCCGTAGACGATGCGGCGGATTTTTTTGGCCCGTGCGTTTGATGGTCTTTGAATGTCCATTGAAGTTCCTGCCTTCCCAAGGCGCAAATCACTGGCCCAAGAGAATTCGCCTAACCAGCTGTTTTGTCAATGCCTTACAGCGTGGTGCAGCCCGGTGGCGAGTTTTGCTTGGCCGAATGTGGGAATATTCGTCCCAGCACCGGACAGTAGGCATTGCAAAACTTGAGTCCCGGAGTGGCAAACTCACGTCTTGCCAAGGCTTCCCTCGATGAATTTAACCGCTCGGTTAAATTCATCAGCGCGGGCGCTCCGGCATCTGCCTGTACTGCCGGTGTCCCTATAGAATACGTCTAAAGCACGCTAAGGTTCTAATTGTCTTTTGCAACCTCGTCGAAGTACGTCCATTTGTGATAATTTCCCAACGCTCCACAACCTTCGCCCAGGAGGTTCTTCATGCGTCTGCCCGTCGCCTTCGTTGTTTGTCTGTTTGCATGCTCAGCTCTCGGCTTCGCTCAGCAACAACCAGAAGGTCCCACGTCCGAGAAAGCGCAGAAGAGCTACAAAGAAGGATTGGAGCACGAGCGCAAACACGATTGGTTCGGCGCGCTCGATAGTTTCAAGAAGGCAGACAAACAAGACGAAGGCCATTGTCTGCCATGCCAGAAGAAAGCCCTGAAATACGCGATTCAGTTGCAGGATTGGAAAGTAGCGCAAAATGTTACGGCAGAAATGATTGCCGAAGCGCAAGGCGAAAAGAATGTCGCGCTCGCCCACTATCAAGCCGGCATGGTGGCGTTAGACGAGGCAATCATCAAGAACAAAAAGGACCTCTATTCCCGCGCACACGAGGAATTTTCGAACGCTCTGGCGGCTGTAGCGAATTTTCCCGAAGCGTTGCTCGATGACGGAAAGGCTTTGGCGCATCTGAATCAGGATGCGGCAGCCAAAGCGGATTTTGAAAAGTACGTCAGCCTGCATTCGGCCAACGATTCCGACCGCCGGCGTGCCCAGCGATTCATTGACGAGCCGGAACTGGCTCGCGCGAGGATGGCGCCGCCATTTGCCGTGGACACGCTTACGGGCGAGCACCTCTCGATGGATGATCTCACCGGTAAGGTGGTGCTCATCGACTTTTGGGCGACGTGGTGCGGACCCTGCCGCGAAGCCTTGCCGCACATGCTGCAGATCGCCAAAAAGTTTCAGGGACAGCCGCTCGTGGTGCTGAGCGTGAGCCTGGATAGCGATGAGAAGAAATGGAAGGATTTCATCGCGAAGAATCAGATGAACTGGATGCACTATCGCGATGGCGGCTTCACTGGACCGGTGGCTACGCTGTTTGGCGTGAAAGCGATTCCGCAGACATTTACGGTGGATGCCGATGGGGTTGTACAGGACCAGCATATCGGCGACGCATCGATTGAGGGCAAACTGAAGAAACTCGTCGCGCGGGCCGAGGAGTTGCAGCCTGGACGGAAAGCCCTGCAGTGACTCATCGTCAATGTCTTTGGCTGTTCGGAGGTTGAGAATATGAGATTCTATCGTTTGGGTGGGCTTGTCGGGATGTTGCTCGCGGCAAGCGCGACAATCGTGCTGCTGGCGGCGGATGCGCCGTCCGTCACGGTGAAGGGGTATGTAATTGATTCGGCTTGCGCGTTCACCAAGGATTTGGCGAAGCCGATCAGCAGGCAGTGTGCCACGGCCTGTGCTAACGCCGAATCGCAACTCGTTATTCTTGCGGATGATGGCGCCATCTACTGGCCCATTGCTGCCACGACTCCGGCGACCGGACAGAATTCGAAGCTGCTGCCGTTTGCTGCGGAGAAGGTCGTCGTAACGGGGAACGTCTATCAGCGCGGTGGCTCGAAAGCGATCGTGATCAGCAAGGTTGAATCGCAAGCGTCTGCGAAATAACCGAATGTGAGGGAATACCGGGAGTTAGCTATGGCGATGCCTGATCCTTTTTGAGAATTGGGGCAACTCCGCGTCGATCCAGTCCCTGTTGGCAAAGCATGCCCGGGTCTATGCCAGTTGACCGCAGGGTGGCGACGCCGTATAGATAGATGGCTATGAGAGCCATCACAACAAAAAGAATTTTGAGAGCCCTTTGCGCGCGCGCCGATAGAAGCACTCTTCCTGGTCTAACAGTCCTGGCGCTGCTGGTCATAGGCCTAGTGCTCGTCGCTTACGCGGCAGACATGCCGAAGCCCTTGCAAATTTATTTTGTTGACGTCGAAGGCGGCCAGTCCACGCTGTTTGTGACGCCACAGGGCCAATCGCTGTTGATCGATGCGGGTTGGCCAGACAACAACAATCGCGACGCCGACCGCATTGCAGCAGCGGCGAAATCCGCGGGCGTCAGTAAACTTGATTTCGTTCTGCTGACTCACTATCACGCGGATCACAGTGGCGGCATCCCGCAACTCGCTGCGAAAATCCCAATCGGCGCTTTCATCGATCACGGACCCAATCGCGAAGACAGCGCCGGGACGAAGCAAATCTTCGACGCTTACCAGAACACGCTGTCGTCCAAAAATATCAAGCGCATCATCGCAAAGCCGGGCGATGTTCTGCCGATCACCGGTTTCACGGCAACCGTCGTAAGCGCCGATGGAGTCGTGCTGGACAAGCCCTTGCCTGGAGCCGGCGCCAGCAATTCTGCTTGCAGTATCGTTGAGCAATTGCCGGACGATCCCTCGGAAAACCAGCGTTCGCTGGGAACGCTGATCGTTTACGAAAAGCTGCGCATCCTTGATCTTGGCGACCTTACCTGGAATCACGAAAAGGAACTGATGTGTCCTGCCAACAAGCTGGGGAATGTGGACATCTTTGTGGTGTCGCACCACGGCTCATCGACCAGCGACAGCACCGCTCTAGTGAACGGCATTTCTGCCCGCGTCGCGATCATGGATAATGGCGGCACCAAGGGAAACAATCCCGCTACGTGGCTTCGCGTTCGGAATGCTCCGGGACTGGAAGATCTGTGGCAGTTGCACACCAGCGAGCCGCCCAAATCTCTCGGCGCGCGTATGCACATGTTCATTTTTGGACAGGATGCTTTTGTTCGTAACGTCCCTGATCCCAACATCGCTAATCTTCCTGGCACGGATGCCGGCAACTATCTCAAAGTGGTGGCGTGGAACGACGGCAACTTTGACGTCTACAACTCACGCACCAACGCGACGAAGCACTATCCGGCGCGATAGGCAGTGACCCGGATTCCAGATTTTACCTCGGCATTATCCCTTAAGACGTAACCGGTTTTGGAACTGAAGCCCAAGCTGGCTCATCCAACAGAATGAGTGTTCGTCGCTGCACAAACTTTAACCAAGGCATACGATTTCCGGTGCCCCAGATCTCTTTCTGAATCATTTCATTCTGTGAGCAAGCGGTCCGGCTTACAATCCTGCACGCATACCGGACAACCCATGCGAGGAACGGTCCTATGAGACTAGGGATTCGCAAGACGTTCAAAATTCTGGCTCCAGGAAATTCATTGCGACGGCGAGTCGCGTACAGTCTGGCGATCGCCCGGCTCATTCTTGTTCCCGTGATTTTTCTCGCAGTGTATTACCTCTTCGAAATGGGTTGGATCGTGGATCGGATCGTGAACACCGATGCGCCGGCGGCGACACACGCACAGGAAGCTTCCATTGAAATGCTAGAGGCGCGCCGCGCGGAACGCAATTACCTCCTGCTGCGCGATCCCAGCTATCTCGCCGCGAATCGTCAATCGGTGGAGAAGGCGCAGGAGATTCTGGGCCAGATTCAGGACCTGGAGCCGGAGGACGCCGGGGATACTTCGAAAGGACTCGCGTCTCTGCAGTTGTACGAGCAGCGCTTCGCCGCGGCCGTTTCCGCTGTCGGCGAGCCTGGGCAGGCGGACGGCGATCGTGTTCGAGCGGTGGTCCGCGCCTACGAAAATGATTTGGACAGCCTTCTACGCGGGTCGCGCGCCAAAAGCCGGGCTCAGCTTATCGACCAGTTGCGCACCCGGGTGGAGTCGTTTGATTCGCAGATCTCGGAAACGGCGCAAGAAGCCAATCCTGGGCTGGCGCACCTTACCGGCGACTTGCAGGCTTCGAGCGCGATGGTTCTGCAAGTGCTGGCCACGTTGCAGACGGAAAACTGGAAGCGCGTCGAAGCCGACCATCGCGAGGCGCGCCGGCTGATGCGCCAGGCCGAATGGGCGCTGAGCATCGTTTCCGCACTCACGCTGATTTTCAGTATTTGGGTCAGCTTGTTTTTGCCACGGCAGGTGGTCAAGCCGTTGATCAGCCTTCGCGAGGCGGTGGATCACGCCGCGGAGGGGCGCGGCCTCACCGATTTCGAAATTCAGGGCAAGGGCGAAGTTGCCGAACTCGCGCGCAGCGTTCAGCGATTGATCGCGCGCCTGCAGCAAAGCCAAACCGGAGCCGCGTGAGAGCCGCGGTCTCGTTGGCGTTCAAAGCTCATTCCGGCCCTATCGGGCCAGCCGTTTCACTAACTCGAATAGAAATGCCTGCCCCTCATAGAACGATTGGACGCCCATTCGTTCATCACGCCCATGGAAGCGAATGTCGTCACGGTCCATGAAAAAACCTTGAATGCCGTAGCAGGCAATTCCTGCGGAGCGCAAGTATCGTCCGTCGGTCGCGCCCATCACCATGATCGGGACGGTCGGCACTCCTGGCCACATGCGCGAGGTAATCTCGCTGACAGCATTCAGCACATCCGGCCGCATCGGCGATGCCGGAGCTTTGGAGAAATCGTCGCTGAGCTGTTTCACGGTGACTTGGTCATCCGCCACAACCTTTTGCAATGTGCTGAGCACGTATTCGGGCGAATCCTCGGGGAGCACGCGGCAATTCACAGTCGCCGCAGCGAGCTGCGGCAGCGCGTTGATGGCGTGGCCGCCTTCGAGCATGGTGGCCACACAGGTGGTGCGCAACGTCGAGTTCCAGGCTGGTGAGGCCGCGGCTACGTGCTCCATCGCTTCTTGTGAACCGCCGGCGACTTTGGCGAGGTCGTCTTTTATCGGGCCGGTTTCGATCTTGGCCATCCGCTGAAAGTATGCCGAGGTCACTTCGTTGGTCTTTAGAGGAAAGCCGAAGTCACCGAGGCGCGAGAGCGCGCCGGCTAAGTGATAAATCGCGTTGTCGTGTACCGGCATGGAGCTGTGTCCGCCCTTGTTGCGCACTTCGAAGCGGAAGTTCAGCACGTACTTCTCGCTGACCTGGAGGTCATTGGCGATTTTTTTGCCTTTGGCTTCTTCGCCCCAGCCGCCTTCATTCAGAGCAAACTCGGATTCAATCAAATCGCGGTGATTCTTAAGTAGCCAGTCCACGCCGTTGTACGGGCCGCCGCCTTCTTCGTCGGCGGTAAGTGCGACAATAATGTCCCGTTCGGGCTTGAACCCTTCCTTCTTATATTGGATGAGGTTGGCGATCCACACCGCGGCTTGCGCTTTGTCGTCACCCGTACCGCGCCCGTAAAAGAAGCCGTCTTTTTCGACGAACTGGAACGGATCCATGCTCCAGTCCTCGCGCTTTGCCTCCACTACATCTATATGTGCGAGCAACAGGATCGGCTTCTTCGCGCCAGTGCCGCGGTAGCGAACGACGATATTGCCTTTCTTAGGAATCGCGCCGCCCAGAAAAATATCGGAGTCCGCGAAACCAGCGGCCTTTAGGCGCGCTGCCGCAGCTTCCGCTACGGGCGTCGTCGCTCCGGTAGTGAACCCGGACTGAATCTCAATGAATTGTTTGTAGATATCGTGCGCCAGTTGCTTCTCGGCCTCCGGCCGCGTCGTTTGCGCATCGGCTGAAGCGAGGAAGGGCAGCGCAAACAGAAACATTAGAATGGAGTGGGTGATCTTGTTTGTTGTCATGCGGCGCATTCTTTCACGAGCCGCGCGCCGACGCAAATTCCGCCGACCGAGCCGGAACACGCCGCCACTTTCACGCCCAGGAATAGCCTTGCTTTGCCAGCGGCAACGTGCGGATGCGCTTGCCGGTCACTGAAAAGATTGCGTTGCAGATCGCAGGCAACACCGGCGGCAGCGCCGGCTCACCCAACCCGGTCGGCGGATTGTCCGTCTTCAGAAAGTGCACTTCGATTTCCGGCGGCACTTGATTCATCCGTAGCGGCGGATACTCGTGGAAATTGCTTTGCACGGCGCGCCCACGGTCAATCGTGATTTCATAGCCCATCAAATGGCTCATACCTTCGATCACCGACCCTTGTGCTTCATTCAGCGCACCGCTGGGATGAATGATCTGGCTGCCGATATCACCCGCCACCCAAACTTTATTCACGCGCAGTTTCGTTCCATTTGGTCCGGGTGTCACACGCACTTCCGCAACTTCCGCGAAGTAACCACGATGGCTAAAATGAAACGCTACGCCCATGCCGGTGTTTTTGGGCAACTTCCGTTTGCCCCACTCAGATTTTTCCGCTACGAGTTCGAGGACGCCACGCATGCGCTCCGCATTGAATAAGAACGCTGCTGGTGTGGGCTGTCCGCCTTGTGGAACTGGCGCCGCCTCCATGGCTGGAGTTCTCAGTAGTGCCAGCCGAAACTCGACCGGATCCTTGCCCGCCGCGTGCGCCAGTTCGTCAATAAAGGACTGCATGACAAAGGCGATAGCGTTACTGCCGGGCGCGCGCATCGCACCGGTCGGCACGCCCAGCGGCATGACCGAGCTCTGCAATGCGTAGTTCGGAACAAAGCGGCCGGGAAATTCATCCGCAGAAATTCCGGCGCTGGCGACAAAGCGATCGCCTTCGCCAAAACTGACAAAGTGATTTTCCCAGGCCACCAGCTTGCCTGACGCATCCACTCCGCCCTTGAAGTAATGAAATCCCGCAGGCCTATAAAAATCGTGGTGCATATCGTCTTCACGCGACCATAACAGTTTGACGGGCGTGCCGTTCAACTGCTTCGCGAGGTAGCCGGCCTCGATCATGTAGTCATTCGTGAGGCGCCGCCCGAATCCGCCGCCGATACGCGGCAGATGAATGGTGATGTCGCCTTCCGAGATGCCCAGCGTCTTAGCCACCTGGGGCAAGCCGCGTTGCGGCGTTTGGCTGGGCGCCCACATCTCCAGTTTCCCGTCGACAAAGCGCGCGGTGCAGTTCTGCGGCTCCATCGGCGCGTGCGCCAGGAAGGGGTACGCGTACGCTGCTTCGACCGTTTTCACACCCGACGCCAGCGTTGCCTCGGCGTTGCCATCGGCGCGTAGTGTACGTTGCGGCTTATCTTTCGAAAGTTCGGCAGCCTTCAGCGCAAACCCCACGCTGCTTTGTGTCGCCGTCTTGCCTTCGTCCCATTGCACCTTCAACTGCTTCTTCGCCGAATTGGCGATCCACCAATTGTCGGCAATGATGGCCACGCCGCAGAGCAAGCCGGTTAAATCACTTCCGCCTTCCACTACAAACGCATTCTTCACGCCGGGAATCTTCTTAATGTCTTCCGTATTCGCGCTTACCACCCGTCCTGCGAACACGGGACATTTCACAAACACAGCCCAAAGCATTCCTGGCAGCTTGAAATCGATGCCGTAGAGCGGTTTACCGGTCACGATCCTGCCGATGTCCACGTTCGGTATCGATGTGCCGATAATCTTGAAATCCTTGGGGTCCTTCAGCTTTACGGTGGACAAATCCGGCGGCATCATTTCAGCCGCTTTGGCTGCAATCTCGCCGTAGCCCACGGACCGATTCGAAGGCTTGTGCAGCACGTGGCTCTCGGAAGTGCTGCACTCCGCTTCGGGCACGGACCACGTTTGCGCCGCGGCTGCCACCAGCATCTGTCGTGCGGCCGCACCGACCTGGCGCATGGGCAGCCAATTGTTGGGTGTCGCCGTGCTGCCGCCAGCTACTTGCAAGCCGTACTTTGCGAAGTTCACGTCGCCTTGCTCGATGCGCACGTCTTTCCAGGCTACGTCGAGCTCTTCCGCAATCAGCATAGGCAGCATCACGCGTACGCCCTGCCCCTCTTCGGGGTTCTTCGCAATGATGGTCACAATGCCATTTGGCGCGATCTTTACGAAAGCATTCGGATTGAGGGAGGGCGCCGCGGCCGGCTGTTGCGCCCATGCCGCGCCTTTTCCGAGCGGTTCGATGTACGCGGAAAGAAGCAGCCCTCCACCGGCAATCGCGCTTACGCGTAAAAAAGAACGCCGCGTCAGTGCTGCTGTGTCGCTCTCAAGTCTCTTGCTCGTTTTCTTAGCTTCGGTGGTTTCGAAGGCGATCATGGGGACCTCCACGTGTGCGTAGTACTAGGCGGGTACTGGGAACACCAGCGGGTTCGCCGCTATCAAAACGCGAATATTCTCGTCGCGAACCGTTATGCACCCAACGGACTGAGAGATTATAGCCCCACCTCCAGGCGTACCGCAGCCCATTCCGGGGCGCTAGGACCGGCTCTCTCCTTGTGCAAGCTGCGCCGCCTGATTCGTTCTAACTTTGCGGCTATAAGCAACCTGGTGTCTATCCAGCTACCTCTAAGGAGGTAACACATCCGAGTAAGTCCGCTGTTCGCGAAGAGCGGTGCCCGCTTACTCTGGACGCTCCTTCCCCGGGTTGCGCAAGACGGGTTCACGCAAGAAAAAGGCCGAGGCAATTTCGAATTGCTGGAGGTGTCTACCGTGAGTACATCCATCGTGGTGTGTCTCCATTCGAAGTCCATTTCCCAAGGAAGTGTGCAAGGAAAGTCACAATCACGGATCGCTAGTCCGCTGCGATTCCTCAGAGTTCTTCATGGTGCTCTGTTCGCGACGGCCATGTTGTCCCTGTTGCTCACAGCGAACGCTGCCTCTGCGCAAACTGCCGCTCGCGCGACTCCCGCTTCATCTTCCGCACCCGGCTGGGTCGTCATCTCTGTGTCTGACTATCGCGCGTTGCACGCCAAAGCCTATCCTCCCGAGCACGAACCCGAACCGCTGCCCGTGGATGCTACGCTGACCCGGGTCGACTACGATCTGCGAATTGACACCGAACTAGCCACCGGCCGCGCGGCTCTTACGGTCGACGTGCTCAAAGATGGCTGGGTGCGCGTGCCGATACCAGCCGGCTTGCTGGTTCGCGAAGCCAAGCTCGACGGCAAACTGATCTCGCTAGTCCCGCCTGCCCCGGGTACGCCAAACACCAACACGCATCTCGCGGCGCTGCTTTCGCACGCTGGCCGCGCGGTTCTGCAACTAGAAATCGCGCTTCCCGTGCAGTCCGTGACCGGCGAAGAAAGCATCACGTTGCCTTCGACCGAATCCGGCGTCACTCGAGCCACCGTTCACCTTCCCAAACAAGGTGTGGACGTTCGGCTTTCTGGCGGTCTGCTGGCCGATAAATCCGAATCGGCCAACGACACCAAGTGGGTCGCCTACGCGCGCGGTACGGAGCCGTTGACGCTCACTTGGAAGCGCAAGACTGAGGATCACCGCGCCACACAGCCGCTGCGCCTTCGCGGTTCGCTCACTGAACTGACCGGGCTGAGCGAAGACACCACTTCGGTCATGGCGGACGTCAATGTCGAAGTTACGCAGGGTGCCGCGAAAGAAGTTCACCTTACGTTGCCGGAAAAGCTCACCATCAACTCCGTCTCCGGAGCGATGGTGGGCGACTGGGATGTGAAAGATGGCCAACTCGGCGTCACCTTTCTCGAACCTATCGAACACACCGCCAAGTTCACCATAGCCGCTGAAATGCGCAGTTCGCGCGACGGTCAGATCGAAATTCCGATCCTGCGGCTGCTGAATGCGGAGCGCGACAACGGTGGCTTAGCTGTGGAGGTGCTGGGCGCCGGCGAAATCAAGGAGTTCAAAGCGGAGGGCTTGGAGAACGCGGATGCGAGCGATCTCGGCGAGCTGGTTTCCTCGCGCCAGTCGACCTCACTCTCTGCGTTTCGTTTCCGCGGTGGCGACGCCAAAACGAAGCGCTCGCTCGTCGTTAACGTCGCGCGCTACACGCCGCAAGCCATCCTTATGGCCAACGTTTCTGAAGCGCGCTACAACGTGCTCATCACCGGTGAAGGGAAGCTCCTGGTACAGGCGCGCTATGCCGTTCGCAATAATGAGCGCAACTTTCTGAAGATTACGCTGCCGCAGGGCGCCACGCTTTGGTCTGCGGCGCTGGCGGGTAAACCCGTGCGTCCAGGCCAATCGCCGGACGGCGCCGTACTGCTCCCACTGGAAAAGGCCCACGCTGGTGAGGATGCGCCGGAATTTGCCGTTGAGCTTGTCTACATCGCGCATGGCTCGGCGTGGAACGACAAAGGCCAGTTCAAGCTAGCTCTCCCTGCGCTCGATCTGCCCGTTTCGCGCACGGGCATGGCCGTCTTCCATCCACCGCTATTCAAGGTCAATGCTGAGCCCGGTGTTTTTCACGTCGAAACCTACGCTGATCCCACCTCGGGCGCGTTGAATCCTCCTACATCGCAACCGGTCGCGTGGTACAGGAGTGGCACGGGTCTCGCAGATGAAGGGCGCGCTGTTCCCAGTTCCGTTGTCGCGCCACCTGCGCCACCGCCCGGAGTGGAGTACAGCATCGACTCGATGGCGCAAAGGAAGGAGCAGAAAGTGGATGGGCTCCCGCGAATTGACCTCGACAATGTTCGCCTTAGCGGCGGTCGCGCCTCAGGCATTCTCCCGATCCGAGTAGATTTCCCTGAACTCGGCCCTTCCCTCTTTCTCGTTTCCGAACTCACTGCCGAAAACAAGGCGCCCGAAGCGGCTTTCAACTTTCAGCGCGACAAGAAGGGAAGTGCACAATGAACGCCACGAAACTCGGGAATACAACGACTAGCGTTATGAAACACTTCTTCTTCGCTGTCGCCATCGCGTCTGCTCTAAGTTCTCCACTCTTCGCGCAAGCCGATAAAGTCGTGCCGCCCGTTCCGCCAAGCGGAAACGTCACTTTGACCCTCGAGGAATACAATCACCTGGTCGAACTGGCCAGCCGCCAGCCCAAACACATCGAAACCGCGCCCATTCCGTACGTCCTGAAGCGCGCCGAACTTAAACTGCGCGCCACCAGCGACTCCGTTTTGGGAGCGATTCAACTCCAGGGAGAGACTTTCAACAAAGGCGAGACCAAAGTCGCACTCACGTCCGGCCCGATCATTCTTGACGCCCGTCAGGAGGGCAAACCGCTGCCGCTCGAACTCGAAAACGGCACGCAAACCGCGGTTCTGCCCGGTCCCTCCGATTTTTCCGTCTATCTCGAAGCCGGCTTGCCACTGGCGATCGAGACGGGCCGCGCTTCCTTCAATCTGATGGTTCCCGCTGCGGGCAGCGCGCAACTCACGCTCGAAGTTCCGGGCGATCGTACGGCGGTCCATCTCAGCTCCGGTCTTATTACCAGCCACGAGTCGCAGAATGGCAAAACCCTCATCGAAGCCACGCTCGTACCAGGCCAGCTGGCCAACATCTGGTGGACGACGCGGGAAGTCGTCGCTCCGGTCGTGCCGCGCGAAGTGCATTTCCTCTCCAGCATGAAAACGCTGGTCTCGGTCAGCGAAACTGACGTTCGTCTCGCTATTCTCGCGGATGTGACGGTGCTGCAAGGCCAGCCGACCCAGTTCGAACTGGCTATTCCTTTGGGTTACGAAGTGACCGGCGCGACCGGTCCTACGTTGTACTCGACCGACACCGACGCGCAGAACGGCATACTGATCCTCAAGCTCAACAACGCGACGCAAAAGTCTCAGCAATTCCTCATTTCGTTGGAAAAAGCCAGCACCGCCACACAAGCCGACGTGCCTTTCGTCTCGTTGAAAAATTCGCAGCGGGAAACTGGCGAAGTGCTCGTGGAAGGCGTCGGCACCATGGAACTAACCGCCACCGAAGGCGGCAGCCTCAAGCGCATGGACTTCAAGGAAACCAACACCACGCTGCGTTCCCTCGCTCGCTCCACAATGCAGGCCGCGTTTCGCTATCATCGCCAGCCCAACGAAAATCCCAGCCTGGCGTTGGCGTGGACGCGCTTCCCGGATTCCAGTGTTCTCGCCGCTGTCGCAGAAAACGCTGTCGTGACGACACTTGTTACCAACGAAGGCCGCTCGCTCACCGAGGTGCGCCTCACCATGAAAAATCAGGCGCAGCCATTTCTGAAAGTGGAACTTCCCAGCGGCAGCATTGTCTCTGCGGAAGTGGCCGGTGAAAAAGTAAAGCCGGTTGAAGCATCCGACGGCAGCCGCGTTCCATTGCTTCGTCCCGGTTTCCGTCCCGTTGGCTCGTACCAAGTCTCTTACGTCTTTATGCATGCCGGCACGCCCTTTGCGAAGAAAGGCGGCTCGGAAATCTCGCTACCCAAAATGGACGTGCCCATCACCGTCTTGCAGTGGGAAGTCTTTCTGCCGGAACAATACAAGGTGAAGGACTTTGGCGGCGACGCGATTTCCGCGAACATTCTTCCAGTCAACACGATGGTGGGCGCAGTTGGCTATGCTTCCGGCTTCCAATCGGGGGTTGGAGTTGGGGCCGTCGGCGCCGCCGGGCTCGTCAATCCTTTGCCGCTGAATCTTGCTCCCAACCAGATCGGCGGATATATCGTCGATCCTTCCGGCGCAGTTGTGCCCAATACCCGCATCACCGTGAAAAGTCTCGAGACTGGCGCGCAGCGCTCCACGGTCACCGACTCCTCCGGCCGGTGGATCATCTATGGCATGACCTCGGGCCGCGTGGAGATCAACGCTGCGGCGCCCGGCTTCAATCCATCCAAAATGTCCGCCATTCAATACGATGCCAACAACCCGACGACCTTTAACATGTCGATGCGGCTCGGCAGCGTCAGCGAAACCGTTGAAGTAAGGTCTGGGGACGAACTACAAACTTCGCGCGAAATCGAACGCGATCTGAAGAAACAGAAAGACAACGAAGCCAACGTGCCTTCGAGCAACGTTGTCAATCTTCAGCAACGCGTCTCCGGCGTCCTCCCCGTCCGTATTGACGTTCCGCGGGCCGGCACTTCCTATCGCTTCGTTCGCCCGCTCGTACTCGACGAGGAAACCAAACTCACATTCGCCTACAAAACCAAATAATGCACGGCGTGTCTTCGCCGCGAGCACGCTCCCACCCGCGCGAAGCTCGGCTAAGCCCACTCACTAGCCGGGAAGCCTCGCCCTTCTGGGGCCAAGCTTCTCGGCTGGTTTCTTCTGTTCTGGCAAATAGCTCCCCAGTTTTTCAAAACCGAATCGCAGAGACAGGCTAGACCCGACCCAAGCTCTGCAAGAGCCCGAAGTTTGCTCAAAATCCGGCCTGCCACTTCTCACGGCTCACTATCACTTTCCTATGGGAACTAACCCCTGCCGAAACCGGAATTTAGAATGAACACATGAGGGCAAACCGACTCCGCATCCGTAGGGGCACGAGGTCCCGGGCTTGGCATCCGCAGGAATCGTGCCCCTCCGTCGTAAATGGGAGCAGGAAACGTAACTCCGTCTGGCCGCCGTCTAAGTTCACAGATTCCGCACGTCGCAGCAGAAACTCAGCGAATCGGCAGGCGCAAACTTACAGCGAAAGGTCCGCATATGAACGTACGCACGCTAGTTTTATCCCTCACCAGCGCACTCTGCTTCGCGCTCTTCCTGGCCACGCACGCCGTTGCGCAGGATCCTCCACCGCCGCCACAAGCTGGCCAGCAGGCGGGCGCTCCCGAAAATGGCCGCGGTCGTGGGATGGGCCGCCCTGGCGTGTTCGGCAAAATCACCGCCATCAATGGACAAACGCTCCAGATCGCTACGCGTGACGGAGAGACCATCACGGTAAAAATCACTGGCGACACACAATTCCGCAAAGACCGCGAAGCTGCCAAGCTGAGCGACTTCAAAGTCGGCGATATGGTTGGCATCCGCGGCGACGAAAACCCCGATCACACCTGGACCGCGCAAATGATCGGCGCCCGTTCGAACGGCGGCTTCGGCGGCGGTCAAGGCGCGGGCAATGGCGAAGGGCGCGGCGGACCGGGCGGCGCCGGGATGCGACAGCAACTCGGTGTGCTTGGACAAGACTATGTCGTGGGCGAGATTAAAGCCATCGACGCACCGAATCTGACGATCCTTCGCCCCGACAATGTCACGCAGTCCGTGGCGCTCGATGAAAACACCTCGCTGCGCAAAGGCCGCGAGAGCATCACTATGGCGGACATTCAGGCCGGCGACCACGTATTTATTCGCGGCGGCATGGTCAACAATTCCTTCCAGCCTAAGAATGTTGTGGTGATGTCTCCCGAGCAGTGGAAGCGCATGCAGGAAAACGGCATGATGGGCGGCGGCAACGGCGCGAACCCTCCCGCTTCGAAACCGCTGCAACCGCAGGATAATAGCAAGCCACAAAACCCTTCGGAGCCTCGTTGAACTTGTTTGTGCGGACTGTTTTCGCTCTGGGCTTGCTCGGCAGTTGCGCGTTGATCGCTGGCGCGGCGCGCGCACAGGATCCGCCGCCCGCACAAAGCAGCGGAGCGCCCCAAGCGCAAAATCCACCGCAAACGAACGCTCAACCTAGTACAGCCCCTGCTGCGCCCGCGACGTATGTCATCACGGGAAGCGCGCACAGCGGAAAGACGCCGCTGCCTGGTGTTTCCATCACCGCAGCGAATACGCTGACGGGCAAGAAGTACACCGTCGCCACGCTCTCCGACGGCACCTTCTGCCTCGCTGGCTTGGCGCGCGGACGCTACGTCCTCCGCGCCGAATTTATGGGCTTTGCTACGCTCACGCAGGAAGTCGTGCTGAATCCGGAGAACGCGAGCGGCAAAGCTGACTTCGAGATGATTCTCGCCTCGCGTCAACAGGAAACCACCGACCGGGCGACCGAATTCGCGGCGGCTCGCCGCGGTTTTCAGAACTTGTCGATGAGTCCGACGGAATCTTCGCTGTCGACTGGCGGAGACTCGAGCGCAGCTGGGGCGGGTCAAAATCCGAGCGCCAGTGATCTATCTACATTGCCGCTTGGTGGTGCTGGCGCCGATGCCGCAACCGAATCCGTCAGTATTACTGGCGCGCAAGGACGCACGCAGGACTTTGGGCAAGGCGGTGAGGGGGAACTGCAGGATCGAATTCAGGAGTTTCGCGACCGCGCCATGCAGAACGGCTTTGGCTTCGGTGGTCCTGGCGGCCCGGGTGGTGGCTTTGGCGGAGGACCCGGCGGTGGGCCCGTTTCGATTCGCTTTGGCCGCGGCGGCTTCAATCTGAATCAGCCGCACGGCAACCTTTATTATTACGACGACACGTCCACGCTCGACGCGCGCCCTTACTCGCTCACGGGGATCCCGCTGGCCAAAGCGGACTACAATCAGTTGCGCTTTGGAGCCTACGTCGGCGGTCCACTGAACATTCCGAAACTTTTTAACGGCGGCAGCAAAACGTTTTTCTTTGCCGGCTGGAACGGGACGCGCGGCAGCACCGCGTTCGATGCACTTTCTACGGTGCCCACACCGGATGAGCGCAACGGGAATTTCGCCGCGCTTGGGACGCCCATCTTTAATCCCGCCACTGGCCAGCAGTTCGCTTTCAACGGTCAACTCAATGTGATCAATCCGGCGCTGATCACTCCCCAGGCCCAAGCTCTGCTGGGATTCATCCCGTTGCCCAACGCTCCGGGCCTAACGCAGAACTTCCACTACGTCACGTCGTCCGAAAGCAACTCGGATTCCGTCAGCTTGCGGCTCGTTCACAATTTTGGCCCGGTGCCGGCACAAGGCCAACGCGGAGCGGGCGCTAGCGGACGCGGCGGAGGCGGCGGAAGAGGCCGCTCGCAAAATAATCTCAACGCCGGCTTAAGCTGGACGCGCACGACCAGCGACATCGTGAATCCGTTTCCATCGCTGGCCGGAGGCACCGGCACGCAGGGACTGAACGCCAACGTTGGCTGGGTTTACGGGAAAAACCGCAAAACGAACAATCTACGATTTACGTACAACCACAGCCACGTTTCGACCACCAATTTGTATTCGACGATCACGAATATTCCAGCGCTCACGCAGATCGGCGGCGTTTCTACTGATCCTTTCGACTGGGGCTTGCCGGGGATCAATTTCACTTCATTTTCCGGTTTGAGCGATCCCTCGCCGAGCCGCGTGCTCAACCAGACCTACACGATTTCCGACACGGTGATCTGGAACCATGCCAAGCACAACTGGCGTTTTGGTGCGGACTATCGACGGATGTTGCAAAGTTTCCGTTCCGCTCGCAATGCAGAAGGCGCGTTCACGTTTACGGGATTTGCCACTGCGGACTACGTCGGCAGAGTGGAACAACCCGGAACCGGCAGCGACTTTGCGGATTTTCTTCTCGGTCTGCCACAGCAGAGCAGCGTGCAGTTTGGCACTAACGCTTATAATTTCAGCGCCAATTCGTTTGACGTGTTTGTGCAGGACGACTGGCGGTTACGGCCGAGTCTGACGCTGCTCCTGGGACTGCGCAATGAGTACAACAGCCCATACAGCGAGGCGAACAATCTGATCGCGAATTTGGATGTTGGGCCGGGCTTTGCTACCGCGGTGCCCGTTCTGCCCGGGCAAAGCGGTCCTTTCAATGGCGCGTTTCCCGCGTCATTGATTCGGCCGGACCACAACGACTGGGCGCCGCGCATTGGCATTGCCTGGAAGCCGTTCAACAAGACGGTGGTGCGGTCGGGCTACGGCATCAACTACAACCTGGCGCAGTACAGCACGATGATTCAAAATTTTGCGTTTCAGCCGCCGTTCGCGGAAACGGCGACCAACATAGCGACGACTGCAAATTTCTTGGACTTGGCGAATGCGTTTCCCACACAGCCAGCCGGAACCATCACCAACAATTTCGCGGTGAACCCCAACTACAAACTGGCGTATGTGCAGTTGTGGAACCTTGACGTTCAGCGTGAATTGCCCGGCGGCTGGCTGCTCAACGTGGACTACAACGGTTCAAAGGGCACGCGCCTGGATACCGAGCGCGCGCTGCTGGTGGCGGGTCAACAGCCCTTCATTTATGAATCCTCGGAAGGGAACTCTCATTTCGAATCCGGTTCGGTGCGGATTCGCAAGCGGTTGGCGAAAGGCATCGGCCTGAGCGCGACCTACGTTTATTCGAAATCCATCGACGACGCTTCCTCGATCGGTGGAGGCGGTGTCGTTGTCGCACAGAATCCCTTCGATATTTCCGGGGACTCCGGTCTCTCGAGTTTCGATCAGCGCCATAAGTTCACTGGCAACTGGACGTACGATTTGCCCTTCGGGGAAAACCGGCGGTTTCTGCAAAAAGGCGTCCTGTCGCACATTTTCGGGGACTGGCAGTACTACGGGAATTTTACCGTTGCCAGCGGTCTGCCATTCACAGTGCGCGTGCTCGGCGGCGCCTTGGATATTTCGCGCGGCGTCAGCGGCTCGTTGCGCGCCAATCTTGTGCCTGGCCAGCCATTCTATGTCGCGAATCCCAAGACCAAAGAATGGTTCAACATCGCCGCGTTCTGCGAGCCGGAAACCGCCACCGCCGTGAATCCCACCTGCGTGAATCCAGGCGCCTCCGGGTTCGGAGATGCCGGGCGAAACATCCTGGAAGGTCCCGGGCAGGTGCTGATGGATATGTCGCTGAACAAGACGATTCCGATCAAAGAGTATCGCTCGCTGGATTTGCGCATCAGCGCGAACAACGTCTTTAACTTTGTGAACTACAGCGGCTTGGGAACCACGGTGAACTCGATCAACTTTGGCGAAGTGACCAGCGTCGGGACGATGAGGCGCGTTACGTTTACGGCGCGCTTCCGGTTCTGAGGTGAGCAGGATGTTGGCCGCACTGAGAAAATTTGCTGCTCTGGTTTTGGCTGCGCTTCTTTTGCCAACTACAGTACCGCTCCGCGCACAGCAGTCGGCCCCACCGCAACCAGCGCCTCCCAAGGAAGACAAACCGCAGCAGCCGGTCTCCGCGATTCGGGTCACGTCGGAACTCGTGTTGGCCAACGTCGTAGTGCGCGACAAGTCCGGCAAACTGGTGCGCGGATTAAAAAAAGAAGATTTCACGCTTTACGAAGATGGTAAGAAGCAGGAGATTTCTACCTTCGACTTCGAAAGCGTGGATGAACTGGCCACCGCCGGCGGTGCAGAAGCAACCGTTACGGGCAGGGCCGGTGCAGTACCGGCAGGAGTGCTGAAAAAATCTTCCGGGCCCATCATGGACGCGCGCGATCGCCGCGTCATTGTGTTGTTCTTCGACTTTTCCGCCATGGAGCCGGACCAGATCGATCGTTGCGTTGCGTCCGCGAAGAAATACATCGACAAGCAGATGCAGGCGGCGGATATCGTTGCGCTGGTTTCGCTCTCCACGAACATGCGCGTGGACCTGGACTTTACGGAGGACAAGGCCAAGATTCTCTCCACGCTCAGCGCGTACAACTCCGGCGAAGGGGAAGGGCTTCAGATGGGCGACACCGGCAGCGCGGAGGGTGCCGCGGAAACCGGCAGCTCCTTTACTGCGGACGATACGGACTACAACACGTTCAGCGCCGACTGGAAGCTGTTAGCGCTGCAGTCCGCGATGCAAGCGCTTGGAAAAATCCAGCAGAAAAAATCGCTGGTTTACTTCAGCAATGGCATCAGCCAGACCGGCAATGACAATCAGTCCGCGTTGCGCGCCGCCACTGCGGCCGCCGTGAAGAACAATGTTTCCATCTATCCGGTCGACGTACGGGGCTTGCAGGCTTTTCCTCCCGGCGGAGAGGCACAGAACGCGAGCCTGCATGGCCAATCGGCCTATAACGGTAACGCTGTCTTGAACGACCTGAACAACAACGCCGCGTCGCAGGAAACGCTCTCCACGCTCGCGGCAGACACTGGCGGGAAAGCGTTCTTCGATACGAACGATTTCAGCGGCGTCTTCTCGCAAGTGCGAAAAGACACGTCTGCGTACTACGTGCTCGGCTTCACCAGCACCAATCCCGCGAAGGATGGCAAGTACCGCCATTTAAAGGTCAGCGTGAATCGGCCTGACGTGAAAATGGACTTTCGTCCCGGCTACTACGCCGGCCGCGACTATCTGCATTTGAAAAGAGCGGATCGCGAGCAGCAGTTGCAAGACGAATTGGCGGCGGAGTTGCCGCAGACTGACGTGCCGCTCTATGCGGGGACCGCCTATTTCCGCCACGACGAGTCGCACTATTATCTGGCCGTTTCACTGGTGGTTCCCGGCTCGCAGATTCCGTTCGTGACCGAGAAAGACAAAGACAACGCTACGATTGACATCATCGGAGTGGTGCTGCTGAGCGGAAAGGGCAAAGTGCCGGTGGGAAATTTGCGGGACACCGTAAAGTTGGCAGTGGACAGCACCCAACAAGTCCGGCGCAAGAACGTGCAGTACAACTCAAGCTTTCTGTTGGCGCCGGGAAGTTATCACCTGAAATTTATTGTGCGGGAGAATCAGACCGGGCGCATGGGCTCGTTCGAAACGGACGTGACGATTCCGGACCTGCGGAAGGCGCCGCTGCGCATGAGTTCAGTGGTGCTAAGTAGTCTGCGCAGTCCGGTAAGCAATGTGCCGAAGAAGAATGCCAATCCGCTGATTCAGGATCAGACGCAGCTCGTTCCTAATGTGACGCATGTTTTTACGCGCGACCAGCATCTGTATCTGCAGTACGAAATCTATGACGCTGCAAAGGGCAAAGTGACGGTTCCCGCCGCGTCAGCTGCCCCAGCCGCTAACGCTGGCGCGAGTGCCAACGCGCCGGCAACGGGTGCCGGCGGCAAAGAAGCGTCAGCGAAAGAGACGCGTGAAAGCATTCATGTCCTCACCAGCATCGAGTTTCTGCAGGGTGGCGCGAAGGTCTATGAGTCCAAGCAGATTGCTGCTACGGAATTGACCAATCCGGATCGCAAGGCGGTCGTTTTTCAAATGGACTTGCCGCTGCAGCCGCTCAAGCCGGGGCTGTACATCTGCCAAGTCAATGTGATTGATGATGTCTCCGGCAATTTCGCATTCCCGCGCTGGCCCATCCTGATTAAAGAGGCGGCGCCCGCCGCGCCGCCCGCGCAAAGCTCCTCGTCCAGTTCAGGGCACCGCTAACAGCAACGTCGCCACACTGCAGCGGTTGACCCACGCTCACTTTCGCCGTACGCTGCCACGGCGCTGACGCAGAGCGGTTGTCCGTCGGGCCTTTTTCCTGCGGCTGGTCGCGAAAAATGGTCATTGATGCTCATCAGCATTTTTGGCACTACGATCCGCAGCGTCACGGCTGGATCACGGACGCGATGTCCGCGATTCGCCGCGACTTTCTGCCATCCCAATTCGAATCCGAATGTGTCGCCAACGGCGTCGATGCCTCCGTTCTCGTCCAAGTAGACCAGACCGAAGCCGAGACCCGTTTTCTGTTGCAACTCGCGGAACAGTATCCGCGGATCGCTGCCGTGATTGGCTGGATCGATTTGCTTGCGCCGAGTCTTGCCGAACGCCTGCAATACTTCTCGCAGTTTCAGAAACTCCACGGCTTTCGCCATATTGCACAAGCGGAACCCGACGATCGCTTTCTCGTACAGCGCGCTTTTCTCGATGGTATCAGTCTCCTGCGGCAGTTCAATTTCGTCTACGAAATTCTGATTTATCCACGGCAGCTTCCTGCCGCAATCGAGCTCGCCTCGCATCTTCCCGATCAGCCTTTCGTGCTGGATCATCTCGCGAAGCCTTTTATCAAGGCGCGGTGTCTGGAACCGTGGGCCACGCACATGCGCATTCTCGCGCAGAGCAAAAATGTGCAGTGCAAACTCTCAGGGATGGTCGTAGAAGCGGATTGGCACGCCTGGAAGCCTGCAGATTTTCGTCCCTACCTCGACGTCGTCTTTGACGCGTTTGGTCCGGAGCGCCTGATGTTCGGGTCGGATTGGCCAGTATGCTTGCTGGCCGGGAGCTACGCGCGAGTCAAAGAACTCGTCGCGGATTATGTCGGCCGTAATTGTCCGCAGCACAAAGAAAAAATCTTCGGTGATAACGCCGCGCGCTTCTATCAATTGAAGGCAGGTCATCATGGACTTGCAGCTTAAAGACAAAGTCATTCTCATTACTGGCGGAGCCAAGGGCATCGGAGAGGCGATCTCCCGCGGAGCGACAAAAGAGCAGGCGATGGTCGTTTTTGTGGACAAAGACGCCGAAGCCGGCCGTCGCCTCACGGCTGAATTCGAATCCGGCGGTGCTCGTTGCCTGTTTCTCGAAACCGACGTGCTTCCCGCCGAAAACAGCCGCGCGATCGTCGAGCAAACGCTTGCTAGATTCGGCCGCATCGACGTGCTGATAAACAACGTCGGCGCGAACGATAACTGCGGCCTGGAAAGTGGCTCGCCTGAAAAATATGTTGCTTCGCTTCGCCTCAATCTTTTTCACTACTACAATATGGCGCATTACGCGCTTCCTGCGCTGAAGAAATCACAAGGCTGCATCCTAAACACCGCATCGAAGGTCGCCGTTACCGGCCAGGGCGGCACTTCCGGTTACACTTCTGCGAAGGGCGCGATTCTTTCCCTTACGCGCGACTGGGCCGCCGAACTCCTTCCTTACAACATTCGCGTGAATGCGCTCGTTCCTGCCGAAGTCCTCACGCCGCTGTACAAATGGTGGGTCAATCAGTTTCCGAATCCCGAAGAAAAGCTCGCGCGCATCGCCTCGAAGATTCCCCTTGGCCGCAGAATGACGCAGCCGCACGAAATTGCCGCCATGGCCCTCTTCCTTATCTCGCCCCAAGCTTCGCACATTACTGGTGAGCACATGTTTGTCGACGGCGGCTACACGCACCTCGATCGCGCGCTCACCTGAAGCGCCGAAACCGACGAAATGACCAGCACTCACCAATCCGCTCCGCTCACCGAAAAGAAGTACGTCTTTCCCTTTGTCGTGGTGACGAGCCTCTTTTTTATCTGGGCCATCGGCGTTCATCTCAACGATGTGCTCGTGCCGCACTTCAAAAAAGCTTTTGACCTGTCGGACTTTCAGTCGTCGTTTATTCAAGTAGCGTTCTTCGGCGGCTATTTTCTCGCGGCGTTTCCGGCCGGCCGGGTGATGGAGAAAATTGGCTATCGCAACGGCATTTTAGTTGGCTTGTTAATCTGCTCGGTCGGCACACTTTTATTTCTTCCCGCAGCGAGTTCGCAGCAGTACGTCTTCTTCCTCGTCGCCCTGTTCGTAATGTCCTCCGGCCAATCCTTTCTGGAAGTGGGCGCGAATCCTTATGTGACGATTCTCGGTCCACCCGAGACGTCTGCGCGGCGCATCAATCTGGCGCAATCGTTCAATGCGGTGGGCAGCACGCTGGTTCCGTTGTTCGGCGCCGCCTTTATTCTTTCCGGCGTTGAATATACGGCCGCGCAACGAGCGGCCATGACCTCGCAGCAGTTGCACACTTACGTCACATCCGAACTGAATATGGTCAAGGTGCCGTACCTGGTCATTACCGCCATTTTTCTTTCGGTGGCCGCGCTGATTTACTTCGCGCATCTTCCAGAGGTGCACGCACCGAAGCCGCCGCGCAGCTCTGCTGGTGATGCGGTGAAAAAAGATCGCCTCCTCGCCCATCCTCACTTGATCAAAGGTATTTTTGCCCAGTTCCTCTATGTTGGCGCACAGGTGGGCGTCGCCAGCTTTTTGATCCGCTTCACGAAACAGACCATGCCCGAGGGGTTGCTGCGCATGGCCAATTGGGGAGCACAATTCGATGTGAGCCATCAAGGCGCCAACGCCAGCTTCCTCACTCATCTGATTCCCGATCAGCCCGAAAAAATGGCTGCTCTGTTTCTGGTCATTCATCAGATCGGCTTCATGATTGGACGCTTCTCGGGCTCCTGGATGATGAAACGCGTTTTTGCCGCGCGCTTGCTCACGATTTTCGGGATCGGCGCGCTGGTTTGCACATTTCTCGGTGTCGTTTTCTCCGGGTTCTTTGCGGTCCTCGCGATCGTTTTGGTGGGCTTTTTCAACTCCATTATGTTTCCCACGATTTTTGCGTTGAGCCTGAAGAACCTCGGGCCCTACACCAAGCGCGCTTCGTCTTTCCTGGTCATGTCCATCATCGGAGGCGGCCTCATTCCGGCGGCAATGGGCCGCATTTCCGATCTCAGCAACATTCAGAAGGCGTTGGTTGTGCCGCTGCTGTGCTATCTGTTCATCATTTATTTTGCCGCCCGCGGGTACCGGCCCGCGCCAGTGCACGCCTTCGCCGAATCTGCAGTACCTTCACAAATCGAGGCGGACTGAGAGCAATCCGCGAATGAACGAAACTACAAATAATCGCAGCGGTCCGCGACGCTACTGTCTCGCTCTCGACTTGAAGGACGACCCTGCGCTCATCGCGGAGTATCGGCGGTATCACGAGAAAATCTGGCCCGAAATCACCGCTAGCATCAAAGCCGCCGGCATCGAACACATGGAAATCTATCTTCTCGGAACGCGCCTCTTCATGATCATGGAAGTCAACGACGCCTTCAGCTTCCCGGCCAAGGCTCGGGCCGATCGTGACAATCCCAAGGTTCAAGAATGGGAAAAGCTAATGTGGAGATTCCAGCAGCCGCTCCCCACCGCCAAGCCCGGCGAGAAATGGCAGCTCATGGAGTGCATCTTCCAGCTTGAAAAATAGGGTCTTTGCCTCCATCATTCCGCGCGATGTTGCAGCGCTGCCTTCAGCTGGCAGCGCTCGCGGGCATAAGGAGTTCAAAATGAAATCGACACGTATCCCACGCCGTGATTGGCTGTTTGGCACGAGTGCTTCTCTCGCCGCCTTGGCAGCCGCTCCCGGCATCGCGTCAACTGCGCCTTTCCACTCCACTGCTCCCGAGCCGCCCCAGGCTGCCGCTGCTTCCGACGCTTCGCGCGCCCGCCGCATGCAGTGGTGGCACGAAGCGCGCTTTGGCATGTTCATTCACTGGGGCCTATACTCCGTCCTCGGCCGCCACGAGTGGGCCATGGAAGAAGAAGGCATTCCCGTCTCCGAGTACGAACAGCTCGCCAAAAAATTCAATCCCAAGCCTAACTCTCCGCAAGCCTTCGCCAAGCTCGCCAAGGCCGCCGGCCAAAAGTACATGGTGATGACCTCGAAGCATCACGAAGGCTTCTGCAACTTCGACACCAAGTTCACGAATTATTGCGCCCCGAAACAAGCGGCCGGCCGCGACTTGCTTCGCGAATACGTCGAAGCGGCCCGCGCCGAGGGCCTGCGCTTCGGCTTCTACTATTCCCTAATGGATTGGCATCACCCGGACGGCGCGAAATGTGCCACCGATCCCGACGCCCGCAAGCGTTTCGTCGAATATACGCACGGCCTCGTCCGCGACCTCATGACCAACTACGGCAAAGTGGACGTGCTCTGGTACGACGTGGACTGGCCATTAAACGCCCAGCAATGGGAATCCGAGCGTATGAACAAAATGGTGTTCGAACTGCAGCCGGACATCATCGTCAACAACCGCAACGGGCTGCCCGGCGATTTCTCGACCCCCGAGCAGGAAATTCACGCCGAGCAGGGAACTCGCGCCTGGGAATCCTGCATGACCCTCAACGATAGTTGGGGTTACCAAGCCGCTGACGACAATTGGAAAAGCACCAAAACCATCATTCGCAATCTCGTCGAATGTTCGCGTGACGGCGGCAACTATCTCCTCAACATTGGCCCGCGCGGCGATGGCTCGATTCCGCAGGATTCGGTTCGTGTGCTTTCGGAAGTTGGCCAGTGGCTAAGCCGCAACGGCGAAGGCATCCACACGACCGACAGCTGCCGCGTGCACGCTTCCGAATTTGCCGGCTTTACGCGAAAGGGCAATACGCTGTATATGCACGTCCACTTTTGGCCCGGCGACACGATTGCGCTCGGCGGCCTCACCAGCAAAGTAAAATCCGCGCGCTTGCTCGCCTCTGGCCGCGAAGTGAAATTTGACCAGGAAACGTTTCGCGTCCGCTTCACCGGCTTACCCGTAGATGCGCCGGACCTTCCCGTTACTACGTTGGCGATTGAGTGCGACTCCGAGCCTATCCAAGACACGCGCAAAGTCCGCACCGACCGCTCCCGCAACCAGGTCGGCATCTGACGCGCTAGGCTGGACCCAGCGAGCCGGGTCGCAATCGTATCTTATCTCCGAATTCTATTCAGTAATTCTTAACAATACGACTCCGTGCCCGGGCACCTGCGCCGCGTAATTTGCCGGCAGGGTGCCCAGGTCCTTGCCTGCCCAAATATCTCGCGCTTTCCCGCTGTTTTTGAGTCTCAGCTTCGCCCAATCGACATGAATCACCTGCGGCCAATCGAAGCGGTTGAAGATCCCGACCGCTTTCGCTCCGCCTTCCAGCTCCCGCAACCAAATTTCCTGGCTTCCTTCGGCCCAGACGCGGTCGCCTTGCTTCCCCAACTTGTCCTGGTTAATGGCAACGACTTCTCGATTCGTCAGAATCGCAATCGTTTCCGGCGACATGGTCGTCAAATCATTTCCGGCCAAGAGCGGCGCCGCCAACAACGCCCACAGTGCCATATGTGTTCGATACTCGTCGGGCTTCATCTTGCCGTTGCCGACTTCCAGCATGTCCGGATCGTTCCAGTGGCCAGGTCCGGCAAATCTCGCCAAGCCCGCCTGCTGAAAGCCAATCAGGCTCATGCTGCCATAGCGGTCCGAAATATCGTCCGTTGTCCGCCACAGATTCCCGCCCACCGAAGCGCCCCACTCCCACACATGGTCCGCACCGTATTGGCAAAGGCTGAAGACCATCGGGCGGCCGGTCTTCACAATCGCGTTGTGCATTTTGGTGTAGGCATCCAGCATCAACTTATGTGCCGCTTCCGGCGAGCCAGCCTTTTTCATGATTTCGTCGAAACTGCATAGATCGTACTTCAGATAATCGATCCCCCACTTCGCGTAGGTCCCGGCATCCTGCTCTTCGTGGCCGTAGCTTCCTTCGTAACCTGCGCAGGTTTTGGGCCCCGGCGAGGAGTAGATGCCGAGCTTCAGACCTTTGCTGTGCACATAGTCGGCCAGCGCTTTCATGTCGGGAAATTTCGAATTGCTCTGAATCTCGCCTTTAGCGTCACGGCCAGCTTCCCAGGTATCGTCGATGTTGACGTAAACGTACCCCGCGTCGCGCATCCCGCTGGAAACCATGGCGTCAGCCTGTTTGCGCACGGTCGCATCGTCAATCTTCTCGGCGAAATGGTTCCAGCTGTTCCAACCCATCGGCGGGGTCAAAGCGACTGGTGTGGATTGGGCCCAGGCCGACGGCAACAGCAAAGCCGCGAGAGCCGCTGCGGCGATAACTAAAGTCTTCCTCAGAGTAAAATTTACCGTGCCGTCTGGCGTTGCTGTGTAGAGCATCCGTTCCATGGTCGATCCTCCGATCACACGAAAATCGCTCGCGAAGGTAGTCCAAAAACAAGTCTGGTTGCAAGGACCACACCTATTACGTCGAGAACCAATTCGTTTTTCCCCTATTCGCGGAGCGTAAAGAGAAAGTGTCTTGATTTGCTTGACATCATTGGGTATAACTGGATGCGGCAGGGGGCGGAGTGGCAGCATTCTGGAGGCACGCGGCTGGCGCGAGCCGTGATTGGTCTGGGTTTCCGGAACGCGCTGCTCATCGCATGGCGCGCTGAGGATTTTTCGGCGGAATCCCTTCTCATTGACGCTTGTTTGCTCCTTTTCAGCGCCCCATTTCTGCTACGTACTCCGTTTCGGTCCGGGTCAACGTGTCTGCCCGTTGTACTTGCGGCAGCTTCAAAAGTCACGTCCGGGCAAGTTTCACTGGCGTGGGCTAACAATTTGGCGGTTTGTTTTGCGACGACAGGAGGGCCATTGCCGTCGGCCAAGCGAGCGGGAAACGTATCCAAGGCGTCCGCGCAAACTGACTGGAGCGCGCTCTGGACGCTGTTTGCTGAAGCGTTGGAGCAGTTCAGCTCCTCTCTCGAAAACTTCACTCTCGGCGTCGCTTTCTTCGATCAGCAGTTGCGCTGCCAGGCGCTGAATCGGGCGTTTGCCGCGACATGGTCACTTCCGGCGGATAGGCTCCTGGGAAAGACGCTGCTGCGGTCCATCGGTCCACACGCGAAAAAACTGCACTCAGTCTTCGAACGCGTTCGTTCCAGCGGCGCCATAGCCGCCAATTTGCACTGGGCGCAGGCCCCCGTTGCAGACAATTCCGATGGCCTCCGGTTCATGAATCTTTATCCTGTTGCCGACGATACGGGACGCGTGCGTGTGATTGCGGCGACTGTCGGTGAATCTTCCAGCCTGGATTTTCATCTCGCCAATCTGGTGAGCAAGCTTCAGCTGGGCTTGCCGACCGCGATGTGCCTGCTCGGCGCAAGCTTTCCGGAAGTGCTGGCCCGTTCCCTGCAGTCTTCTACCCGTTCGATCCGGCGCTTGCGAAGTTCCTTAAGTCCCCGCTCTCCGCTGGCTGGGGTCCAGCTTGAAATCGGCCTCATGCCTTTAGTCCTCTACTTGAGCCTAACGGGCTCCCGATCGGCCTCGCCTCTAACCCCGATGCTGGTTCCAGCTTCCGACCAGATTGTCCTCCAGCGAGCCGAACCCGAGCCCCCAGCAGGGGCCGAACCGGAGGCCTTCGCGCTGCTTGACGATCCCAGTCCACGCGAGTTGCAAGTGTTGCGGCTGTTGGCCGTTGGGCGGAGCAACAAAGAAATTGGCCTAGGCCTGGGCATTAGCACTAGAACCGTGGAAACGTATCGCGCCCGGTTGATCCGCAAACTGGGCGTACACTCGACGGCGGAACTAGTCCGCTATGCCATTCGCAACAACATTGTCCAGGCTTGATTTTCCGCTCCACCTTGACCAATCTCGCAACCTGCCCGTGTAGACCCGCACGGAAGGTATGGCTTGTCTCAATATGTCCGTGGAAATACGTACGCGTAGTAATGCTGTATTGACGGTATATTGCGATAAGCGTATTCCTCTTCAACCCTCAAGGAGGCAACCGGCATGAACAGGTTCCTCGTCTGTGCCAACGCGAAGTGCTGTTTTGTCCTTGATCGTCGCATCAACGGCAGTTCTTTGAATAGGCTCCAACAGGTCCTTACAAAGTGCCCAGCCTGCGGGAGCCAGTGGTCATCCAACTGCCCTTCCTGCGGTGAAGCACTCACGGTGAAGTCCGTTGCGGGACGGCTTCGCCGCGTCTGTTGCAGTACCAAGGCTCACTCCAGAGCGGAAATCGCCGAGCGTCCCTTGGCGATGGCCGCGCAGTTCGGCGACTAACTCGAAAACGGCCTTCAGGTTTGCCTGAAGGCCGTTTTCCTTTTTCAAAAGCGGGTTCCTCTTTCCGCAGCCCGGGTGTGCGCTTGGGTCCGACGGGCGGTTGCTGGAGACACGCGCCACGACTCCAGCTTAGAAAAGCCAGGTTCAAGTGCAGGTCATCTTCCCCGAGATCCGACCTTAGGAGCGGCTTTCCGTAGAGCTGGCCTTGGCTACCTCGGAGTCGAGCACTTCACGGATCTTCCGCGTGAGCGAATGCCGCGTATAGGGCTTCTGCAAAAACGCCAATCCCGGATCGAGAACGCCGCGAGCGCCTTCGCGGATGATGCCATCGGTATATCCGGAAACGTACAAGACCCGGAGCGATGGTTGTCTGGCGCTCAGCCTGCTTGCCAGCTCGCGGCCATTCATCTTGGGCATGACCACGTCGGTGAGCAGGAAATCGATCTGATCGGCGCACTTGTCGGCCAGCTGCAGGGCTTCTTCCGGCGAGGCCGCCGGCAGCACGGTGTAGCCGCTCGCGCGAAGAAATTCCGTCGTGACGTCGCGAAGGGAAGCGTCGTCTTCGACCAGCAGGATTATCTCCGACCCGCGCCAGCCATCTTCTTCGAGCGGCGCTACCAGGCTGACGGCTCGACTCTTCGTCACCACCATGGGAAAGTAAATTTTGAAGATCGTGCCGTGGCCAACCTCGCTGTAAACCCAAATATAGCCACCGCTTTGCTTCACGATTCCGTAGACGGTAGCCAAGCCGAGGCCCGTGCCCTTGCCCAATTCCTTGGTGGTGAAGAACGGCTCAAAGATATGGGCCTGCACCTCTTCGGTCATGCCGCAGCCGGTATCCGCCACGGAAAGCTGCACATAGGAGCCTGACGCAACGACGATTCGCCGCGCCACGTACGACTCATCTAGAAAGACATCACACACGGCGCAAGTGAGCTTTCCTCCGTTGGGCATGGCATCGTGGGCGTTGATGGCCAGATTCATGATCACCTGTTCCAACTGGCTGGGATCGACCTCCACATTCCCGCACTTTTCGTCGAAGCGGAATTCCAGCTCAATGTTTTCTCCCAACATGCTGTGCAACAGCTTCTCCAGGTCTCGCAGCACGGCGCGTACATCCAGTACCCGCGGGTCTAGCACCTGCCGCCGGCCAAAGGCAAGCAGTTGGCGAGCCAACGTAGCCCCGCGTTTCGCCGACGATTTGATGACCTCCAGGCCGCGGCGCGTTCCCGGATCGGGCGCGCGGTCCATCAGGATTTCGCTGTGCCCGAGGATCACGCCCAGCAGGTTGTTGAAGTCATGCGCTACGCCGCCAGCCAGCCTGCCAATCGCATCGAGGCGCTGCAACTGGTGCAGTTCGCGTTGCGCCTTTTCGCGTTGCTGAATCTCCTGCTGGAGCTGTTGATTGGCTTTGGCGAGGTCGGCAGTGCGCTGCGAAATGCGTTCCTCGAGGCGCTCGTTGAGCGATACGAGTTCCTGGTTTTTTTCAAAAAGCTTCTTGTTCAGGATTTGCACGACTTCCACGGCCGGGTGGGTCGTGGCTTCCCGCGTGTCGCAGGGATCGGGCGTGGTCAAGGCTTCATTTACAATGCGCAGTACTTCTTCGGGTTCAGCGGGCTTGGGAATCAGTCGCGAAACGCCGCACGCGCGCGCCAGCGCCTGCATTTCGCTGTCGATAAAAGTGGCGCTGTAGAAAATGACCGGAGTGCATTTCTCCGGGTCATGTTGGCGAAGGCGGGAAACGAACTCAAACCCATTCATGGTGGGCATGAGAATGTCGGCAATGACCAGATCGGGATGACCATTCTCTACCGCCGCAAGACCCTCCACGCCGTCTTGCGCCTCCAGCATGTGATGACCGTAGTACCTAAGAAGTTCGACCAGCACGGCACGGTTCTCGGCGTAGTCGTCCACCACCAGAATGGTTGCCATTTTTCGCCTTTCGATCCTGCGACGTGTTCGAACGCGCAATTCTGCCGGTGCTGGATTCCTTAGAGACCGCCGTGCCCACGCCATCGCCGCATTGCTTTTGCCTTGAAAGCCGTAGCTGTTTGCTTCGGGTGCATGTCAGGAATGAGTGCGAACCTCTCGCTGGGTTGACACTGATCCGCGGTTTCTCAGGCAGATAGCCACATGCTCGAGCAGCTGTTCCGGCACGATGGGCCGCGAAAAAAAGACGTCCGCGCCCAGCTTCATTGCGTGCTGCTCCAGCCCATCACTCGGATCTGTACGCGACGAAGTACACAAGAGGAAAGCGACCGTGTTGAGCTTCTCCGTGGCGCGCACCAGAGTCAAAAAATCCAAGCCTGTGTTCGGCGCCATATGTAAGTCGGATATGATCAAGTCGAACGAATAGTGGCGCGTCAGTTTCAGACCGGCATCGACTGTACCGGCAGTCACCACGCGATACCCGCACGGCTCCAGCGTGCTTTTGATGAGCGCCAGATTGACTGGCGAATCGTCCACCACCAGAATTAATGGACTACCTGCCTGCGGTGCGGGTTCGTTCTGGGCGGTGACTTCGTGCGTTTCCGGTTGCAGCGCGGATCGCTTCTTCTCTGGGAGATATGCTTCGACTTCTTTCACGAAGGTTTCGGGATCGATGGGTTTCGAAAGGTAGCCGTCAAAGCCGGCGGCCAGCATTCGCTCGCGATCCCCGACCATGGCGTACGCAGTAACCGCGATGA
>Ga0335080_10000281_pt1 | contig 46120 bp, 44 predicted proteins | sample Lox_Sample_34_FD_206720 | JGI IMG/M metagenome (GOLD analysis project Ga0335080, IMG submission 206720) | Soil microbial communities from Loxahatchee National Wildlife Refuge, Florida, United States - Lox_Sample_3.4 | ecosystem: Environmental > Terrestrial > Soil > Wetlands | place: USA... | reverse complement strand
GAACCTGTGGCGCTGACCGGCCACCGCAAGGTGGCCACAGACGTTCGGGCCGCGTTAGCGACCCGACTAGCCGCTTTGAGCGGCTCACACATTAAAGCCTCCGGCTCTGCCGGAGGATATTTACTTTGATTGGGTCCCGCCCTCGAAGATTTACTTTGTCGGAGCTTTGTCTTTTTCCTCCGAATCCACGGCGAACAGCATGTAGTGATCGAAGCTGTGTTTTCGGTAATAGCGATGACGCCGGAAGTCGAGATAGATTTCAGCACTTTGCGGAAGCCACAGTTGGAGCTTCCTTTTTTCGAAGGGGACGGGTCCATACTCGACCACCTGATGCTCGCCAGCCAGCCGAATCTCGGGAATGGGACTCACCAATTCCGATTCGACGCGCACAATTTGGAACTTGTCGGCTGTGATCCAGGCTCTCCCTTTGAGCTTTAGCGAATACAGCACGCCGCCAACTCGGTAGTCATGCATTTGTGCTGGGCGATCTTCGCGCTGCTTGAAGTACACCAGCCACGTAGGCTGGCCCCTTAATTCGCCGAGTCCTTCACAGGTCATTTCGAAGCTGTCCCGCATCTTCGGGTGGAACACCAGAGCAAGGGTTGCGAATCCGCTGCTCGAAATCTGGTCCGGAAAATCGGAAAGCCCGAGATGCTCCTGCCGATACTCCTCCACCGCGATCGAGCCCTGCTTCGGCTCGACAAATGAGGCGACATAGTTGAATGTGCGGGTTTCCTTGGTGACCGCGTCCCCCATCTCGTCCAGCTGTTCGTGCAGCAGATGTTCGATTGCCGCGATACGTGAGACGTCTGCGACGAATTCCTCCACCCGCTGGCCTGTCGTTTGAATGATGTCTGCCGGGCAATTCACATTGGCTGCGACAGTGGGTTTGTTCAGATCGATCGGTGCCGGCTGCCAGGGACGCACCGAAAACGTTGGTTCCGCAGCAGCAACCAGCGGATCTATGACCGTAAACTGCGCGACCGGGGGCGAACTGCCGCCTGTGCCCGAATTTGCCGCCACAGGCAGAGTCTCCAGTTGCGCAATGAACGTTTTGACTTGCGATGCTGCAGGGTTTTTGGGTGCACTGGTGACGAAATCCTTGAGAGCCTGTATGCCTTCCTCGCGCTGCCCCATATTGATGAGGGCCTGTCCAAGCACCAGCCGCGACGCGGATGCGGCTTCTTTCCCTTGATTGATAGCAAGCTCAGCCTGGTGGCGAGCCTGATCAAACCTTTGCTGCCTCAGGTACGAAGCGGCCAACAGATCATGCGCGACCCAATACTCGGAATCGGCGAGGACTGCTTTCTCGAGGTTGGATACGGCTCCCCCATAATCTTCCCGCTCGAGGCTTACCCGACCCAGCAAGGTCAGGGCCTGCACATTGCGCGGATTCAGATTCGTGGCAGTTCCCAGGAATTGTGACGCCCGCCCGAGTTCTCTTTTTTGATAATAGAGGTAGCCCAGCAGAAAATTCAGATCAGGATTCTCAGGTGCCATCTTATAAGCAGCGTCGAGCCGTTTGTTGGCTTCATTCCATCTTCCTGATTTCAGTGCTGACACCCCGTGCTTTGTCTCTTTCCGTGCCCGCGTAGGCATCGCAGCATCCGCGAAAGTGAGAGTGACAGCGGCGGGATCTTTTTCGAGAGCAATCTCCAGGTTGACGGGAACGAAAGAGCTAATTGCCTGGAATTCCTTGTGCGCGGTGAGATACCCGACGGCACTGACCTCCACATCATAGTGCCCTGAAGATAAATCGCCGAACCCCGCTTCAGATCGCTCATCGGTCGTTTGCCAACTGATGTTTTTAGAAGTGTTATCCGTGAGTTTTATCAGGCACTGCCGGTCAAGCCTTGTTCTCTTATTCTCGGTAAAAACAGTGATATGCAACGTTGTGCCGTTGTGATTTTCGTAGTTGCGGACCGTGCTGGTCGTGCTCCCCAGTCCGTTGAAGGGATCATATTGTGGTTGTTGAGCATGAGCGGGGAGAGGCCACACCAGCAAAAGCACCAACTGTGACCATAAGCAACTGGATGACTGCAGTGGAAGACGGCGAGTCATACAACGACGACAAGTCTCTCACTCGGATCAGAACCCGTCAATGCGTCTTGCGTATCAGCCAGACAAACCTTTGTTGCGACTGTTTCGTGCTTCGTAGTTTCAGGTTAGTAAGGGGGTTATGACCCAAAACCCGCACCAAATGGGGCATTCAGCAACCCCATCACGGGAATCCTCATCTACTTACGCGCTGAATGGGTGTCACTGAGTCTACCTTTTTCAACGGGATTCTCCTGCTGGCCACTCTCGCTCCGTCGGTGGGATGTGCTGCCCGGCAAGGGCCCCCGTCCACGAATTCGGGCGGCCCCGTGTCGGTAACATTGGACCCATCGTCCCTCACGCTCAAACCAGGTGCGCAGCAACAGTTCACCGCCGCCGTCGCCGGTTCCAGCAACCAAAACGTCATCTGGGCAATAGATTCGGCCGGTATGGGGAATACGACGACGGGATCTATCACTGCTGCTGGCCTGTACACTGCGCCACAGCTTTCCGGCACGCACACAATCACGGCGACCAGTGTCGCTGATGGGACCAAGAGCGCCACGGCGACGGTGACAGTGCAGGGGAGCATTGCAATATCTCCCACCTCCGTGGGCTTGAGCCTCGGCGGAACCCAACAATTCACAGCTACCGTCGTCGGCGCAAACAATCCAGTGGTGACATGGTCTGTGGATGGCGTCAGCGGCGGGAATTCGTCACTGGGAACCATTGATGCTCAAGGCAACTATGCCGCTCCGTCGCAGAGTGGTACTCATACCGTTGCAGCCAGCGTCGCGAGTCTGAGCCAGAACGCCACTGCAGCTGTTACAGTAGTCAGTCTCTCAATTTCCCCGGCTGCAACGCTGGTCGGCCCAGGCGCAACGCAGCAGTTCAATGCGAACCTCCAAGGACCCAGCAATTCAAACGCCATCTGGTCGGTCGACGGCACTGCCGGTGGCAACACGCTGGTCGGGACGATCAATGCGAGCGGTTTGTATACCGCGCCGAATTCCCTGGGCCCACACACAATTACGGCAGCGAGTTCGGCGTTCACGTCTATCAGTTCCAGCAGCCAGGTAGTTGTCCAGAATGTAGCGTTGGGCGCCGTTCTGACTTATCACAACGACGACGCCCGGGATGGTGCGTTTACCCAGGAAACGTCTCTTTCGCCCTCGGTGGTGAATTCGTCACAATTTGGAAAATTGCATTCCTACGCCGTCGACGGCCAGATTTATGCGTAGCCGCTCTACGTTCCGCAACTCGAAATCCTAGGTGCGACCTATAACGTTGTTTTCGTGGCGACAGAGAACAACACCGTCTACGCCTTCGATGCCGACGGCCTGCATAGTTCTCCGCTTTGGTCCCGGAATCTTGGAACCTCTTCGCCGCGCAATGATAGCGAAGGCATTTCTCCGATGATTGGCATTACAAGCACTCCGGTCATCGACATCACGACCGGTACCATGCATGTAGTAACTGCCACTGCCAGTGGCCCGTTCTATTTGCACGCTCTCGATATCACTTCAGGTAACGACAAATTCGGTGGACCAGTGCCGGTGACTGGTTCAGTTGCGGGCAATGGATGGGATAGCACTAGCGGAACGATCTATCTCGAAAATGGATGCTACCAGCGCACAGGGCTGGCGTTGAATCCCGTTACCAACGAGATCTACATTGGGTTTGGTCACTGCAATCATGGGTGGTTTTTCGCCTACGATAAGACCTCGCTTCAGCAGAGGGCTCTTTTCAATGACACTCCCGATGGTGCCGGGGGCGGGCTTTGGAACAGCGGAGGCGCTCCCGTCATCGACGATCTCCCGGGAAAAGCCTTTATCATGACCGGGGTCGATCAGGATGATCCTCCCAGCGGATATAACGATTCCTTTTTGCGGCTGTCGGGAGACGATTTGTCGTTGGAAGACTTCTTTCAGCCCGACAACGCGGCCTACCTCGCTCTTAATGACGCAGACTTGGGGAGCGGCTCTCCGGTTTTGATGCCCGACAATGGTTCCGGAACGCCTCACGAGATCATTGGCGGAGGAAAAGACGGAAAGATCTTCGTCGTGAACCGCGACAGCATGGGATCCTTCTCGGCGACGAGCAACAACGTGATTCAGACGGTGCAAGCCGGAGTGCAGCAACTCGACAACATCTTTGCCACTCCTGCTTATTGGAATGGGATGGTATAAATGCATTGCGAAGGAGACGTGCTCCGCGCCTTCAGTTGGAGTAATGGCCAGCTCTCGGCCCAACCGGTGATGACGGGGCAGAACGTTCTCGCGGCGCACGGAGCCACGGTTTCGATTTCGTCGAACGGCTCCGATGCCGGCATTGTCTGGGAAATCGATAATACCAACCACGATAGTGGCGGCCCCGCGATTCTTCGGGCATATGATGCCACGATTGTTTCGAACGAGCTGTACGACAGTACGCAGGCGGGATCGCGGGATACTGCAGGGCAGGCGCTTAAATTCACGGTTCCGACAATTGCCGGAGGACGAGTTTTTGTAGGCACCTCAAACGAGCTGGATATCTATGGCCTCTTGGGGAACTAAACGCAGATCCTAAGAGCGAGTCGTTTGTGCGCTGTCGGACTCTTCGGCCTGATGACTTTCAACCGACAACTTGCGAAGCGACAGCCTTTCATGATGGGCCAGCAGAAGTCCCAGGGGTATGACAGCGGCAAACGTCACCAGCCATAACAGAATGCCGCAACTCGCGGCCATCTCGGGAGGAACATCGAAGACGCTGGAAAGCGTTGCAATCGTTGCCATCTGCGATCCACCCCCAACGGCGGGTAGTTGCAGCATTGAGCCGAGCATGCTGGCGAAGATCAGGATCAATAGCTGGGAGACCGGAATCTCTAATGCGTCGACGCCGTAGGAATGGGTGACCTCGTGATAAGCGAGCGCAATCATGTACCACATTCCTATCGAAACCACGCTCAGCCATAACAACGACATTGGCCCGTGAATGGTGTTGAGCCCCATGCCGAATTCGCGGACCTTTTGCGCCAAGCGGTGACCAAGATTAGACGAGAGATGCGAGAAGCGCTGTTCCACCCATCGAGCAGCGGCATCCCCGCTGCGGCCGATCACCACCGCAACTGCTGTGGTCCCCAGCACGAATGCGATCAGAAAGAATCCCGCCTCGCGAAAGCGCTGGTAGTACTCAGGATGGGGAATGGATTGCAGGGCACTCGGAAGAAAGATGGCTATGGCCATCAGTACTCCGAACGCGCCTATGTCAAAAATGCGTTCCACGGCCCAGACCGCAAGTTGAGACGAGAAGGGAAGACCGGTCCGCCGCGCGATGAGATACGGCCGGATAAATTCTCCCGCACGCCCTAGCAGAGCTAGTCCTGCGAATCCAATCAGCGTTGGCGATACCAGTTCCGTTACCTTGGTCTGAGGCCGCACCGGTCTCAGAAAGATCTTCCAGCGAATCGCCCGAACCACATACGCCAGATAGATCAGGGCAACGCCATGAAGTACGTGCAACCAATGGATACGATGCGTCTGGCTCCAGAACGTACCCCAGTCAAATGTCCGCCAATGTCGGTATTGCAGGTAAACAAGAATCGCCAGGATACAGAACACAACTACGCTGGCCAGGATGCGCTTCTTATCCATGAAAAGGGAAGTTCCGCGCCGCGGTCCCGCAACGCGAGGTGGGAAACGGCCACTCCAAGGTAAATGAGTGGAACATCAGGGTCAAACATCAGAGCAGCGGCCGAAAGAAACTACATAGCAAGTCAGAGTGGTGTTGAGGCTGGAGGATTTCGTCACTTACCGTGTGCCGACGCGACGGTAGTGCCTCCGGCATTCTTCGAATCCTTCTTTGTGGCTGTAGCCGATGTTGTCGCGCGTTTTGTCTGGGTTACGTTGTTCTTCGAAGGAGCCGCTTTTCCCTGTGCGACTTTCTTCTTGTTGAAGTCTTTTACGATCTTGGCAACATAGGCCCGCGTTTCGTAATAAGGAGGCACGCCGCCGAACTGCTCGACGCGTTGCGGCCCGGCGTTATACGCCGCGAGCGCCTTCACCAGATCGAAGTTGTATCGCTCCAGCAACTCTCTGAGGTATCGAGTTCCACCATCGACATTAGCCTGCGGATCGAACGCATTCGGCACGCCGAGTTGTGCGGCTGTGCCCGGCATGAGCTGCATCAGACCTTGCGCGCCTTTCGGCGACACCGCGTGCGCGTTGAACCCGCTTTCTGCCTTGATGACGCTGTTTACGAGATCTGGGTCCAGACGATACCGTCCGCTCGCGTCGTTGACTACTTGGGAAAGATCTGTGACTGGCCGCTGTGGGAATGCATTGGGTCTGCCATTGGAGGCCGGCCGGAGCGGGACCGCCGGAGACTCCGTCTTGGCAGCGGAATCCTCCACAGGTTCTGGCGGTGCGGGTTCGAAGTGCTCTATTTCAGCCGTCGGAACGTCGATAAAACTCGACCCAGAAGCGTTCACGTACAAACGGGTGAGGTCCCCCACGATCTCCCGGCGCTCATGTTTGATGGAGAATCCGTTCTTTAGTATGGCAACCTCACCTCCAAAGCAGGGTAGGGAAGCCAAGAACAACAGGAGCATCCACCTGAGAACGGATTGTGAAAAACGAAATCGCATCGTTCCGACTCTAAGCGAATGAGATCTTGCTACAGACCAACAGCGGCCTGCGACAACGCCAAATCTACCGCCGCCGCCACGCCACACTCGTGGTTTCCGCGCGTCACCCGCCAGCCGCGGTTTCGCAGCTCTTCGCACGCATTTCCCATGATAAACGGATGTCCGGCGAACTCAAGCATTTCCACGTCGTTGTGGTTGTCACCGATGGCCATGACCTCCTCGCGCTGGAAACCGCGGTATACTGTCCACCGCTCCAGCGCATGGCCCTTCGAGCATCCGGCGTTCAGCACGTCGATCATCGATAGATCCCGCAACGGGTACTCGGTCCGGAGGATGGTCACCAGGCCGTCCATCTCCGCCCGCTCCAAGGCTTGCAGGGCATCATTCATCCGAACCATGTTCCCGCAAAACATCGCTTGGACCGGATCCGTAACCAAGGCATTCTCGATCGGAACCACAAACTCGATGTACTCCATGTTCTTCTCGAGCCAGCGACGGATGCTGGCATTGAGCTCATCAAGACGCTCTAGAACAATGGCACCTTTGGTTTCCTTGTCGAACGTCAGAACGGTATTGCCGCGAAACTCTTGCATCGCTCCGCACAATTGGCGGCAAGTTTTGGCCGGCATCATGTCGCGATGAAAGGTCTCGCCGCTCAGTGACCTCGTTACCGCGCCATTCGAGCTGATCAGCCACAAGTCAAATTCGAGTTGCTTCGCGATCGGTAAAGCAAAGCTGTGCCGACGGCCGGTCACTAATACAATCTCGATTCCCGCCGCATGCGCCCGGCGCAGAGCGGCCAGATCGCCCTCGGAAATCTGAAACTGTGGGTTGAGCAGCGTGCCGTCGATATCCGTCGCCAGCAACCGGATGGAGGAGGTCGAAAACGTCACCATTACAATGGTACCATTCGCCGCACGGGCTCACCTGAATGCGGGCTGCGGCATAGGTGGGTCTCCGGCAGAGGGTTGAACGCTGAGCTAGCCCGGGAGCTTTGCCAGCAGGCCGCTGGCCTTTCGAAACCAAGGCCGTTCCCGGCGCCTCAGATATCCCGGCATCGTGGGTCTCTTCTCGAGAATTCTCTGCGCCCAGGTCCGCGCATCTGCATTCCGCCCCTGGGACTCCAGGAATAATGCATAGTGGTAATACGTCTCTGACAGAGTTGAAATCTGTATCGCTTGCCGGAACATTGCGTCAGCCTTCTCGATTTGCCCAGTCTGGGCGTACGCCCATGCCAGCAGACCCTTGGCACGATGAAAATCGTATCCCGGATCTGAAGTCACCGCCCTTTCCAGATCTGGCACAGCAGCGGTAAAGTCATCGAGTTCGATTTCAGCGATTCCGCGGCGATAGAACGGATCGGCATGGTCGGTGCGCGATGAGATAGCCCGGTCGTAGCAAGCACGAGCGCGGGTAAAGTTCCCGTCATCCAGATACAGCAGCCCGAGTTCCTCGTAATTGCCCGCGGACGGATTGTCGATAATCGCCCGTTCCAGTTCCTGGATTCTGCGCCGCCGGGGAAAGACCTGAAACGAACTCCGCAGAAGCCCTGCGTCCGGGACCACCTCAACGGCTATATAGATCAACGCTCCCACCCAATGAAACAAAATCACCCATATCCAGAAAAAGTTTGGACGTCGCCGAATGAAGTGCACAATCGCAATGATTCGAAGCAGGATCGACCACCATGAAAAGGCGAAGAACCAGAAGGATCCCATAGTGAAAACGCACTATAGCATGGGCGTGAGATGAGTCTGGATGAACAGGTTGCGCTCAGCGCCATCTTCGGCATGCCTGAACTGAGCAAATCTTCACTTCTTAGCCATCGCTGCGGGCGACGTAGAGGCAACCTCTTTGAGAACATCCTTCACAGGGCTCGGAAGCTTGTCTGCGTTCGCACATAACAGGCTCACCTGCCACAGCTGCGTCGTCGAAAGCGTTTTCTCGAAACCAGGCATGCCCGTCATTCGGATGCCTCCCGAGACCTTCCAAAACGTCTCTCCGGGAGGATCATCCGTCACTCCGGTACCGTCCATTAGTTTCGGAGGCTTCGGAAACATCCCGCTAGCGATCGCTGTCTGTGTCTGCCCGGGCAGGCCATGGCACACTGCGCAATGCTCTTTATAGATCTGCGCGCCAGCCGAATAAGCACCCTCATCCGCCGCAATCGGCACATTCTTCGGAATCTCCTTGTCCATTCGCGCGTGCAAAGCCATCCTCGCAAATGTCCTCTCAAATGGCATGGGAGGCGCCGATGTTGCTACCGGCACCAACCCCTTCGAGAAATAGAAGTAGATCGCAACTGGGACTAACGCCGATCCAACGATGAATCCAAACAGAAACTTTGCCATTCATCTTCTCCTCACCAGTTTTACCGATCACTGATACTAACCCCGCCTCCACAAGCGACGCGACCCACGTGATTCTACTCACAGACTCAGACTCATCCTCAACCTACGATTCATGCAGAAGCGACTTGTGCACTGACGAAACATCTCTACGTCTGGGAGGTGTGTCATGCTGTTCCTGTTCGTTATCGCACTCTTCGTGCTGGGTTCCGCCCTCTTTTTTCTTCTGCCCGCGCTCGTGGCGCGCGAGGTTCATCACGAACATTCCGCACCTCGCGCTGTCACATGTCCCGAGACTCAGCGGCAAGTCGCCGTTACCATCGACGCGAGACACCTCGCAGCGACCAGCCTGAGCGGAACCCCCGATTTCCGCCTTTCCGACTGCACCCAGTGGCCGGAGCGCGCTAAATGTGCGCAGAACTGCCTGCCCGAAGCTCTTCGCAGCGATGCATATACTCAAGGTGAAGTCGAGCCTTCCAGATCTGTCCGTCAGTTCTACCACCTCCCCGTATTGCTCGCCGCATTCACCGCCTGGTATGTAGGCATGATCTGGCACTCGCCCTATCTGTTCCGCGCTTGCTGGATGGCTGCTGTCGGGCTGACTCCAACGCAGCTGAAGCAGTTGGTCAACTGGTTCTCGCCACACTTGCTGACATTCGCAGCGTGTTTGCTATTTGCATATGGAGTCGGGTGGATTCAGACTTGGCTGTCGCGGAAGGGATTCTGGCCGGGAATCATGGCGTCCACCTTGCTCTGGGCTACACTTGTTGTGGCAACCTTGCCTTCGACCCTCAGCCTTCCGCGCGATCTGCTCGTCATCGAGGCCGGCTATACTCTGATCGCTGCAATCCTCGTAGGGGCAATTATCGGGGGGCTGAACGGTAAACTTGTATTACCGGAGAGAGGGCGGTTGGAGGCGTGACAACGATGTCCGATGTACAGGCTGATCTCCTCAGATCTTTTCGTGATTTCATCGAGGCAGTGGAACGAGGTGCGTCCATACCGCCTGTAGATGAGCATGATCTGAAGGCCCTTCACGAGTTGTGTGTGGAGAGAGCCAAGCGATACTGCGGCAAAGATGGAGTGATCAGTATCGAGATGACTGCGCGTGTCTGCACCCCCACAGCAAATTTGCCGGCCGTGTGGTTGCGCCATACTCAGCTCCGTTCCCTGTATCGGCAAGGCCTCCTTGCGGAATGGCAGCACGGGACTGCTCTCGACGACGCTGTCTTTCGCGTGGCCTCCTGCATCCCGATGCATGGACCTCACTTGGACTCTCAAGCATTCCTGGACCACCTGCGCGCTCTGAGCGCGGTTTAGGCTCGAGCGTGGTTGACTGCGTATTGAGCGGTAAACGACCAGAAGCGTATCGAAGAGCCGAGCACTGATCTCTGAATACTCGTCACTGAGAACACCATCTGCTCGTCTGTTAAACTCGCCAGTCATGCTGACGCATCTGGAGTGTACCCGCTGTGGCGAGCACTATCCCGCGGACCGGCCGCAAACCGTGTGTCCGAAAGATGCGGGCATTCTCTATGCGCGCTACGATCTCGCGGCAATCAAGCGATCTTTCTCTTCCGCTCGGCTGGCCGGACGCACTCCCACGATGTGGCGTTACGATTCCGTTCTCCCAGATGCCAATCCAGTATCTCTCGGGGAAGGCTTTACCCCCATGCTGCCCAGTCGTGAATTTTCGAACGTCTGCATCAAAGACGAGGGCCTGAATCCCACCGGCTCTTTCAAAGCCCGTGGGCTCTCTGCAGCGGTCACCATGGCTCGCCATTTCGGTCTCAGGAAGCTGGCGATTCCGTCCGCAGGTAACGCCGCCGGAGCGCTTGCTGCTTACGCCGCCGCGGCCGGCGTCGAAGCACACATTTTCATGCCCAAGGATGTCCCTGCAGCAAATCGCATCGAGTGTGACTACTATGGCGCGCAAGTCACGCTCGTCGATGGCCTGATCAGCGACTGCGCAAGCAAAGTCGCTGACATGAAGAAGGAAAGCTTCTGGGAAAAGGAAGGATGGTTCGACGTCAGCACCACCAAGGAACCCTACCGTGTCGAAGGCAAAAAGACGATGGGATACGAGGTCGCCGAGCAACTCGGCTGGCGTATGCCGCAGGGCATTATTTATCCGACAGGCGGCGGTGTCGGACTGCTTGGCATGTGGAAAGCTTTCGAAGAAATGGAAGCCTTGGGCTGGATCGGCTCCGAGCGACCGAGGATGATCGTTGTCCAGTCAGCGGGGTGCGCTCCAATTGTTAAAGCATGGGATGAGGGCAGGCAATCCGCAGAGATGTGGCGGAACGCCGCCACGCTGGCTTCAGGCCTGCGCGTCCCCAAGCCGTATGGCGACTACTTGATTCTCGAAATATTGAGGAAGAGCCGGGGTGCAGCGGTTAGCGCGACAGATGACGAGATCCTGGAAGCCACACGCCATTGGGCGAAGACGGAAGGAATCTTCGCTGCTCCAGAAGGCGCAGCCTGTCTGGTCGCATACCGCAAATTGCGAGCTACTGGATTCTTCAAGCCGGAGGATACGGTAGTCCTGTTCAACACCGGCAGCGGCCTAAAGTATCTCGATGTGTTGGACGCGAATGTCGCTCGGCCACCTCAAGCCGTTCCACCCAAGCCCCCAGCGCGCCAAATCGGCGGCATTATCGGCCCGTATTGACGACTGGCACCATGGGTGTTGAGTCCGGTCGAAACGTTACAGCGGTTGTCGGGTCTTTCGGTTTCGCTCAGTATCAGCGCATCACATACCCTAAAGGACATCGACGACGATGAGTGTAAGGTCATCCTGCTGCTTCATTGCAGCAGGTCGCCATCGCTGGAGTTCTGAGAGCACCTGACGGGACAGTTCGGGGGCGGACTGGCGGCGGTGATTGCGTACAATGCGTTCCAGTTGCTCGTCGCCAAATGCCTCCGCCGCGGCATTCTCCGTTTCCGTCACACCGTCGGTATAGAGCAGGAACCGATCGGATGGTTCAATGGGCACGCTGCACACTGGATATGTGGCGTCAGGTTCGACTCCGAACAAAAGCCCATTCGACTCGATACGCTGCATTTCGCCCTTTGTATTGCGCCAGCACAGCAGCGGCGGATGTCCGGCAGCGGAGTAGAGCGCGTTGCGACTCTTCGTGTCAATCCAGACGTAAGCCGCCGAGGCAAACTGGCCGGGTGCCTCACTCGATAAGATGCGATTCAATCCACCCAGCACCTGTGCGGGATCATGGGCATGGATCGCAACAGACTGCATCGCCACTTTGATCATCGAAGAAATGAGCGCCGCCGGGATGCCATGTCCAGAGACGTCTGCCACAAGAATGCCGAGATGATTATTGTCTGAGTGGACAAATTGGTAGAAATCACCTGCAACGCCGGTCATCGGCTGGTAAGAAGCGGCGATACAGAGGTTCTCAAGCTCGGGAACCATCGCTGGAAGAATGGAGGACTGGATCTGTCGGGCCGTCTCCAGTTCGGTCTCGATGGATAGCAGACGACGCTCGTTCGTGAACAGCACTTCCAAGGCTACATACCCCAGCGAGAACAGAAGGAGGGCAAACCCAACCGAGTCCACCAACGGCAGCGCGCGATACTGCAGGACCGTCCCCAAATTGGTGTACAGCACCTCCAGCCCAAAAATGAGCATACTGGCGGCCAGTATGCGTGGAATGGGCATCACAAGGAACCTGGAGGATCTTGGAACCAGCACAATCGCCAACATGACCGGAGTGGCAAGAACGACGAGCAGGTTGTTGTAGAAGATCCATTTGTCGGCGGGGCCGCCCAGGACGAACGTGCCAATACCCAGCACAGCGATTGCCGACCCGAACAAGATCTCCAGGTGGATAAGAAACCTGAGTTTGCCTAGGGTCAGTTCTCGCCATGCGAACAAAGCAGAGACCAGGAGCAGGTACCTGACCGACGTAATCACATAGGGGCTGACAGACCTGAAGTAGTACGGCAGGATCGTCAAAATGGTGGAAGATTGCCCCAGAGTTTGGAGGCCATACATCCCGCTAAAAATTCCCCACCATACCAGGATACGAACGCCCCTGCGTCCACGGATTGCAGCGATGACGCAGGCTGTTGCTCCCGCGGTCAGGAAAACAGTTCCCAGGACGATATTGATCACGTCGCCGCGCAGCGTTTGCAGAGCCGCATCCGCGCCATTGATGCTATCCATCTAAAGGTCCCTGTGGCGATCATGAGCAGCGCGAGAGAAGTATTCAGTGATACCAATCACAGAATCCTGCGATCCGCGACATTCTCCTTGATCCTGATGGGAGGATTCTCTTCGTGGGCTCGGGATGAGATTCCTTGCGGAACGCGTATCTGCTCTATCGCTCTCAATCGGCGGGGCGCGGTACGAATCAGTGATTCATCGACCCCGCCAAACTGCGCCAGCGTCAGTATCCACCCCCATCGGTCCTGATTTCGACAATCTGTGCCAACCAATCTGGTTAGAATAAAGCCTCATGAGCGATCGTCTCTATTACCACGACTCCTTCCTCTACGACTTCGAAGCCGAGGTGCGAGAGCTTTCCCAGAACCCCCGTCCCTCCCTGATCCTCGACCGGACAGCCTTCTATCCGACTAGCGGCGGGCAGGTCTTCGACACGGGCGTAATCTCATCCGATGGCGAACAGCTCAGGGTTACCGAAGTCTCCGAGGCTGAAGACGGCCGCGTCGTCCACTACCTCGAAGCTCCGCCAAAGGAAATCAAGCCGGGAACCAGGGTCCGAGGCGAGATCGACCGCACCCGCCGCCGCGATCACATGCAGCAGCATACCGGGCAGCACGTTCTCTCGGCCGCCTTCGTCCGCCTCTTCAACATGCCTACCGTCTCGTTCCATATGGGGGATGACTACTGCTCGATCGACCTGGAAACGCCTACCATGACCAGAGAACAGGTCGAACACGCCGAGCGCCTGTCCAATGAGATCATTCTGGAGAATCGCCCCGTCATGATCCGCTTCGTGACCCGCGAAGAAGCAGGACGGCTCGGGCTCCGGAAGGTCCCTCCCGCAGAGAGAGATGACCTTCGTCTCATCGACATCCAGGAATTTGACGTCAACGCTTGTGGCGGGACTCATGTAAATCAAACGGGGCAGATTGGCTGCATCCTCTTGCGTAAGACGGAGAAGGTGCGTCAGGGATGGCGCGTCGAATTCGTTGCCGGACAGCGCGCAGTCTCCACGGCCCGGCGCGACTTCACCGCGTTGACCGAGGCTGCTGGTCTATTTTCCGCCCACATCTATGACGTACCGCAGCAAGTCCGTAAGTCGCTGGACGAGGTCCGACTCCTCCGCAAGCAACACGAGCAGTCGCTGGAAGAACTCGCGGAATTTCAGGCCGCCGCTCTTCTCGCAGAAACGTCACCCGTGGAGGGGCGCCGGGTTGTGATCCGCAGCCTGTCCGATCGCGAGATGAACTTCCTGAAGCTACTCGCGCAGAAGTTGACGCGTCTGGATAACAGCGTTGTCGTTTTGCTGGCCAGTACATCGCCGCAGCCCTCGCTCGTATTTGCGCAGTCCCAAGGACAACCGAACGACATGGGAGCTTTGATGAAGGAAACCGTGTCCGGGTTCGGCGGCCGGGGTGGAGGCAGTAAGGATATGGCCCAGGGTGGAATTCCAACCGCCGACGCAATTGAGGACGCCCTCAACAGTGCCAAAGGATTGCTTCGCGCCTAGCCGTACCGTTTTCATCCAATTTTCAGATGGCTGGTGTGTAATCCTCCCAGGTGTCGAAGCAAAGCGCTAACAGGGCGGCAGCCCACTCAAGCCCTCGTCCCCCGGGAGTAACTCGATAGGTTTCTCGATGATTTGACCGCCAGAAACAAGCTCGCTCGGCTGAGCCCTCCCCTTGTACAGCTGCAGTGCGACAGGCGCGGCCGCCGTTGGAACAAAGCCGAGGCGGCCGCGGTTAGGGTACCGGCTTGAAGCACGGTGTACAATTTTTCTGTAGTGCACCCTCGTCCTAGAGGAGGTTCCTGTGTACCGCTTGGCACTGGTTCTTCCGGCATTCTTCCTGCTCGTCCTCCCGGTTCTCACCCAACAACCGTCGAATACAAGCAATCAAAGACCATCACCCATTCCCGTGGAAGCTGCAAAACAGCACAATCCCGTGAAGCCCTCACCGGAGTCAACAGCGCGGGCTAAGAAGTGGTGGACGCTTGACTGCGAGATGTGTCACGGGAAAACCGGCGACGGCAAGGGCGACATCGCGAAGGAAATGAAGCTCACAATGATGGACTTCACCAATCCCGACACCTTGAAAGACCGAACCGACGGCGAAGTCTTCTACATCATCAAGAACGGCCACAACGATATGCCAGCCGAGGGTCCCAGGGTCAAAGATGAAGAGGCTTGGGATCTGGTGAATTACGTCCGTGCGTTCGCCAAAAAGAGCGCTGAGACCAAACAGTAATCCTCGGCTATGGTTTGGGGAGTTTGCCCATTTTTCGTGCCCACGAGGTAGCTTTGGTCAATGCCGGGTCTCGATCGCGGGCAATCTGAACGACTTCTACACTGCCCGGCGATACCGCGCCGAATTGTCATCTTTGCCTGAACCCAGCAGGCCGACAATCCCACGAAGACTGTCCCAGGCCGCATCGCTTAGCGATGCCTCCGCGCTGACTAGATCCCGGATCATCTCCCACGCGGCGATATTCAGTCCGCCCTCTGGAGGCAGCCCCATCGCCAGCGAAACCGCACACTGCGGACAAAAGCAGATCCGCTGTGCGGTCGATTTCTGCCGCGGCCGGACGCCTACTGTTTGGGCGAACATGTACACCGCAACCGACTTGTCTCCCATTCCGATCTCGCGCCTGCAACGCAGGCAGTGCATTTCTTGCAAGGCCCCCCCTGATAATGCTGTTTCTAATTTGATGGACCGTATTTCCTGATCACAAGTACTCACGTAGATTCCGCTGGAATCGCTCTCATCGCGAAGATCGGCCATTCACGCGGCGGGCCCGATTCACAACGACTTTGCTGGAAGTTAAGCAAAAGATGAATGGTATTCACTCACGGTGCCGGCATCGCCGTCTGCCTTCACATCATCACATCCCTGCAAAACGCAGTTGCGTTTTGCAGCATGCAGCGTTTCGGGAGTGCTGTTGGGTAGTCTCGAACGTAATAAGTCCCTTTTTAATCAATGCTCAACAGCCCGGCAAGAGTTGCCACCTACGTGCTCTCTCGATTATTGCAGTCGCCTTTATCTGAACCGGGCGGCTCCGCACAACCGAGGGCATCATGTCCATACTTTTCGTATTGCTGACTTTCCTTGTTGTGATCTCGGTCAACTATCTTTGGTTTCGTCCGGCACCGGCATTGCCTGTTACTACCCATCCCTCTCTTAAGCCTCCGGCGCCGCTTATGACTCAGCAAGCTGGGTTCTCCATCCCGCAGAACTATTGCTTTCATCCTGGCCACACCTGGGTCCTGCGGGAAGGCCCGGAAGATGCTCGTGTTGGGTTCGACTCCTTCACTGCCGAACTCATCGGAAAGATCGAACGGATCGAAGTGGCGAAAACGGATCGTTGGGTCCGACAGGGCCAGAAATTGATGACCATTTACAGCGACGGATTTTCCTTTGACCTGGTGTCACCCGTCGAAGGCGTTGTGACCCACATCAACAAAGACGTGGTCCAGAGTCCGGAACTTGCTCTGCGCGATCCGTACAAAGATGGCTGGATCGCCACGCTCAAGGCTCCGGATCTCAACACCAACCAGCGAAACCTGATGCAGGCCTCGATGGTGGCTCCCTGGATGCATTACAACCAGAACCGTCTCAATGCCGAAGTCGCCAAGTTGACGCCCGCACTCGCGCAAGATGGCGGTCTTCCCGTCACCGGTCTTCTGCAGCACGTTCCCGCGGACCTCCGCCAGAGAATCATCACCGAGTTCTTCCTCAACTGAATGGCTCGGAATGAAGGAGAACTGGAATGTCCAAATCGAAAGCAATCCTGATCGACATCACCAAGTGCCTCGGCTGCCTCAGTTGCGAAGCGGCCTGCAAGCAACTGCACGGCTTTCCTCAAGGCCCTGAGCCGAAATTGTCGCCGACGGCGTTCACGATTGTCGAGCAGCACGAGGATCGCTTTGTGCGGCGCATGTGTATGAACTGCCAGGATCCGGCGTGCGCGTCGGCGTGCCTGGTGGGAGCCTTAAAGAAAACGGAACTGGGCCCGGTCACTTACGATTCCTCAAAGTGCATCGGATGTCGCTACTGTCTGGTGGCATGCCCGTTCAACGTGCCACGCTATCAGTGGGCGAAACTCGCCCCGTTCGTAACGAAGTGTGACATGTGCTACGCACGCCAGGCGCAGGGCCAACCTCCCGCTTGTGTGGAAGCCTGCCCAGTGCAAGCCTCGATAGTCGGCTGGCGCGATGAAATATTGGAAGAGGCGCAGAGGCGCATTCTGGGTGATTCCAAATACGTGAAGCGCATCTATGGCAGCGAAGAAGTCGGAGGCACGTCGGTTTTCTACATCTCCGACATTCCGTTCGAGAAACTCGGATTCACCAGCGTGCAGTCGCAGCCGATGCCGGTCCTGACCGCGAATGCCCTGGGCGACATCCCGACTGTCGTTATGGTGGGTGGAGGATTACTCGCCGGACTTTACTGGATTACGAATCGCAGGAAACTGGTGGCGCTGGCCGAGGCCGAAGAAGCAGCCGGGCGGTCAGGCAGAGGAAAGGATCCGCATCATGTCTAATATCCGCCTTCCTAAAGTTACTTTATGGCGTACGGTTGTCGCAGTCATATTCCTCGTTGGAGCTTATGCTGCCTACGCGCGTTTCGCGCTGGGCTTTGAAAAATCCACCCATCTGGCCGATTCACAACCCTGGGGCTTGTGGGTGGGGCTGGGAACGCTCTGTGGCGTCGGGATCTCTGCCGGAGGGTTTGCCATCGCCGCTGCTGTATACCTGCTCGGCTTCGAGCGGTACCGCCCGGTGGTTCGAGCGGCCGTGCTGCTGTCGTTCCTGGGATATCTCTCCGTCATTGTCGGGATGATGTACGAACTGGGCCTACCTTGGAGAATCTGGCACCCGATCGTGATGTGGAACCGGCGTTCGGTATTGTTCGAGGTCTCCTGGTGCGTAATGCTCTATACGACCGTGCTTTCACTGGAATTCTCTCCTTCGCTTGTGGAGAAGATTCCGTGGGTTCGCCTGCGAGACTTCTATCTGAAATGGCACCACCAGATCCTGATCGCGTTGGTCCTAGTCGGGGCAATTCTCTCTTCGCTTCATCAGTCGTTCCTGGGAGGGCTCTATCTGCTGGCCAAAGGGAAGGTCGATCCACTCTGGTATAGCTCCTATTTGCCGACTCTGTTCTATCTTTCCGCGGTACCTGCGGGTCTAGCCGCCACAATCATGGCCGTGTACCTCTGCAACCGGTCGTTGAACGCGCGCGTCGATCCCCGCTTGCTTTCGGAGATGAGCCAGATCATCGCTCCCATGCTTTACGTCTACGCGCTGCTGCGGGGCATCGATCTCGCCACCCACGGAGCTGCCGGCTATCTATTCCGCTGGCGTGAAGAAACACTTCTGTTCTGGTGTGAAATCGCACTGTTCGTCATCGCTCCGGTGTTCCTGCTGAGCCAGCCAAAAGTGCGGAGCAACCCCAATGCACTCTACGGAACTTGCGCTCTCGTAGTGATGGGTTTCATGGCGAATCGGCTGAATGTATCCATCACGGCTTTCCAGGCAAGCTCAGGCTTCTACTATGTTCCGAAGTGGACTGAGTTCGCCCTGACACTAGCGACTCTTACGGCCGCTGGCGTGATCTTCCATTACGCGGTGAAACATCTGGAGATTCTTCCCCGAAGTGTTCCCGCGAAGAACTGGATGACCACGCATCCCGCGGAGGCCTGAGATCCGCAGTTGTTTCGGATACCCCGCCCTTGCCGTGAAACCGCGAAGAGGGCGGGGTTCGTCATTCCGGACAATGTTGGGGGGCGTTGGACAGTCCTGCTAGGGCGAGTGCGCCCCCATTTACACAGCAAATGGCGGGGAGAAAGCCAATGTGTGTCTACTGCAATTACCCTATGCGTGAGCACAGACGCCCGCGTGATGCCGCATTGTCAATCAAGTTACGAATCGGTCCTTACGTACCGATAAAAGCGGGGCTGTCCACGGCTTTTCCAGTAGCCGCTTCGGTAGTCGTCAACCTTCGGCCCAGTGCTCTGTAGGCTAAAGAACTGGTGGTGGGTGGGGCGAACGACTATCCCGACATGGCCGTGCCATACGACCAGGTCGGCCATCTGCGGTTGGGCGACGCGCTGGAAGCCTTTTGCCCCGTCATATAAGTCCTCGGAGTCGGCGTAGGGATAGGGGAATCCAGCACGCTGATAAATCGAGTGCACCAGATGGGAGCAGTCGGGTCCCGCGTTTGGCGTTTTCTTGGAATGCAAGGCCACAGCAATGACCGACGAACGGTCAGCTTTACTTAGCGTGCGATGCCTGGGTTGATGCGGGGTCCGGGATTTGGTGGCAGGTGCCGCCGATTCGCGGCTGATGTCCTGTCCCCGCGACGCCGCTGTGCCACAAAGGGCTACAGTGCAAGCAGCCGTCACGAGAAACTTGGCACAATCCTGCATCGCCATATTCTGATGCCATTTCGTGGTGAGGGGCAGTTACTTTTGTGAAAGACCCTCTTCCGATAAATAGTCGTGCCTTGCCTAAAATTCTATTTCTGATCCTGCCGCACTCTTCCGGGGTACGCACTTCACGGACAGCTTGTGATTTGAATCACGATTATCACACAGCCATACTCAGTTGTCTGAAATATGCCTCTTGGCAATATTTGTCATTCTCTTGATCATTCTCATCACTGATGAAAAATGAACACGTCATTTGCAAAAGAATGACATGCCGCTCCGCTAATACTCTCCAATAAAAGCAAGCGCTTGGGACAAGCCCACCTAAAGTCCGCGAGCCGAATACATTGGTAGCGCATTTGCAGCGCAACTTTTGGCTGAGTGTGTCCACACAACAGTGCGTTCAAGTTTTGGCCCATTTCAGTCAATTATTGATACCGATTGATGATTAAAGGGAAGGGAAAATGAGGAAGCACAAAGGTTTCTCGCTCATAGAACTGCTGATCGTTGTAGCTATCATCCTGATCATCGCAGCCATTGCAATTCCTAACTTACTCCGCGCCCGCATGGCCGCCAATGAGTCCTCGGCTGTATCGTCGATTCGTACGATCAACAGTGCGGAGACCACCTATAACTCGACTTACCCACAAGTTGGCTACGCGGCGCAACTGCAAGATCTCGGCGGCCCGATCGGGGCAGCGTGCGTGCCTGCGCAGGCCACGGCATGCCTGATTGATGCAGTGCTGGCCAATAACGGCAACCCGGCAGGCAGCGGAAAGAGCGGCTATATGTTCACTACCGGCGCGGGCACGGTGGCTGGCGGAGTTAATTCGGGGTACACCGTTGTGGCCGTACCGATCACGATAAATCAGACCGGCATTCGTGCCTTCTGTGCAGAGGAGGACGCCGTGGTTCGGGTAGATCCAGCTGGAGTTTGCTCGAACACAGAAGCCGGTGTACTGACCTTTAATCCCCTTAACCAGTAACCTCCTACGGCTGGGCTTTCGGGCTGGGATAGAGCAGCAAAGACGAACTTTGCTGCTCTTCACCCTTTTGGGTTTCCGGAAAGTTTGGACTGAGAATACGGGCCGTCGGTTCCGCAGACTGCGTCTCCCCGAAGTGTCCCCATGGTCCCCTTTTTGGATCGCCTATGCATGACATGACGACCACGCCAAATGGCCAGACAGCCGCAGCGTGAGCATTTAGTTGCTTCAGTCGGCACGCAGGGCAAGCGTCGTGCGAAGATATAGATCTGAACCGTGGCCGCGCCCGAGCAAATCCAGACGTCGACCTTTCGGCGAGTCTTCAAGGCATTTCACTATCCCGACTTCCGCCTCATGTGGATCGGAGCGTGCACGTCCAGCATTGGGACGTGGATGCAGATCGTTGCGCAGGGCTGGCTCATTTATCGGCTGCGCCATTCTCCATTTCTCCTCGCCCTGGATCAATTTCTGGCTGGACTTCCCATCTTTTTGTTCTCTTTGCTTGGAGGCGTGGTGGCAGATCGCACCGAACGCCGCAAGATCCTGTTGGTGTCGCAGTACATCCAGATGGCAAGCGCGGCCACGCTGACAATTCTGGTGGCAGCCGGTTTGACACGTGTATGGCCGATCTTGTGCCTGTCCTTCATTTCCGGCCTTGCGCAGGCTTTTGGTGGGCCTGCCTACCAGGCGCTGATACCGACCCTGGTGGATCGCGATGACATGCCCAACGCGATCGCGTTGAATTCTATTCAGTTCAACCTGGCGGTGACGGTTGGCCCGGCCCTGGCAGGAATCACCCTGGCACGACTCGGGGAAAAATGGTGCTTTGGGTTGAACGCGCTTTCCTTCCTGGCGCCGATCGTTTCGTTGTCGATCATCACCGCCCGCTTCCTCCCCGAAAAATCGGGCGAGTCAATGTTCGAAAGTCTGAAACAAGGAATTCACTTTATCTGGAACAAGGGAGCGATGGTCGCGCTCATTGTCCTTGCGTTCTGCATGACCTTTCTGAGCATGCCCATGCGAACCTACTTTCCAGTGTTCGTGAAAGACATCTTTCATCGTGGTCCGGAGACGTACGGAAACCTGATGTCCCTGATGGGAGTGGGGTCGATTTGCGGATCGCTCGCCGTGGCCAGCGTTGGAAACATGCATAGGAAAGGGCGCTTCGCGCTGACCATGTTGATGGTGCTGGGAGCGGGAATTGCGGGATTCTCATTATCAAAATTCCTGCCCCTCAGCTACGTGATGTTGCTCGTGGTAGGCGCCTCGATGATGGCTGTCTTCGCCACCGTAACCTCACTCGTGCAGTTGATCGTGACCAACGAAATGCGCGGGCGGGTCATGAGCGTCTATAACTTCGCCTTTCGTGGCGGGATGCCGATCGGAAACCTGGTGTCCGGATGGCTCGTACCGATTTATACGGCCCCTATTGTGCTCGGGGTGAATGGATTCTTATTGATCCTGGTTGCGCTGTACTTCCTGCTGATGCAGCGGCGCGTCGCAGCCTTGTGAGAGTGATCGGCGAACCCTTGCTCTCAGCTACCCATCCCGCTCTGCCCTGATTTCCGCAGTTCGGCGTTCAGCACGTTCCGGTCGTTGTTGATTCCGCAAAATACGCCCCGGGCCTACGGAGAGTGCCAATCGACGGAATATACGTCCTGTGTGCCAGTATCTCTGAGGAGGATTGGCTGATCGTCTGGCGTCAGAGCGAGAGCTGCGCCATAACGGCCGGTAGCCGGAAAGTCTCTGACATCGGCAATCGGTTCCGGCTTGCCATCGCTCACTTGCACGCGGATCACTGCATTTTTCTGCCGGTAATCCAGTACATACACATATCGGGCATCGCGCGACCAGTTGAGCCAGCTTAGAGATCCCTTGGCGAGCTCCGTCCACTGATTCGTTGCGAAGTCAAACAGCAGCAGAGTTTTCGAATCAGCGGAGAAGGCAGAGACGTAACGCCCATCCGGCGACCAACGTGGCGAATACAAGCCATCGGAACCAGGAAGCGTGGACAGCTGGCGGGTCGTGACGTCAATAATCCGGATCGAAGAAGAGGGATTGTTCGACTCGCCCGAGAAGATGATTTTGCTGCCGTCCGGCGACCAATTGGGATCAAGCTGCTGGGCGTGATCATCCGGCAGCAAAAGGCGCGGGTTGCCTCCCTCGGGAGAGACCTGGTAGATCCTTGCCGGCTTGTCAGCAGCCTGGGCGAATTGGAAAAAAATAATTGTCTTCCCGTCGGGGGACCAGCGCGGGAGAACGGGGGAAATAGGAGGAAACGTAAGCTGGAGCCTTTCTGTACCGTCGATCCGACTTCGCCAGAGTGCACCCTCCGGATACGAGGTGTAGGTCACCCACTGGCCGTCTTTCGAAAAATCAACATATTCGGCCGAGATCCCACCGAGGAACGGGACGAATTGAGAGTTTCTGGGATCGTAACGAACCAGTTCGCCGCGGTACGTCCGGCCGATGACAAAGAGCTTCTTTCCGTCTTTGCTAGGAAGCGGCGAGGACAGTGTCATCGGGCTCGACGTAAGCTGGATTGGCTGGCTGGCGGACTCGAAGATACTGGAGCCTTTCGGCAACGCCCATATCTGGCCCTGCGACTGGAAGAGAAAATATTTCCCATCGGCGGTCCACTTGCCGCAGCACTCGTCGGGTGGATTGTGCCAGCCCGGGAGCAGCAAACGCACGCCGGTGCCGTCTACGGACACCTCGCGTTCAATCTGCAGGCCCACCGTTCCCGCTGTTTCCGATGAGTCGAAACGCAGATGAGTGCCATCCGGAGACCAAGTTATATTGCGAATGTCGCCACTGATCGCGACAAGCTTGCGAGCTTCGCTCCCGTCCAATTTCGAAACGAATAAGTCTCCCAGGTTCGTATAGGCTAGGAGCTTTCCATCGGGAGACCACGCCGCCGTCTCCGCAACGAAATCACCGATTCTGCGGGGCGCCCCTCCCAGCACGGGTACACTGCTCAGGGGCCCCTTCGGCGGAGCGCCCTGTCCCTCGATGAACAAAATCTCCGAACCATCGGGAGAGAGGCTGAGCGGAACCATGCCCGCAGAAGTAGCGAGGTCGATGGTTTTCTGTAGTCCCCCTGCCACCGACAATTCAGAGATCCCGTGAAGAGCGAAGCTGGCTGAGGTGCCGATCCCCGTAGCAAGATAGAGACGGGAACCATCGGTTCCGATGAGCGATTTGGGCTGTCCATCATGCGTGAGCTGGACATAGTTGGCCACCGTGGGAACTTGCGGCGGTTGCAGCCATAGATATGCCAGGAGACCACCCACCAGGAGAAGGATCATCCCGGCTGCAGCCGACGCGAGCCGGCGCGGTTTTGGCGGCTCGACCGGAATCGCGTGAGTGCCACTCATGCTCCACGTGGGATCCGAGATAGCCTCTAGGGCAAATGCCAGGTCGGACGCTGATTGGAAGCGTTGCTCCGGATTTTTTTCGAGGCAGCGACGAATGACGCGCCCAAGGCCAGCCGGCGTATCGGGCGAGAGTTGGGTAATGGACGGGGGTTCTTCATTCAAAATAGCGCTGACGGTGTCGGCCTCGGTGGCTCGCTGGAAGGTACGCTGTCCCATCACCATCTCGCAGAGAATTGCGCCGAAGGCAAAGATGTCAGTGCGGTGGTCGGTTACTTGCCCGCGGACCTGCTCGGGAGACATGTACCCCACGGTTCCAACCGCAACGCCAATGCGCGTTATGGTGGTGGCCATGGTCGTGGGGGTTTGGCGGGAGGGAGCGATTTTGGCTAGCCCGAAGTCGAGAATCTTGATACGCCCCTCTTTGGTCACGAAAAGATTGTCGGGCTTGAGATCACGGTGCACGATTCCTTTTTCGTGAGCTGCGGCGAGTCCGTGCGCGATCTGCATGCCGAATTGGATGACCTGACGAAGCGGCAACGGGCCACGCCTCAGGCTCTCGGCAAGGGTTTTGCCGTCTAGAAGTTCAGAGACAAGATAGGGTGCCCCCTCGTGAGTCCCCATTTGGAAGACGGACAAAATGTTGGGATGGTTCAGGGCCGCTGCAGCTTTGGCCTCGACTTCGAAGCGCTGCAGGCGCTCAGGCTCCGGGGATGCTAGCGCGGGAAGAACCTTGATGGCAACGTCACGATTCAACCGCGTATCGCGGGCACGGTAAACTTCGCCCATGCTGCCGGCACCGATGGGGCCGAGGATTTCATATTGACCAAGCTTCGTGCCTGGAGGCAGGGGCATGCGGGAGTCCATTATAGCGTGCAGCGAAGTGGAAAATTGGGCTGGTCAGCGGAACATTTGCTGCTAGACTCGCGTGCGCTCTAAGGGTGCTGCTTCCTGGCTGGTAGGCACGGCAACCGCGGGTGTTGGCGCTTGCGGTGGCGGCGTCAGGACGGGTCGCTTGATCGTGAAGCGCTGGATCTTGATCTCTCCACGCTCGTACACCGCGAGCAGGGCGGCAACCGCGGCTGGATCAAGACGCTTGCCGGCAAGGTTCTTGATGATTTGCAGCGCCTGATCCGGCGTGTGAGCTTGCTGATAGGGACGGTTGGTCGTCAGCGCGTCAAAAGTATCGGCCACCGCGATCACGCGCGCCAGCAGAGGGATCTGCTCGCCTTTGAGACCATAGGGATAGCCGCGACCGTCCAGCGCTTCATGATGCAATTCGATACCAGGAAGCATTTCGGCCAGTTGCGTCACCGGACGCAGGATGTTCGCGCCTTTGGTCGTGTGCGTCTTCATCACTTCGAATTCTTCTTCGGTGAGGGCGCCGGGCTTCTTCAGGATGTGATCTTCAATGCCAATCTTGCCCACGTCGTGAAGTTGGGCGGAAACCTGCAGGATCTCCATGAAGGAGGAAGGCAGGTTCATTTCCTTGGCGATCAGCAGGGAATAGCGGGTGACGCGGTCGGAGTGGCCGCGGGTATAGGGATCTTTTTCGTCGACGGCTCCGGCAAGCATCTGGATGGAGCCCATGAACAGCGCGCGGTTCTCGTCAGCGGCGCGCTTCAAATCTTCGACGAATCGTTCGAGTTCTTCCGACATGGAGTTGAAGGTCTGTGCCAGTTCACCGATTTCAGTGCGACTCCAAAGGTGTACCCGCTGCGAGAAATCACCTTTCGCGAGCGCGCGGCTGGACTCGGTGAGCACCTGCAACGGGTTGGTGATGCGCCGCGCCGCAAAGATGCTGACGCCGATGCTCAGCAGCACTGCCAGAATAGCAAGCAGACGGGCCGTGCGCTGCATCTCGTAGATGCTGCGATAGGCTTCCCGGCGAGGTTTCTGCACGACGACGGCCCAGTCCAGCGACGTTACTGGGCTATAGGTCCCCAGCATATCGATGTGCTCGTTGCCGGAGTCCATCTTGAATTCCCGGGTCTCCGCGAGTTGGGCCTTGTTGCCGCCTTCGACGAAGGTGCGGACGATCTCGAGATTCTTCATTTCCTGCCCGGTTGCGAATTCCGGAGTAGCCGCGGCGACCAGACGCCCCTGGGCGTCGACAACGTAGGGGGTCAGTCCACCTCCGCTGACTTCACGCAGACGGCGAATGAGGAACTGAAGATCCACCACGGAGGCGATCATCCCCAGAAACCGCGGACCGTATTCCACGGGAGCGCTAACCAGGAAGACAGTACGTGCGCTCTTGCCCTCGCCAACCACGAGCGCCTGTCCGTTGTAGACGCGGCCGTCACGCGCGGCGGCATAAGCGCGCTCCAGTTCGCGTTGCAGAAAAGCATCGGGGGCAATGCGCCCGGCAGATATGCCTTTCGCCTCCGAATTCAGCAACGTCGCATAGGCAATTTCGTCAGAAGAGGAGACAAAGTTTTCCAGCAGAGCGCGCAATTCAGGGGCTTCAATATTTTTCTCGCCGATATCGCCGCCAGACGCCACTTGGATTGCGGAGGACAAGTTGGCCAGCATCATCCGCAGCGAGCGTTCGTGCTGCGCGAGATCGTCAGCCAGCGAACGCGTTACCGTGTTCTGCAGCAGCATCTCGTTCGTCTTCAGGCGCTCGCCGTTAATGCTCTCCACCTGCGCCGAGTAGAAATACATTGGAACAATGCTGATCACCAGCAATACCCCGAGAATGAGCCAGAGAATGGGGATGCGGGCGTGGTTGGAAGCGGTCGAGGACAAGTCTCTCCCTTCACTCGTCGCAGACGCCGAGACAGAGTGGCGCGGATGACACGGATATCTCTTCAATTCTATCGGGGAATGCGCGGGATGCAGCCACGGGCGCGGCGTTTGGAGGTTACGAAAGTACCTCCAAAGATAGTACGACCGGTTCTGGCTTGAGCGTTACGTGCGCGAACAGACGCACCCACCACAATCAGGAATGGCAGACTTTGCTTAATTCAGGAGTTTCTTGAGATCCCTCCATTGGACAAGGATGATGCGATGGTCCTCCAACGTTTTCTTCAACTCTGGACTGGTAATGACATCGTAGTCGCGCTGCCGCCACGCAGCGCCATAGTCGGGATGATCCACCATTACAGCTTGCGACTCGGCGTCGTCGTAAGCCAGGTGGACGATGAGTTCCGTCAGGCCAGGCTTCAGATTCTTCACCGCATCCAGATAGAAATTCTTCCAGTTCGCAGCTTGGACGCTTGGATTGGCGATGATGACCGAGTCCAGCAGAACCTCTTTGTCGGAGAACAAGGCCTTGACCTCGGGCGGTATGTTCGGTGTGAGCATTCCAAGGAAGGGCAGTTTGTATTCGTGAGCAACCTTCACATACACGCCCATCAGGTCTGGGCGCGCGAAGAGCGTGCCCATGTGGCTGTCGAGATGAGTCGGGTGAATGCCCATCGCGATGGCCTTCTCGATTTGTGCGCGGACTTCGCGCTCGGCTTCATGGGCCTTGATGTGCTGGATTGCGGGAGCGACATCACCCCAAAGATACCCGTCAGGATCGAGAAGGCTGGAAACTTTGTCTTTTGACGCCACGGGGCCCCAGCGGTCGGTCTTCCACTCCGCGGTGAGAGTGAGGTGCAGGCCGAGATCGGCGTCGGGATGGGCTTTGGCATAAGTGGCGACCTCAGTAAGCCAAGGGCAGGGAACCATGATGCTGGCGGAAGTCGCAGCGTGTTGGTCGAGGGCGTCGAAGCTGGCGGCGTCTTCGGCGTGGGCTACAGCGAGGTCGTCAGCGTGGATGATAAGAAGCTTGGAGTCACGGGGATAACCCAGGCGCTCGGCAACGGTTTTGGATTGGGCAGTCGTGAGAGATGAGAGCAGGAGGAGAAGCGGGAGCGTACTAAGACGCATGATGATCTCCATAGAAGTCTTCGAAAGCGAAAAGAGTAACACGAGACTTGGTGCGGAATGGAGCGGGAAACAAGGTTAGCGAATCGCATAACCGCTAAGAACACGAAAGCGTTCTAAAGAAATCTCAGGTCCGTGTTTCGCTTTTTCCGCTTCGGGTCATCAATTCCTGGATTGCTTCCTTCGGGGATTTTCCTTCATGGAGGATGGCGTGCATTTGTTCGGTGATTGGCATTTCTACGCCTCGGGTGTGGGCCAGCCCTACTGCCGCCGTGGTTGTGAAGACCCCTTCGGCGACCATGCCGTGCATGCCAGCGATGATTTCGGGAAGTTTTTTGCCGCGTCCTAGTTCTACGCCTACGCTGCGATTTCGCGATAAGCCACCGGTACAGGTCAGGACCAGGTCACCCAACCCGGCGAGCCCTGCCATGGTTTCGGCACGCCCCCCGCAGGCGACGACGAGGCGCGTCATTTCTGCGAGACCGCGCGTGATAAGAGCCGCGACCGAGTTGTGTCCCAGGCCGAGTCCATCACAAATTCCAGCCGCGATGGCAATGATGTTCTTGAGCGCGCCGCCGAGTTCTACGCCGACCATGTCGCTGTTGGTGTAAACGCGAAAACTGGCCTCGCTGAACTCTTGCTGCACGATGCTCAGCAAGTCCGGATGTTGTGAGGCGATGGTGATGGCGGTGGGGTCGCCGCGTGCGACTTCCTGCGCGAAAGTCGGCCCGCTGAGCGCGCCAATTCGTGGCTGGAGGTTGTCGTCACGTTTGAGGGTGTCGGTAATCACTTCACTCATGCGCCGGAGAGACCCTTCTTCAATGCCCTTGGTTGCGCTCACAATCAGCGCCTGAGGCGGGATCAGAGAGCGCATACGCAAGAAGATCTCGCGGCAGTGCTGTGAGGGCATCACGCTGATGATGATTTCGGCATTCTGCAGGACGACATCGAGTTCGTTGCTGGCCGAGACCGATTCGGGGATGCGTCCGCCGGGAAGAAACCGCTGGTTGACACGATCTTGGTTGATGGAGGAACACACATCCGGTTCGTAGGCCCAGAGTTGCACCTTGTGCGTCGCCTTGCGGCCGAGGACGATGGCCAGTCCGGTGCCCCACGCTCCGCCTCCGATGATCGCGATCCGACTCATTCGGGTGCCCTGGTTTGCGAATCTTTTTTGCCGCGAAGGGTGAACCGTGGTTCTTCGCCAGACATCAGGCGAACAATGTTTTTGTAATGACGGCCGATGATCAGAAGGGAAGCTGCACCGACTAACGCAAGAACCGCTGCGTCGTGTGAGAGATTGAGCGTCCACACCGTAGCGGGAAAGAGAGCGGCCGTGACGATAGACCCGAGCGAAATACGGCGCGAGAGCAGCACCACAACGACAAAGATGATCACGGCGACGCCAACTGCCAACGGAACGAAACGGAGGAATGCCCCCAGAGCCGTCGCGACTCCTTTCCCCCCGCGAAACTTAAGCCAGATTGGAAACATGTGTCCGGCAATGGCAAGCAGGGCTGCCGCAGCCATGAGTTGCGCCAATCGGGGATCCGTGCGATCCAGGGCAGAGTACGTTGCCAGTTGCACGGCGACGAATCCTTTCGCAGCGTCGAGAAAGAGCGTCAGGGCCCCGAGAATCGGAGATTTACGAGAGACATTCGTGGCACCGATGTTGCCGCTTCCGCTCTGGCGGACATCTTCGCCATGGAAAACGCGTACCAGCAGATAACCGAACGGGATGGAGCCCAGGACGTAGGCCGAGACCAGAATTAACGCGAAGCGGGGCATGAAGAATAAGGATTCCAGATTTCAGATTCCAGATTGCAGATCTTACAACTCTTCTTTTTCAATTCTGCAATCTGAAATCTCAAATCTGAAAATCGTGACTCGAGAATTACGTGACGTGGGATTGCAGTACAAACCTTGCAAGCTTTATGTACTTCGATCCTTTCGGGGAGAGTTGGCTCTGGTACAGAAAGAACTCGAAGGGAGTCATGTTACCAAACTCCACTGTAGGCAAGACGGCTAGCCGATTCTGCAAGTGTTGAAATACCCGATTGGGCTTGTCTCCTTTCCGCCGTTGCGGGGATCCTGAGCCTCCACCGGCGCGCGCCAACGTGAGATGAGGACTGAATGAGCGTTCTTCTTTCGGTATGCCGAGTATCCCCATTTTGTCGTCGATGGCCGCTGCTAAAGCAGCGAGTTGCGGACCGGCTTCCATGCCGATCCAGAAAACGCGGGCGGATTTGGGCGTGGGAAAGAATCCATAGCCGTGGAAGTGGATTTCAGCCCTGGGCACAGAAATCGCGGCGAGAGCCTGCTTGATACCCTCAACGGCTGCATCGGGTTGCTCCCCGATGAATTTCAATGTGACGTGGAGCGATTCTGGTTTTACCCATCGCGCGTCAGGGGCGAAATTGCGAACGCCATCGATGAAGCGGGCGAGGCCTTCGCGGATGGAATCATCGATGTCGATGGCAATGAAGAGGCGCATAAATCATTTGCAAGCAACAAGTTGCGACTCGGAACTCCTCAAGTAGCTCGCATGTTTCTTACATCAATTTTCTCCTCACCATGTCCAGTGCCATGGTCGAAGCGAAGCGGCGGATGCGTTTCCGATCCCCGGGATAATTTCGCTGGATCACCTCGGTTCCTCTGTCGCCGGCTACGGCATGGAATACGAGTCCAACGGGTTTTTCTGCTGTGCCTCCCCCGGGACCGGCCACGCCGGTGATGCCCACTCCAAAAGTGGATTCGCAGCGGTAACGAATCCCTTCGGCCAGTGCGGCCGCAACTTCACGGCTCACGGCACCATGGCGTTCGATCATCTCCGCCGGGACCCCAGCCAATTCTGTTTTCAGATTGTTGGAATAGACAACGGCTCCGCCGAGAAAATAACGTGAACTGCCCGCCACCGACGTGATGCGCTCGGCGAGCAGGCCGCCGGTGCAGGATTCGGCTACGGCGAGCGTCGCGCTGCGCATCTGCAGCCAGTAGCCGACGATCTGCTCCAGCGATTGGCCATCGCGGGAATAAACGGCGTCATCAAGTTCATCCTCCACCAGTCCGGCGACTTCGTCGGCCCGAGCCTGCGCCATTTCGAGTGTCGCAGCGCGCGTTTTGAAGTGAAGTTCAATTTCTCCGGCGCCGGCGAGGATCGTGGTCTCGACGTCGGAATAGCGCTTGTAGATCGGTGCCACACGGGCATCGACGGCAGACTCCCCCAGCATTGCGACCTTCAATGTCCGGGTGAACAAATGTGCTGGCGGGACCTTGGCACGCAGGCGCTCGCGAACTTCGTTCTCAAACAGAGCCTTCATCTCATGCGGAGGGCCCGGCAGCAGGATTACGATGCGCTCACGACCTTCGAATTCTCCGGCAAGCCACTGGCCAGACGCGGTACCGTTCGGATTGGGAAGGACTGCGGCGCCTTCGATGACATCGGCCTGCTTCGCGTTATTGGCGGTCATCTTCCAGCCACGGTCGACGAACCGCTTTTCCAACTTGGCGACGATCTCGGCATCGCGCTGAAGGCTCACGCCCAGTGCCTCGGCAACCGCTTCACGAGTCAGGTCGTCTTCCGTGGGGCCAAGGCCGCCGCTGAACACCACAATATCCGATCGAAACAGCGCATGCTGAGCCGCGGCGACAAGATGGCGGAGGTTGTCGCCGACAACACTCTTGAAGATGACATCGACTCCCAGCAGGTTCAGTTGCTCGGTCAAGTAGAGCGAGTTGGTGTCGAGGCGGTGGGGGCTGAGCATCTCAGAACCCACCGCAATGATTTCCGCATTCACGCGTAACGAGTGTAAACGAAAACCAGAGGTAGCCGGAGGAGGCAGGAACACTACCCATTGTGAACTCGAACAAATCCCACACACAAGCTGTCACTTGTGTCTTTCGAGTCCTTAGCGGTTACCGTTCTTGCTGCTCATTCCGGTACATCCGGTATCAGCTGAAGTCCCTGAATGTTCCAGGAAAGATGATGAACCGCGTTCGTGGTGGCGAGAATCACTGAACGACCCGGTGCGAACGCAAGGCCGACCAGTCCCTGGCCCGCGACCTCCAGCTTCGCTTTTGCATCAGGCGTGATCTTGACGATTCCACGGGTCCCACCGAGCGAGGCGGCTACGTAGAGGTTGCCATCGACGTCAAAAGCCAAACCTTGCGGGCGGCCCAAGCCTCTGAAGAATGTGCTCACCGTGCCACGGGGATCAATCCTGAAGACACGGTCGTTGGGACCGGTAACGTAGAGATCCCCTTGCGGCCCGAAAGCGAGGTGATAAGCGGACAAGCTGAGTTCGAGCGTAGCAAAGACGAAAACCTGCTGGTCGCGCGCGATCTTGAAGATGGTGCCGTTGCGGTCACCGACATAGAGACTACCCTCGCGGTCAAATGCGATGCCAGTCGCTACTCCCATGCCTTCAGCGTAGGTAGTCATGGTGCCGTTGGGTGCCACCCGGTAGACCGCGCCATCGAAGCGGGAGGAGACGTACATTTGTCCCTGGCGATCGAACGCGATCGACGTCGGGTTCATCATCTCGGTGGCAAACGGCTTGATTTTGTAGCTGGTGTCGATCTTGAAGATCGAGACCGGGACTTTCTGGCCGCGGGAACCCGAGAACGTAACGTAGATGCTGCCTTCTGCGTCGAGGGCGGGATTGGTGACGGGATGGAGATTCTCGGCAATGGGCTCGGCAATTCGCACTGTCTGCGGGTTGCTGACGTGGCCGTTCGTGGCGACCACTACTGGGCCCGAAGTCGCTCCATCAGGAACACGCGTAACGACGAATGCATCAGAACTGACAATGATTGGTCCTTCGTAGTCGCCGAACTTCACCTTGGGTCGTGCGAGTTGGGGTGGACGGAGGCCGGAGCCGATGATACGGACTTCGCCCCCCGCAAGCGCAGCCGAAGGGGACACCGATTCGATGTACGGAGTCCCGTTAGCGTTCTTTCTACCTAGGATGCGATTGGAAAATCCCATTCCACAGCACCGAGTATTGAGCACCCATGGCTTGAGCTTTCGCTCGGAGACTTGGTACTCGCAACCTACCTATTTTAGTAGACCCCAATGAAGAAGAAGTTGCATTACTGCGAGAGCGTAAATACCGGCCGCGACATCGTCGAGCACAATCCCGCTTCCTTCTGGCAGTCGTTCGAGTTGTCGGACGGGAGTAGGCTTGAGGATGTCGAAGACTCTGAAAAGTATAAAACCGACCAGGAAAGTTTTCCACGCAAGCGGAACTGCAATGAGCGAAACGAGTTGTCCCGCGACTTCATCGATGACCACAAAGCCGGGATCTTTTCGGTCCGAGGCGCGCGCAACCAGGGTGGCAGCAGGAATGCCGACGACGATGACGCCGACGACCACTGCCATCACGGTCGGAATACGAGCCGAATGTGGCAGGAACTGCGCCACCGCTGCCCAGAGGAGTACTGTTGCCGCAGATCCCCAGGTGCCGGGACCGGGCTGCATGTAGCCGACCCCGAACAGTGTAGCCGTCAAGGTCGCCCACAGCGGGGCTCGACGAGATCCGGAGTCGCTCATCTAGCAATCGTTGTCCTGGCCTTCCGGGCTTCGGTCCTGGATCAATTCTTCGGCGTCCTTGACCGGAGAGGAAATCACGTAATCCCCGCTTGCCCACTTCCCCAAATCGATGGTGCGGCAACGCTCGCTGCAGAAAGGGAAATCCGGATCGACGCCCTTCACCGGCTTTTTACAGATGGGGCAGCGAAGTTTGACCGTGCGTTTCCGGGGCATGGACCCTCTTATTGTAGAAGGAAGCCTTCAGACTGCAGATTGAAAAACAGAGACTGGCCTCGGCATCAGGTGATCCTGGCAACCAGATCATAGTCGTGAGCTTCCGTAATCTGGCACCGGTAGAACTGCCCAGGCGTCGGCTCCAGGTTTTCGGGATATTCATTCACGAACACTTTGCCGTCGATTTCGGGGGCATGCATCGCGGTGCGGCCCTCGAGCAAAAGCTCTGTTTCTTCCGATTCACCCTCAACCAAGAGATCAAATTCGCGACCGAGGAGCATTTTCTTTTTTTTCTTTGAAATCTGCCGCTGGATCGACATCAAATGCCTGTGGCGACGTTCGATCTCGCGGGGAGAGAGCTTCTTTTCGAGATCGTAGGCCCGCGCGCCTTCCTGGTCCGAGTAGGGGAAAGCTCCCATCCAGTCGAATTGCGCCTCGCGGACGAAGTCGCAGAGTTCTTCAAATTCTCTTTCGGTCTCGCCGGGAAAGCCAACGATAAACGACGTTCGCAGGGTGATGTCTGGAATGACCCGCCGCATCTTCTCGATCGATTTCAGGAAAACTTCCACACCACCGCCGCGCTTCATTCGCTTCAGGACGGTTGCGGAGGCATGCTGCAGCGGCACATCCATATACGAGCAAATCTTCTCGTGCGCCGCAATCGTTTCCAGCAACTTGCCGGTGATCTTGTTGGGATACGCGTAGAGAAAGCGGATCCAGCGTAGGTCTTCGATGCCGGCCAGCTTCTCCAGCAGGAGCGCAAGTCCGTCTTTTAAGTCGAAGTCCTCGCCATAGCAGGTCGTGTCTTGGCCAATTAACGTGATCTCGCGAACACCAGATTGCGCCAGGCGCTCGGCTTCTGCGATCACTGACTCGAACCGTCGCGAGCGGAACTGACCGCGCAACTGCGGAATGATGCAGAACGTGCAGGGATGATCGCAGCCCTCGGCGATCTTGATATAGGCCATGTGCTTCGGAGTCGCAAGAACGCGCGGCGTGTCTTCGTCGTATAGATAGTTCGGGAGATCACCGATGGCGCCGTCCCAGGACTCGCGCGAGAAACGCCCCTGAGCCGCGCGGGCCTCCCCCTCCGCGCGAGCGTTCAGCACAATCAGAGGATTCGCTTGCGACGGCGCGGAGGCGATGCCGGTCGCCGGCAAAATGTTGCGCAACTCTCCCGTACCTACGACGGCATCGACTTCGGGAATGTCTTTGCGGATCTGGTCACGGAAACGCTCAACCAGGCATCCGGCAACGACGAGCTTCTTCGCCTTTCCGGCCACCTTGTGCCCCGCCATCTCGAGGATCGTATTGACGGATTCCTGCTGCGCGCTCTCGATGAACGAGCAGGTGTTGACGACGATCACGTCGGCGTCTTCGGCGCGGGGAGTCAGTTCGGCGCCTGCCCGGGCAAGCATCCCCATCATGACCTCGCTATCGACGAGGTTTTTGGGGCAGCCTAGGCTGACGAATCCCACCTTTTGCGGGCGGGTCCCGGTCTTGTGCGTATTCTCCGGAGATTTTTTCTTATTCAACTCGAGGGAACCGCTGACAGTGAAGTCCTGTACTGGCATGCAATCTTTCTATTTTAACATCGCAGCGAAGCCACCATTCCCTGGGACTCTTGCGGTACTTACACTGACTGTCCGCATTCCCCTGTATTCATTTGCCGGATTCCTGCCATCTGTGAGACTATCGTGGGTTCGCAGAGTGACGGTGGCAGTGACCAGCCACCGTCACCAGAGGAAAGGGAACGCTATGTATCAAAAACGCCCCGGAGTCTTTATGGCCGACTGGTGGGATGCCGACGGCCGCCGTCATCGCAAGCAGTTTTCTAATGCTGCCGCAGCCCGCGAGCACGAACATCGGGAAACCGCCTTGGCCCATGCCGAGCGCGCCAGTCGAGAGATGAAACTGGCGGCCCGTACGGGTGGCGTAAAGCGCTCCTCCGCGAAGAGCGATAATGGTTCCATCGAACCCGCCAAAGGCAAACTCGGTGTCATGATCCCGGGCATGGGGGCAGTGGCCACGACCTTCGTTGCCGGCGTCGAAGCCATCCGCAAAGGCCTCGCCAAGCCGATCGGTTCGCTCACCCAGATGGGAACGGTCCGCCTGGGCAAGCGCACCGACGGCCGCTCGCCCAAGGTGAAAGAATTCGTTCCGCTTGCCGGACTCGATGACCTGGTTTTCACCGGCTGGGACATCTTTGAAGACAACATGTACGATGCCGCCTCCAAAGCCGGCGTGCTCGATCAGCGTCTGCTCGATCAACTGAAGCCTTTCCTCACCTCGGTCGCGCCCCGCCCCGCCGTCTTCGATCATAACTACGTAAAAAAGATCGACGGTCCCAATGTCAAAAAAGGCAAGAACAAGATGGATCTTGCCGAGCAGCTGCGCGACGACATCCGCGAGTTCAAGAAGACAAGCGGCGCCAGCCGGCTCATTACCATGTGGTGCGGTTCGACCGAGTCCTATATCGAGCCCACGGAAGCGCATCAATCGGTCAAGGCGTTCGAGAAGGCCTTGCGCGAAAACGACGAGATGATCGCGCCCTCCATGATCTACGCCTACGCGTCGCTGATGGAAGGGGTCCCGTTCGCTAACGGTGCCCCGAACCTCACGGTCGACTTGCCCGTGATGCTCGAGCTCTCGCGCAGGAACGAAGCACCGATCTGCGGGAAAGATTTCAAGACCGGTCAAACGTTGATGAAGACCGTGCTCGCGCCCGCGTTCAAAGCGCGACTGCTGGGCCTCAGCGGCTGGTATTCCACCAACATCCTGGGCAATCGCGACGGGGAAGTCCTAGACGATCCCGGCTCGTTCAAAACGAAGGAGGAGTCGAAGCTCGGTGTACTCGAGCACATTCTGCAGCCCGGTCTTTACCCCGAGCTGTACGGGAACATGTTCCACAAGGTCCGCATCAATTACTACCCGCCGCGCGGCGATAACAAAGAAGGCTGGGACAACATCGACATCTTCGGATGGCTCGGCTATCCCATGCAGATCAAAGTCGACTTCCTCTGCCGGGACTCAATCCTTGCCGCACCGATCGTGCTCGATCTGGTGTTGTTCCTCGATCTCGCACAACGCAGTTCAGAACTGAAGGGGCTGGGAATTCAGGAATGGCTCAGCTTCTACTTCAAGTCGCCGATGACCGTGCCTGGACTCTATCCCGAACACGATTTGTTTATACAACTGATGAAGCTGAAGAACACGCTCCGGCACATGAAAGGCGAAGAATTGATCACGCACTTGGGACTGGAGTATTACGACTGAGACTTTTGGCTTAGACATATCGTGGATCATGTTGTAATGACCGTGGTCATATATAGGTGAATATTATGAAGACCATGGCCGCCGGCGAATTCAAGGCTGAGTGTCTGCAGGTCATGGATCAGGTCCGCTCAACCCGAACTCCGGTCGTAATCACCAAACGTGGCAAGCCCGTCGCGAAGCTGGTGCCTGCAGAGGAATTCCGGACCAGTGCCTTCGATTCCCTTAAAGGAAAGATCGAAATCCTCGGCGACCTTGTCTCTCCGATCGTGCCGGTAGAAGACTGGGAAGCGCTGAAGTGATCCTGCTGGATACCCACCTCCTGGTCTGGATGGTTTCCGAGTCCAGTCGCCTTTCACGCGCTGCCGCTCGCGAACTGCGCAAAGCAGAGCAAAGTGGGGAATTGGCCATCGCGTCCATCAGGCTTTGGGAGTTGGCGTTTTTGTATCACCACGGGCGCCTGAGAACGTCCGGCGGTTATCGAGTCCGCCATTCGTACAATACTTGAAAAATCGCGGGCGCAGGTCATTGAGGTAACGCCAGAGATCGCTGCTCTCACGACCACGTTCCCCGAGACCTATCCCAAAGATCCCGTTGATCGACTTATCGGCGCCACTGCCCGAGCCTACGGCTTGACTTTGGTCACGCAGGACGAAAGGATTCTCAGCTGCCCTCGCATACGCTCGCTTTGGTGAGCTCTCAGCATTGCCACTGGAACTCTCGCAGACTTAGCTGGCGAAACCTGATAACGGTCCGAGTCACGCGATCCGCTTTTCTTTCCTGTAATCGTCGAGTCTCGCCAGGAACCGATCGATATCCCTCTTCTGCAGATAGTATGGCGTCGAGAGCCGCAGCTTGTGCGGGTCGCCGCCGCGGATGCGAATCTTGTGGGTTTTCCACAGCCAGTTCTCCAGATCCCCACGCTGGATCGGCGGTACATTCACGCTGACAATGCCGCACCTGAGGGCCGGATCCGGTGAAGTCCACGACTCCGCCCCGCGCTTCTGCGTCTCCGCCAGCATGTAGTCGGCGAGCATGCGATGGCGCTTCTCAATCCGGTCAAGACCGATATCATTGGCCAGTTTGATGGCGGCCCGCAATCCCCACAACGCCGGAACGTTCGAGCTGCCGATGCGCTGGAAGCGCTCGGCGCGAATCTTCGTGTCGTCCCAACCTTCGGTCGCGATCGTATTCCACAGGCGGTCGATGACCTCGGCGCGAATGTATAAGAAGCCCGACCCTTTGGTGGCAAACAGCCACTTGTGTGGACTCGAGGAATACATGTCGCACCCGATCTCGTGCACATTCAAGCGCATCATGCCAGGAACGTGTGCTCCGTCGACCGCTGATAGAATCCCCTTGTCCCGCGCCAGTTTCGCAAGCTCCTTCGCTGGCAATACAACCCCCGAAAACGTTGTGATGTGGCTGAAGAACATCACCCGCGTGCGAGGCGTGATCGCATCGTTAAACAGGTTCAACACCTGCGTTGCATCTTTCACGGGCCGGGGAAGCGTGACCTTCTTAACCACGATCCCGTACCGTTTCGCTTTCAGGTCCCAGGGATGCTCCCCTCCAGGATGCTCCTGATCGGTCATAAGCACCTCGTCGCCTGGCTTCATGTCGATGCCGTTGGCGATATAGCTGTTCGCTTCAGTCGCGTTCCGCAGTAGCGCGATTTCATCCCGCTTGCATCCCACAAACTCGGCCAGCGGATCGCGGAACTCGTTCCACGCGGCATATCCCCAGATGGGATAGTCTTCCGGATCCTGCTGGTCCATCTTCTCGGTCGTGGCGTAACCCTCGAAAATCGCCTTCAGAACGGGCGCGGGACTCGAACCGACGGTCCCGTTGTTCAGGTAGACTTCGTCCTCCGGGATAAGGAACTGCTTGCGCATTTCGGCCCAGTAGGCGTCTTCGTTCCGATCGAGCAGCGAGCGGTCGGGTAGAGGTGGAGTCTTCTCGAGTTGAGCGAAGAGACGCCCGCGAAAGGCGAACGAGGCGGCAATGCCGGTTGCGGTCGTGGAGAGAAAGTGACGACGGTTCAGCACAGGGGACCTCCCAAGGTCGCGAAAGTTATACCATGCGCGAGTGCGCATCAGCCGCCGCCGTCGGATGTCGGCAACGCTGAGTGGTGTTACAGTTTTGGCACCGATGAGAGCCGGAGTCTTCCAGGCGACCGCGTCGGTCGAATCGCAGCTTCCGTTTTTGGTCCCAAGACGTCAAGAATCAGCGGCTTAACGATCGTCGTTTTGCCGCGTGGAGCCGGGACGCACGAGGGGCCGCTCCCCGACCCGGCCCGGATAACCCGGAACTGCCTGACAGCGTCTAACTTATAGGCTGAATGATTAGGGGCTTGGTGTCCCTGGACCGGGCGTATAATCAGGCCTTAAGGAGTCCTCCCATGAAGCTCAGATGGCTGGCATGCGTGCTGGCAGTGGCGGCGTTTGGCGCAGCACCATGGATCGCGGCGCAAACGCCCGGACAGAATCCGCAGACTCAAACTCCACCGACCCAGAATCCACAGACCCAGAATGCTCCACCGAGCCACTCGCCGCAACAGGCGCCGACCACCGATCCGGATGACGGTCAGCCTAAGGCCAGCGACATCCAGAACGCTCCTAAGAAGCCGCCGGCGGCTCTGCCTACCCAGGATGACAGCTCGATCAAGCACGATGGCGGTAAGCACGACGTGGATGCCATCGGCAATCGCAATGTGGGATGCGGGCGCGGCGTGGGCAACTGGTACAGCGTGGAAAAGCAGGTTGCCATGGGGCGGTCCTTCGCCCAGCAGGTTGAGTCGCAGGTCAAGATGGTCAATGACCCCGTGGTGACCGAATACATTAACCGGATTGGCCAGAATCTGGTTCGCAACTCCGACGCGCAAGTTCCCTTCACGATCAAGGTGATCGATTCCGATGTGGTTAACGCCATGGCGCTGCCCGGGGGATTCTTCTACGTGAATTCGGGGTTGATTCTGGCTGCCGATGAAGAGGCGGAAGTCGCCGGTGTCATGGCGCACGAGATCGCGCACGTTGCGGCCTGCCATGCGGCCCGCGAGCAGACGCGCGCTTCGCTCATTCAGATGGCTTCGATCCCCTTCATCTTCGTGGGCGGAGGGATTGGATACGCCGGCTATGAGGCAGCGGGGATCGGCGGCATGTTCGGAATTCTGAAGTTCTCGCGCGGATTCGAAGCCGAGGCAGACTATCTCGGCATCGAGTACATGTATCGCGCCGGATACGACCCCTCGGCCTTCGTGTCATTCTTCGAAAAAGTCCAGGCGATGGAGAAGAAGAAACCGGGAACGCTGGCCAAGGCTTTCGATACACATCCACAGAATGCCGACCGCATCGCGAAATCGCAGGACGAGATTCGCACGATTCTTCCCGCCAAGCCGCAATACGTTGTAACCACCTCGGAATTCGATGACGTCAAAGCCCGGCTCGCGGCGCTCGAGAACAAGCACAAGTTGCTCGACCAGAAAGATGCTTCGAAGCCGAGCCTGCGGCGGACCTCGAATACCACTGACAAGTCAGACAGCAAGAAGGATGACGATGACCGTCCGACCCTGAAGCGCCGCGACGACTCCAACTGATTCACTGAAGAGCAAAGCCCACGGTTCGCCGTGGGCTTTTTCGTTGCCGCAATAGGACTTGTTGGTGGCATCCAACAAGCGTGGAACGACTATTTCACTTGATAACTGTGCTTCGGATAATGAGTCTTCTTCACACTCTCTCGATACATCTTGTCCTGCGCCTTTTTCTGTTTCTTTAGGGTCTTCTTCATCGCCTTTTCTTGCTTCATGCGGGCTTTGTGCGCCGCAGGGTCTTCGCGATAAGCGGGATTGGTTGTCTTCGCATGTGTGGGAAGACTAAGGCTAGCGCAGCAAACTGCCAGACAGAGAGTGGTGATGAGTCTTTTCATAAGATCTGCGAGCAACGCACTCGCACAATTTTATCGCAAACTCGCTAGCTGCCAATGGCACTCTTTGGTAACTCGATAGTACCGGCGGCAGGCTAACTGCCCGTCGGTCCTCCCGATCTGAGTTCGTCTCCGTTGATAGAATATTCGGCCATGGAATCCATTCAATATAACCTGCCGCAGAGCCGAATCCCCCACTCCTGGTACAACATTATGCCGGACCTCCCCAAGCCGCTGGGTCCAGTGCTGCATCCCGGGACATTGAAGCCGATTGGCCCGGAGGATCTGGCACCACTGTTCCCCATGAGCCTGATTCTTCAGGAAGTTAGCCAGGAACGGGAGATCGAAATCCCCGAGGAAGTGCGGCAGGTCTATGCGCAGTGGCGTCCCTCGCCACTCTTTCGCGCGCGCCGCCTGGAAAAGGCTCTCGATACCCCAGCCCGCATTTACTACAAATACGAAGGCGTGAGTCCCGCGGGTTCGCACAAGCCGAACACGGCCGTCCCGCAGGCCTACTACAACAAGAAAGAGGGGACGAAGCGGCTCTCGACCGAAACCGGCGCAGGGCAGTGGGGATCGTCACTGGCCATGGCCTGTGCTTTCTTTGGGCTCGAATGCAAGGTTTACATGGTCCGGGTCAGCTACGATCAGAAGCCTTATCGCCGAGCGATGATGGAGACCTTCGGCGCCTCCGTTACGCCAAGTCCCAGCAGCGAGACCGAGTCGGGCCGGGCGATCCTGAAGCAAGATTCCCACTCGAATGGTTCGCTGGGCATCGCCATTTCCGAAGCCGTCGAAGTCGCGGCGAAGGATCCGCATACCAAGTACGCGCTGGGCAGCGTCTTGAATCATGTACTGCTGCATCAGACTGTGATCGGACAGGAGGCGATCGAGCAGATGGCCCTCGCAGGCGACGATCCCGATGTGATCGTCGGGTGCACCGGGGGCGGATCGAACTTCTCCGGCCTCGCGATGCCGTTTCTCGGACGAAAGCTCAAAGGGCAGTGCAAGCCGCGCTTTCTGGCAGTCGAGCCTGCTGCCTGTCCCAGCCTCACGAAAGGCCGATTTACGTACGATTTCGGCGATACCGCCCACCTCACGCCACTGGTCAAGATGCACACCCTGGGCAGCACGTTCGTTCCTCCGGGAATCCATGCCGGGGGATTGCGCTATCACGGCATGGCCCCGCTGGTTTCTCACGTGCTCGATCTGGGATTAATCGAGGCCTCCGCCGTGCAGCAGCTCGACGCCTTCGCAGCCGGTGTTCAGTTCGCTCGCGCCGAGGGGATCATCCCGGCGCCCGAAGCCTGCCACGCCGTCGCAGGAGCGATCAACGAAGCTCTGCGCGCGAAACAGGAAGGAAAGCAGGAGACAATTCTGTTTGGACTTTGCGGACACGGCCACTTCGACATGCAGTCGTACATTTCCTACCACACCGGAAAATTGCAGAACTACGACTACCCGGAAGAGGAAATTGCGATGGCGCTGGCAGGACTGCCCGCCGTGGAATGATCGTGTAGCTCCGGACGCCTCGTCCGGGGTGCGCGGGAACCGCGCAGTCGGTACCCGGACTAGGCTTGGGTCGTGCGACCGCGCACGACTGTGGTGAATGCAGGAAGAACTTACGGTTTACGATGCGACTCAAGCGATTGGAGGAACGATTCGCCGGATCTCCTCAGTTTCTCTTCCAGCCGCGCCGTGCAGTCGCAACCGTTGCATGCCCAGGGCTCAGTGCCATTCTCATCGCGGCACTTCCGCCGGTCGTGGGCGTCCTGCACCCGCTCGAGATCGAAATATTCTTCCCAGTACGGACGCTCCTCCTGCAAGGGCGTCGGGCAATAGCAGACTTCGACCCACCGGGCTGTTTGATCCGGGCACAGCCGCGCATCGTGCATGTTGCGCAGATATTCCCCCTCGGCCACGGAACCTTGGCCAAGAGTCTGGTTCTCAATGGCGTTCACCAGATCGCTTTCGCGACTAGTCTTCACACGAGCTCGTACCAGATAACGCATACGGTAAGTGTAGCCCCGGACGCCTTCGTCCGGAGTTGCGCGCAAAACGCGCAATGAAGCCCCGGGAAGTAGACGAGAACCCGCTAGTCCCACCACACATTACGGATACGAGATCGCCCTTAACTTCCAGTAGCCATCCTCGAGTTGGAACACGAAAGAGAAACTGCACCCTCCGTGCAGCGGAGGCTCTACGTCTACTTGCCAACTCTTTCCATACGCTCGTGGCTCGCCAAAGCTGCTCGTATCCAGACTGGCAATCTCGCTCGAAATCGAGCACTTGGTCGAAGAGTTGGCGCAATGCGCTCCCCAAAACAAGCACTGCGTGTCGTGATCCACCGACAATTTCTGGACGAGAGCATTCCTCATGATTCGCGGTCCGTCAACACCGAGAATGACCCCTCGGACTGAGATCGACTCCCCAACACAGCCTGCCTTCCGAGATTGCAGGCATTTTGAGATCTTGATAATTCGGTGTCTCAGATCTTCTTTCTCATACAATGGAACGCTTGGGGCTTGGCCATCAGCGCACTGGACCACCAGCATTAGCGCAATCAGAATCGCCGCCCTGGCAATGTGCCGGCTCGCTCGATGAACCGCCATCGTGGAGGTCAACATGGGCCTATCGTGTTGGACGCTCCCCTTCGCTGTGCTCACGCTCGCGGGGGCGGACGAAGGCGTCCCCCCCTACACAATCACTGCAAACCCGCCGCGCCCAGCATTTCTTGAAACTGGCGGCGCGTCCGCATGTCGATCGACTGCGCCACCAGCTTCCCATCGCGATCATAGACAAAGCTCTTCGGGATACCTTCAACCACGCACTCCTCGTTCACCTTGCGCCCCGGGTCGAGCAACACAGGATACGTGATCTTTTGCTGCGCGATGAACGCCGCCACCTTCGCCGCGTCCTCGTCCGAGATCGAGAGCACCAGGAATCCCTGATCCTTGTACTTGTCGTACAAGGCCTGCAAATCCGGCATCTCTTTGCGACATGGCGGGCACCATGTTGCCCAGAAGTTCACCAGCACAACCTTGCCTTTCAGATCGCCGAGATGCCAGGTCTTTCCCTGCAAATCCGTCAGCGTGAAGTCCGCCTTCTGACGCTTGGCATCATCGGCTTGGAGTCTTGCCATAGCCTCGTTGAACTGCGGATTGTCCGATTCCGCCTGCATATGCTCGTAACGTACCAGCGACGCGAGTTCGACAAAGAGATCTTCCGGCTCACCTGCTTTGCCCGCTGGAGGCTGCTCGCGCAAGGACTGCGCCAGCGTCGTAGTGACCTCCTGCAACGTGTCGCGGCCGAAATCGCCCTCTGTGGAAAGGTTCGCCAGCGCTCCGGCCAGCCGCAGCTTGTTCGGAACCGCCGGCAGTTGCCGGATCTGCAGAGCCAGTTCCTTCGTGACGCGTGTCCGCACACTGTCGTCGAGCTTTCGCAACCCGCGAATCTGCTCGACGATCGGCTTTTCCTGGTCGCTCCAGACGACCTTCTCCTGAGTACGCATTCTGACGGTCAGAAAAAAGAAAAGCCCTGTAGCCAGCAGGGCAGTGCAAGTTCGACGATTACTCATAAGGAATTCGACGCAGAACGGAAAGGGCCGTGAGCCCGATGTCTGCTAAATGAACATTTCGTCCTGCGGGACAGGACGTCGCTCCTCGCGCCCGCCATTACGGCGATTGCGGCCGCTGAACAGAAATTCCAGGCCTACCGTGATTCCTTGCACCAGTCCGGAAATCTGTTTGACCGGCGAGACCACCGTCTTGTGCACCATGTCAGAAGTTTGTTCGACCCGATCGAGCGTGCGGCTCAGCAATTCGTCGCCGCGGATGATCTGCAGGCGCGCGCGGTCGATCATGTCATTCACAGTTGCATCGACGCGCTTTATCTCAGACCGCAAAGTACCCGTGCTTTCGGCCACGTCGTCAACAATGGCCTCGACTCTCGGACGCAATATGGTGATCATCTCCTGCGCTTGCATCACGGTGGGCATGAGTTTCGTCTTCACGTCGTTCGCCAGTTCGTGAAGTTCTTGCGTGCTCTTGCGCATAGCCAGGTACATGGCTAGCAAGACGCTCGCTTGCAGAAGGACGGCGATCCCCGTCAGAGCCACAAATACCGACATTTTGTCCATACGAATCCTCCGGCTACCACCGGGCGCATGCGGAAGAAGAGCCGGCGCGAAAAGAATTAGAGGTTCTTGGAAGTTCCAGGTCCTGTTTCCGTTGTTGCCTCGTGATAAGCCTGGCGCCCGGCTTCATACGCGGCGCGGAACTGCTCTTTCTGCTGGTTCACCGCGTCGCGGCCACGATCAGCCCACTGCTGTGCCTGTTCGCGCGCTTCGCGCGCGCGACCGCGCACGTACTCCCTGCCTTCTTCGGCGCGTGCCCGCAGTTGTTCCCGCGTCTCAGCGCCGGACCGTGGTGCATAGAGAACTCCCGCCAGCGCTCCCAATCCCAATCCCGCCAGGAACCACACGAAACTATTTCCATCACGATCCGACATAGCACCTCCTCGATGAATGCGACAACAAAATGGTACAACCTCGCTGTTGCAAAGACAATTACGGGGAGTCTGCAATAGCGCGCCCGGAGTTGATGCGAGAAACTACTTCTTGGGTTGCGCGGGTGGATTCGCGGGCGCATTTGCAGGAGCGGGCTGCGTCTTTACGGGTTGCGATTTGATCCCCTGCAGAACCGACGTCGGAGCCCCACTTCGCTTGCTGGCATACACCGCCAAGGTGATAGAGGTAACCATGAAGGCAACAGCTGACCAGGTCGTAGCCTTGGAAAGGGCGCTAGCCGCTCCGCGCGGTCCGAATGCCGTCTGGCTTCCTTGTCCGCCAAACGCGGCCGAAATGTCGCCGCTCTTGCCGCTTTGCAGCAACACGACCACGATAATGAAGAAACAGACAAGGATGTGAATTGTGGTGACCAGATAAATCATAATGTTGAGTTTTTCCCTGACTTCGACAGCGAACAGATTCGAAAACAGATTCGCTCGGATCTCCGGCGCAAGTGATGGTGCGGAAGGCGGGACTTGAACCCGCATGCCTTTCGGCGCCACCCCCTCAAGATGGTGTGTCTGCCAGTTCCACCACTTCCGCACGCTGTAACCCCAATGTGCTTAATATCTTAACAAGATCGGCATCTGAGGGCGTTTCCGACTGCACCGGATTTTGCACCGACCTTTTGCATTCTACACCAGTCTCGGGACGCGACAGGTTGCCCAACCGCACAAATAGCTTTTCGACCGCGTCCTCGCGTGGATGCACGTAGCGCATCGTCGTCTTAATGTTATCGTG
>Ga0335080_10000280_pt1 | contig 46123 bp, 39 predicted proteins | sample Lox_Sample_34_FD_206720 | JGI IMG/M metagenome (GOLD analysis project Ga0335080, IMG submission 206720) | Soil microbial communities from Loxahatchee National Wildlife Refuge, Florida, United States - Lox_Sample_3.4 | ecosystem: Environmental > Terrestrial > Soil > Wetlands | place: USA... | reverse complement strand
CGACAATCAGCAGGCGGCCTTCGCTTGCGGGGTCGGGATAGATGTCCGCGACCCGTCCACGGATGAAGACCGTTCCTTCCTCCGCGACACGGTTGTAAAACTCTTCGAAACCCTTGCCTGGAGTGCGCATGTCGATATAAAAGTTAAAGACTTCGGCGTCAGTCTTTTCTTTGATCAGGTGGGCTAGTTTTAACGAGTACATGCAGCAGACGCGGGAACAATGGCGATTCGTGTTCTCATCCCGGCTGCCGACGCAGTGAACAATACCCACGGTCTTGGGTTTGCGGCCGTCGCGCAAGACAACTTCTCCCCCGGTAGGTCCGGCGGCGTTGACGAGTCGCTCCACTTCCAGCCCCGTATATACATTCGGATAGGTTCCATACCCGTAGTACGGAATGCGCTTAGCATCGAATGTGAAGAAACCGGTGGCCAGGATGATCGTGCCGACATCGATGATTTCAATCTTTTCCTGCTGCTGGAAATCGATGGCTTTGCGGTCGCCGCATACCTCTACGCAGGTCTTCTTGCATTTGCCGGACTTGAATTCGATGCAACTCTCGCGATCGATCACTACTACCTGCGGAACCGCTTGCGGAAAAGGTATGTAGATGGGCTTGCGTTTGCCCAGATACATGTTGAATCCGTCGGGGACCTTAGCCTGCTTGTAGACACATGCATCAATGCACTCCATGCAGCCCACGCAGGCGTCTTCCAGCACGTAGCGAGGCTTGTGCTTCACCGTGACTCTGTAATTGCCAACGTATCCATCTACCTGCGTGATTTCAGAAAGCGTCCACAGAGTGATATTGGGATGCGACTTCACCGAGGTCATTTTGGGCGTAAGGATGCAAGCGGCGCAGTCAAGCGTGGGGAAGGTTTTGTCGAACATCGCCATGTGGCCGCCGATGGTGGCGTCGCGCTCGATGAGGTACACGTGCTTGCCGGCGTTGGCCAGCGTGAGCGCCGCATGAATTCCAGCAATTCCGCCTCCCACGATCAGCACATTGGGATCAATCGAGACCCGCTTGCGCACCAGCGGCCGGTGCAGGCGAACACGCCGCACTGCGGCGCGGATGAGGTCCTTGGCTTTTTCGGTGGCTGCTTGCTTGTCCGTGTGCACCCAGGAGGCGTGCTCGCGCAAGTTCACCATGTGGAAGTAATAAGGATTGAGTCCGCCTTCTGCGGTGACGTTGCGGAAAGTTTTCTCATGCAGGCAGGGCGAGCACGCGGCCACGACAACGCGCGTCAGATTCAATTCGCGGATGCCGCGCTTGATCAGTTCCTGTCCCGGCGTAGAGCAGGCGTATTTGTAGTTGCGTGCGACCGTGACTCCGGGGAGAGTAGCGGCATAATCGGTGAGGGCGTTCACATCCACCGTGTCGGCGATGTTCGTGCCGCAATGGCAGACGTAAACCCCGACCCTGGCCGAAGAGGCCGTGTTGGTTGGCTCCGCCATAGGAGGCTCTTATTTCCTTTCTAAGCGGCAACCGCTTCCTCCACCAGCTCGCTGAGATCCCTAATGGCTAACTTGCCTTCCAGGCCTGTCGTCTTTAACGCGTCTGTGAACATGACGTAGTCCTTCGGGCAGCTAACGACTAAGCATTGAACTCCGTTTAGGCTCGCCGCATCACGCACGCGAATTTCACTCGGACGCGAGTAGGCTTGTCCAATTTCTTCCATCCAGACGCGCCCGCCACCTCCGCCGCAACAGAAGCTGTGCCTGCGGGAGCGCGGCATCTCAACCAACTCCACTCCCACGGCCTTGAGCACTTCGCGCGGAGGATCGTAGACTCCGTTGTAACGTCCGAGATAGCAGGGATCGTGATAAGTAACCCGGTAGCGCAACTGCCGCGACGGACGCAGTTGCCCCTGCTCGAAAAGGGTCGCGAGCAACTCGCTGTAGTGCACGATGCGGTGCCGGCCGTGATTCAGTTCTGGATATTCGTTTCTGAACGTGTTGTAAACGTGCGGGTCGGTGGTGAACAGGTTATTGAAGCGCGCTTGTTCGAGAGTGGTTGTATTCTTCTGTCGCAAGAGCTGGAACAAGCCTTCCTCGCCGGCGCGCCTTACGTCGTTGCCGGAGTTGCGCTCGGCATCGTAGAGGATGCCGTAATCCACGCCAGCAGTACGTAAGGTGCGCGCCAGCGCGCGAGTGATGCCCTGCAGTGCCGGGTGATAGCAGGCGTACTCGCCCAGATACCACAGCCATTGCACTGGCTCCTTGCGGGCGTCTTTGGGCTTGAAATTCAGGCTTTGCGTCCACACTGCGCGCTTGCGCTCCGACTGCCCGAAGGAATTGCCGTAGCGCACCAAATTTGTGAAAGCTTCCTGCAGGCGTGGCTGAACACATCCCTCGGATACCAATTTCCGCCGCATCTCGATCAGCAAGGGAATATGCTCGTTGAACACGGGACAGACTTCCATGCAGGAAGCGCAGGTTGTGCAAGACCAGATGTCTTCCGGCAGGAACATCTCACCGACAAAGTTCTTGCCGTTTCCGCCGGGCGCATTCTCACTCCACCGAAGTACGAACTCCTTGACGCGATGAATGAGCTCCTTGGGAGAAAGCGAGTCGCCGCTTGCAAAGCTAGGGCAGGCACGGTCGCAGCGGCCACATTCGGCGCACGCCAACCCGCTGAACAACTCTCGCCACGTGAACTCCTCCAGGCGGGAAGCTCCCTCGGATGCTGGCGACATTTTGCTTGGTGCGAGAGAGGCACAAAATACACTGAAAGGCGCGGCCAGCAAATGCAGGTGCTTAGAAAAAGGCAGGTAAGCCAGAAAACCGAGGACCGTGATCATGTGAATCCACCAAGTCCGGAGAAAGAAGTTCGGCGCCTGCGATTGGCTTACTCCCACAGAAGCGAAGATTGCAGCCACGAATTTGCCCACCGGCTGCGTTGAGCTGGCGCTTCCAGCCGCCAACAACCGAAATCCGGCGCTGCTGAGGGAAGAGAGCAGCACGACAGCGATGAGAACAAGAATGATCGCCGCGTCCCAGGACCGTTCCAAGCTGACGGGAGGAAAGATATAACGCCGCACCGCCGCCATCACCAGCGCGATCATTCCCAGCGCACCCAAGATCTGCACACAGAATGCAACCCAAGACACATCGTCGGGATAGGGGATTGCCAAAGCCGGGATTAGGCAGCGCAGCAGGTTCCAGACAAACGTGGTGGCATAAGCGACAAAGGCCCAGAAGATAATCAGGTGGGCTGCACCGATCAGTGGTTCGTCGAGCAAGCGACGCTGTCCCAGAACGTTGGTGACGACCAGTCCAATCCGCTTGCCGATGTGGTCCCAGCGATTCTCCGGGCGGGCCCGCGTCAGAACGCGAACGTGCCGCAGCACGCAGCCGCCAAAAACGCAAAAGGAAATCAGCGTGAGCACCCACAGGTGGAAGTACCCGGGCATGCCGAAATAAGGAAGAGTTGCCGGATCAGGCAGCATGGGTCCTGACCTCTTTCTTGCGGCGGCGCACGGCCTCGGTGAATGCGGGCAACACGTCGATCACGTCGGCATTGATGCCGTAGTGCGCTACATTGAAGATGGGTGCTTGCGGATCGCTGTTGACTGCGATGATGAGTTCGCTGTTCTTCATACCCTCCACGTGCTCCGGCGCGCCACTGATACCGGCTGCCACATAAAGCTTGGGTTTCACAACCGCGCCAGACTTGCCCACTTGCCGGGTAAGCGGCAGCCATCCCTGATCGATAACCGGACGAGATCCGCAAACCGCACCGTCCAGTTCTCGGGCCAACTCCTCGGCCAGCGCGACATTGTCGCGATTCTGGATGCCTCTTCCCACCGACACCAGCACATCCTGCTTGCTGATGTCGATGTCGCCCACTTCAGGTTCGAGGTAGCGTTTAAGGCGGACGGCAGCGGTCGCTGGCAAATCGACAGTTAACTCTTCGGCCATCGGAGCCGTTTCGGACCGACCCTGATCAGCAGGGCGAGCCCCCGGCAAGATGCCCAGAATTACCAGCGATTCCGCCGGTGTGACGATGGCTTCCATCTTGCCGCCGTAGAGAACCGAGCGGACTTGAAGCTTGCCATCCACAAGCCGTACATCTTTGCAGGCGTTGATGTAAACTGCATCGAGTTCGGCTGCTGCGAAAGAACCGATTTCCCAACTCACGTTCGTCAGTGGAATCAGAACAGCTTGCGGATTCTTTGTGCGCATCGCGGATGCCAGGGCCTGAGCGAAGCTCTCGGGCACGGGAGCCGCCAGTGCTTCACGATCAACGTATAGAACCGAGCTCGCTGCTCCCAGAGTCTGCGCCAGGGTTCTGACCTCGTGCCCGAGAAGCACCGCCTGAAGATCAACTCCAAGGTTCCTAGCGATTTCTCTGCCCAAGGCAAGGAGCTCATAGGTGATGTCAGAGACCTTTCCCCTCCAATGCTCCGCGAGTACCCAAATATTCCCTGCCATAGCTCCCCTTTCCTAGAGCAGACCGCGGGCCGCAAGGATTTCCGAGAGTTGATTGGCGATCTCTTCAGGCGAACCCTGCAGCATTTGGGCGTGTTCTGTAATTTCGGGTTTATGCATCTCTTCGACAGGCACCACGCCTGGGCCACCGTCGGCTGCGGCAGGAACAGTCGCCGACTGAATCGCCTGCGCTTTCATCGCGGCCCGGATCTTCGATACCGCCACATAACGCGGCGGTTTCTCCGCCGCCTGGATTCCCAGCACGGCAGGCAGCCTGATCTCGTATTCGCCACGGAGTCCGCCAGGAAACTCCCGCCAAACAGTTGCCTTTTCAGCTGCCGAATCCACGCAGACGTGGGTGACAATACTCAGCTGGGGTAACCGAAGAAAGTGAGCGACCAAGGGAGCGGTCATGCCGTCGAGATCATCAATCGCCTGCGCTCCGGTCAGAATGAGGTCGGCGGGCAACAACCCTGGAACGGTGGAGAGTGCCTGAATCATGCGATACGCGCCGCTCAGCGTGCTTGACGCGGCTTCGCCATCGGTGATCTTCAACGCTTGGTCGGCGCCTTTGGCCAGTGCTGTAAAAAGAGCGTCGTCGACTTCAGGAGCATCCAGGGCCACTACCGTCACAGTTCCCGAATATTTTTCTTTCAGTAGTAACGCCTCTTCCAGCGCATGGTTATCGAGATCATTGGTGATCATGCGCAGAGACTCGGTATCGAGTGCCGTGCCGTCGGCGGACACTTGCAGTTCCTCGACCACGTCGGGCACCATCTTCAACAGCACGATGATCTTCATGGTTCATACCTCCATGGCCTCCGCTAACAATTCAACAATGTCGCGGACGATCATCTTCTTTTCGTATCCCAGGACTTTTAGGGCGTCCTCGAAACGCGATATCTCGTAAGGACAGGCGACGGCCAAAACGTCGGCGCCGGTGGCCACTGCTTCCTTGACCCGCCGCTCCGACAGCCGGTCATACCCTTTCGCTTTGTAGTAAGTGTCCAACCACATGCCCCCGCCGCCACCACCACAGCACATGGTATTGACTCGGTTGTGAGTCATCTCGAGCAGCTTTATGCCGGGTATCGCCTGCAAGAGTTGGCGCGGCTCCTCGTATATGCTGCTGTGTCGCCCCAGACAACAGGAGTCGTGGTAAGTCACATTGCGGTTGGCCTTACGCTTGAGCAGCGGTTTCAGATCGCTAAGCCGCTGTGCAAGGAGCGGGGTCGTGTGTGTGATGACGTAATCAAATCCGAGGGCCGCGTAGCGATAGCGGAACGCGTCGTACGCGTGCGGGCAGGAGGTGACAATGCGGTTGAAGCGGTACTTGTTCAGCACGAGCATGTTGTATTCCATGAGAGTGCTGTAGAGACCGCGTTCCCAGGAGAGACGACCGCACTCGCCGGCACATTTCTCCTCGTTGCCGAGAATGGCGAAGTCCATTCCCAGCGCGTTGAAGATTGTCGCGGTCGCGTGCGCGCATCGCTGCCCGCGCGGATAGTATGAGAAGTAGCACTCCACAAACCAGAGCGTGTCCACCGGCCGAGGATCTTCGGAAAGAATGCGGATGGGAACGCCGGCGGTCTTCACCCAGGCCGCACGCTTGCGGGGGGATTCTCCCATGGGATTGCCATAACGCAGCTTGTTTTCCAGTGCTTTCTGCAACTCTGCCGGCATTTCCGGCAAATGTTGCAACACCTGCTCTTTCACGAGCGGGAGAAGCACGCCGGTGAGATCGATTCCGCGGGGACACTTGGCCGTGCACGCATAGCAAGCCACACAATTCAACAGGCTGTCGCTGGCAAAGACCTTCTCCACCTCTCCAGCGCGCAACATGCCGATAATGCGCCGTGGCGGGTACTGCATAAGATCTCCGTAGGGACACGTTCCGGCGCAAGTCCCGCACTGAATGCAAGTCCAAAGCCGCCTCCCCTCGGGAAACTGAGTGAGGTTCTCTAACCCAATGTCACAAGGTGGTGGAGGACTGTACACGCCATGGTTCGATGTAACCATTGACACACCTGCGCATGAATTGGGCGGCCCGGTGAAGTTTGGATTTCACTGAGTCGTTGGTGAGTTTTTTGCGATCAAGGCACGCCGCCCGAGACGTGCCATTCCATGCCCTTGATTTGGAAAATCGGGTGTGACTCTGTGGGACTGTAATGGAGGAAGGGAGACCAAGGCAGTGAGGCTGCGATCTGGTACGCTTATCCCCCCAGAGAGTGTGAAACACGAGCAGTGCAGCGGCGTTAGCTGGCCGCGCCATTTACAACTCCACTCTCTACTCATTCTCCGGATTATCTAGGGTTGCCGCAGTGACGGCCATCACACGCCATGACTGGGGACTCGCATCACACGAGGAGAAGGTCTTCGCCCAGTCTGCGGATTGCGTTGTCCCTGTTTACATCCCGTGCCCTCCGCCAACATAGATCCGCTGCCCGGTCAGCCAGCGAGCCCGATGCGAGGCGAGAAAAAGGACAACATCGGCAACCTCCTCTGGAGTTCCGATTCTCGCGAGCGGGATCGTTGGCAGTATTGCCCGCTCGAGCCCCGCTGTAATCCATCCCGTTTGAACTGGACCCAGCGAAACCGCGTTTACAGTCACTCCGAACGTGCCGAGTTCTGCCGCTGCACTTCTCGTATAACTCTCCAGAGCAAACTTGCTTGCGCCGTAAGTCACTTCCGACGGAAAACGTTCAGCTCCAGCTGTGCTCACATTGATGATTCTGCCGAATTGCGCACCTCGCTTTATGTGCCTGCGGGAGAATTCGGCAATCATCAGTGCCGGCGCGCGAGCGTTCACGGCAAACATCCGATCAAACGCTCGTACGTTAAGGCTCTGTGGACGATCCGTCCACAACTCCACGAGCTTATTTGGCAGGTCAGCACCAGAAGTGAGGAATGTATCTGCCTCCCAGTATGCCGCGTTGTTCACGAGCACTTCGACCGGCCCATGAGTTGCCTAGCCTGATCGAAGAGCGTCTTTATGAGAGCTGGATCGGCGAGATCCGCTTCCAATGCAGCAACTTGGGCGCCAGATTCACGAACACGTTCCAGCACCTCGTCGATCGATTTGGTCTGCTGCGAATAATAGAAACCTCACCAGGAGAGCTGGATTCTTCCGACTTCGAGTCCGCTCGACTCTGGGGAGTCCACCGGAAGAAGTGGAGAAAGACCTTTGCACCTTGGACTGCCAACGACTGCGCAACTGCGGCGCCAATTCCATGAGGATTATTCGTTCCTGTTACAAGTACTACCCTCTCTCTCAGCTTTGGATCAAGCAAAGCGATCACCTCTTCAGCAGCGTTATCCTTTGATCACAGCGATGGGCTCCAGTCTCGCGATTTTCCTGCCTATCCCAAGCTTGTGGACAACATCCACGACCTGCGACACATCCTTGTAGGCTGCTGGAGCCTCTTCTGCCAGCCCGCTCATCGATCCGGCGCAGATCAAGATGCCGCGGCTTTTCAACTGGTCGCGTAGTGCTGTCCCTCGGACGATCTTCTTGGCTTTGGCTCGGCTCATGACTCGGCCCGCTCCATGACAGGTGGAACCGAAAGTTTCCTGCATGGCTCCCTTCGTGCCGATGAGAACATATGAAGCTGTGCCCATCGAACCTGGTATCAGCACAGGTTGACCGAGGTCGCGCAAATCGTTAGGAAGGACAGTCGATCCAGGCCCGAAGGCTCGGGTCGCGCCTTTGCGATGGACACACAGGCGAATGGAGTGGCCGCCGACGTTGTGTTCCTCGACTTTCGCCATGTTGTGTGCGATGTCGTACACCTGCCGCAGTTCGAAGTTCTTGAGCTTGCCTGTCAGCACCTCGACGAAACTCCGCCGGATCATATGCGCCAGTAGCTGCCGATTGGCGAAGGCGAAGTTTGCTGCGCATGCCATGGCGCGGAAGTATTCCTGCCCTTCTTTGGAATCGAAGGGAGCCCAGACCAATTCGCGGTCTGGCAGCTCGATGCCGTAATCTCGCGTGGTTTTCTGAAATCGGCTCACGTAGTCTTCGCAAATCTGGTGACCCAACCCGCGTGAGCCACAGTGAATCTGCACGGCGATATTGCCGGAATAAATGCCGAGACGAGCGGCCGCAGCGTCATCGTAGACTTCAGCCACTCTATCCACGTCTATGAGGTGGTTCCCGGCTCCCAAGGTTCCGAGCTGGTTTTGTCCACGTTTACGTGCGCGGTCCGAGACGAAAGCAGCGTCTGCGCCCGGAATTCGACCGAACTCCTCAGTACGATTCAGGTCTTCTCGCCACGCATATCCTTTCGCCAGCATCCAGCGCGACCCCTCGTGCAGAACTTGGTCCAGCTCCGGCTCCCTCAAACGCAAATCTCCGTGAGAACCCACGCCGCTCGGGCAATTCGCGTATAGGCTAGCGGCGAGCTCCTCTAGGTAGGGTTTGACCTCCTGAGTCGCCGCTAGCGAAACCAGGAGCCTCACGCCACAGTTGATGTCGTAGCCGACGCCGCCTGGGAGAAATCACTCCTTCAGGCAAGCGTGTCGCGACCACTCCCCCGATCGGGAAGCCGTAGCCCCGGTGGATATCGGGCATGGCGATGGCATATTTGACTATTCCCGGCAGGGTCGCCGTGTTCACAAGCTGCACGATCGAGTTATCTATAATAGGAGAGCAGCGTCTTGCAGATCTTCGTCGGCATAAAGGCGCGCGGGCACGCGCATGTCGTGGCGAAATGTTTTGGGAATCTCCCACACACGTTCGGCCACGCGCTCAATGTGTTCCTTCGTAAGCAAGCCGGCCTCTACGGGAGAGCTACACATCCACAACCACCTCGGCTACAAGACCTCCGGCGGTCTGGCGTATTTTCAGATTGTGAAATGTCACGGCCTTGATGTGCGTGTCGCTCCGGTCGCATTCCCGCGTTTCCACCCTCGCACACAAGCGATCACTCTTGACCTCATCGATGTGGAAGCCTTCACAGACAAGCTGATGCGCCTGTTCTAGGTACAGGATTTCATTCAGCCAGTTCACCAGCAGGGACTCGCGGTCAACTCCTTCCACTTCGATCTGTCGCGTTGCCGACGGCTTCCCCACGGCTCTCGGCCCATCCAGCGCCCGCACAGCACGGGCAGCGTTCTCCAGCAGGCTTGCCATGTCGCGGCCGGTGACGCGAAAAGCACGGTCAGCTGTGTGGTCGATTTCCTCAAAGCCCCTCATTTGCAGCCACCAAGCCAGACCGGAAGAGTAGTCACAAGTGAAGTTCGTGAACTGCCGCTTCACGCAAGCGGCCTAACAGCGACTCGAGCAGCCTCTCATTCTGCCGCAGTCCCTGCTTGAATTCGCGGTGATCGGTGTGAGCAATCTCTTTCAAGATCTCTCGATGGCGTTGCTCAAGGATGCTCAGCAGGAGCTCCCGCTCCTCAGCGTTCAATGTCAACTCCATAAGCTCCTCCCACAGACTTGCAGAATCCATGCTCTCCCATCGCAAGAAGGGCCAGCACAGAAACAGCGTTTGCCTGCCTAAGCCAACGGTCAAAACGAAGTCGGCAGGTCACTCGACCAGGCATCCGCTGCAATGAGCCATCTCTCCCCGGTGCGCCTCCACACCGTGAGATACTTCCCGTGGTCCTCCCGTTTTGACCCTCCATTTTGTGGAATCGTCATGCGGTACGTACCGACATCCCAGGCGATAGGCCCCTGTTGTTTGATATAGGTGACATCAAAGGCCAGGTCAGTCACACCATGGCTGAGGGGCGCCTTCAAATACTCTCGAATCGCCTCGCGGCCATGAACAGCCTCGTGATGGGGCGGAAGGTAGACTGCATCGTCGGCGTAGACCGCAGCCACTCCATCGAGATCCCCTGCATTCCAGTGACGCGCCCATTCGTCGCCCATTCGGCGAATTGTGCTTGCCGCACTGATTCTGCCTTCGGTTCGGGCCGGGCGCTGCGCTCTACTCGTGGTTGTTCTGGAAGGCCTTCTAATACTGGGCAGCTTCTTCATCGTTGATGGCATAACGCTCCTCTCCACGAAGAACTCACAAGACAATCTCGTGATCGTCGTTGCGTTTTGGTAGCTTTTTGCTAGGACGATTCCTGACCCCCACTGGCTGCAACGACCAAAATGGAGGGTTAGTCCGACGCTCCGCTTGCGTCATGAACGAAGCTCTTACTACGGTTTTCCGACTCGCCAGAACGCGAGCTGCAGTCACCTCGGATATCGCCTCGCCGCGGTTCGAGAAATGTCGCTTCATCTCTGTCTCCTCTCCAATGCAATGCCTCGATATTCTTAAGCGGCACGCGGCATGGAACTCTCCGCCTTTTGCAGCAACCGTTGCACTTCTTCGTCGCTGACTTGCGCGAAATCCCGATACCACTGCGAGACCGACAGGAACATTTCTGGCTCCGCCACGCTCACGAGTTCGTCGACTTCCATACGGATTGCGCTGCAACCGAAAGCCGGTGCGACCGGAACTGCAACTACAACCCGCGCGGCCCCGTCCCGACGGGTAGCCGCAATTGCGGCCAGAACACTGCAACCTGTCGCAATGCCGTCGTCGACGAGAATAACGGTCTTTCCGTTCAGTTCCAATGGCGGGCGTCCTCCTCGATAAGCGCTTATGTGGGATTCGAGTTTTTTCAGCGCGGCCGCTACTACCTCTCGCATCTCCTGCTCCGATATCCCCAGTAGCTTCATAAGCGAGAGATCGAGAACCTGCACTCCACCTTCAGCTACAGCGCCCATGGCCAGTTCCTGCTTCCACGGTGTGCCGAGCTTAATCACCACAAAGACATCGACGGGGAGCTTGAGTGCGCTCGCGATAGCGGCTGCTACAGGCACGCCACCCCGCGGGAGTCCCAAGACAATTGCGTCATGGCGACCCGAGTATGCAGTCAATTTGCTTGCGAGCATCAGCCCGGCTTCGGCTCGATCCGCGAACGGAAGGATGTCGAGATCTTCGTCTTCTTCTCGGAAGCGCACGGTGCGCCTAGTGGTCCAACATTTCTTTCTTGATGTTCTTTGTCCTAATTCTGGGCCCCTAAAGAATCGATCTTTTACCATCCCGTTTAACTGCTGGTGCTATGCGTCATCGGGAGGGGTAGCACGAGCTTGTCAGTAAGGCCACCAATGATTGCTCCGACCAAGAGTGCAGCTAGAGCCGTGTAGCTTGCCTCAATCATCAGCAAATCATGAGGCAGTGCTGCCAACCCGGCCCAGGTGGCGACGGTCACAGCGCCCCATAGCAGAAGTGACATCAAGATTCCCCGATATATCCCCCTCCGATTACTTATTGCGAGCAGCCAAGCCACTCCATATGCAAATAACAGACAAATTGCCACACTGAGCAGGTGCGGCGAATACCACAACACGAGTTGTTTCACTTGAGCGGCAGTGAGTCCCAGGGTCTCCATCCAGCGCCCGCGGAACAAGTAGTGTGAGTGCCAGACCGCTCCTAAATACCACGCTGCAAATGCCGCCAGCAGAACGGGTAGATGATAGATTCTCTTTGTTCCCGTATTCAGTTCGCCAAGTGTGTAAGGCTCTGCTCGAAGTGCTTGAGGAAGACAAGCCTGATCACACTTAGAGCGCTCGGGCCAACGGGTACAGTCTTCCAACCGCAGGTCTGGATGCTCTTGGATCCCTGTCGTTGCCGCGTGCAGCGCATCAATGCTGACTGCCACTTGCTGCTGGTTTTCCGGGCAGATCCCTATCCTGCTCCCAGAACATCGGTTGTAGATCTCGCGCCCCCAAAGAGCTGGCGACAGCAAGATCAAGAATGTGATGACGAGGAAGAGCAGGAGCCCAAGGAGGAATAACATGGTGCACCTTCTTCTTAGGGATCAATTTTCCGTCTCACCTAAGGCCTTTTCTGTGACCCACATCACGATCTCTATTCAGAGCAGAAAGCGGCCGGTATTACCCTCAACTGCATATACTCAGGCGCCACCTGGACACTTGTGCACGCTCTCACGTCGCCAGCGCCTTCTGGCAGACTGTGCATCAGTTCTCTGAAGCAACTTTGTCCGAAAGAAACACATAGAATCATAGGGACACAACTGCCCCTCGGCACGATGGCCGCTTATTTCACGCGGGCCAAGCTTGCTGGCCGCAGCGGCTTCTCAAGCAGCCATAACGGGCTTTGCGGGGCAGATGTCTTCTTTCTTTCCTTCCGACACCGTGGGTCGCATACTTGCGAACTTGGCCAGCGCTTTCGCCGTCAAAACCGTTAAGTGGATTGTTGCGATCGCGCCCAACAGAGCGGGCACGATGTATACGCTCTCAACCTTCCAGAGCCAGTGACCAAGTACCGGAGAACCTAGCCACGCTCCAAGCCATCCGATGATCAATTTCCCGATCACAGCGTCATTGCCCTCGAGAAAGCGATACCGAATCACATAGTGGTAGGTAGCGGCAACCACTGCTCCAATAAAGGTGAGAATCAGAAAGGAGATAAAGCTCATTCCCAGCATGGGGCACCTCCTTAGGACCAGGGAAGACCAAATTGGTGTTCGTGAAGACGAGGTCCAAAACTGGGTCAGATGGAAAGATCAGACACGAGCCTCACATTCCGAGGTTCAACCGGCCAACGAGCTTTTCTACAGCTAGAAATATTGTACGCCGCAGTTCAATACTAGCGTTCAGCCTTAGGAGCAAGATCCAAGTGGTTGCGTCAAGCAAATTGGTAACTGTAATCACAGACAAAAACCAATGCGCAGGCAGACGATTAAGGCTGGGGATCAAGGCGGTTCCCAGCTGTGAAGGTGGTCGCCGTTTGCTTCGTTGTGACAGTGATGGCCTGCGCCGGCCTCTTGCTTGGGCAATCAGCCGTTCAGCCATTGGCGAAGGTCACAGTAACCATCACTCCAACGAAGGTAACGCTCTTTGCAGGTGAGACGCAGACGTTTGTTGCAACCGTTGTCGGGACGGAGAACCAGTCCGTGATTTGGGCCGTGGAAGAACAAGACGGAGGTTCCATAACAGATACCGGTCACTACACGGCACCGAAGCTCCAGGGTGTGTACCAGATAACTGCAAGCAGCAGAGCTAGGCCGGAGACAAACTCCAGCGCCACCGTCACTGTCCTTACTTATTGCGATCCGCTCCCTGTCTCCTTCAGACGGTAAGCTGCGTTCAACACGTTCGGTCTCCACCCTGTCCAGCGGTCGCGTGTGCCGCTCGGCGACAAAGCAGGAGTCCAAGTTTGTAGCTAGCATCATTACTCAATGAAAAAGCGCCCTCCGGCCGCCTTGGTCAGACAGGGCTGGGGAGCGTGAGTCTAGGCTCATGCGCGGGCTACAATCCTGCAGGGATGATCGAGGCAGCAGGTTGCAGTAAGCTCAGTTTCGATTCTATGCCGAGTTGAACGATTTGCTTTCGCCGCCAAGGAGAGGAAGAAGTTTCGTCCATGGGTTCGCGGCCCCAGCATCCCTGAAGGATGCAATCGAGGCGTTCGGAGTGCCTCACACGGAGATTGGTCTTATTCCTGCAAACGGCGAGGCCGCCTTTCTCCCGCCTGCTGGCAGAAGGGCAAGTGAAGCAAGATCTAGCGAACGAAAGACTGGATAGACACTGATACTGTCTCCGTCTCGCCAACCCCGGCCAGAGGGCGAGATGCGTTTCGTTCCTGACACACATCCACACATCTTGGGCAAGCTCGCAGCCCACCTCCGAATGTTGGGCTTCGACAGCTTATATCGCAATGATTGTCCGCATGAAGAACTCGCGCATGTCGCAGCACATTGCTTGCGTGGGAGGGCCAATCGTCCGATGACTCCCTCCCTTTATTGCGCGGCGCGAGAGAAGAGCCTCCCGCGCTGCTAGACATGGGCTCGATGATCCCACCAGATTATAAAGCCCGCCCGCTTTCGCCCTCAGTTGTGGTTTTGTTTAGCGGAACTGCACCGCCGCTACGCATTCGTTTACGCATTGAACCCCACCGTATGTTCCGGTTGCAATCCCGAATTCGTTTACTCGGAAAGCAAGACTCCAGTCTCCGGGGAAACCCAGCAACTGCACGGAACCCAGATCCTTCGTGCTCCAGCGCACAGCATACATGTTGGAGTTTTCATCCCAGCTCGCGCCGACGATGTCTCCAGCATCGTTGATCCCCTCAGCGGTGTCGCCGCCAGGAAGGCCCGATATATTCGGGAGTAACGTCAGTTTGTAAGTCTGTCTTTTCCGGTCAACCGGCTGCCAGAGCGAGGAATAACCGTAAGCGAAGTCCAGCGAGAGCACGTCTCCCACAATTTCACCCTTCTCGTTAATGTCGCCGGCGATGGCCACATTCGGCCAGTCTCTGGAACGGGGGAGTTGACTCAGTTTCCAACCTTTTCCTCCGGCGATGGGGCTCCAAAGAGCAGCCACGTTGATGCCGTCATCGTTGTAAACTGCGGCAGCCATCTGTCCGGAATCATTTATTCCAAGTACAAAACCATACGGAAATCCTTTTGCGGTTGGCAGAGTGTGGATCTTCCAGGTTACGGTCATCCGTCCCGCATCCCACCCTACGCTTGGTGTCCAGACGATGGGATAAACCAGACCAATGGTGTCGATCCAAGCTTGGCCGGCGACCAGGGTGCCCAGCTTGTTAACCGCTATTGCCTGGGTATTGTTGATGCCAAGTTCTGGAAGTGCTCCGAGGTCTGTCTTTCCCGACGAGCCCGTCCACACAAAACCGTGGACATAGTCTCCCACTGCCGTATAGCCCACCATCAATCCGCTGTCCGCGATTAAGGGCCAGTTGAACCATCCCTCATAGGCGCCTAAGGCGCCCATGTCGGACCACTGACCCGCGCGAGGTCCAAATAGCTCGATCTTGAACAGATGGTTGTCTCCGTCAGCAGCATCTCCTTGTGCAACCATAACCCCGAAGTCATTAATGCCCGCTGCCTCGGCCCAAGTTCCATACGGCGAGGTGCCGAGATCCCAGACATGTGTGTTCTGAACCGCAGCTGCGGGCGCAGAAGGGACCGGAGTTCTGATCGCACCCGCACCCTCGGCATCCCCTTCGCGATCCGATGCTCGAGGATTGAATGCTTGCCGAAGTGCGCCGCTTCCTGCTGCACCTGCTGCCGCGTGGCTTTGTGCGCATCCGCAACTTCGGCTTCCTCGCCAACCGGCGGCGAGCAGAACTCCTTCCGCTCTGTTTCCGATTGCTCCAGCAAATCTGATCAGCCTGCAATAGGCACCAACTCGCCGGCCGCGCTCCCCACTCAGTCCGGAACTGTCCGCGCTGCGGCGGAACCATGCAGGTTGTCGAGCGCGTCTCCGCCGCGCAACTCCTCCTTCGATCCCGCCTCATCTCAGCCGGTGCACTGCATGAGTCCACATCCCCAGCATCGCATCTCGCTCCTGCTCCGGCGCGCACACTGGTTCTGTGTCTCGCATTTGTCAGTATGCAGTATGGTAGTGCGATTCAGACTCTCCGATGCACCGCCCCATGACCATTCTCTCTGCCACCCCCTACTGAAACCTAAGGCTGACCGCAACGGCAAGCAATGGCGGATTCCTTCAAGTCGCTGTATCTGAACCGCCACCACACAGCGTCCCCACTCCCAGCTTTTCACTCGTGGGCGCTTCAGATACAGCACTGAGACTCCAGGCCCGGAATAACATCCGCATGACCAAAAATTACCGGCCAATCCTCCGAATTACACCTCTCTGGGAACTGTGGGGAAAAGCGCATTATTCTCCAGTGGGCCTTCTCTGGAGAAAGAGCGTCTACGGTTCCGGGTCAAGTCTTGGGAGCGGAACACCATGTAGAACCTCCAGGCGCATCTTGTCTCCCGTTGGTTGCTCTCTGCCTCAACATGCATCTGCGCCCAATCCGGGCTTGTGCCACGAGAGCGCAAAGTGTCATAAAGAGCATGCGTTATCGAAGCATGTGAAATAGAGATCCTCGAGAATGGGCCGAGATTGGTCGGTTAAGCCCACAATCCGGGCACAATCCCAACAGGCACCTCTACCCGGCGGGATGATCGGCGATCCATACGACAGCCCGATTGGCCAATTCGGTTCTGAGTTCTTCTGGCATCGTGTTTTGTCCTGCCGCGGTTCTTCTTGCACAAACGCCGCCTTGTTCTGATTTCGTAACAAAACTCCGACGCTTGCTGCGGTTTGCAGCTTTTCGGTAAACCGTATATGCTCCACGCGACCACGCAGCCCCCGCTGCGGCTACGGGAGGAAACAATGGCTGATGATTCTGACGCCAGCGCCCCTTCTGGAGACCGTAAACCCAGTTCGCGCTCAGAGAAGGCCAGCGTTAAACCTGCAACCTCCTGGGTTCTTCCCGTAATCACTGTGGCAGTTCTGGTTTCGGCCTTCTGCCTCTATTACTTCGTCTACGTTAGGGCGCAGCGCGAGTATCTGGTCAATCGTAATTTTCGTTCCCTTGCGATTCTAGGCGACCAGGTCCAAGCGATGGTCTCGATTCATGGCAGCATTCTTGAGTTCAGCTCCGATTTGGCGAACCGGAAGCACGCGGATTTGAAACAGTTTGTCGTGCCCCGAAAAGAGGACTTATCGAAAAGCAAAAACGAGATGGAAAGCGAGGCGCTGAAGGACTACTTGAAGTACCTAGCGCCAAGTTTTGAGTTGCCAGGAGACGAGGACCGGGAGGCACATGTCAGGACGGCGAAGCACGGATCACGATTAACGGTACAGCGCCGCAACGGCAACTGGGAGTTAGTGTTAGCCGCGCACAGACATGAAGACTCCAAGAAAGAACAGGTCGGTCAAAAAGACTACGGCGGTTCGCTAGAAATCAGCGGCGTGCTCGCACCTCTTGTCGGCTCCCTGCCTTTTGACGACATTCTCCTGGTTTCAAAAGACGGAACCATTGTCTATCAGAGCAATAGGACCGGTCCTCAGTTCACCACCCTCACAGACCTTCTACGAGCCCAACCCGAGGTTGCTACCGCCGCCTCCCCAAGCAGCACCGAAGAGATCAAGTCAGAAGAGATGAAGTCAGACGGTGAGGGCGCGGGCATAGAAGGGCCGGGCAAACCCGCGGACAACCATTCAGGATCGGCGTCCCGACGCGGCGAGGCCACCGGGCACGGCCCCGTCAATCGGAATGCAGATCAAGCGTGGCGGAATAAGTCCATCCACTTGACCGATGTCGTACTCGCCGGTACTCGTTACAAGCTTTTCCTTCAGCCGGTGTTGCTCGATGTCTTCAATGACGAAGCGACCCAGGAAGAGCCCGCGCAAGAGTGGGTCCTCTGCGGCCTCAGATCCTCCAAAACTCTGGAGTGGGAGGCCTTGTCAATTTCCTCCACATTGATGGTCTGGTTGACAGCGCTGTTTCTTGCCATTCTGATGAGTGGTCCAATTCTGAAGATCTTTTTCCTTAACCGGCGAGAGCGTTTGCGCCTCCGCGAACTTGGCTTCTTGGCGCTCTTCCTTGTTCTGCTGACCAGCGTCTTAACAGTTTCTGGCCTCAACGCCGTCGGCTTTCCCCTGAACGATGACACGGAACGCCAGTTACAACATCTGGGCGACACTCTGTCTAAGAACATCCATGAAGAACTTAACGACATGCGGGACCAACTGGTTGAGTGGTGTCGCGTTTCAAACCTCGGAAACAGTCTCAAGGACGATCTCAAGTTGGTCGAGAACGGCAGAGTTGAAGTCATTAGGAGAAGGCCTACTGACGCTGGCCAGCCCCTCCAAGACGCCGAGACCACCCCCGCAGCGAACAAGTACCATTACGTGAACAACGCATTTTGGACGAATGATGACGGAATGCAAATCGTCAAGTGGAGTACGAGCGGATATCTCACGCCGATGATTGATATGTCTCGGACGCGTATCAACACGCAACCGAAATCGATCTACCTCGATAATCAATCCCCGGCCTTTCACTTCGATTCGACGCTGCCTCCCAACAAGCTCGAATATCTTGCCGCTATGACCATGACCACCACGGAGTGCAATCCGGGCCTCCGCAAGTCCGACATCAGACAAGACATAAGAGGTGGGTCTGCGTTTCTGACCGCCGAGCCCCTTTCCTTGATTGACCCCATTCTGCCCTTCGGTTACGGATTCGCGCTCTTCGACCAGACTGGCCTCGTCTTGTTCCATGCGGACAAGACCAGAAACCTGCACGAGAATTTCCTTCAGGAGACGGATTGGAATAGGCAACTCTATGCTCAGGCCTTCGGCCACTCGACTCTCCGCTCACTGACGATCAAATATCTTGGCAACGATTACCAGGCACGCGTGATGCCGGTAACGCGCATATCCCAGGCGCCGTGGACGCTAATTGTCTACAGGGATCTGAGCCACGTCCGCACCCTCAACCTGCAGGCCGTGACGATGGTGGCGACGTTCCTCTTGGCGATTTTGGCGGCACCGCTCCTGGCCGTTGTCATTTGGTGCGCCATCCGCCGGCCGGGGTTTTCACCCGAGTGGTTATGGCCCAATCGTGCCCGCATGAGCACTTATCTTTATCTGATTGTTACTTACATCCTCCTGATCATCCTGTTTCTGTTCTTGGGTTTCACTGGCTCCAGCGAACAAAACGTGATTGCGTGCGCTGCCGTCCCATACGCCGCTTTTATGCTGACAGTCTGGAGCATTCACCGATACGCGCCAGGACAACAGAAAAGGCTGACACCTAGTACGAAGAGGCGCGGCTCTGTGCTCGCAAACGTGGCTGCTTCGATCGCCCTGGCTCTCCTGCTGGTGGCGATTTGGTCGCGCCCTTATTTGCGCGCATTTATCATTTTCGTTTTCTTCCTAATCGTCGCGGCGCTGCCACTGCTCGATCGCCCGCCTCGTTATCTGGCCCTTCGGTTGAGGCGCTTTTATCGACTCAGAATTGAGGACTATCTTTCCTCGCGCCCTGACATGGCTTCATCCGTCTGGAGGCGCTGTTACGTCCTGAGCGTGGTTTTGCTGCTCTTTTTGATGGGGGTACTAACGCCTCTGGCACTGTTCCGTGTCAGCCTGAACATAGAACGGCGATTAGCTATCAAACAAGCGCAACTACATCTGGCTTCCGCCCTGAATCGACGCCTGATTTCGACGATTGAACGGTGCAAAGATCTTCCAGGCATCGATCAACTCGGCACCGACGCGTGTGAGGAATTCAAGAAGATCGAGAGTCCTGCGTGGAAAATGATTGTGCTCGATCCTTTGTTCGACGGCAAACTTCCCGTTCAAGAGCATTTAGACGATCAGCAAAGCCGAGACCTTTACGCAAGGTGGTTCCACAATCTCATCTATACCTTTCACCACGACTACAACCAGACTGCGGCGGAGATGTTAGGTGTGCTTTCCGACCGTGTCCATTCAAAGACGGACAATGGCCCTGACTGGTTCTGGAACAATGACGGTTCGAAGGTGACGCTTCGCTGGCATGGCGTCCATTTGCCAGAACAAAGCAATGAGCCGCCGCAACCAGGGGAACTCGAGCGAGACTTCGTGATCACCTCGACCATCCAATCCTCCTCCCTTATCCAGATCATGTCCGGGGCAACGGTAGCGGTTGTCGCAATCGTGGCGATAGGTTTCATTGTCTGGGCGCTCGCCCGCCGCATTTTTCTTTTTCATGTCGCCCCGCTAAAAATGACCGGCGCGCTGAAGGCGGCTGAATTAATACGCGAGGCTCGGAATGTCCTTATTCTTGTGCCACCAGTTTCGGACTGGCAACTCGAGGAACAAAAGTCCACCTTGGACCTGAGGGAAATCGTAGCCACTCCGAAGTGGGCGGAGGAATTCGACCTGGACAAGGTTCCCGCCAATTGCCTGATCGAGATCATGCATTTCGAACACAGTTGGAATGTTCCTGAACTCGACAATCAAAAGTCCATTCTTCTCCAGCGCCTTGAGAAAAGAGAGAACACTCAACTCGCCGTCACCATGACCGTCCCCGTATCGTCGGAGGACTACAGCCGCATGTTTCCCACTTTCGAAGTGGTAGATCTTCGCGAAGAGCCTTTCCACTGGCTGGAGCAGTATGCGGGCCCGGCGCAAGACCTGATCTGGAAAGAGTGCGGCCCGATGGCTGCCCTGTGGCCAATCGGCGCGCAACTCGCTAAAGATCTGAGAAAGGAAAACATCTACTCCGAAGAAACGATTGTCTCCGAGATCCTGGAGCGGGCGGACGGATATTACCGCCTGGTTTGGAAAGAATGTTCGGAGGAGCAGAAATTCGTCCTCGCTCAACTCGCCGAGGATGGACTGCTGAACCCAACCAATGGAAGGGCCATCCGGCAGTTAGTGCGCCAAGGTCTCATAACGACCGACCCGCAGTTTCGCCTCATGAACGAGAGCCTTCGGCGCTTCCTCCGGTCCGCAACGACCGCGCGCTTGAAACTACAGTGGACCCGCGAATCGCGGCTGAGCGGCTGGGGAAAAATGCACGGCGCGTTCCTCACGACCATGATTCTCCTCGGAGCATTCTTGCTCACAACCCAGAACGCGCTGTGGCAATCCTCTGCCGCGTACGTGACTACGGCCTTGGGCGCATTTGGCACGCTCGCCAAGTTGTTCAATATGTATAGCGGAGAGAAAACTACAGAGAAGGCTGGTTGAACAGCCCAGTGCCGTGCCTCCGCGCAAATGACGTACTTCCGGATTCGTCCCACGACTCACGCAACTTTCGGATTTCGGCATGCGGAAGTAATCCGGGAGCCCTTCACGGCTTCGTCTCGCTGTCCAGAAGCGCTCGTGCTGTATCGGACGCGCCCCATCGTGAGCGGCAGCTAGATTTTGGGAATCGAGCGGGGCGCGTCCGATACAGCACTGGCGTTTCTGGAGAATACGATTGGAGATCGAAGAGTGCCTTTGATCATTTTCCAATTCCCGACCAGTGGCAGCGTTGATCTACTGCGGTTTTGATACTTCTTTCATGGGTACAAGCATGTCCCCACAGTCCACTTCCGGCTCGCCGTAATTTCGAGAGGACCGCGTTGACTTTCGTGCTTCGTAACAGATCGCACGGTCAAGTGATCCTGATCACAGCGGTTCGTGAGAGTTAGCGTCACTCTTCAGGCCAGAGCCGACTAACACGGCCAGGCTCGGCGCGAAGAAGGGACTTGTACGTGTCCGCGCTCGCATCGGCTGTCGATGTTTTTGTGTGAAGTCGATCCTTGATTCTGACTGAATTTTACAGAAAAGTGCCAAATCCATCCCACATGCTCTCGCCATTGGCCGCCGTCACGCAGCAAAATTTGATCTCGCGTATCCGGTCTCCTCTCTCGGGTTCTCTCTTGCGAATCCAACCTGAGTGGCAGCATCAAAAGACGCAGTGGGCAGAAATAGGCGGCTCTATTGTGATCACGCGAACCATCTCGCAGTTGCGATCGTTGATTTTGTTCTTCTCTCTGGCTGCGGTTCTTGTCCTATCCGGGTGCCGCAGCAAAGAACAGATTCAGGCGCCAGATAACGCTGGAGGTCGTCCGCCCGCCCCCGTAGTCGTAGCCAGTGTTGAGCGGAGAGACATTCCAGTTCAAATCAATGCCATCGGCAATGTCGAAGCGTATCAGACCGTACAGATCAGATCGCAGGTCAATGGTCAAATCCAGAGAGTCCTCTTCCGAGAAGGAGAGGATGTACGAAGGGGCCAACTTCTGTTTCAGTTGGACAAACGGCCATTCGAGGCGGATCTCGATAAGGCCATTGGCCAGATGAAGCACGACCAAGCTCAAGCGGAGAACTCGCGGCTTCAAGCGGAGCGCTATTCCAGCCTGGAAAAAGACGGCGTCGCTTCCCATGAGCAAGCGGACCAGATCCGGGCTCAAGCAAAGGCTGATGCCTCTGCCGTTGAGGCCGACAAGGCCGCAGTGGAAGCCGCCCGCGTGCAACTACAGTATACCGACATCGTGGCTCCCCTCGACGCACGTGCCGGAGTCTTAATGATCAATCTGGGGAATCTGGTGAAGGCAAACGATACGCCCTACCTGGTGCAGTTAAATCAAGTCAGTCCGATCTACGTAACTTTCTCCATCCCCGAACTTCATCTCGATCAGGTGCGACGACATTTCTCTTCAGGGCAACTCAAAGTCCTGGCATATGGCAAGAGTCAGTCGACCAATGCTGCTATCGGTCGGTTAACCTTCATCGACAATGGCGTAGACACGACGACTGGCACATTCAAACTGAAGGGCACATTTAAGAATGCGGACCGCCGTCTTTGGCCGGGACAGTTCGTGGATGTGGTATTGGAACTCTCGACACAGAAGAGTGCCGTCGTGGTCCCGACAAAAGCAATTCAAACCGGGCAACAAGGCGAATATGTATATGTCGTCAGGCCCGACAGCACGGCTGAATCGCGTCTCGTCAAGACCGCAGGCGTATTCCAGAATCTGACAGTGGTTTCGGAGGGATTGAGAACGGGAGAACGTGTGATTGTGAACGGCCAGTTACGCGTTTCGCCTAATGCAAAAGTGAATGTGCAAAGCACAGCCGCGGTTCAGGCCGATAAGAGTGGCGCGGGTGGCCCGCCCGGAGGCGGCCTGTGAGCCTCTCTGAGCTCTTCATCCAAAGGCCTGTTATGACTACGCTGGCCATGGCGGCGATTCTCGTGTTCGGCATCTTCGCGTACCAACTGCTGCCGGTGAGCGATCTGCCCAACGTAGACTTTCCCTCCATCCTGGTGACTGCCTCGCTCCCGGGCGCCAGTCCCGACACGATGGCTTCTTCCGTTGCGACTCCCCTGGAGAAGCAGTTCTCAACCATTGCCGGCATTGACTCGATGACATCAACGAATTCCCTTGGCCTGACGAACATCACCATCCAGTTCAACCTCAGCCGGAGTCTCGACGGAGCCGCGCTCGATGTGCAGGCAGCTATGACAGCTGCGGGTGGCCAGCTGCCTCCGCAGATGCCGACGCCCCCGACCTTCCAGAAGGTAAATCCTGCCGACTCCCCCATCCTCTATCTGGCATTGAGTTCGCCGACAATGAAACTCTCCGATGTCGACGAAGCTGCCGAGACGACTATCGCGCAGAACGTTTCTATGGTCAGTGGCGTGGCGCAAGTGCAGGTGTACGGAGCTCAGAAATATGCGATGCGGGCGCAACTCGATCCCAGTGCTTTGGCCTCTCGCCAGATAGGAATCGACGAAGTCAGTGCTGCGTTGCAGGCAGGAAACACCAACCTTCCCACCGGTACGCTGTATGGACAAAACCGCACGTTCACCATTCTGTCGAACGGGCAGCGCATGAATGCGTTGCAGTTCCGGCCCATGGTGGTGGCGTACCGGAATGGTTCCCCGGTTCGCCTGAATGAACTCGGCCGGGTCATCGACAGCGTGCAGAACGACAAAATCGCCGGCTGGTTCAATGGAGATCGGGCCATCGTGCTGGCCATTCAGAAGCAACCGGGGACCAATACGGTCGAAGTGGTGAACAGCATCAGACGATTGCTGCCCGTCCTGCAGGAGCACATTCCCGCCGCAGTTCGAATCGACACATTGTACGACCGCTCTGTCTCCATCCGTGCGTCCGTGAACGACGTGAAGTTCACCTTGGTGCTGGCCCTCAGCCTCGTCATCATGGTGATCTTCGTCTTCCTGCGCAACGTTTCCGCCACCATCATTCCGTCATTGGCTTTGCCCATGTCCATCATCGGAACTTTTTCGGTGATGTACCTTTTTGGCTATAGCGTCGACAATCTCTCGCTGATGGCGCTGACCTTGTCGGTCGGATTTGTTGTTGACGACGCCATCGTCATGCTGGAGAACATTGTCCGTCACATGGAGCAGGGCAAAACACCGATGCAGGCTGCTCGGGATGGCGCAGGCCAGATTGGCTTCACCATCCTGTCCATGACGCTTTCGCTGGCAGCCGTGTTTATTCCGTTGCTCTTCATGGGTGGAATCATCGGACGATTGCTTCATGAGTTTGCCGTGACGATTGGCGCTGCCATTCTGGTTTCAGGATTTGTATCGCTAACCTTAACTCCGATGCTCTGCAGCAGGTTTCTTCGCCACCAACAGCAGTTCGGACATGGGCGGCTGTTCAACCTCACTCAGCGGATTTTCGACGCGTGGTTACGCGGCTACGACCGCAGTCTGAAGGTAGTTCTGCGACACAAATTCTCGACCTTGATGGTGTCCTTTGTGGTGATCGGGTTGACGTTTTATCTGTACACGATCTCGAAGGCCGGCTTCATCCCCGACGAAGATCAAGGCCTCGTGTTTGCCTTCACCGAAGCACAACAGGGAATCGCGTTTCAGGACATGATGAAGTTGCAGCAAAAGGTAGCTGATGTGGTCCGGTTCGATCCCAACGTGATGAACACCAGTTCTTCGATTGGCAATCCTCTCAACCAGGGGCGAGTCTTCTTTCGCCTGAAGGACAAGAAAGATCGCGTCAACCGCATGAGCGCGACGGAGGTGATCCAGGAGCTTCGCCCGAAGGTATCGCAGATTCCGGGGTTGAATGTGTTTATGCAGGTTCCGCCCACTATCCGCATCGGTGGAACTCTGACCAAATCGCAATATCAGTACACCTTGCAATCGCCGGACACCACACAGCTTTACGAGGATGCACCCAAACTCGAGAGTGCACTCCGCGCGCTTCCGCAACTGCAGGATGTTACCAGTGACCTGCAGATCAAGAATCCGCAGCTGACCGTGGAAGTCGACCACGACAAGGCCTACGCCCTGGGGTTGACGCCGGCTCAAGTCTCCGACGCTCTCTATTCCGCCTACGGCACGCGCCAGATCAGTACGATTTACACACCGAATAATGAGTATTACGTCATCGTGGAATTGCTGGCGGAATTCCAAAACAACCCGGACAAGCTCTCTTTGTTGTATGTCCGCTCCAGCTCGGGGAAGCTGGTGCCGCTCGATACGGTCGCGAAGCTCATCCCTTCCGTCGGTCCGCTGCAAGTGAATCACCTCGGCCAACTGCCGGCCGCTACCATCAGCTTTAACCTCAAACCCGGAATCGCACTGGGAGACGCCACCAGCCTCGTTGAGCAAGAGGCAAATCGAGTTCTGCCGGGAGACATCCAACGCACTTTCCAGGGTGCGGCGCAGGCATTTCGGAGTTCATTCAAGGGCATGGGCCTCCTGCTACTCGCGGCGATTTTGGTGATCTACATCATTTTGGGGATTTTGTACGAGAGCTTCATCCATCCGCTGACGATTCTTTCCGGTCTGCCCTCCGCCGGGGTCGGCGCTTTGTTGACTCTGATTCTTTTTCATCAGGAACTGAATCTGTATTCCTTCGTGGGGATCATCATGCTGATTGGCATCGTTAAGAAAAATGCCATCATGATGATTGATTTCGCCCTCGAAGCGGAGCGCGCGGACGGTAAGCATCCGCAAGAAGCCATCTATCAAGGGGCGCTCGTCCGTTTCCGACCAATCATGATGACCACTATGGCAGCCTTGATGGGAACACTACCGATTGCCATCGGCTTCGGTGCTGGTGCCGAATCGCGGCGGGGTTTAGGCTTGGCCGTTGTGGGCGGGTTACTTTTCTCCCAGATCGTGACTCTCTACATCACGCCGGTGTATTACGTTTATCTGGACAAGCTGCAAGGCAAGCTCCGTAAGCGACCGGACAAAAAGAAAGCCGGAGCGGGCGAGCCGGAAGGCGTTGACGAGGTGGCTTTAGTAGGGCAGAACCACTAATCCCCCGTTTTGCCCCGGCGGTGTCCCCCAGCCGTGATAAGAACGTGATCGTTCCATGTTCAGGACGAATCAAATAAAACTGGCATCTGTGCTGCGAGGACGACAATCGTTTCGGGGGCTGCGCAACTCACGGAAACCCGAATAGGCCTTTGCCACTAACTTGGTGAAGAAACCTGTGTTTTCGGCCAGGCTCAGAGCGTCAGAAACCAGCGAAGGAATTTCTTCAGATGGAGGAGAAAACAGGTTTCTCGGGAAGGGCTGGTGCCAAAATGTTGCTTGACTCCCTAGCAGGCAACCAGGGATTCTCACATTGTAGTGGGACGACTTAGGTGAGAGCTTGTGCACAGCATGGTCAAGCATTGGAGTACACCTTTACTGGGTGCTGTCTCCGAGTTCGCTGTGCCGGAAATCGGACCAGAGGTTGTTTCAGACATGGAAAAGAGGCATGCTGATATCGTTGATACTTGACGAGGAACGCCTGACGTGACCCAAGCTTTTGTTCTTGTCCTGGTCTTCATACTGGCCCCAGTTTCTGTAGAACGTGCGAGCACATGGCGAGTTTCGGGTGGCGAGAAAGGCATACCACAGCCCGTTTTTGTACGTCAGTTTGCCTCTGCAGAGGACATGAAACGCGAGCACCCAATCTTGAGTCGCTCGCTCGACATCATCGCCGGCTCGAAAGACGCAGAGCCACGGAGTTATGCCCTCCAAGACCCGTCTGCTGTTACGACAGATTCCAGACACCGGATCTTCGTTACTGATGTTCGTGCCGAAGCTGTGCATGTCTTCGATTTCGCCAACTCGACGTACTCACGCCTCAGAGGGGGCGAGACGCTGCACTTGCCACTCGGGGTGGCCGCTGATCGTGACGGCAATATTTATGTTAGCGACAGCGCACTGCGGACGGTCCTTGTCTATGACTCGCGCGGCAAGTTCATCCGCCCTCTGAAGAAAATGAAAGGCGGCGAGTCGTTCTTCGACGGTGTTCGGGGCATAGCGGTCGACCCGACCACGGGCCGCATTTATGTCTGCGATAAGTTCCGACACATGGTTTTCTCCCTGGATCAGAAAGGTCGAATACGGGCACGCTATGGCAAGCGTTTTGGTGGGGACGGACCAGGGGAATTTCGATATCCCATGCAGGTCGTGGCGGGCGGTGGTGAAATCGTTGTCTTGGACAGCGGCAACAATCGCGTTCAGATTTTGGACGCGTCGGGACGCTTTCTTAAAGCGTTCAGAGTTTCAGATGTCGAAAACGGTAGTGGCCTCGCAATGGACAATGACGGAAACATCTACGTGAGCGATCCGCAGCTTAACCGTGTGCAGGTCTTCAGCCATGACGGCCAGTCCCTTTATACATTCGGAGAGACGGGGACGGGCATTGGACAGTTTAGTGGCATTTCAGGAATATGGGTAGATTCAGGGCATTGCCTCTACGTAGCAGATAGCGGTAACAAACGGGTGCAACTATTCCAAATCGGCGGCCTACAGGGTAGGGACCGATGCTAGTTAGTCAAACAGTGCGCGGGCCTCACCACTTGCCTTTACGCTCTCTGTCCTGCCGATACGCTTGCAATTCACTGACTCTCCAATCCAGGGCAATGATCCCGAACTCAAGCGAGGCAATCCGCCGCCTATTCAACCGAGGATGTCGACCTGCCCAATCGTTAAGCGGCAGCCCGAAACTAATTGGAGCGGCGGGCCAACAATGGCATGCGCGTTTCCCGAAACGATGACCTCAACAGATATCTATGCCCGACTCGGGCTCGAATGGTAATAATCCGAGGGACAAGAAAATCGCTCCCCGAGTGAAAAGGTGGCGGGGTTCGTCGATGGGCATATAAGCGCGATGGACGCGGTACCACCCCAGGGAGTTTGGCAACTCGCTTTCATAGCGGATCGATCCGGAACACGGGATAGCGCTCGGCGATTACAGCGAATTCGGACAAAGCTGCTCCCACAGGAAGCGGGAAGTGCTGACGACCACTCGGTGCGATGCGAACATACTCTTGGAGAATGGGCGCCCTTTCTTTCGGCGGAACGGGAACAAGGTGAACACGGCGACGCCGTCCCTGACGGATGGTCGCCTCGCCGTGCGCAGAACCGACATTCCGCACCCAATTAGATTGGACACCAAGTATTGAGACAAGGTACTGTTTGCCCTCCACAGTGGCGATCGCCACGGGGGTTGAGCGTGTGCGCCCGGACGTGCGGCCCTTCACTTCGAGGACGGCTTGGATCTTCGGCGGTAGTCCGAGACCGGACCACCAGCAATTGAGACGGTTGACGAACTGGCCGAAATGCGTGGGGTGCCAGTTGCGATACAAGAGCCGCATCAACGGATTGCGCTCCGCCGGATCGGAATATCCTGAGTTGACCAATTTGACTAATTCCCCTCTTTTCTCTTCACGCTGCGGCACCAAATATCTTAGCGGCGGACCCGCGGCCCAGAGCGAAATCGAAGATGTCTTTCCAGATGTCGTTGAACGTTTCTTTCTTAAATCCTGAATCGGACATCAGCAGATCATACGTTCGAGACTTGCGGCCTCCGCCGGACTCCGCTGGCACTCGGTGAAACTGCCCGACGATGTCCATGTGGTCAGCGTGAACCAGCACATTCTTGCCCAATGGCCAGAACATGGAGAACGTGTTGACGATGCCATCGTTATCCCAAACTTCAACTGGCTGTGTCGGACTGATGCGCTTAGCCAGTTCGCGGCTTTCGTTTTGAGGTTTAAAGGGACCGCCGGCGCATGCGCGATAGCACATCCGATACATGCAGTCGGTGCGAGCGCTCATTGCTGCATCCTTACATACCTCTGGATAGGTACAGGCGTTCGTAAGCTCCCAAAGCGGGGCCGAACTGTCCGGGTCAAATTGGAAAGGGCGTTTACCGATTGTCGCGTACGATAGGAATTCGATCTTGGTCTTGCGCAATTGGTTCAGCTCTGTCTCCCGCTGCTCTGGGTTGAAGTGCGCAGGACTCATCGGTCCTCGTCTTGCATTGCTGCGCCCTGGAGCACTGGAAGTAAGGTCATCAATGGCTCGGAAATCCGAAGCCATGTGGCGCAGATAGAGCGCAAGTTCGGATGCGGCGTCATGCGCCTTCGCCTTCCGGTACTCGGTGTCTTCCCCGTTATCTTCATTGGCCTCGTCAAGGGCATCCCGCACGGCTTCATAGACGGGCGCGCCTGTAATGGAGAAGGTGTTGGCAGTGATCGCGCTTTCCATTCGCTCCAGGAGAGAGAGCTCGGAGCCTGCGACCGTTGCGCGCAAGTTCTCGATAAATGCCTTGCGCAATAACCAATGGGATCTTACCCAGTCGGCGATATTGGTGCCCCAATGAGGTACGGACAGGAACACGACTCGACGGACTCGATCGATAAGGTCTGCGGGTACCACCGGTGCCCGACCATCCACCATAATGGGTTTTACATCCTCATGCAGTGGGCACAGTTCCCAGAGGAGCAAACGAATGTCGAGACCGCCGGTCGAATGTCCGATGAGAGTCACATCGTCGTCGTTCGAAATTTCGCCTCGAGCGACGCGTTTCAGGAGGTATTCTCGCAGCAGTCTGGCGCGCGTGGCTACCGCGGCAGTTGGGAAATTATCGAAGTAGTGAAGTACTTCGTTGTCTGCTCGCAGTTTCCCGAATAGCTCTGTGAGCCCGCCGTAGTATTCAAGTTGTCCGAGCGCATCGAAACCGGCGAAGCCAGGGATGAGTACGACATGAGTGCGTTTGGTCGAACGGGAGCTTCTGAGTCGGGCCATTGTCAGTTCCTGATGCCGGGCGTCGCCACCCTCGTGCCTGCTTGGACCGCTGGGGTCGAGTGTTGCCTTTCGGACGACTCCCGGCCATTTCTTTCTAATACGGCAGAACCTTTATTGCAGTGACCCAGAGCACGGGCTGACCAGCAATTAGCGTTTTGGCGAGATGAAGGACAAGATAGTCAAGTAACGAGTTCGGGCGGGACGCGAGGAGTGACATTTAAGCTTGATTACTTGAATCGCACCTTTGGCAGCTCGCGTGGCCAAATTCGGTTGAGGGATTTTCTAGCAAGGGGCGCCACTGCAGCCTGCGTTCCGCCCGACTGCGCTTCAGCGGTGAGGCCCGGTTGGGCAGAGCCATTATCGGTAGTGGTCCTAAGCAACGCCAGCTTCGTTATAATATCCAGCAACTGTCGGATCCCTTGCCTAATGTTGGCGCAACTCAAATCTCCTACCCTTGGAGGTTACGAAATGCGTGATGATGATCGGCGAAAAAGCTTAGTCGGCGACAAGTCCCTGGAAAAAGACAATTCTGATCAGAGCGGCGTCTCCCGACGCGACTTCCTCAAGATTTCCGGCATTTCTGCGGCGGTTCCATTGGTGGTTCGCCCGAAGATGGTGATGGCGGCGGGACAAGAAGTTCCCGTGCATGGCCCGGGCAAGGTTCCAATGGAGTTCTCCATTAACGGCAAGAGCTACAAGTCTGAACTGGAGCCGCGCGTGACTCTGCTCGATGCGCTGCGCGATCAATTCGAATTGACCGGGGCAAAGCGGGTGTGTGATCGCGCCGAGTGCGGAGCGTGTACGGTGCTGATGGACAACAAACCCGTTTACGCCTGTTCCGTGCTCGCAATTGAGGCACAGAGCAAGGCAATTACCACGATTGAATCTCTGATGGCAGAAGGAAAGTTGCATCCGGTGCAGCAGGCTTTCGTGGATAACGACGCGTCCCAATGCGGCTTCTGTACACCGGGGTTCGTCGTTACCTGCAAAGCATTGCTGGATGCGCATCCGAATCCTACGGCAGAAGACATTCGACGTGGCCTCAGTGGCAATCTTTGTCGCTGTGGCACTTACGCAGGCATTCGCCAAGCGATCGCGCAGCTGGCGCAGAAAGGAGCCTAACCTATGCCGGATTATGCGTGGCCTGACGCAGAACACCGCAGCTTAATTGGCAAACGCGCTACGCGCGTGGATGCTCCCGTGAAGGTTTCGGGACAGGCGAAGTACACCTATGATGTGCATCGACCCGGGATGCTTTATGGCAAGGTGCTGCGCTGTCCTTACGCTCACGCCAGGATCGTGAGCATTGATACTAGCGCGGCAGAGAAAATGTCCGGCGTCAAAGCTCTGCACACCGTGCAGGGGCCCGGCGCGAATATCCACTGGGCGGGAGATGAGATCGTTGTCGTTGCTGCAGTCGACGAAGGAACTGCCGAAGATGCGATCCGCGCCATTAAGGTGGAATACCAACAGCTTCCGCATTTGGTCACCGATGCCGAGCCGCCAGCAGGAAGTGCCCAAGAACAGGGCCCGCTCAGCATGGACGATATTGGGGACATGCTCGACAACCAGGTGCCGACACGAGAGATGGTTAGCCAGATTCAGCGGTATGGCGTCACGGCAAAACCGAGCGAAGATGTGCTGAAGGCATTGAAAGAGGATGGGGCTCCCGACGAGGTGTTGACCTCTTTAAGGAATGCCACTGCCCATCCTGACGCTGCAAACCGACCGCCATCGAATTACCAAAAGGCTGCGGCCCAAACCACGGGTGATCCGGACAAAGCGTTCTCCGAAGCCGAAGTCGTCTCCGAAGGGCTCTACGGTATTCCGGTCATCACGCATTGTTGCCTCGAGAGCCACGGCTCGATTTCCGAGTGGACCGATCAGGATCACGTGTTCACGCACATCTCCACGCAGAACGTTTCGGGCATTGCCGGACAGATGGCCGCGCCGCTAAAAATCCCCGCAACCAATATCCGCGTTCACCAGGACAATGTCGGCGGAGGCTTCGGCAGCAAGTTCTCTCCCGACCGCTGGGGAATCTTTACCGCGGAAATTTCCAAGAAAGCAGACGGCAAACCGGTGCGTTACATGTTGGAGCGCGATGCGGAACTGAAGGTCGCGGGAGCCCGGCCTTCTGCCTATGCCCGTGTCAAAGTAGCCGCGAAGAAGGACGGAACGCTGACAGTGTGGCAGTCCAACTCCTGGGGAACCGGTGGGCCGGGTGGTGGCGGAATGCCGCCGATTCCTTACGTTTTCAGTTTTCCCAATTCGCGCCTCCAACACACCGCAATTCGCAACAACATTGGTCCAGCACGTGCTTGGCGTGCTCCGAATCATCCGCAAGCGGCCGTGCTCACCATGTGTGCGCTCGATGATCTCGCTGCCAAGCTGAACATGGATCCAGTTGAGTTTTTCGGCAAGAACCTGAATCTCACCAAAGCTCGCGAGAACACATACCGTGAAGAGCTAGCCATCGCTACGGACCTGATGGGGTGGAAAGAAAAATGGCACCCGCGCCCTCAGAAAGCAGATGGCATTGTGCACGGCGTTGGTCTATCGTTTCACACCTGGGGAGGCCGTGGTCATGCCAGTGATTGCGATCTTACGATCCATCCCGATGGCTCTGTCGAATTAAAGATGGGCACCCAGGATCTGGGCACGGGGACGCGCACCTGCATTCTTGTAGTCGCAGCCGATACGCTGGGCATCCCGATGGAGTCCGTTCAGCTTTTGATCGGTGATACGAATTACCCTCCCTCCGGAGGATCGGGCGGCTCTACGACGATTGGCGGCGTGAGTTCCTCAACTCGTCGCGCGGCTGTAGATGCACGCGACACGCTCTTTGCCAAAGTTGCACCAGCGCTTAACGCTCAGCCAGATCAGTTGGAATGCAAGAGCGGCCAAGTGAGCGTGAAGGGAGACGCCAGCCGAGTGCTGAGTTGGAAGGAAGCTTGTTCTAAACTCGGTGCGCTGCCAATCACTGTTCGAGGCAAGAATCCCGACCGCAGCAAGCCGCCCGATCTCACCAATAGTGGCGTCGGTGGCGTCCAGATGGCGGAGGTCGAGGTCGAGGCTGCGACCGGTATCGTCAAGGTCAGGAAAATGGTCGCAGTACAAGACTGCGGCTTGGTCGTCGACCTCAGGACAGCTGAGAGTCAGTGCTACGGTGCCATGATCATGGGAATCAGCTATTCGCTCTTTGAAGAGAAGGTGATGGACCCGACCACTGGGCGCATGCTGAATCCAGATATGCAGTTCTATCGGTTGGCTGGCCTCAGCGACATCCCCGAACTGATCGTGCACATGATGACCGGCAAGGGATATGACGAACGCGGCGTGATCGGACTGGGCGAGCCCCCAGTAATTTCGCCCGGGGCGGCCATCTCCAATGCGGTTGCCAATGCTATTGGAGTGAGAGTGCCATTCCTTCCGCTTACGCCTGACCGTGTTCTCGCGGTGCTCGAGCAGAAAGGACGTGCGTGATGCGGCCTTTTGAATATGTAAGCCCAAACAGCAAAAGCCAAGCCACCAGCTTGCTAGCCGCAACCTGGGGAAATACAGAGGTCCTCGCAGGTGGGACTGACTTGCTGGCGTTAATGAAGGACGATGTCCTCACACCCAAACGGCTGGTCAACATTAAAGAAATCGCAGATCTGAGGGGAATTTCTTTCAATAGACAAGGCTTACGAGTCGGTGCGCTCACCACTTTGGGGGAAATGGCCGACAACAAGGATGTGAAGAAGAGCTATCCAGCGTTGTCCGAGGCATTGCTTGAAGCTGCCAGCCCGCAGATTCGCAACATGGCCACGATTGGCGGAAATCTTTGTCAACGACCGCGCTGCTGGTATTTCCGCAACGGAATGGGTCTTCTACCCAAAGACGAGAGCGGCAAAGAATTAGTTACGGCGGGCGAAAACCGCTATCACGCAATTCTCGGCAACCACGGGGCTGCCAAATTTGTCAGCCCCTCAACCGTAGTACCCATCCTGGTTGCCTACGGAGCCAAGATTCGCCTGGAAGGGCCGAAGGGAAAACGTGACCTTCCGCTGGAAAGATTCTTTGTGATTCCGGAGACCGAAAACGAGCGCGAGCACGATTTGCGGCCGAACGAGATCCTGGCCGAACTCGTAATCCCGCCCGCGAGCGATTTGAAAGCCGCCCATTACGAAATCCGGCAGAAGGAAGCTTTTGATTGGCCTCTCGCGCTTGCGGCCGTGACGCTGACGTTGCGAGGCTCGAACGTGCAATCGTCGAAGATTGTTCTGGGATACGTGGCTCCAGTTCCGTGGCTTTCTGCAGAAGCGCAACAAGCAATCGCGGGCAAGCCTATAAATGAAGAGACCGCACAAAAAGCCGCCGACGCTGCTCTCGCAAAAGCCTCTCCCCTCAGTCACAACGGGTACAAAGTGAAGCTGGCCAAAGTTGCTGTTGCTCGAGCCATATTGAAAGCCGCGGGAGGTAGCGCATGATTAAAGAATCGGAACGCTTCAACACGAATCATCCGAACCTGTGCGCGGCGCTGCGGTGGAAGGGGCAGTTCATCCTCGCCGAGCCCGATGATACCGTGCCGGCCAGCAATGATGGCCTGTTCTGGTGCCTGCATACGCAGACCTGCGTTGGACCTGATGGCGAAGTGGCCGAGCCGGGCAATTGCAGCTCCAAAAGCCGCGCCTGCCACGGCACTGGAAGATGCGGATAGAATCAGAGCCAGCTGCGCGTCCTTTTGTTTGGGGTATGCATCTGAAATGTGAGGGGTTCATTATGCGATTCACGAATTTGTTTATGGTTGTTTGTCTCGTGAGCTTCTTTTCGCTGCCCATGGCGGCGCAGGCAATTCGGGGCGATTATTTGGAGACGCGAAGCGCCGATGTTTACACCGGCCAATGTTTTGCTAACGGCGAGGTAAACCTAGTCGGGAATGAGGCCATTCTGGCGTGGCATGTTCGTACTGGAGGCTGGGACGGAATTCCGCTCGCGGGATTGACAGTTGCGGCGGCTGTTCGTGCGAACGGGACACTAGGCGATCCCTATGAGAGCCCATATCCCGCGAAGGCGGTGCTGCTGGTGGACGATCAAGCTTCTACATCGCAGCGAGACGCGCTGGTGCATTTTGCCCAGCACATGGGCGGAGAACTTCTGGAGAACGTGGCACAGGTAATCCCTACTCAGATGGAACTGGTAGTAAGCGCGGAACACCACGGAGCCGCCATGCTGCGCGCAGGCAAGTTCGCTACAATCCAAACGCGTGGCATTGGCGACCAGGATCATCTTTGCGGGAATGAAGTGACCTTCTATCCGCCGTTGACTGAAACTGCCCACTCTATGCCGGCGGTGGCCTTGACTGATTCTTATTCGGGCCCTGGCCTCGGTGTTTCATGGGACCTACACGGTAAGCGGAGTGCGTTTGTAGGGACATTCGCTCGATAGCAAACAGGGAAACAAATTGCAGAACCATAAGGCGTCGCTGGCCACGATTGCTATCCTGCTGATGCTTTGCCCGCTGTGCATCGCGCAGAGCGGAAAGGTAGAAAGCATAGGGCAATTGACAGACAGCGCAGTTTCCGAGAAGGTGCGCCAGAGTTTGGACGCAAAAGGATATCGGCTTTCACTCGATGACTCCAAACCTTGTTGCGAGATCTGGCTCCGGAAAGATGTTCCAGCGCAAGCGAACAAGAGCACGGAACTAGTCTACCCGCAGTTTGCCGAATCCACGCTGCTCGGAGTCATTCACTTCTCAGAAGCTGCGGCCGATTTTCGAGGGCATCCCATTCCGGCCGGCTTCTACACCTTCCGCTACGAACTTCTTCCCGATGACGGCAATCATCTCGGAGTAGCTCCCAATCGGGACTTTGTCCTTTTGATTCCCGCCCAGTCGGATCCCGATCCCAACGCCACGTTAAGGTATCAAGAGCTGGTGAGCATGAGTGCAAAGACGGCGGGAACAAAACACCCAGCTCCTCTGAGTTTGCCTCCGACGGACAAGCCGACACCCGGAATGGTAGCCAAAGACGACCACGACCACTGGATATTTTCGGCTTCTTTGAAACTCGCGTCGGGCGAGGACCTATCCTTTGCACTCATAGTAAAGGGCACTGCCGAACAATGAGGTTGTACAAAGCCTCACGCCGTCGACATTGTAATCGCTAACTGTGACGTAGGTTCGCGCTTACGGGGCAGTAACGGAGGCTCAGATGGTTCAAAGAGACGCCGAACAGGTGAAACGAAAGTCACTGAGATGGTGCTGCCATCGGAAGACTAGCAGATGTTATCGACCGACACCGGTCGCACCGTTACGTCAGCACGTCCCAGTCGCCGGATTACGGTTTCATGCAAAAAGTTCGACGTCATGCTGTACGGTGACGCAGTGAAATCACAGTCGCCGTATAGCGATCTCCCCGCAACAACGAAAGGCTGTATTCGATCGCTATGTCATGATCGTCATAGGTGGTCTCTTTGATGATGAGTAGCGGACTGCCGGGGCGCGCCTCGAGGACGCGAGCCTGTTCATCAGAGGCGTTGACTGCTCCGATGACCTCTTCAGCCCAATGCAGCTTGCGGCGGTAGGTGTGCTCAAAGATGTGGTACATGGACTGTTTCTCAAGATCGTGGCGATCGATTCCCGCGAAAATACGGGCCGGCAAATAGCTCGTGACTAGCGCGACCGGTTCTCCGTTGACGAATCTCAGCCGTTTGATCTTGTAAATGCGTTCGCCGGAAGCGAGCCTCAACGCCCGAGCCACTTCCAACTGCGATTCTTCGATTTCGAGACTCAACAGACGCGCCGAAGGGACAAGACCTCTGCGTTTCATTTCTTCGCTAAATCCGCGGAGTTGCTGGAAATTCCAGGGCACCCGGCCAGAGCCGATCACCGGGAGTTTCCCTTTCACAATGACCAGCAAACCTTCCGAACGCAACTTCTGAAAGGCCTGCCGGACCGGCATCTTGCTGATGGCAAGAGTCCGGGCAAGATCGCCTTCCGAGCAAAAGGTTTCTCCTGGTTTCAGCTGGTTCTTCTTGATGAGCGTTCGCACGTGATCCACGATCTGCTGGTAGTACGGTACGAAGCTCTCGCTGTCCAGAGTCAATTTCAAAGCAGAGGCATTCATGAGCGACATTCCGGGGACTACGAACAATTGTTAATTATACATAGCATACAATGTGTATATGTCACGATCCTATTCTTTTTGTGCCGGACGCCCCGACCGCCTTGGATGATCGTATAAGTATAATTGCTGCAATGTGATATGCTGATCCCGTCGAGTCTTCCCCAACCTGATCGAAAAAGTCACACTTGACACCATATCCATATAAGGATGTAGAACTCCCAGTGGCGATCGAACAGCTGGGCGAGAGACCGGCCGTTGTGCGAATCGCGACGGAGTCGATTGATTGTGAAGGTTTCTTTTTCGACATCTTGAGCATGTATTGCGCAGCGCAATGATCAGTGTCGAGCATCGCGCGGAGAGTCTAGTGCTCCAGCAGAAATTCGCTGCACTCATTGGGATCGTACTCTTGTGTTTCTGTGTGTTCTCTGGCCGCGACTTGTCGGCCCAGAACCGGGATCCGAAGACAACGACTCGCCTGCCGGAGGTTCGCCTCGATGGCCAATATTTCGTGCGTGATGGTAAACGATTTGTACCGCTGGGGGCGCATTGGGTGCCGGCTAAAGCCGCGATGCAATGGCCGGTTCAGTGGGACCCTAGTGACATTGAGGCTGACTTTGCCAAAATGCGCGAACTGGGCCACAGCATCGTGCGCTTCGACCTGCTGTGGGCGTGGTTCGAGCCCCGTCCCGGAGATTACAACACAGCGGCATTTCAGCAACTCGACTACCTCGTTTCGCTCGGCCACAAGTATCAGATCTATCTCCACCCATCTTTGTTTATCGGCGGCGAAGTAGGGGAAGCGTACTGGGATGTTCCGTGGCGTCATGGGCGCCACCCGCACGCTGATCCCGAGATGTTGCGACTGGAGACAAATTTGGCGGAAGAATTCGGCCGGAGATATGGAAAGGAAACAGGGATCATCGCCTGGGATCTTACAGATGAGCCTCCGTTCTGGATTGTGGCCAACCAGACTACCGACGCGATGGCGATCAACTGGACTCGACTGATCGCTGGCGGCATTCGGAAGTATGACAAACTTCACCCGATCGTGGTCGGCACGAGCGGCGAAGAGATTACACACGGGCCATTCCGAGGAGACACAATTGCTGCATTTGTAGATTTCTTCAGCGTGCATCCTTTCACTTTGTATGCCCCCGATCTTTATCCTGATGCACTGCTTTCCGGGCGCGGAACATATGGCGCGGCCTTCGAGATTGCACTGTCGCAGGGCGCGGGACATCCGGTCATGATTCATGAGATGGGTGCTTCCACCGCACAATTCTCGCCGGAACGAGTCGCCGCCTACGATCGCGCACAGATCTATTCCGGACTAGGTGCAGGAGGCATTGGCGTGGACCTGTGGTGCTACACGGACGCAGCGCCTGAGCAATTCCACAAAGTTCCCTACCTGCGAACGCCGCAGGAGACAGGTTGGGGAATGACGACATGGGATCGACAGAATAAGCCGCTGGCTGATGAGTTCACAAAAATCTCTCAGATCGTCAGCCAACTTGATCTCACCGGCATTGTGCCCGCGCCTGCCGATGTGGCGATCGTCATTCCTGACGAATGGTCAAAGGCCCATGGTGATTTCTCGCATTTCGGATTAACTGGGCCGGAGATCACACCCTACGTCTCGATCGGCGATGCTGATGCAATTCCTGGGCGGCCACAAGCGGACGTGAGTGCCGCGAACCACTGGCTTATGGGCTCTGCGCTCAACTCATTCATCCTCGCACGGCGAGCGGGGTTGAAGGCCGACTTTCCCCGCGAATATGCAGACTGGTCAAGGCGCCCCATGCTATTTATGCCCTCTCCGATCACCAGCACAGGGGATGCCTTCCTTGCACACGTGCATTCGGATTTCTATGGGAAGGCGAGAAAGTACGTCGAGAGCGGCGGGTACCTGTACGCCTCGGTGGCGGCAGACAGCGCAGTGCCGGAGATGTCATCTCTATTTGGCGCGCGACTTGTCGATCGCGCAATCAACGCTGAGGTCACACTGAAGTTTGTCGTTCCTTTCGGAGATTTCAAGCCGGGCGATACTCTGCATTATCTGGTTCCTACCGCAACTCCTGAGTCTTGGGGTGCGCTGCTCGAAGTCAGTTCCGGGAAAGTGATCGCGGTGGATCAAGACGGCCATCCTGCTCTCGTCACTAACATTGTCGGATCCGGCAAGACGCTCCTGAGTGCTTATCCGCTGGAGCACTACCTTGCAAATACTCCGGCGGCCTTCGACAAGCTGGAAGAAACGCATCGAATCTACGCTGCATTTCGCGATTGGACCGGGGTCAAGCCGGCGTTCCGCACAGATCGGCCAGAGGTGGAGACAACGGCCCTCACCGGGGACCATCGCGGCTACGTCGTCGTGGTCAACCACAGCAATGACACACAACACGTGACCATCATTCCGACGGAGCTCGCGCATAGTGTGAGCAGACTTTCGCCTGCGGGAAGCAAAGCAATGAGCGTGGATGGGGCCAACTGGAAGGTCGATCTCGGTCCCTACGAAGGAGTGTTTTTGGATTGGAAGCAGTAGTTTCATCGTGAACGATCATGATTGCTGGAGTCGACATTGGCGGAACCAAAATCGCAGTAGGCGTGGTAAACGGGAACGGGCAGGTCCTTTCGCGGCGCGAATTTCCTACGGATGCCGCTGGAGGATATGCACAGGCGCTCAACCGCACCGTGAAGACCTTGCGCGAGGTCTCGATCGAAGCTGGCGAAGAGATTACCGGCATTGGGATCGGTTCAACTGGACCGGTGTACCCCTTCACGGGAGAGATTGGTGAAGTGAACTTCTTCCCAAACTGGCGAGGAGAGAATCCTGTTCGCGACCTGGAGCAGATTTTCCAACTATCCGTAGCAATGGAAAACGACGCCGACGCCGCCGCACTGGGCGAAGCTGGTTGGGGCGCCGGCAAGAACAAAAAACGTCTCATCTATGTAACCGTGGGAACAGGAATCGGCGCAGGCATCATTCTCGACGGCCAGATCTACCGCGGTGTGGACGACTCGCATCCCGAAATCGGTCACCACTTGATTGATCCGTCAGGGCCGCCCTGTGATTGTGGATTTCACGGATGCTGGGAGTCGCTCGCTGCCGGTCCCGCGATGGTCAAGTGGATCGAGAGAAACGCACCTCCGGAGTACGCTCATCGAGCAGGCCTGACCGCTAAAAAAATCTGCGAACTTGCCCAGCAGGGTGAGGAATGGCCTCGACGCACCGTGGAGCACGAAGCCCACTACCTCGGCGCAGGTCTGGCCAACTTGGTGACCATGTTTGTACCCGAGGTGATCATTCTCGGCGGCAGTGTGATGAAAAGCGCCCCACTGTTCCTCGAAGAAGTCCAACGGGTCATAGCATCCAGTTGCCGCCTCGTTCCTTTCACACGGACAGAACTTGCACTGGCATCGCTGGGCGAGGACACCAATCTGATCGGAGCTGCCCGAGTTTGGTACTACCGCTGCGGCGCGGAGGCAAACAGTGTCGGGTGACTTCTCGATTATCGCAGGCGAGTATTTGCGGGACATCCTCGACCAACCCCGGGCGCTGGACGACACGCTGGCCGGACTCAACCCGACGAAAGAACTGCGGCAACTCGCAGTCCGTCTTCAGAAAGGACGATTCAAGGCAGTCGTCCTCACGGGAATGGGCTCCTCGTTTCACGCTCTACATCCGCTTCATCTCGATCTGATTCAAGCCGGTTTTAGCGCAGTCATGGTGGAGACCTCGGAACTCCTCTACTATCAGAATCGACTGTTCGATTCCGCGAACCTAATCATTGCTGTCTCTCAGTCCGGCCAAAGTGCTGAGGTTATTCGTCTTTTGCGAAGCAATCGCGGACGGTCGGCGATTATTAGCATCACGAATACAGCGCATAGTCCTCTGGCAAAGAGCGCTGACGCATGTGTTCTCACTCAGGCGGGAAAAGAGTTCTCTGTTTCCTGCAAAACCTATGTGGCTTCCCTGGTTGCACTGTGCTGGTTGAGCGACGTGATATGCGAACGAAATCTTCGCCGCAAATCGCGGGAGATGGAAAGCGCGATGCCTTGGGTCAAAGAGTATCTCGCCAATTGGAAACAGCATCTGCAAGTACTCGCTGAGCGGCTGGGGGATATCCAACAGCTATTTCTTGTGGGAAGGGGTTCGTCGCTGGCCGCGGTTGGAACTGGAGCGCTCATCATCAAAGAAGCAGATCACTTCCCCGCGGAAGGCATGAGCAGTGCCGCATTCCGGCATGGCCCGTTCGAGATGATCGGGAACGAGAGTTCTGTCCTGGTTTTTGCCGGCGATCGCAAGACGCGTGACATGAATCGCGGTTTGTTTCTGGATATCCGGGGACATCAGGGAAAGGCAGAATGGATCGCCGAGGACTCGGAGTTCTCACCGTTCCTTCTGCCTGACTCTCCTCGAGCTCTTACCCCCATACTTGAGATTCTGCCAGTTGAGATGATCACCCTCGCTCTGGCTGCACAGGCAGGACGGGAACCTGGACGCTTTTCTCTCTGCTCGAAGGTAACGACGAAGGAATGACCATGCCAGCCTCGGTGTCCGGAAATCGCTACATGGTGATGATTGTGTTCCTGACATTCTTCGTGATGTCACTGCTCACGAACATTCTCGGGCCAATCGTTCCTGACATCATCAACAGCTTTCATGTTGGGCTTGCAGCGGCTGCATTCCTGCCATTCTCTTTCTTTATCGCATATGGAGTGATGTCGATTCCAGCCGGATTCATGGTGGAACGATTTGGTGAAAAAAGCGTGATGATCGCCGCCTTCGTAGCGGGGACCCTAGGTTCGCTTGGTTTTGCCATTCATCCGACGTATCAGGTGGCTGTCGCCTCGTTGTTCGTGATGGGTTCTGGTATGGCTGCGTTGCAGACGGCGATCAATCCCCTGTTGAGGGTGGCGGGAGGAGAAGAGCATTTCGCATTCAATTCTGCGCTGGCCCAACTGATCTTTGGGTCCGCTTCGTTTCTTAGTCCTTACATGTATTCGTATCTTGTGCTCAATCTAGGAAGAGCGGACATGCGGAAAGATGTTCTACTCAAGACTCTAAGTCACCTCACACCACCCGCTTTACCGTGGGCCTCTTTGTACTGGATCTTCGCGTTGTTCACCGTCGTTATGATCGTCGTTCTGTACTACAGCCGCTTCCCTCAGGTTGAGCGGACAGCCGACGAGCAGGCAGGTTCCTGGTACATGTATGGCAGCCTCTTTCGCAAACCGCTGGTTTGGGGATTCTTTTTCTGTATTTTTGCCTATGTCGGCTCTGAACAAGGGACGGCCGACTGGATGTCGAAGTTTCTTTCGCAATATCACGGCTACGATCCTCACACGACCGGAGCAACCGCAGTTTCGTGGTTCTGGGGATTGCTGACTGCGGGCTGCTTCATTGGCCTGGTGCTGTTGAAGATTTTCGATAGCCGCTACGTCTTGCGAGGTACGTGTGTTGGCGCGCTGCTCTGTCTGACGGCAGCCGTATTCGGTCCCGCGCGAGTTTCGGTAATCGCTTTTCCAGTGATCGGGCTCTTCGCATCGGTCATGTGGCCGATTCTTGTTTCGCTCGGGCTGAACTCGGTGGCTGAGCACCACGGCTCGCTGGGTGGAATTCTCAGCAGCGGAATTATGGGCGGAGCGGTCGTACCTCTTATCATCGGACGCATTGGCGACCACTTCGGATTACGGACAGGGATGGCATTTCTCTATCTCACATTCGGCTGCGTCCTTAGCGTCGGCTTCTGGGCCAAACCGATCATCAGCAACGCCGTCATTAGCTTGAAAAAATCGGTTGTGGAACAGGCAACTTGAATGAAGGAGGAGAAATCCTCATGTTCGGATCTAAGTGCCGGAAAGTCTCTGGCGCATTAATCCTGGTGATCTCAAGCGCAGTGTGTGCGCAGACCAACGAACAATCAACAAACGCGGCAATCCCATATCTCAAACTGACTGAGCCTCGGCACGTGTTGCCCGATGCTCAAAAGTGGGAAGGCGATCAATTCCCGCACACGATGAGCGTGCTGGAATTGAAGCGCGACGGCTTCCGTTACTGGGGATGGTACGGGCTCAACGAAGGTCGAGGTATCGGGCTCGCCCGCAGCAACGATCTTGTGAGGTGGGTCAAGTACGAGTCAAATCCCCTGTGGACAAATGCTCGTTGGCCATCAGTTTTAGCCAACGCCAATCCAGCCCACGAAGATCTGCTCTACTTCGCCATTACCCGCGACTACGACACGCCCAGCAGCTACATCGTTCTGGCTTCTTCGAAAGACGGCATACATCTCGCCGAGGAAAAAGTGCTTGTGGACAAGGTTGCCGACCAGCGAAATCAGAACCCCAATCTGTTCCGCGATCCGCGTTCTGGGCGCTTCTATTTGACTTTTTATCGCGGAAACGATCACGATCATTTCGAGATCATCAGCAAGAATGCGGCGAAAGTCGGCGAACTCGATGTGGCACCGGAAAAGGTTCTGCTGAAGTCCACCGAGACCATAGCGGCACCGACACTGCTTTGGGTGAAGAATGCCCGGAACGCCAGCGGGCAAAAGGGCTTGTACTATCTGGCGACGGAAATATACCCGCATCGATATACGAACGACCCGGAAGGCGAATGGCAAGTCAAAGTATTTGCCGCCAGTTCTCCGGATGGCGACTTCCAACCCGTCACGGGAAATCCCGTGATGCGCGGACAGCGCGCCTGTCTGTTCCAGCACATCTTCAATGGCCGCTTGTACGGCTACGATTGCCACCTCGACACTGCCGACAACAAGTGGATGTTGGAGGAGGTGGAAGCTCGCCTGCCCTGACGATGTAGGTAAAGCGATGCAGTAAGTACCAAGTTTTGGGTGCCGAACATGTCAGGCATTTTCTTTTTCTCACAAACCGCACGATGTCCTGGTAAGAATGCTGCCGTTAAGTATCTTCGGATCCTAGCCTGCTTGATTCAGGTTTCGGGACCGGCTGCAGCAACGCAAGTCGCTGCCCCAGTGCATATCTGGGAGAAGCTGGAGGTGACTTTGACGGCCGCTCGGTCCTACCCAAATCCGTACACGGACGTGACCGTTTGGGTCGACCTGAGCGGACCTGGCTTCCGCAAACGGGTTTACGGGTTTTGGGACGGCGGGCAGGTTTTCCATGTTCGGCTATTGGCGACGGCACCCGGAACATGGTCGTGGCGCAGCGGGTCTAGCCCTGAGGATTCGGGCCTTGCCGGGAAAAGCGGCGTGTTCACGGCAATCGAATGGACTGAAGACGAGAAAAGAGCAAATCCGTTACGGCGCGGCTTTTTGCGTCCCACCGCCAACCATCACGCCCTCGAGCAGGCTGACGGGACTCCGTTTTTCGTGATCGGCGATACCTGGTATTCAGCAGGGACGAACCGGTTCAAATGGTACGACGACGACCAGCAGCACCCGATTGGTCCTGGCGCCGGCTTTAAGGATTATGTTCGCTACCGTAAGGCGCAAGGCTACAACTGGGTGAATATCATCGCAGCGTTCCCGAACTGGATGACGGACGGGAAGCCGTGGCATGTTCGGATGCCGGACGGAACTCCGGTTCGCTCTGCCTGGCTGGAGTTCGGCACAGGCAGCGCGAAGAACATGGATAACGAGGGCGGCCGGCCGTTTGTGTTCCCAGGAAAAGTGCCTGGATACGAATCCATGTTCCCCGATGTAGACCGAGTGAACCCGGAATATTTCAAATACATCGATCGCAAGATTGACTACCTGAACGCACAGGGGTTCATCCCTTTCATTGAAGTGTCGCGGCGCGATGCCAGCATGCTCTGGAGCAAATACTACAAGTGGCCTGACTCATACGCGCGGTTCATCGAGTATGTCTGGTCGCGCTATCAGGCCAACAATACGGTGCTCAGTCCCATCCACCTCGACATCATCAGCGAGAGCGTTCGTCCGGAAGACTTCACGAAAGCAATCGACCTGGTAAAGGAGAAATATGGACCGCCGCCGTTCGGTACACTGCTTTCGGCCAATGCTGACCCCTCAACGCTCGAGAACTGGGGCGAAGATTCCTGGGTAACCTTGCACCAGATCGGCAACATGCGCGAGCACAACAATTACTGGTATCTGACAGAGATCTATGGATCGGAGCATCCACAGCCGGCGCTCAATGGCGAGCCATACTACGCAGGCTACAAGGATGAGCGCGGTTTAGGGGGCGGGCAAGGCTACCCGTTCGGCGCGCCGGGCGGGACTCCGAAAGACGACCAGTTCGTGCGCTCCTCAATGTACGGTAGTCTTCTCTCCGGCGGATTCAGTGGTCATGTATACGGGGCCGAAGGCATTTGGGGGGCCGACATAGAACCTACCGCGCCAATCAAAATGTGGAATGCCTTTCAATGGAACTCGGCCAGCCAGATGCAATATCTGCGCACGTTTGCCATGTCGATCGGCAAACGCTACCAGGAATTGGTACCGGATGCCGACCTTGTCTCACCTGACAGGGACCACAATCTGGAAGCGTACGAAGGCTGGGCATACAGCGCTCGCACTCCGGACAAGGAGATGTTTTTGTTGTATTTCGAGAAAGGCTGCCCGACGAGCCAGGTTCGCGGCGCCAAGCTATGGAGTAAGTACCACGCAGACTGGTTCGATCCGCGTAACGGAACCTGGCAACCTGTTGGGAAGGGATCACTCCAGTCAAACGAGATCGGAATCATCGAGTTGCCCCAGTTCCCTGCGGATACCGATTGGGGGCTGCGGCTTATGTACACCGGGGCGATACCCACCGCCGAACGCCGGATTCCGGATGAATACTAGGCCGGCGCTATCTGTCAGATGACCGAGCTGTGAGCAAACCTTGGAGCACATTGCTTGTGCTCATTGCACACCGCGCGGAGTATGCGCGTTCAGAAGCCGGAGTCAATCGGGTGTTGGTTCTTAAACTATCCGGGCCGGATCCCGTGAAGTCCCTCATCTGATTACAACTGTCATTGCTTGCTCAGGTCACTATTTATCAAGCTCCAAATAGAGCCGGGTTTGGGGTCGTACGGGACAGCATCCGTTCCGAACTCCCAAAAGAACACACCCCCGATCCAGTTCGGAACATCTGGATGAAAGCTATAACCCTCGTTAAGCAGTTCGGTCAGCTTCCGATGGTCTGGCTTGCGCACGCTGTAGCCCCATTCGCCCATTCCAAGTTTGGCGTTGGGAAATATGTTGTGAAATTCAGTGAATAACGCACCAAGATCAGGTTTGAAATTCAGGCAT
>Ga0335080_10000279_pt1 | contig 46346 bp, 39 predicted proteins | sample Lox_Sample_34_FD_206720 | JGI IMG/M metagenome (GOLD analysis project Ga0335080, IMG submission 206720) | Soil microbial communities from Loxahatchee National Wildlife Refuge, Florida, United States - Lox_Sample_3.4 | ecosystem: Environmental > Terrestrial > Soil > Wetlands | place: USA... | reverse complement strand
CTGGGGCACGCGCTAGAAACCCGCGATGCGGCGCAGGCATTGCTGGCTTACGCCAAAGCAGCGGATTTATCACCGAACGATCCCGAGCCTCATCTTTCCGCCGGCTTGCTCGATGAACGGCAAAAAGACTTCAGCGCTGCGGAAAGCGAATACAAAAAAGTGCTGGCCATCGATGCACACTCCACCGACGCCGCCATTGGTCTGACCAACATCTACATGAAGTCGGGGCGTCTGGCTGACGCCGAGCCGTTGCTTCGGCGGCTGGCTGGCGACCGTCCCGATGATGGCGGCCTTCACCTGCAACTGGGGCGCGTGCTGGCGGCAGAGAAGAAGAATGATGAGGCCATCTCAGAATTTGAAGCGGCCTTGAAAGCTTCTCCCAAAGACACCGATGCGCAACGAGAGTTGGGCGATCTTTATGCGGGAGCCGGCAAGCACGATCTTGCCGAAGCCGAGTACCGGCCGCTAGTCGTCGCCTATCCGAACGATCCGGAATTGCATCGCGCGCTCGGCAGAGCCTTGTTGCTGCAAAAGAAGTTTCTGGAGGCACAACAGGAGTTTCTGGTCGCCATCCGGCTGAAGCGCGATTTACCGGACACCTATGTAGACCTGGCCTTTGCCGCCAGCGAGAACAAGAATTACGAGCTGGCAGTACGCGCCCTCAACGGGCGGGCGAGCCTGAGTCCGGACATGCCGGTCATCTGTTTTTTCATGCGGGCCTCCGCCTATGATCATCTGGGCGACTGGAAACAGGCGACAGCCGACTACCATTCGTTTCTCGATTCGGCGAATGGAAAGTTTCCGGATCAGGAATGGCAGGCGCGGCACCGGCTGGTTACTATCGAGCTTAAGAAGCGTTGAGACGCTACCATTGATGCAGTAAAGGTTGACGCAAGCCAGCATCGAAACCATGCGACGAATCGCGCTATTTCTTTTCCTGTTCGCGCTCACGGCGAACTGCGCAGCAAAAGACGAAACTGTCCCCGAACTCAAAGGGCGGCTGGAAAGCGCGCGGCCGGAAGACCGGCCCGATATCTGCGTGCGCATCGCGGAGCTCCAGGTGCGGGCGGCCGACAAACTGTATAACGAGGGTCATGTCGATAAGGCGGAGGCCGCGGTCGGAGATGTGGTCGCCTATTTTGAAAAAGCGCGCGATGCGGCGATCGAATCCAAGAAGCATACTAAGAATGTGGAAATCGAAGCGCGCAAGGTTTCAGTGAAGCTGAGTGACATCAAACGAACACTGGCATTTGAGGATCAGGCTGCGCTCGAGAAGGCCATCCGTCGGCTTGAAGAAGTGCGCACCGCGCTGCTGAACGAGATGTTCTCCGAGAAGAAGGGGAAGAAATGACGGGGTGGAAATGGCAGGCAGCACTGGGCCTACTTTTGTTGATTACGCAGCCGGTCTGCGCGCAGAAGAAGAACGATCCACTGAACCCGCTGGAGATCGACCAGCTGCGCGACGCTATGCTGGACCCCGAGGAGCGCTTAAAGCTTTACGTAAAGTTTGCCCGGGATCGCATGGCAAAGCTGGAGGAAATGCACAGCAATCCCAAGACAACCGAACGGGGCCTTCGAACCCACGATATGCTGCAGGACTTTCTGACGCTGTATGACGAGCTTAACGACAACATCGATATGTACGTGGGGCGGAAGAACGATATTCGCAGGCCCATGAAGATCGTCATTGAAGCGGACACGGAATTTCAGGCCAAGCTGAGGGCTCTGAAAGACGCCGCGAGCCCGAACGTGGCGGAGGCAAAACAATACGAGTTTCTTCTCACGGACGCACTCGATACCGTGGACACGAGCGCCGATGACCATCGCAAGACGCTCGCGGAAGTGGAAGAATACGTGAAGCAACAGAAAAAGAGAAAAAGCCAGTGAGGGCGCGGGGCCGGTGCGCAATTCGGGGAGCCCGGCGTCCACCGGCATCGTGCTAATCTCACTTCACCGTGTCCCCGCGCCTGTCCGAAATATTTCATGAGGCCTACAGCGGCCTGAGGCCGCGCGCGCCGGCTCCGCCGATGCACATCCGGTTCTATCCTTTTGTTTCGATCAATAACACGATTCGGTTGCGGCAGTCGGAACTTTATGTCCGGCTCTCCGACCTGCTCGAAGGGGCGCCCGAACCGGTGCTGCATGCGATCGCGCATATCCTTCTCGCCAAGCTGTACCGCAAGCCAATCGACCGCGCGCAGAGCGCGCGTTACCGGCGCTATGTGGGCGGCTATGAAGTTGCGGCGAAGGCGCGACTGGTGAGGCAACTGCGCGGGCGGAAGCATATCCACTCGGCGCGCGGACATCACTATCACCTGGAGGAAATTTTCGACGACCTGAACCGGCGGTTTTTCCGGGGACTGATGGGACGGCCGCAACTCACATGGAGCCTGGGACACGCGCGCAACCGGCTAGGACACTACGATCCGGCTCATAATGCGATCGTGATCAGCCGAGTGTTCGACGACCGGCGAGTTCCGCGCTACGTGGTCGAGTACATCGTCTATCACGAGATGCTGCACTTGAAGCATCCAGTCAAGCTGCGGGGGAGCAGACGGTGCGTACACTCGGCCGAGTTCGTGGAAGAAGAAAAGCTCTTTCCGGAGTTGGCCGGCGCCAAGAAGTTCCTGAAGATCCTCTGAAGCATTCCCGAACTCTACGGGTTGGAAGGGCGTGCGAGCCGGGTTAGGGAGTGGGGCGGGCTGGAAAGTGGCTGGGCACCGGATTCCACTCGATGTCCTATTTCGCCGTGTGATGCAAATCACAGCTGAAGGTGACTCGATGCGTTGACCGTGTGCGGCATAGCTCGTATCCTATCAATATTGAAATTGAAATTCATTTTCAATTAGAAATTCGTCCCGGGTGGAATTCCCGGTGGGCACGAGGTCAGACTTTCAAATGCTGCAAGCATTCATCATTACGCTTCGCGAAGGCGTGGAAGCCGCGCTGATCATCGGCATCACGCTGGCTTACCTGGCGAAGATCGGCCGAAACGATCTGCGCAAATCTGTGTACGCCGCACTGGGCGCCGCGTTTGGCGGATCGATTGCGGCGGCGATCGTGCTTTCCCGGCTGAAGTGGAACACGGACGTTTTTGAAGGCTGGGTGATGCTGGCGGCGGCCGTCTTTGTGGTCAGCATGATCGTCTTCATGATGAAGACCGGGCGAAAACTTAAAGGAGAGATTGAAGGCAAGATCGGCCTGTTTGCGAGGGAAGATGCGTGGATCGGGCTTTTCCTGTTTGTGTTTCTGATGGTGCTGCGCGAAGGCGTGGAAACCGTGCTGATTCTTTCGGCGGTCACGCTGAACTCGACGGAGTTGATGAGCTTTATCGGGACGATTCTGGGGGTGGCGGTTGCGATTCTGTTTGGGGTGATGTTCGTCAAGGGCAGCGTGAAGATCAATCTGCAAAAGTTCTTCCGCATCACTACGGCCATTCTGTTTCTGGTGGCGGCGCAGCTCATCGTTGGCGGTCTGCACGAGCTTTCGGAAAACGGGGTGCTTCCCTCTTCGCGAGAGGAGATGGCCATCATTGGGCCGATCGTGCGGAATGAACTGTTTTTCTTTATCACGATTCTGGTGCTGGCCGCGCTCATGGTGCTGTTTGAATTGAAGAGCCGCCAGCCCGTGGAATTGCCCGCGGCCGGAGCCGCGCGGCGCAAAGCGCTATGGTCGGCCCGGCGCGAGCGGCTGTGGATGGCCTCGGTCTATACCTGCTGCTTCGTTTTTATCGTGATGGTGACGGCTGGATTCATTTACGAGAAGAGCGCCAGTGCACTATCGCCCGCCACCCAAGTTACGTTCGTCGACGGCAAGGTCAGCATTCCGCTGAAGACGATCTACGACGGCGACCTGCATCGCTTCGCGGCGACGGAACACGGTCTCGAAGTGCGGTTCTTTCTCTACCAGAAGCCGGACGGGAAGGTCGCGACCGTCTTCGACGCCTGCGAAATCTGCGGTCCGGTGGGGTTTTACAAGAGCTCGCAGGGAGTGGTCTGCAAGAATTGCGCCGCTCCCATCAATCCGCAGTCGGTCGGCATGCCCGGGGGATGCAATCCGATTCCACTCAAGGCGCAGGTGACCGACGACGCCATCATCATCTCGGAAGCCGATATCGCGGCCGGCAGCCACTTCTTTGAGCAGAAATAAATGTTCCCGCGCCTCGTCTACGAATCGTTTCGCCGGCAGACGCGGCGAAAACTTCTAGCCGCTGTGGCGATCACGCTGGGGGTCACGGTGGCGACCGCCATGATCGCGGTGGCGACCGATATCGGCGACAAGATCAATCGCGAACTGCGCAGCTACGGCGCGAACCTGGTTATCACTCCCCAGGAAGACACGCTGGACGTGGAGATTGGCGGCATCAACCTGAAGCCGCCAAGCGATGGTGTGTTTCTGAATGAGAGCGACCTGCCCAGGATTCGAGGGACGTTCTGGCACCACAATATTGTGGGATTTTCGCCGATGCTGCCCATAACGGTGAAGACGGGAGGTTCCGTTTCGCCGGATGAGGTCACGCTGGTTGGGACCTACTTCAACAAGCGTTTGACCTTTGGCAAGGAAGAGTTCACGACGGGCGTGCGGATCACGCATCCGTGGTGGAAGGTGGAAGGAAATTGCGCAGCTGCAGGCGGCGCGCCAGGCTCCTCCAAGCCGACCGAGACGCCAAACTGTGGATGGCCGGGCGACGATTCCCATGAAGTCTTGCTAGGCGAGCGGCTGGCCGCGCGGCTTGGCAAACATGCGGGGGACGCCCTCGCCATCGATGGACTCTCTCTGACGATCTCGGGCATTCTGACAGCCGGGTCGGTGGAAGACGACCAGATTGTGGCCCCGATCTCCCTGGCACAGGAGATTCTGGGAAAGCCGGGCGCGGTTCGCCGCGTTTACGTCAGCGCGCTCACCAAGCCGCCGGATGCGCTATCGGCGCGCGATCCGAAGACGATGACCCCCGAAGTTTATGATCGCTGGTACTGTTCTCCGTACGTGGAATCCATCGCGTATCAGCTCCAGGAAGCAATTCCCCATTCGCACGCCGAGCAGATTCGGCAGGTCGCACAAAATGAGGGGACGGTGCTGGCGCGCATCAAGGGCTTGATGCTGCTGGTGACGCTGGCCGCGCTTTTTGCTTCCGCGCTGGCCGTTTCGGCTGCCATGGCCACGGCGATTTTCGAGCGGCGGGTAGAAGTGGGATTGATGAAGGCGCTCGGGGCCGGCAACGCTACCGTCGCGGCAATATTCTTTGCCGAGGCCATGCTGCTCGCTCTGCTCGGCGGAGCGGTGGGCTTCACCGGCGGATCGTTGCTGGCCCGGCAAATCGGGCAATCCATTTTCAGTTCGCAGATTTCGATTCAGCCGGTGCTGTTCCCGATCATTCTTGCGATCGCGGTGCTGGTGACCTTTGCGGGAAGCGGCGCCGCGATACGGCGCGCGGTGAAATTCGATCCGGTGTTTGCGCTCCGAGGTGAAGCATGAGTAGCCCCGAGGTTACCTTGCCGACCCCCGGCGAGATTGCCAAGCGGCGCGCGCGCGCGGCACACACGTCCATGTTCGTGCGCATGCTGGTTCGAGCGGCCATGCTGCGGCGTGGACGCGCCGCATCGGCGCTCCTCGCCATGGTCGTCTCGGCCGCGGTTGCCACGGCGATGATGAATCTGTACGTGGATGTGCAGGCAAAGCTACGAACGGAGTTCCGCAACTACGGCGCGAATGTAGTCGTCGTCGCGCATAACTCGACGGCGAACAACCACGACAAGAACGCAGGCATGGAGTCTCTACCCCCCGACGCTCTGCACGTGATCGAGTCAACGCTGGGAGCCAAGACGATGGCCGTGCCCTTTGCCTATGCCGTGGCCCGGACCGCCGATGGGCAATCGGTGGTTGTTGTCGGGACGGACTTTGCCCGTGCGCGCGACTTGAATCACTGGTGGAACGTGACTCACTGGCCGGCGCCTCAGATTGGCGTCCAGTTGATCGGGGGCGACTCCACGCCGACACTGCCTCCATTCGAGGCTCTGGTCGGCATGCGCGCTGCTTCGGTCGTCACGGCCACACGCCAGCCCTTCGACCTCAGCTTCCAGGGCAAAACCATTCATCTTATGCCCGCCGGCCTGCTCCAAACCGGCGCAGGCGAAGATAGCCGCATCTACCTGGATCAATCCGAATTTCAAAGCTGGACCGGCGTCGGACCGACCACAATCGAAGTGGCCGTGAACGGCTCGCCGGCCGAAATTCAACAAGGCATGAAGCAACTCGCGGCGGCTTTGCCGGGAGCCGACGTTCGACCGGTCCGGCAAATCATGGAGGGAGAAGCGAACGTGCTCAACAAGACGCGGGCGACGCTCTACGCGTCGGCTGCGCTGGTGGTGCTCACCTCGGCGCTGTGCGTGCTGGCTACGCTGATTGGGTGGGTTTTTGATCGGCGCCGGGACTTTGCCATCATGAAAGCCCTGGGCGCATCCGAGCGGCTGATCAATGGCTTTTTTGCCGCCGAAGCGGCGGCGCTGGGTGTGGCCGGAGCGGTTCTCGGTTTTTTTGTGGGCATCGGAGTTGCCGCCTGGATCGGACGCGTCAATTTCCACGCGCCGGTGGCGCCACGCTTCGGGGTATTTCCATATGTGCTGGCGGGCAGCGTAGCAGTGGCCCTTCTTTCGGCCGTGCTGCCGATTGGCCTGCTGCGGCGGGTGCAACCGGCCATGATCCTGAGGGGAGAGTGACAGTGGCTCATCGATTGCAGAGGCCGAGCCGTCTCAGGAGAGACTCCCAATGCCAAAATCAATCGGAAACAAGGCTCTGCGAACTTTCGGGTGGCTGCTTATGCTGACCAGTGTCTGGCAAGCGCAGGCCCAAGATTCCAAAGCAACTTATGCCACAATGGCGCCATTGGACCAGTATTTGATGGGGCGTGAGGCGGAGATCAATCTGGCGCGCAGCGCGGCTCCGCCCTCGATTGCCGACCATGCCGAGGTTATGGTTCTTGGAAAAGGTGGATATGAGATTGCGGTCAACGGCAAGAATGGCTTCGTATGCATGGTGCTGCGAGGCTGGACTGCCGCCTTCGACGATCCTGTATTTTGGAGCCCGAAGACACGCGGCCCAATCTGCCTTAACCCGGCGGCCGCCCGATCCTACCTTCCACTCATTCTCAAGAAGACGGATCTGGTGTTGGCCGGAGGCTCGAAGGATCACATGGTCGAATTGATCGCCGCGGCAATTCGCACGAAGGAATTGCCCGCCATGGAACCGGGAGCGATGAGTTATATGCTGTCGAGGCAAGGATATCTTAACGATGATGTGGGGCATTGGCACCCCCATCTGATGTTTTTCGTTCCCCTCGCCGATGCCGGGAGTTGGGGCGGAGGACTGCCCGGGTCGCCCGTGATCGAGGCGAAGGATGAGACGGCTCAGGTCATCACGTTTATGGTCCCGGTTCGCGCCTGGTCGGACGGAACAGCGGATCTGCCAGGCGAACATTAACGATCCAAGCAGCTGCAAAGCAGCGGCGCGCGATTGAGAAAGCTGTTAAGGTATCGACTCCATGATTCAGCTCAAGAACGTCACGAAATCCTACCCCGCCCGCGAAGAGCAAAACGGAGGTTCCAACCTCATCAAGGCGCTCGACGACATCTCGCTTTCCATCGCGGCCGGCGAGTGGGTAGCGATGATGGGGCCTTCGGGCAGCGGCAAGAGCACGATGGTGAACCTGATTGGGTGCCTGGATCGTCCGAGCAGTGGCGAGATATGGCTTGACGAGCAGAACGTCGCCAGCCTCAGTCCGTCCGATCTGAATCATGTTCGAGCCGAAACCATCGGTTTCGTCTTTCAGCAGTTCCACATGATCCCGTATCTGACGGCAGTCGAGAACGTGATGCTGGCGCAGTACTTCCATAGCATGACGGATGAGAAAGAGGCGCTCGAAGCTTTGGAGCGTGTCGGCCTGCGCGATCGCGCCGGGCACCTGCCTTCGCAGCTTTCGGGAGGCGAACAACAGCGCGTTTGCATAGCGCGGGCACTGATCAACGATCCCAAGATCGTTCTCGCCGACGAACCGACGGGGAACCTCGACGCGGTCAATGAGGAAATCGTTCTGCGCCTGTTGCGGGAGCTCCACCAGCAGGGACGCACGATCGTGATGGTCACGCACGATCCAGTGGTTGCGCGGCTGGCCGACCGGCGCATCGAGTTGCATCACGGGAAAATCGCCGCGCAGGAAGTGTTTGCAATGGCGGACGAGGAGCAGTTCGACGAGGTACTGGAAGAGCTCTATGTGCTCGAAGAACACGGCGAGATCGCTGAAATTGCTCGCATGGAAGTGCATGGCGCGCTTCCGGTCTCAATTGCGGTCGAGAAAATGTCCGCCATGGGCCTGGTAGCGACTCATCCGCATCCGCCGCAGCGGCATGACCACCGGCCGTTCGTGAATCCCTGCCACGACGCGCTCAAGCCGACAGGCGTCTCGATTGGGGAAGGTTCGCTCGTGGTGGAACTCAGCACGCGGGGGCGGCAGCGCGCCGCCGACATCATTCGCCGGCATCGGCTCGCGGAGCGACTGTTTACGGACTCGCTGGCCATGGACAGTGAGACCGAGATCGAACAGCAGGCGTGCAAGTTCGAGCACATCCTGTCAGCCGAAGCGACCGACAAGATCTGCGCCTTCCTCGGGCATCCCGAGACGTGTCCGCATGGCTCGGCGATTCCGCCCGGACCGTGCTGCGGGCGCAAACAAGACCCCAAGCGCAATGCAGGCGTTGTGCATCAGCAAAACCTGTAATCTTCCGAATTGAGCCTCCAATCGGGGTGCGAGGGCGGGGTAAGCACGCCGACAGCGATTTTCTTCCTTGACAGAATCCCGGAATGTCTATATTGTCTACTATATTAGTAGTGTTTCTTGGCGAGGTCGCCCCCACCCGGCAGGAGAACGAGGCGGATGATGCCGCCGGCAGGAGAAAGATTTCGGAGGATGCGATGGGGATCGACAAAAAGGATGAACTGATTACTTTAAGCTTCATCATCAAGACGAGCGGCGAGATTATCCCGGCGATGCCGGACGATGAAGAGTTTTCGCCACAGCAGATTCGAGATTACGTCGCCGGGCCTCCGGAGTTGTTCTGCGAGACGCATGATGGGTTTTACCTGTTCCATAACAAAGAGGGCAAAGCGCGGGGATTGCTTCCGAACGAACTGGCCACGGCAATGTACCTGCGGCCGCAAAAAGAGGCAGACGGCCTCGTAGGAAAAATTTTCGTCGCACATCCGGCTCATATTGCTGCCTACTGGAAGGGGAAGTAATTGGGACGGAGAAGCCCCAGGGTCGCGCGAATCCCGCTTCGGACGCCAGCCCGAGACGGGATTCCGCGATCCGTCGTTCATTCTCCAAACTTGCAACCTACTACTCCCTGAACTCCGGCACCCGGTCCACTGAGCCGTCAAGAGCAGATGGAATCGCCCATCTAAAAGCGCCGCGCGGGAGCGCACTTCCCTGCATCGCTTATTATTCCAACCATGGCTTTGCCTCCAAACGGGAGTCCGCGGAGTCCGCTCTTCCTGCTCTGCGTGGTTGCGGCGCTTCTCGCTCTTGTCGTGCAATCGGGTGAACTCGGTACCGCCGACACGATGCACCGGCTCCAGACCACACACTGGCTCTGGACTTCCGAGCCGCAGGTTTTTGCGAACGAATATCCCGAGTTTGGGCTGCACGGCCAGCGGGGGGAGATCTATAGCTGGTACGGAATCGGGCAGAGCCTGCTCATGCTTCCGGCCGATCTGGTGGCGACCGGAGTTGCTCGACTGCCCATTTTCGCGGATTACGAGGATGACCCTGCCGTGCGCAGCATCGTGGTCAGTTACTCGACCAATATCTCACTTAACGTTCTGACCGCGCTGATTGCGTTTCGCTTTCTACGGCAACTTTCCTTCCCGGTGAAAGAGGCGGCGCTGGGCGTGCTTGCCCTGATGTTTTGCACGACGCATCTTCACTACACGCAAAACATGCAAGAGAACAACTACATCATGCTCCTGACCCTGACGGGCTTCTCGTTTCAATATGAGTGGCTCCGAACAGGGGGCAGGCGCGCGCTCCTGCTGGGATCGGTCTCGCTTGGGCTCAACCTTCTGACTCGCTTGACGACCGGGCTCGACTTGATGGCGGCGGGCATTTTTCTGGCGTTGATTCTTTGCTTCCAGCGCACGGACACCGGCGCTTTCCGGCGACGGTTTATCGACTACGTAAAGATCGCTGGGCCCGTGTACGCATTCTTTCTCCTGATCGATCGCGGCTACAATTTTTATCGCTTCGGTTCGGTAACGACTACTTATGTTGCGAACTTTGCGCGCGAATACCGGCAGCGCGACCCGAGTTTGCCGGCGAACTTTCCCTGGAACACGCCGTTTCACGAGGGAGTTTTCGGGGCGCTTTTCACACCGGAAAAGTCGATCTTCCTTTACGATCCGCTGATTCTCCTGGCGATTGTGTTGTTCGTGATCTTGTGGAAGCGGCTGCCAGCCGAACTGCGCGCGTATGCGATCACGTCGCTGCTGCTGCTCGCCGCTTACATATGTTTCTACGCACGGTACGCATACTGGTCCGGCGACTTTGCCTGGGGTGACCGCTATGTTTCGACAACGGTTGAGCTGATTGCGTTGCCGGCCGTGCCCTTGATGATGCGCTATCGCGCCAACCTGGGCCGATGGGTTTGGCGCGCCGGGGTTGTAGTGGTCGCGGTCAGTTTCATCATCCAGATTGCCTCACTTGCCTTTTGGATTCCGCTGGAAATCTACCAGATGGAAGCGTTTGGTCATCCGACGTTTGTGATTGGGCTGCGGTTCAAGAATATTGCCGCGTTCGAACTTGGCAAAATGAACACCTGGGGACTGAATACCGCATCCATGAGGCAGGATCCGTGGGATTACGTTCACATCACAACGTGGAATGTTCTGCCTTTCCTGCTGTGGCGGGTTGGGGCCGCGCCAGCGTGGGTAGTGAAGGTGTCGTTCGCAGTCTGGATGGCGGGGATTGGCGCACTCACATGGGCCACGATGCGCCTGCGCGGTGTGCTGCAGGGCCAGGAGTGAATTCCGGAAACGCTCTTGCTCGGATAGCCCTTCTATTTTTTCTTGAAGAACCTGCCGAATCCCAATCGCACCTGAACGGTATTGATCCCGGAGTTTGGCGTGGCCAGGCCGGCGTTGGAAATGTGCATGTAGCGCAGCTCCGCAGTCCAGGTATGGGCGCGCAGAAAATGGATACCCAGGGCGGCGCTGGAGGTGAAATTGATGTTCGAGGTTCCCGTGGGAACTTCGTGATTGGTGAAGAGAGTGCCGCCGTTCAGCTCGAGATAGGGTTGGGCGTCGCCGCGGGTGGCAAAAATCCATTTGAGCGCGAAGGGGTAAACACCGGCACCATAAGCGGTGTTGGCACGCTGAAAGACCATGAAGACGGGCATGGCATCGACGGCATATTCGAACCGTCCGCTCAGAAAACCAGGGCCGTGGGGCGCGGTCAGGACCCAGCCGTAGCGCACCCCCAGATTCCAGACTGCCGTATCCTTGGTGCCGCCGGGCACGGAATAGCCGCCGCCGGTCCAGACCTGGAGTTCGTGGCCGCCTTCTTCGGGACGGTCCTCGGCGAAGGCGGAGGGGAGCACGAGCAAGCAAATACCGATCAGCCAGAGGGAGCGTTTCATAGTATTTGAGTCTAACGTTGGTCGAAAAGGAACGATACGCGAAGCTGCGTCCGGATACAAATTGCGCGATGGTTTCGGGCGTGACTCATTTCGCAATCGCGGCCCGGCCAGACCGGCGCGCTACTCAAGGCAGGAAGGTTCGCGTCAGACAAGTACCTGGGCAGCGGCGCTCGGCGAGCTACAACGCCAGGCCGCCATCTACTGCTAAAACTTGACCGGTGATGAACGACGGGGCGGTGGCGAAGAACATTACGGCAGCGGCGATATCGGCGGCGGTGCCGTTGCGCTGCATTGGGGTTTGCTTGGACATTCGCCTCATAAACGCGGCGGCGGCTTTTTCTCCCAGGTCGATCATTCCGGGAGCCACCGCATTGACGGCAATTTCTGGAGCGAGCGCCTTCGCCATCACCCTGGTCAGCATGTGCACGGCGGCTTTGGAGGAGCAGTAGTGCGCGTGCGTCGTCCAGGGGCGAAGACCGCCGAGCGAGCCCATATTCACGATGCGGCCCCGGCGTTTGCGCAGAGAGGCCAGCGCCTCGCGCGACACCAAAAATGGGCCGCGGGTGTTTGAGGCAAACATGGCATCCCATTGCTGAAGGGTGATCTTCTCAAACTCTGCCGTTTCGTAGTTAGCAGCGTTGTTTACCAACACGTCGATGCCGCCAAGAACCTCGACCACTTCTTTCACCATTTCGCGGACATTCATCTCATCGGTAATGTCGCAGCGCACAGCCAGAGCCTCGACGCCGTGGCGCGCGAGCTCGCCGACCACCGCTCTGGCCTCGCGCGCCGAGTTGCGATAGGTGATGGCCACATTCGCGCCCTGGGCAGCGGCCGCGAGAGCGATTGCACGTCCCAGGCGCCTGGCCCCGCCGGTTACGAGCACGCCTTTTCCCAAAAGGGGCATCGCGTTCTTCGCCATGTCGGGATTTTACCCCGCATGGGCGCCGGGGCACACAGTAGATGTTAAACTCCCCGGATGGCGGAAACAGGCGACGTCGTACTTTACTCGCGCAAGGGCTGTCATCTCTGCGAGATCGTTAAGGAGAGCCTGGCCAAGCTGGAAAAACGAGGCGGCTTCACCTGGCGGGAAATCGATGTCGATTCCAGCGCCGAAGTTCGGCGGCTCTATAACGACGAAGTGCCCGTCGTGTTTATCAATGGACGCAAGGCCTTCAAGTACCATATGGACGAACAGGAATTTTTGCGCAGGCTAGCCAGCTGATAAACCTAGCACCGGTAAATCTGTAAGCTCATTTCTGCAATCTGACCTCTGGCTTTCGACTTCATTTACAATCTTCCCCGATGCCGCGCACCCAATTGTTTGCCGATCCGGCTGGCCGGTTCGTTCATGAGGTTGTAATTGAAAGCTGCCGGCGAAATCCATCCAAGGTTGCGCTCATTGACACTTCGTGCGATCGCCGTATTACCTATGCGGAATACGCGGAGCTGGTCGAATCCCTTGCTCGCGGCCTGGTCTCCACCGGACTGACGCCGGGCGAAGTGGTCGCTATTTTCATCCCGAACTCGTGGGAGTTTGGCGTCGCCTATCATGCCGCTACCTTAGCGGGAGGCATTCCGACGCTTTTGAATCCGGCCTATCGCGAGCGCGAGGTTCGTTACCAGCTGGATAATTCCGATGCCGCGTTTCTTATCACCGATGCTCCGCTGCTCGAAGGTATCAGCCTCGACGGGCTTTCTAAACTGCGGCGCGTCTTCACCACTAGAAACAAACGCGCCGGATGTGAGCCGTTTGACAGCTTGTTGCGATCGTCGCCGGGTGTGAATCTTCCGCGGCTCGCGGGCGACTCGTCGCAGACGATCGCGGCGCTGCCCTACTCCAGCGGAACGACCGGACTGCCTAAGGGTGTAATGCTTTCGCACTACAACCTGGTGGCAAATGTTTATCAGCTGATCGGCCCGGGGGCGGCGCTGCTCACCGAGGAAGACGTCATGCTGTGCTTCCTGCCGCTCTATCACATCTACGGGCTGACGGTAGGGCTTACGCTCTCGCTTACGATTGGCGCCACGCTGGTTCTGATGCCGCGCTTCGACGTCCAGAAGCTTTGCGTCCTGGCGGTACAGGAGGGCGTTACGTTTATGCCGATGGTTCCACCGGCGATCAATGCGCTCTGCCAGGTGGCAGCCGCGGGCGGATTTCCGAAGAATCATCGGGTGCGCTGGATCAAGTCGGGCGCCGCGCCGCTTGCGCCCGAACTGGCGCGCCGGCTCAACGAACTTACCGGTATCGCCGTCAATCAGGGATATGGGATGACGGAGGCATCGCCGGTAACGCATGTCGGCTACCTGACGCCGCCGGTGATGAATCGGCCGTCTTCCATCGGGCAGCCGCTGGCGCTCACGGAATGCCGCATCCTTGATCTGGAGGATCGCGAGGTTGCCCCCGGCGAGGCCGGGGAGTTGGTGATGCGCGGCCCGCAATTCATGATGGGATATTGGAAGGAACCGCAAGCGACCGCGGCAGTGATGCGCGATGGCTGGTACTACTCAGGCGATATCGCGCGCACGGACGCCGATGGTTTTTACTACATCCTGGATCGACGCAAGGAGATGATCAAATACAAGGGTTTTCCGGTGGCGCCTGCCGAAGTTGAATCAGTTTTGCTGGAACATCCGGCCGTGCGCGACTGCGGGGTGGTGGCCAAACCCGATCTGGATGCGGGAGAGATTCCATGCGCCTTCGTGGTGCTACGCGACAGCTTTGCCGCATCGACGGCATTGGATGGCGAACTGCGGGCGTTTGTCGCAGACCGGTTAGCGCACCATAAGCAGCCGCGCGAGGTACATTTCGTCGAAGCTGTGCCGCGGACGCCGTCGGGGAAAGTGCTGCGGCGGGAATTGCGCAAAAATCTGGGCTGATCGCAAGATTCCGGGGATGTAAAATGATCACGTCCCGGCTATGACCCTCTCCCGTTTCGTCACCAAGTCGGCATTTCGAAACAAGCGACGGAGCATTCTGACGGTCGCGAGTATCGCGTTTTCGCTGCTCCTGCTCAGCATCATGCTGAGTGTATGGAGAAGCTTTTATATCGACAAGGGCGCGCCTGATTCGGCGCTCCGCATCATGACCCGCCACAAAGTTTCTCTGGCGAATTTTCTGCCTATTTATTATCGCGACAAGATTCGCGCGGTGCCGGGCGTGGTGCATGTCGTTCCGATGACCTGGTTTGGCGGAACGTATATCGACAACAAGCCGGAGAATTTTTTCGCACAATTCGCCACCGACCCGGATGAATACTTTGACGTGGCCGCCGATAAGGTAATGCCCGCCGACGAGCTTGCGGCCTGGAAGCGCGACCGCGCGGGCTGCGTTGTCGATACCGTGCTGGCCGACAAACACCACTGGAAGATCGGCGATCACATTCATCTACAAGGCTCGATTTTTCCCGCCAATCTCGACCTGACAATTCGCGGCATTTACACGATTGATCCGCCTTCGAGCAATCTTTACTTTCACACGAAGTATCTGGAGGAATCGGTCGACTGGTTCAAGGATACAGCGGGGTTCTATTTCACTCGCGTCGATAGCGCGGACGACATGCCGAAGGCTGCGCATGCGATCGATGAGCTGTTTCACTCGACGCCCGTGCCCACCAAGAGCGAGAGTGAGCAGGCATTCAAACTGGATTTCATTGCGACGCTGGGAAATGTGAAGGCATTCATCCTCAGCATTTGCGGCGCCGTTGTGTTTACGACGCTCCTGGTCTGCGCGAATACCATGGCGATGTCGATTCGCGAGCGCACGCGCGAGGTCGCAGTTCTGCGCACGCTCGGGTTCACGCGCGGAACGATTCTCCGGTTGCTGCTCGGGGAATCGATTGCCGTCGCGCTGATCGGCGGCACGGTCGGCGTAATCTTCGGAACTTTGCTGATTCGCTTGCTGTCCAAGCCGGGCATTGGCTTACCGGTGTCCATGCACATGACCGCAATGACGGGCGCTGTTGTGATGGGGGTTGCGGCCCTGGTGGGTCTGGTCAGCGCGGCGATCCCTTCTTACCGGGCTTCGCATCTTGGTATTGTGGACGGCCTGCGCCATATCGGATAGCGCGCCGGGCAGTTCCCTGCCCCGGACTATTCTCCCCGGCTTTCATTTTCAGTGCGTAGCGCTTTGCGCCCGAGCCGCGGTGTGGTTAGTCCCCGCACTTTCTGGACGCGCTGGAATCTGCGGCAGCGAGGACATGAGGCGGCGTGTGTAGGCATGAGCGGGAGCGGCAAAGATTTGAGCGGTTGGGCCGCACTCGACGATTTCGCCTTCATTGAGGATGGCAATGCGCTGGCAGATGCCGGCGACCGAGGGGAGATCGTGCGAGATGTAGAGGATCGACATGCCAGTCTCGCGGTTGAGGCTCGCGAAGAGCTGGAGTATCTCCGACTGGGTGATTACATCGAGGGCGCTGGTGGCCTCGTCGGCGATCAAGAGCGCGGGGCGGTGCATGACGGCCATTGCGATGAGGACGCGCTGCGCCTGCCCTACACTAAGCTGCGAAGTAAATTTCTGAAGGAAGTCTCCGTCGCATGGGAGGCTGACACTGGTGAGCGCCTGTTGAAGGGCACGGTCACAATCGGCCCTGGTGGCGGCGCTTGGGCGGTGTGCGCGCCACGACTCGCGCAATTGCGTGCGAATGCGAAGCGCCGGATTGAGCGAGGCGAGAGGGCTTTGCAGGACGAGGCTGAGGGAACGTCCGCGCAAGTTGCGCAGTTCGCGCTCGGGCATCGCCAACAGGTCGGCTCCTTGAAAATGAATGCAGCCTTCGACGGTGGCACGCTGACGACCAAGGAGACCGAGAATCGAAAGAGCCAGGGTGCTCTTGCCGGAGCCGCTCTGGCCGACCAGGCCGACGATTTCGCCGGGGGCGACCTGAAGGGAGCAGTTCCGCAACACCGGGGGCTTGCCGGGATAGCGGACAGTAATGTTGGCGGAGAGCAAGGTGGCACCTCCGACAACCTCGCCGCGCCCGGGCTCACAAGTTCCTGTCATTTCCATCCAGTCATTCAAGCCGGTGCCGGAGACGCGGCGAACCCGCGTCTCTACCCCGCTTCGTCTAACGCCGAGCCGACGTGGCTTTGTTCAGGGTGAGCCGTTCCGCGTTCCAGAATGTTTGCGGATAGAGGATTCCTGGATTCGCACCGGCAACGGAAGTCGAGACGGCCGACAACGCATTCTGGTTGACCAGGTAAATGAACGGCGCCTGCTCGTAGACGATCTGCTGCACGCGATCGAAAGCCTCTTTCCGTTTCTTGAGGTTTGAGGTCGACGCTTGCGCGCGCATCAGCTTATCGATCTCGGCTTCCCAGGCCGTTTCCGGGGCCTTTTGCTGAGGGTTCCAGGCGTGATTCTCAGCGGAGCTGAGCCAAATGTTCATCTGCTCGCTCGGATCGAGGCCCACATTCCGGAAACCAAGCATGGCGCACTCGTAGTTGAATTTCTGGCTGATGCGCTCGATGAGCGATGGAAAGTCGAGCGGAACCAGGTTGACCTTGATGCCAACTTTGGAGAGATCCTCCTGGATAAGGACGCTCATGCGCTCGCGCGGTTTGTTGCCGGCGTTGGTGACGATGGAAAACTCAACAGGGTTCCCGCTTTTGTCGAGGAGGGTTCCATTTTGCAGGTGGAAGCCATCGGCCTTGAGGAGTTCGAGTGCGGCCTGGGGGTTATGAGCGACGGCTTTGAGACTACTGTTGAACCAAAATTTGTTGGCTGGAGAAACCGGACCGAGAGCCGGTTGGGCGTGGCCGTTATAAACGATGCGGCTGATATCTTCGCGATTGATGACTTCGGACACGGCTCGCCGGAAATTTGCAGAGCGGAACCACGAGCGCTTGTACTCGGGAATGGGAGCGGTCGCTACCTGGTTAAACCACATGAAGTCGGAATCCAGCGACGGGCCGGCATCATGAACAAGCTGAGGCGAGGTTGAACCCAGGCGATCGAAGTAATCGGTATCGAGGGCGTTGATGAGGTCGAGTTCGCCGCGTTTGAAGCGCAGCATTTCGACGTCGCGATTCGGTTGGATGTCGATGTTGATGGCATCGAGATAGGGCAGACGGCGGCCCTGGGCGTCTTTCTTCCAGTAATACGCATTGCGCTCCAGGCGGATGCTAGAGCCGGCCTTATGTTCCGCCACCATGAAAGGTCCGAGCACCGCTCCTTCTTTCTTGGACGAGTGGGATGACATGATCGCGACCTGGTCGAACAGGCGATCGACTTCGACGACGGCGGCCGGGAAGGTAATGGAAATTTGATCGGCCGCAATCACTTTGGTGGTCACGGCGCCGTTACCGGAACGGAAGGCGTCTCCGGTTGAGGAATGCAGGGATGGATCCATAACGCGCTGCATGGTGAAAGCGACATCGTCGGCGCCGAACGGGGTGCCATCGGAGAATTGGACTCCGCGGCGGAGTTTGAAAGTAATTTCCTTGCCGTCGGCTGAGACTTTCCAGGACTCCGCAAGTTCGGGCTCCAGTTCCTGCGTGTGACGGTTGACGCGAGCGAGCACACCTCCGGTGAGATAGCGGATCGAGAGCGACGAATCGTCGTCCACGAGGAGTGGGTCGAATGTTTTGGGCTCGGTGCGCAGGCAGAAGCGAAGTTCCCCGCCGTTCTGGGCGAGGGCAGAGAGAGTGAGCAAGAAGGCGAAGGCAAGGGAGAAGGAGACGCCTCGCAATGCTCGGGATGACACTCCTGTGGGCTGGAAACGGGATGACGGATTCTGAAAGCTAATGCGGCGGCCGATCATGCGGTCACCTCCTCGTGGGATAGCAAGACTTGAAACGACGTCATAACGACGATGAGCAGAAGCAGGGGAACAAGGCGCCACGGTTGTTCCCGGAAAGAGATCAGGCCTTCCAGTTCGCGCAGCAGACTGCCCCAGGAAGGCAGGGGTTCGGCGACACCCAGACCCAGGACGCCGAGATTGGCCTCGCTCAAAATGAAAACGGGAATGGAGAACCAGAACTGCGCGTAGAGCACCGGCTTGAGATTGGGCAGAACGTGAATTAAGAAGAGGCGCGGGCCGTGGAGTCCGGAGGCGCGAGCCTGCAGGACAAAGTCGGAATTGCGCAATCCGTCGGCGCTGGTCGAGAGCACACGCGCGGATGCGGCCCAGCCGAGCAATCCGAGGATCAGGAACGTGATCAGCACCGAAACCATCGGCGAAACATTGAGCGGTAAAAGAGCGCGCACGGTGATCAGCAGAAAAAGCCAGGGCAGGGAAAGAAACAGGTCGGTAAAGGCGCGAGCCAGCTTGAGCCAGAAGCCTCCCAGATATCCGGCTAAACCGCCTACCAGGGCGGCCAGAGCGGTTGAAACCAGCGCGGCTGCGGGAGCTAACAGAAGCGAGATGCGGGTTCCATAAAGCACGCGCGCAAAGCGGTCGCGGCCAACTTCATCGGTACCCAGAAGATGAGCGCGAGAGGGCGGCGCATCGGGAAGTTCGCGGAATTGTCTGGCATATCCGGCGGGCGCGAGCCAGTGGGCTCCGAGCGACATGGCGCACACGGCGACGACGATGACACACGACAGCACCCGGGCTGTTTTCATGCCGCTTCCATGCCGCTCAACCTTTACGCGTGAGAGGGTTTCAATACATGGATCATTACATCGGCACTGGAGTTGGCGAACAAGGTTACAAGCGTAACCAGCAGGGTGAGGTTGACGAGCAAAGGAAGGTCTCGGGCGAGCGCGGCTTGCCAGGCAAGTTGTCCGATGCCGGGCAGTCCGCAAAGGCTCTCAACGGGGACGGCGGCACCCAGCGCCAAGCTGATGGTGACGCCGACTAACGCGATGAGCTGTGGGCCTACAACCGGCAGCACATGCCAGCCGAGGATGCGGAGTTCGCCAAGACCACGCGCGCGCGCGGCGGTGATGTGGGGCATGGCGTATGACTTGGCGAGCAAGTTTCGTGAATACCGGTAAATCTTCGGGAAAACAATGAGGGCGACCGCGAGGTAGCCGGGGGTATTGAGGATGACGGACAAGAGTGCCAGGACGGCCGCTGGAATACAGAGAAATGCGCCACTCAGGGTGGCGCCGAAGATCTCGTAGAGCGGACGCTGCCAGAGGCTAGCGCTGAAAGCCAGGATCGAAGCCAGAAGCCAGCCGAGCAGGAGTCCGACACCGGCGACGCGCAAGGTGACTGGCCAACGCTCCCGCAGGAGGGTTCCGACAGGCTGGCCGAGGGCGTGCGACTTTCCCAGATCGCCCTGAAGGACGCCGCGCAGATAGCCTACGTAGAAGCGCAGAATGTTCTGCTCGCCGGCGTGTTCCGCGCGGAGTGCGCGAATACTTTCGGCACTGAGGGTGGGATCGAGTTCGCGCTCATCGGAATCGAAGCCTGGCGCCATGCGCACGAACGTCGCCGAGAGCAGGCCTCCGAGCAAGACCAGCGCGGCGATTGAGGCAAGGTGGCGCGCGATTCTGCGAAGCATGACGGAGTCCTTAGTTGACGGTTGCGCCGCGCGAGCGGGAGTTCGGGATTTCCGGCTCGCACGCCAGTTCGGAGTGGTGGAGTTGCTTCATGGAGTACATGCGGCGGTCGGCTTCGGCGAGTAGCCGCTCGACGTCGAAGCCATCTTGCGGGCAAAAGGCCGTTCCGACACTCAGTGAGACCAGATTGCGGCCGGCGATCTGGTATCCGGCCTGAATGGCGAGCTGATTCAGTCGGCGAGCCTTCTCGATGCCCGCATGCTGGTTGAGGCCGGGAGCGACAATCACAAATTCGTCGCCGCCCATGCGGGCCACATAGTCATAGCCACGGCAGGTTTCGTTCAGGTGGGCGGCAAAATCCTTCAGCAGGTTGTCGCCTTCGAGGTGGCCATAGAGGTCGTTGATCTGCTTGAAATTGTCGAGGTCGCAGACCATGACGGCCAGGGCCGTGCCAGTACGGCGGCAGCGGGCCAGCTCGCGAGACAGGTGAACGAAGAGCGAGCGCGCATTGGGCAGTCCGGTCAGGTAGTCGGTGGTCGCGGAGCTTTCCGCCTGTTGATACTTGAGGGCGTTTTCCATGGAAAGCGCGATCTTGGAACTGATGGCCAGCAGAATACGCAGATGGTCGGCGGTAAAGGCGTCTTCTTCCGCGCGATACATGGCCAACACGCCGACAATGCCACTCAGGCCATCGAGCGGCACGGCCAGTACCGAGCGTTGGGTGATGAATTTTGCAGGATCGGGGATATAACCGACTTCGATCGAGGGATCACCGTTTACGATCGGCTTGCGATTTTCAGCGACCCATCCACAGATGCCGTCTCCCACCCTGATGTTGAGCGAGGAGAGCAAGCGGAAGTTGTCTCCGCTGACCAGCTCGGGTACGAGGCGGTCGTCTTTCAGCAGGAAAACAGCCATGGAGTCGTAGGGCACCAGCTTGCGCAAGCGGACGGAAAGCACCGAAAGTGTTTCGCCCAGGCTGAGTGAGTTGCCCAAGTCCTGGCTGAGTTCGAACATCGTTTGCGCTTCCTGGCGGGCGGAAGCGATGGAAGTGAGAAAATCAGTTTCGTTTGCCGGAGCTGAGCCGGATTGCTCAAAGCCCGCGGCCGGTTTCTCGCCCTTTTCAACGCGAACCTGCACGGAAAGGCCGGGCTCGACTTTTTCCTCGGAAGAGTGGGCCATGGTTTCCAGTTCGCGGTAACGGCGCTTCAGGATTTCGATGACCGCCGGATCGAAGGAGGATCCCGCCATGCCGACGACCTCCTGCATGGCGGCGTCGAGCGGCAAGGCGTTGCGATATTGCCGGTGCGATGCCAGCGCGTCCAGACAATCGACCGCCGCGAGAACCCGTGCTCCCTTTGGAATCTGATCGCCTTTGAGCCCATCGGGATAACCGGTGCCGTCCCAGCGTTCGTGATGGGAGCGGACGATGGGTGCGACGGGATACGGAAAGGCGACTCGTTGCAGAATCTCGGCGCCAACGATGGGGTGGATCTTCATCTTCTCGAATTCTTCCGGGGTGAGGCGTCCGGGCTTATTGATAATGTGTTCGGGCACGGCCAGCTTGCCGATATCGTGCAGGAGAGCGGCGGCGCGCAGCGCCTCGATTTCTTCGGGCAAGAAGCCCAGTTCCTTGGCGATCTCGATCGCGTAGACACGGACGCGCTGCAAGTGCTTGTGGGTGGTGTGATCCTTGGCCTCAATCGCGAGAGCGAGCGCTTCGATCGTACGCAGATGGAGCAAGGCGACATCTTCGGCATGTCGGCGCTCGGTTTCGACGTGCATCTTTTCCGCTTCCAAACGCCCCAGATAGAGGCGGTAAGAGCGGTAGACCCAATAGATAATGGGCAACACCATGAGGGTGGTTTGCCAGCCGGTGTGCCGGTTCACGAAATCCACAAAGAAAATGATGGCGGCGCCGACCAGGTAGTAAGGGAACGACCAGAAATAGCATTCCGACCACACTTTGCGGGGAGACTTGCCCTCAGTCAGCGAGATGATGATGGTGACGGGAAGGGTGTTGGCGATGAAGAAAACCAGGGCTGTAACGATCAGCAGCAGAGGCGTGCTTTCACCCAAAATTCCTTCGAGGTGGTGGAACGCAAAATAAGAGATGGCGATGGCGTTGGCCATCATGCTGAAGACGTTAAAGAGAATTTTGGCGGGATCTGACTTGCGGCGCGCCGACCATACGCACTGCGCCAGGCTGGCGGTACAGCCGATCACCAGCGTCTCCGGCAGGCTCATTTCGAGGACGCCGAGGAGAATGAAAAGGAAATTGACGGACATCGTGCCGTCGATCCCGGGCAATTGAATTTTCAATCCCGAGGCGAGAGTGGCAATGAGGAGATAGCAGAAAAAACGGGTGAGGTTGGAACTGTTCCAGAACCATACGGAATGGGCCACCACCAACATGCCGACGATGGCAGTTGAGGTAATAAACAAAATGGCCCGTTTCGACATGATCGTTCCGTGCCTTCCCGTTCAGGTTCTTTTAGAGCTGAAGTACCAGGCTGTCAGCGTTCAACAGGCGCCGGTAATTCATCCGACACATCGTTTTCTGCCGTACGAATCCATAGCTCCAGACCGCATTGTGGCCGGAGCGAAGTCATCCCTTCTACGCGATGTTAGTGGAGCCAATAAGGGCCGGGTACTTACGGAAGTAATCGGGAAATCAATGCAGTTCGCAGTGTTTTCCGCCGGGAATTCACGCGGCCAAGTCGAGTTGGCGGAGGCGATCATAGCGGACTACCGGTCGTCGTTCACCAGCGTGTCAGAGGTAGGAGAGCTGCCACTCTGGATGGTGCTTCCTCCCCAGACTGCGAAGAATCCGCCGTCGTTATTGTCGCCCCACGAAGAAGACCCTCCCCAGACCGCAAAGCTGGCCCACTGGCTCGATCCGCCCCAGACGGCGAACTGGCTGCCGTCGCCGACGAAGGCGTTTCCACCCCAGACGGCGAAACTGCTCCACGCCGGCGAACTGCCTCCCCACACGGCGAAGCTGTCGTACACGAAGTACACGCTTTGCGTGGCCGGGTCATACTGAACGACTGGCGACTTCGCCAGGCCCGTGCTGACGTCGGTGCTTTGCAGCGCGGCCTGGATATCCAGATAGCCGGCGCCAATGGTGAAAGCGTCGTATTGATCGGTGTAGGTAATGCCCGTGGTTGGATCGGTGTAGCTGCTGGACTGCGGAAAAGTTTTGTAAGCCGTTTTCATGAGCCGCGCCTTGACCTGATCGGGCGTCAGGCTGGGCTGGGCTTGGAGCAGCAGCGCGACCGCGCCGCTTACTGCCGGCGCTGCCATGCTGGTTCCACTGAGAATGAAGTACGGAGACGCCGCCGAACTTCCGCCAGTCTGGTAGTAACTCAGAGGCACGATGTTCTGCGGATAAGTCGTGGCCAATGTCGTCGTACTGACGTTGCCCATGAAGGACGACACGAGGTTGCCTGGGGCAACGATGTCGGGCTTCGCGATGTGGTCGATTACAGTGGGGCCTTTGGAGCTGTAGGAGGCGATCAGGTCGTCGGTGCGCGACGGAGTTCCCATCGACCTCATCGCGCCTACCGTGATGACATACGGGTCATTAGCCGGCGCGGTGATGGTGCCGTAGCCATTGCTTCCCGCGGAATTGTCGCGGCCGTCGTTGCCGGCGGCCACCACCACTACAATGCCCGCCTGGTAGGCAGCTTCCACCGCCTGGCAAAGCGGATCAACGGTATAGCTTTCGTAAACCGGCCGGCCGAGCGACAGGTTGATGACCTGGATGTTGAACTTACTCTTGAGCTGGATGGCTGTCTGGATGGCGGAAATCACATCGCTATCCACGCCTTCTCCGTTCGCGTCGAGAACCCGCAGGTCGATCAGCTGCGCGTTGGGGGCGATCCCCTGAAGAGTCTGAAAATTGCCTTCTCCGGAAGAGTTAAAGCCACTGCCGGCAATAATGCCGGCAACGTGCGTGCCGTGGCCAAAGCCATCATCGGACCCGAGACCGTCCTTGATCCAGGACTTGCGGAAAACCACGCGGTTATCGCCACCCGTGCCAAATTTGCTGAGGTCGGACTTGTTGACCGAGGTCAGGCTCTTCCGCTCCACGATGCCGCTATCGATAACGGCCACCACGGCGCCCGAGCCATCCAGTCCCAATGACCATGCGTAGGGAGCGTTGATGGCGGGGGTGGTGTTGGTAAGATGCGCGTGAACTTTGCGGTCCGGCGAGATGAACTTTACGGCAGGCTCGTCCGACAGCCGATCCGCTTCGTTCGCGGGCAACGAAACCAGCATGGCGTGGAGGAGGCTCAAATCTCCATTATGTTTGCCATGGTGCCTTGTGACGGCCTGTTCGTCGGCGGCGGTGGGCGCCGCTCGGAACTGCACGATTACATTTACGGCATCGCTGCCGGTCTTGTTTTGCAACTCGTGAGCCAGCTTGCTTTTGTGCGCGGCAGCCACACCCGCCAGGGCGAGTACGACGAGGAGGAGAGAGACTTTCGATTTCATAGGTTCGCATGTTTCCCATGGGATCAGAGTGCAGTTGTTCCACCAAAGTGCCGGGGTGCGAAGTGATTGAAAATGAATAGGCAGCAGGATGGCCGAGTTGCAATTGGCCGGGTCAAGTTGGCGCGCTGGGACAGGATGGCGCGGCACGCGGGTTACTTTGGTTTCCCTGGCAGATGACGAGTAGCTTCATGAGGACGCAGCCATGTGTCAGCATGGAGTTGTTCCGACCTAAGTTGTTATCGCAAACTGGGAGTTCAACCGGGATCTTTCAGACGAGATCCAGAGCCTCAATTTCCGCGTGTCTCTGCCAATGGACAAATCTCAGAAGGTTGCCGCCGGTCGCCATGGCTCGGCACATGCAGCCGCGCCGGCTAGCGCCCTTTATGCAGAGAGTGCGGACCAGGTAAAAGATGCGGTGCTTACCACCAGCCTGGATGGCATCATCACGGCCTGCACTATGGGGCTGAGCCGGTATGGCTTCGGGCCGGAAGACCTGGTGGGAACAAAGCTGGCTCATCTGTTTTCCGTCGATGACCAGTCGGTGTTCGCGAAACTCGTCCTGCCCGCGGTCCACGAGAAGAGTCGTTGCGAAGCGACACTGCACGGGCACAGCAAGCGCGGCGAGGAGTTTGCCCTCCATCTTTGTCTTTCCCTCCTGCGCGAGGGCTCTTCGACTCCGACCGGAATGGTCGCGGTGGCTTCGGAGGTAAGGGAGAGCAAGACGGCGCAGTCGGGGAGAGGATCAGGTCGCTCGGGAACAGCGGAAGAGGGGACGACCCGGCGCGTCATCGGCGGATCGGAGTTCCTGATTACCAGCCCCGTGATGCATAAGTTTATGGGCCTGGTGGACCGCGTGGCTGGCCACACGGAGACCGTCTTGGTGGTTGGAGAAACCGGAACCGGAAAAGAGCTCGTCGCCCGGACCATTCACGAATCCTCATACCGGCACGTGAAACCGCTGGTCGATATCAATTGCGCCGCTCTTCCCGAGCACCTGGTGGAGAGCGAGTTGTTTGGCTACGAGAAAGGCGCATTCAGCGGCGCCGATTCTTCCAAGCCCGGCCTGTTTGAACTGGCCGATCAGAGCACGATCTTCCTCGATGAAATCGGCGAACTCCAGCCCCAGGTTCAAGTGAAACTGTTGCGCGTGCTGGATGGCGCTCCGTATTACCGGCTGGGCGGGCATCGCAAAATCACCGTGGATGTGCGGGTGGTGGCGGCCACGAACCAGGATCTTGAGCTGGCCGTGAAGGAGGGACGCTTCCGCAAAGATCTATTCCACCGGCTGAGCCAGTTCCAGTTGCGGGTGCCACCGCTGCGCGAACGGCCGGAAGACATTGCGGCCCTGGCGCAATACTTTCTCTCGCTGAAGGCGACCGACAAAAGCTTTTCGGACGAAGCGATCTCCGCGCTGCAGGCTCGTCCGTGGCCAGGGAACATTCGTGAGTTGCGCAACTCGGTGGCAAAGCTGGCAATGTCTGCGCAGGGTCGTGAGATTGGGGCGGCTGAAGTGCTGGCTGAACTACGGGGCGAAGGAGTCGCGGTTCCTCCGGCGCGACGCGCGTTGACGCAGGGCAATTTAGAAAACATGGAAGAGCAGATGATTATCCAGGCGCTCGAGCAGACCGGCGGACACCGCACACAGGCGGCGGAGCAACTCGGCATCTCGCGCCGGACCTTAAGCCGCAAGCTGCGCGAGTATGGCATCGACGCGAACGTGGGCGATGGCTCGGCGCCGCTGGGAATCATCAGCCAGGAGCAGCAGAAATTCTTCCGCGCCAAAGTCAATCTTCCGGTCACGCTCAGGAATGCGCATGGAAAGGAAACGCAGGCCCAGGCGATCAACCTGAGCACCGGAGGCATGGGCCTGGATTCGGTCAACGATCCGGTTGGATTTTCGGGAGTTCTCGACGTCAGCTTCCTGTTGCCCGACAGCGAGATCGTGATGCATGCCAAAGGCCGGCTGGTGTGGGCCGATGTGGGCGGCAGAGCCGGGCTGCGCTTTGTGGTGATCGAGCCTGCACTGTTCCAGGAATTGCAGCACTGGACAAATGAAAAGATGAAGAACGAGGGCTGGGAAATTCCTTCCTGACGCGGTTCACGTTCAAACTATTCGGGTTGATTAAGCCCAAGTAAAAGCCCCAAAGGCACAGCCTGCGATCCGATGTAATCATATCGTCAACTAGTGTTGGCAATTTTTTTACATTGTCCGTCAGGTGCTTGATTCTGTTGGGGTTCCCACGATTCAACTCTTCCACACGCCCATCACCACTGAAAGTTGTGGGCGGTGACTTTTGGGCGGCCTCTACGTCTATATGAAAGACAAATATTGTGTGAGATGGACAAGCAAACGTATCGCTAACCGGGAACATTTCCCAAGGCAGGTTCGTATGAATCAGAGAACGGAAAGCAAGAACATGGAACTCCAATACGAAATCGAACGCATGCAGGATGTAGCGGTGGTGCGCTGTTCGGGACGCATGGTGCGGGGAGCCGCTCTGGACGAGTTTCGCCGCGGGATTGAACAACTTGATCGTCTGCGCGTGCTGGTGCTTGATCTGTCCGACATTCAGCAACTGGATGCGGGAGGGTTGGGAACGCTGCTGCTGGTACGGCGCTGGGCGATACAGAATGCTGCCCGCGTGAAGCTGGTAAATCCGCCGGTTTTCTTCCGGCGCATTCTGGAAGCTACGCACCTGAACACGGTATTCGAGATCTCGTCGCTCAAAGAGGCGCTTTACATTTTGCGCCCGGGTTGCACGCCTCGATTCGCAGTTGCGTGATGCAAATCAGCCTCATGGGCGCGATGCTTTATAATTCGCGCCCATGAGGGAATCTCTCACGGTTCACTTCCCTTCTCTTCCTACTTCCCGCTCGTTTTTGCCGCCGCTTCGAGCCCGGTCATGGTGACGCGGCTCGCACGCAAGCTCAGCATCGCCGACTACTTTTCTCTTGGTTGGGGAACGATGGTTGGCGTGGGATGGCTCGTCGTCATGGACGACTGGCTTCTGCGCGGCGGACCGGTTGGGGGGATGCTTGGCTTCGCCATCGGCGGAGTGCTACTGCTCCCGATCGGCTTCGTCTATGGCAAGTGGGTGATGGCGATGCCCGACGCGGCCAGTGAAGTGGCATACACCGCTAAGGTCTTCCCACGGGCAGTGAGCTTTTATACCGGCTGGATGATGATGCTGGCCTACTTCATCGTCTGTCCATGGGAAGCGGTCGCGGTCGGCCGTCTGGCGGGTTTCATTTATCCGCCTCTCAATCGCATCGAGCTCTACAGCGTCGCGGGCAAGCCCGTTTACCTGCCGCACCTCGTAATCGGGCTCGGCCTTACCGCGCTGGTGACCATCGTCAACTATCGTGGCATCCGGCTGAGCGCCACATTTCAAAACTGGACGACCTTCGGCACGATTTCTCTTTTCGTCATTTTCGTCGGCCTGGGTGTAGCGCGAGGGTCCCCGGCTAACTTTCCGCCCCTCTTTACACATAGTCCGCTGGTTTCGATCCTGCTGGTGCTGCAGATTGTTCCTTACTTCATGACGGGCTTCGAGTCCGTGACGAAGGCGGCCGAGGAGGCCAGTCCGGAGTTCCGTGCGCGTGGATTCTCGCTCGTTATCTTCAGCGCCATTATTGTTGGTTTTGTGTTTTACATCGTGGTGATCGGCGCGGTTGGATTCGTCGCGCCGTGGCGTCAACTGACCGAGGCCCCATTTATGACCGCGGTCGCCTTCGAGCGTGCCATCGGCGCGCGCTGGATCGTGAGCATCATCATGAGCGCGGCCATCTTGTCGCTGTTTAAAGTATTCAACGGAAATTTTGTGGCTGCCAGCCGGTTGCTCTTTGCCATGGCGCGACGGGGGCTACTCAGGGATGAGTTGGCGGCCGTGCACGCTCAGAATCAGACACCGGCTGTGGCCGTGCTGGCGACGGGAACGGCAACCGGATTATGCATGTTTCTGGGAAGCGCGATCCTGGTTCCGATTTCCGAAGTGGGCTCGGTGGCCTCGGCTGCGGGATGGTTCGCCGTATGCGCCGCTTTTATGTGCACGCAGCCGGGAGTCCGCGACTACACGATTGCACTGCTCGGCGCACTGGTGGGACTGGCAATGGCCATGATGAAGTTTCTTCCCTTTGTACCGGGGCACTTTTCTGGATGGGAGTGGCTGGCGCTGGGGATCTGGATTCTGCTCGGCACGATCATTGGTCGACCGCCCGCCGAAATAGCCTGCGATGAAAAACCCAGGTGAGTTAACTCGACCATGCGTCCATTCGTAACGCAGTCCGGCGCGGGAGATGGGGCAAGATAGAATCGAGACACCCCAATGCCTGCGGCCCGACGAGCCATCCTGTGCTGGACGCTTTTGTTAGTGGCCTCGAGTGTATTGTTCGCCCAGGGCGGTCCCCCGTATTACACCAATGATCCCGGAACTCCCGGAAATATGAATTGGGAGATTAACTTCGGGTACATGCCATTTTTCTATCGTGGCCAGTCGGTCTCGCATGTTCCGGACGTCGACGTCAATTTCGGCGTAGGGGAGCGTATTCAGCTCACCTATGAAAGTGCGTGGCTGCGCGTACACAACCCGGGCGAGAAAGTGAAATACGGAATGGAGCAGGATCAACTGGGTGTGAAGTGGCGCTTCCATGATGGCGGCGAGGACGGCGCGCAATTATCGGTTTTCCCGCAGCTTTCCGTGAACAATCCCAACAACGCGGTGCGTCGCGGCATCGCCCCTCCCGGCGCAAGCTTGATCCTGCCGCTTGAGTTCACCAGGAGGCTTGGACCAGTCCATGTGGATTTGGAGGCCGGATACCAATTCGTGCATCTGGGGCCGGACGGCTGGCTGACGGGACTGGTGGTTGGGCGGGACATCACCAGGAAGCTGGAACTGGATTCTGAAATCTACGCGACCGGGACGTGGCGTCCGGGATATGCGCAGCCGACATTGGACCTGGGCGGACGTTATAAGTTGCATCGGCCAATTGTTTTGCTGTTTATGGCGGGACGCGGTGTTGAACCGGCACATAGCAACCAGCCGTTTTTTGTCGGGTATTTCGGCGTGCAGCTCTTGCTGCCGCCAGGATCGTACGACCTGGAATGATCCGCGAACTCCGGGAGGGCGCGGCCATACAGGGACGCGGTGCTACGGCTTCACGTCGCTGGCCGGTTTCACTTCCGTGCGGCTGAGCTGCTGATTTGCCGGAGTGACATGCGGCTTGGTCAACGTGCCGGTCAGGTTCCAGGATTGTTCGTCGCCCCGGGTCAGAGTGAAGTTGAGCGCCTTCTCCAAACTCACTGTTCCGGCCACCTGATATAAACCATCGCGTGATTCCAGCCGGCCGCCGGAAAGCTCCCACACGCCTTTCTTTGCTTGCAGGTCTCCGGCAAAGCGGTAGACCGGCAGCGGACCACGCGCGCCGGGAATTTGAACGTGCACCAGGCTTCCATTTTTCATAACGAACTGGAACTTGCCCTCGGCATTCGCAAGGAGGTCCCGGAAACTGTACCCTGATGCCTCCAAATCGAAACTGCTAACAGCGTTGCCGGTAATCCAGACATCATTCATCAGCGCACTGAGCTGCGCCAGCGAAGCGTTCTGTAGTGTTCCGGCGCCCCGATAGCGCGGCGGCACAACCGACGCGTCCACGTTCCAGTTCCCCTGGAGTGTACCTTTCAAGAAGGCCGCGTGGAGGTCCGTCAATGCGAGCTTGCCCCGATCGATGCTCAATTGAGTGGAGACCTGGGTGGCCAGCGCTTTCTTCAGTTCCAGGCGCGTCACGTGCAAAATGCCGTGCGCCTGCCGCGTCAACATCGGCGAAGGTCCTTCGCGATCCGCCGTGCTGAGAATCCGGTACCAGGGGCGCTTCTCGTGTTGCGGCGAAAACCACTGGGCGAGATCTTCCGATGAAAGACGGTCGGCGGTGAGATCGAACCGAAACGTGCAGGCGGGCGCGCAGTGGCGAGGCGCGGCGACTGAGCCGTTCCAATGCGTGGTTCCGGTTTGCGCGGAGAGTTTCTGCATGGCGAACTCGTCGGGAGCGAGCACGACCGTCGCCGAGGTAATCACGATGGGAACATTCAGCCCGTGGGTCTCAGCTCGAACGTTTCGAAGTTGAGCCGTACCAAGCGCATTGGGAGTTGCGAGGCCCTGCCATGCGCCGGAGATGCTGACATCCAATTTAGCGTCGCCTTCTGCGGCCGGGCGCACCGCCGGCAGGCCTAAAATGCTCTCCAGGCGAAACAGGTTCCTCAACTCCAGGTCGCCGCGCAAGAAGAAGCGATAACCAGTCGCGGAAATCCACCCGCCGGCGGTGACAGGCGCGGACGTGCTCACTTGGAGTGAGGCGGGCCCGACGCGAAGGTGGGCCTCGGCGGGCTCAGAGCCTTTTCCTTTGGATTCGCTGGTCGTATTTTGCTTCGCCCGCCGGATGGCGTGACCCGAGGCAGGATTGCCAACGAGCACGAGTGGAATCTCGCCAAGCGTGATCGTGTCCTTTGCCTCGTTGGAAATCAGGTGAACGTCAGAGGCTGTACCACTTCCAGTGAACTCGGTCCCCGTGGCCTCTCGCAGGGCATGGAATTCAGCATCCAGCGTCCCGGTAGCCGCAAGATCGGGCGGAAGCTGCTGCTTGGTTTCGTGAAACAGAGCGAGCGCCGAAGCTAAAGGAACTCTCTTGGCCGCCAGTGTCAAGTCGTAGGTGGGATATTCGTAACCGCGCTGCGCGCCCAGGCTCCCTCGAAGACGAACCGCGCCCGCACCAATCGGGGATTCGCAGGCAATGTCAGCAAAGGAATGGCTCGGCGCGCTATAGGTAGCGGTGCAGGCGGTGGCAACGTTCACATTCCGGCCATCCACGATGTCGTAGCGCCTGAAGCCGCCGATGGCCAGCCGGCTGTCAATGGCCAGCGCCTGTGGAGTGCCGGTAAGAGTCGCGGTCAGGGTTACGGCGCCGCGAAAGCTGCGATCGCGTCCGGTCAACAGGTTTGTAATCTGGCCAAGCTGCCCCTTCTCCCATGCCAGCGTAAGGCGGACTGGAGTGAGGCGCAGATTCCGGGAGCGCTGCCAATTGGCTTCGATGCGAAGGCTCCCGGTATCGGTCAAATTGAAGTCGGTGCGCATGGGTTGGGCTTTCAGGCGCGCGCCCCAGGAGTTCTCGGAGTCCTGCCACAAGGCGACGTCGGCATCCGCGAGCGCGTAGGACTTCTTTTCCTGTCCAAACTTGAAGTTGATGCGGCCGCTGGTGGCCTCGAGGTAGGGAAAGGCGGGCCGGTTCTCGGACGCGGCCTTGAGCGTAGGAGCAGCGGGAATCTGGGCATTGCGTTCGATCAGGCTGGCGATGTTCCAGCGGCCTTGTGCATTGCGGACGACGTTGATGCTGGGTTCGGTGGCGCTCATCTTCGCGATCTCAAGGCGGCCGCGCAACAGCGAGCGAAAGCGTATCGCAGCAAATACGACCCGAGAGCGAATCATGGGCTCGGAGCCGAATGCCGGGTCATCGTAGATAAGGAGGCCATCGAGGTCAAAGCCGGGGCGCGGCAGGACGCGCAAGCGGACATCGTCGATTTCAACGCGCCGGCCGAGCGCGGAACCGACGGAGGTGGCAATCCGGTTGCGCAGTTGATGGATGCCGGGACGAAACAGAAACAGAACCAGCAGCAGCGCCGCAATGACGGCCAGTCCGCGCCTGGAACGCAGAAGTCTCACTTTATGATCCGGAAGGTGCGGCGCCAGCGCGTCTGGTCGAAAAAGTGAATGATGGTGTGCGCGAGGAAGCCGAAGCGGTCACTCCACTCGCGCATCTGGTACTGATCGGGCGGAGTAACGAACGACCAATAGATGAACATTGGGCGGCCGATTACATTCTGCCGTGGAATGAGGCCCCAAAACCTGCTGTCATAGCTGGCGTTGCGGTTGTCGCCCATCGCGAAATAGCTGTCCGGAGGCACGACTAGATCGCCGGCAACGATGTGCTTGGGTAGCTCCGATTGCCAGTCCGGCGTGACGCCATAAGCGTCGGACGCTTCCACGGCCGGAAAATTCTCGCGGTAAAAGCGAGAGTTCTCGTTTTCGGGAGCCGATTTGTCGCTGACATATGGTTCTTCGATCTTCAGTCCGTTTCGGTAGACCACCCCGTCTTTCAGGTGAATGCGATCGCCCGGAACGCCCATGATCCGCTTTACGACGAACAGGCCGTGCTCCGCCGGCGACAGGAAGACGACGGTGTCCCCGTCATGAGGGTCATGGTAGGGCAGCAGCCGTCCCATCCAACGCGTCGGCGCGGCGAACCTCTCGCGGTTCACAAATACATGATCGCCGATCAAGAGCGTGTCCTCCATGGAACTGGAAGGAATCTCGAAGGCCTGCAGAATAAACGTGATGATGAACAGGCCGGCAATCAGCACGCCCGCGATGGAGGAGAGGAATTCGACGACTGACTCCTGGGGCTTCTCGTTCTGCTCAACTTCTTTTTGTTTCTCTTTCCTGGCCACTCTTGTGTCCTTTAGAAGCCTGGCTTCCCTGTTTGTCAGATATTGAACCCTACTTGACCAACTTCAGCGTACGGGACCAGCGGGTCTGATCGAAGAAGTGCCAAACGGTATGCAGCATGGACTGGACACGATCCAGGAAACCCTGGTTCTCGTATTCGTCCGCTGGCGTGATAAACGACCAATAGATGAAGAGTGGACGTCCGATCAAATTCGCACTCGGGATAAATCCCCAGTAGCGGCTGTCATAACTGACATCTCGATTATCACCCATGGCAAAGTAGCTATCGGGCGGAACTACAATCTCGCCGGCATGGACATGGTCGGGCATCTCCTCGCGCCATTTGTCATTTCTTACCCCGTAACCCTGCGAAGGCGGTACGGCGGGAAAATCGTCGCGGTAGGGGTTGTATTCGCCAGCGAGAACATGCTTGACATAGGGTTCGTACAACTTCTCTTCATTGCGGTAGACCACGCCATCCCGGAGGTGAATACGGTCTCCCGGAAGGCCGATGATGCGCTTCACCAGGAACAGTCCCGGCTGTTCGGGAGAGAGAAAGACCGCGGTGTCTCCGCGATGGAGGTTGCGGTACGGAAGGACCGGCCCCAGCCAGAAGGTGCGCGGGGCAAAACGTTCGCGATCGACCAACACGTGGTCGCCGATGAGCAGGGTGTCCTCCATGGAACTGGAGGGGATGGCGAACGTTTGAAAGACGAAGGTCATGATAAACAGAACGGTGGCGAGCAGACTGGCAATGGAGGACAGGAACTCGACGACGGTCTCAGGCGGCACTTCGCCTTCGCGAACTTCCTTTTCGGACTTGCGGACTTCGTTATCCATCGCGATCGCTTTCCAAGGGTGACTCACCACGCCAGGCTATCGGGCGAATTTCATCGGACTAGCCGAAACGTCCGCGCCCAGCGCGTTGTTTGAAATATATGGGTTACCGCATAGGTGAAGTGATAAAGTCTATCACTCATGCTTGGCGAGCCGGTCAGGTCATCGTTTGGATTCGACGACGACCAATAGATCACCATGGGACGGCCGATGATATTTTCGCGCGGAACAAACCCCCAATAGCGGCTGTCCTTACTGTCGTCGCGATTATCTCCCAGCACAAAGTAATTCCCTTCGGGCACGATCAATTGATGCTCCTCAACCAGCTTCGGCATCTGCTTCCACCATTTTGCATCGACATCGTAGTCGGGAGAATCGGTGCGGGGAAAATCGTCCCGATAGGGAGTCCGTACCTTCGTGATGAACTGCACAAACCGTTCTTGTTGCAAAACTCCGTTGATGAAGACCTCTTTGTTAATCATCCGGATGCGGTCTCCGGGTACTGCGACAACGCGCTTGACGAAGTCCTGGGCAGGATTCACCGGATAATGGAAGACTACGATGTCGTCACGCCGAATCTTGCGGTACGGCAAGATTCGGCTCCAACCATCACCCGCCCCATAGCAAAACTTATCCACCAGAACGTAATCGCCCACCAGCAGCGTCTGCTCCATCGAGGGCGATGGGATCGTGAACGCCTGCACCACAAAGGTGACCAGGAAAATTGCCGTCACAACCGCCTCCCCGATCGCTTGAATCGTCGCGGCCCAGTCACCGGTCAAGATTTTCTCGCTCCACGACATACTCGACGGAGTGATTTCCTTTCATGGTTCGCGTCAGCCGCCGCTTCCTAGCTTGCCCGGATCGCTAGAGAGCGCTGCGCTCTCTATCAGATTCCGCTCCCGACCGCGCGGCTTCCGGCAATTTGGCAAGATGCTCGAGAACCCGGCGCGCCGCTTCTTGTTCGGCGCGCTTCTTGGTGGCGCCCTCAGCGCGTCCCACGAACTGCCCAGCGTCGGGATCGTTGAGTCTGACTTCCACCGTAAATGTTTTCCGGTGCTCGGGACCCTCCTCCTTGACCAATACGTAAACAGGTTGCGCCCTGCCCTTCGCCTGAAGCGCTTCCTGCAACGCGGATTTGAAGTCCATGACGGGCATCGCGCTGGTCTCCAGGCTCATGTGGGCCAGTTCCGGCTCGACGATGGTGCGCACGATAAAGTCGCGCGCCACCTGCCATCCGCCGTCGAGATAGAGCGCAGCCAGAATCGCCTCAAGGGCATCGACGAGCAGACTGGCCTTGCCGCGGCCGCCGCTTTTTTCTTCGCCGCGGCCGAGGCGCATGTAACGGCCAATCTCCAACTGCTCGGCCACCCGCAACAGATGACGCTGGCCTACCAGATGAGCCCGCAACTTGGATAAGTGCCCCTCGTGGAATCCCGGGAAGCGGTGAAAGAGCGTTTCGGTTGTGACGAGACCCAGCACGGCGTCGCCGAGGAATTCGAGCAATTCATTGTCGCCGCGGCCATGCGCCGGCACTGCCGGATTGGAGGCGCTCGCAGCCTCCGCCTCACGCGCCTGCGAGCTGTGGGTAACGGCCTGCTCGAGCAGTTCCTGACGCTGGAAGTGGTATCCCAGGCTTTGTTCCAGCACCATGAGTTCGCGTGACTTCATTCGCGTGCGCCGCATTGAGCGGCTTGGTTTGTCACCCTCATTTATTTGGGTGGCTGGCTTTGGGGCGGAGTCTGTGGCGGCTGACCCTGCGGAGCCTGGGCGGGTTGCGCGGCCGGCACGGGATGCCCGGTAAGTTGAAGCAGGCGGTCGCGTTCCCGGCGCGCCGAACCTCCGATGGCGGTATTTTCCTGGCTTAGTTCGACGGCGCGGCTGGCAGACTTCAACGCTTCCTCATATTTACCTTGCTTGTCGAGAGAGAGGGCCAGGCGCAGCACATCGGGAGCGTAAGGCTGGCTGGGGAAGGCATCGATCGCCTTCTGGAAGTCTTCCTGCGCCGCGGGAAAATTATTCTTGTTGTACTCGATCGTGCCCATGGTTGAGTAAGCCTGCGCCCGCAGGCCGGACTTGAACGCGTCGACCTTTTCCTGAGGCGTGTTGGGCGGAACGGCAATGTCGGTATCCACCGTGGAGAGCGCCTTCTCGGCCATCTTCAGCCCATCGGCATAGCGCTGATCCTTGTCGAGATCGGTGTCGCGGGTGCGCTCGGCGATGACTTCGGCGACCGTCGTCAGGGCATCCGGATCGTCAGGATCGAGCCCGATGACTTTCCTGCCCATCGCTTCGGTTTTCTCCGCATTGTTAGAATTCTGATACATGCGCATATCGGACTTGTAGAGGATGACGCGCAACTCGCTGTCGGGGAACTTGGTGGCGAAATCGTCGGCTGCCTTTTCCAGCGACGCGGCATCGGTGGCAGCCGCGGCGACTTTGTAGGCGTCGTATTCGGGCTGCGTCTTAGCTTGCGGCGGACGCTTCACTGCGGGTTGCGCGGCGGGCGTTCCCTGCGCGGGGGCAGGCTGGTTGGCCGCCGGGGCCTGTTGCGAAGCACCCGCGCTCTCGGCTATCAAAACCGCGAGGCCCAGAATTGCCGGAATGATTGCTGCTTTCTTCATGCTGTCTCCCTCAGGTTCAATGACCTCGGCGTTGCGAGGCATTCACAAAATTTTGCCGGGCGAGCAATAACTTTATCATCCCACGCAGCTTTGCAGACCCGGGTAAGCGTTCACTCCGGCTGCTTTGGAATCGCCGGTTCATAGGGTTGCTGCAATCCGCGTTCGGCGGCCACTTTGGCCTCCGGAACCACGGTGCCCGCCGCGGTTAGTGCGGCGTGATACTCGGTCAGCGCAGAATCACGGTCTTCCTTCAAATCAAAAATGCGACCCAGAAAAATGTGCGACCAGGCGATCACTTTCGGTTCATGCGTGGTCTCAAGAGCGCGCTGAAAATAGGTGCGCGCGCCCTCCATATCCTTATTCATGGAAGCAACCTGGGCCAGCACAAACATGGCCCGCCCTGGATCGTCGGCCTGCTCCTCGAGCGCCTGTTTGGCCAACTGCTCGGCCAGTTTTGGATTGCCGTCGGCCAGTTCCCGCTCGGCGTGCATCAGGAGATGCGCGCTTTTCTGGCGCGCCGCGCGCAGGAGTTCAGGAGCGGCCTCGTTCGCGTACTCGATTCGCTTTGCGCGCTTGGCTTCCTTGCCGACATCGATCGCCGAAAGCATTCCTGGAAAAGCGTTGCGCAGGCCACTCGGATCCCTCTCAAAAGTCCCCAGGGAATCGTAGAACGAGCGCGTCAGAACGTAGCCATCGCTATCGTCCTCGTCGAGGGCCTGCTTGCGCTGATCTTCGTTCTTTGCCGAATCGGTTCGCAGTTCGATGGCCCGAATGAGACACTCCGTGGCCAGCAGGGAGATACTGCTCTTGAAGGCGTCATCCATCGGGGCGGCTTGCACGGAATCAAGGATGGGTTCCAGCCGTTTCATCGAGACGTTACTCTTCAGGGCCAGGGGATCAATAAGGTAGTGGAGATAGGTGTGGCGAATCTGCTGCATCTTGATCGCGGTGCCGGCGGTTGGGGAAAACACGACATAGTAGTCCGCGGCGTAGTTGCGCGCGTTGGTCTGCGAGGGCGCACCCATGGCGTCGACAAAAACGGTAAACTGCCGCCCCAGGTAGCCCGCCGAGGGCAGCTTGAGATAAATCTCGGTGTCGAATGTCATCCTGGACAGCGGCTGGTGGTACACGGAAATCAGCTCCTGGTAGCGCGAGTGATAGCGCACCCAAATGCTATGCAGGGCGACTTTGTCGTAAAAGGCTTTCATGGGCGGGACAAAGTCGACGACTCCGGCGGCATCGGGAGGCAACTCTTCGGGCTTCAACTTCGGGGTGAACGCCGGGGCATCTCCCAGGTAAAGCGCGAGAGAAATGTACTGCGACAAGTCGTGCGAAGGATCCCCGATCCGGTGATGCCGATACGATTCACACATGGAAGCGACAACTTTGTCGGCTCCCGCCGTGGCCTGAACTGTCCGGGTGACCTCGTTCCGAATCTGAGCACGTAAAGGGTTGGAGGAGTCAAGCTCGTCATCGTAGCCGCACATGTTGATAGAGGTAAGAACCGTAAAAAGAGGCTCGCTCGTTTCCAGCGAAACCGATGGGTGCCCCTGCGCCCATGCGCGGGCGGCCAACAAAAAGCCAAGGCTCAAAACCAACGACAGTCGAAAACGATCCGCCAGGAAACTCCTCCAAGACTGCGGCATAGTGGGACTTAGAGTAGTTTACGAAGTTGCCATTCGGAAGGTCAAACCAGAGTTCTCATTCCCAGTTGTCAGTTCTCGGCATAGTCGCCCCGCCGAATTGACTGAAAACTGAGTGGCTATCCCTTCACGCTGATCTTCGAAAAGGAGATGACGGCGCGGCTTGGGATGGGCACGCCCATCGAGAGCGCGGGACTGAAGGTGGTGAAGATCAGAAGGTTCTTCACCTCCGGCAGCTCAGCCTTCGCGTCGTCGGATTGGGAGAGGATTTTATAGTCCTGCACGCGGCCGTTCGCGTCGATGTAGGCTTCAATGACGACCGAATCTTCACCGACGGTTCCCAGCGAAGTACCGAACACGGACTGTTTGAGCTGAGGTCCAATATAGAGCATGAGAGGAACGTCGGAGCTCGCCCGCAATTGCTCCGGCAGGGCAAAGAAACCAAGCAGAATCCCGAAAATCAATATAGCGGTCAGAGCACCCGCCGTTGCCGGAACCATGAAGGAATGGATGGCGTTGCTCAGCCTGACCATGGCGCCTTCAAAACGGCGGCGGCGAGCTTGCGCTGATTCGCGGGAAATCGCCAGACGAAGCCGCAAGGGCAGATCGGCCGGAGCCTTGACTCTGGCTTTGTTTAAAGTAATTACCATCTGCAGCGTGCGCTGCACTTCGGCATATTCACGCGCGCAAGCCGCACACCCCTTCATGTGATTCTGGAGCGCAAACATTTCAGCCCCGCTCACCTGGCCGTCGAGGTACGGGGAAAGTAGTCTCTTGTATTCGGCGCACTTCATGGTGTCACCTCAACTTCTCTACCCCCACTCGAACTCAAAGCCGCACCCGTGGAGCCGCAATCATTGGAGCAATGGTCTACGGAAGACGGATCAGGAGTGCCCGGCCCATCGGGAGCCACCAAGCCCAGTTCCGGACCGACTTCTCGTACATACCCGGCCAGCTTCTTGCGCAGGGCATCACGCCCACGCGTAATGCGCGACTTGACCGTTCCCAGCGAAATTTGCAAGACCTCAGCGATCTCGTCGTAGGACATTTCTTCCAGGTCCCGCAGGATCAGGGTCGTGCGGTACGGCTCGGGGACATGCGTGAGTGCCTCGGCAACCACCCCCTGCACTTCACTGTGGGCGAATTGCTCGAATGGCGATTCCCCACGATCGACCAGGCGCGTGCCGGTCGGAAACTCAAGTTCGCCAGCTTCGATCGGATCGATGGGCATCTCCTGCGCCTTGTGGCGGAACCACCAGCGACGTCGGTTCGAAGCTTCGTGGAGGGCAATCCGGTAAATCCAGGTCTTCAGGGTCGATTCGCCGTGGAAATGTTTCATTCCGCGGAAGACCTTCAAAAAGACCTCCTGGGTGGTATCGGCCGCATCGGATGGGTCATTGACGATGCGGTAGATCAGGCCATATATGGGTTGATGAAATTCGCCAATGAGCCAGGCGTAGGCTTCCTCGGACCCGGCCTTCAATTCAGCAATGACGGCCGATTCCTCTAGTCGGACTCCGATAGCCCCTGCGAAGTCGCCCACTGTCCCAACTCCCGCCGTGACGGCGTCGTCCTCATTATAAGATTACTGCGTCCCAACGCGCGGGAATCTTCTGGGGACGCCATCTTCAAAGGATTTCCCGCTTAGTTACTTAGACCCCGGAGGCGTTGCGGGAGTTCCTGCCGTAAACCCAGTGTTTTGTTATGTAAATGGCACCGGGGCCAAAGTACGCGGAGGCAACGATCCGCGCCAGGCCGATCCTTATTGGTTGGGCGGGGGAGCTGATCCGGTCGACGGCTTGGCCGGGGTGGTCTTCTTGGGCGTGGCGGATGCCGCCGTGCTGCCCGCTTTCTTCTTCGAGGCCGGCTTTTTCGGAGCTGGCTCGTTGTCATCCACAATGATTTTCTTTGGGGTTGGAGGAGGAGCTGCCGCGCTCAGCGACTTGACCTGCGCGCGCAACCGGGTGAGCTCATCTTCTTTGGCGCTCGCCAACTTCTGCATGCGCTCACCCATCGACCGGCGAGCGCTTTCGAGGCTGGTCATATCATTGCTGAGGCTTTGAAAGTCATCCTTGGACCCGAAGGCGCCGGCGGATTCTACTACCGAACCGAACACATCATAGAGAGCGTCGAGATTGCGGTAAAGCTTGAAGCTTGCCGACAGATCTTCCGGCGACGCACTGACCTGCGACATGATTTCGGGCAGGGCCGATTGGAGATTGCGGCGAATCGAGTCGACGTTGGTGTGCGTCTGCCGCTTATTGGAAGCGTCTGTCCTCCATTTCTCGATACGCATTTTCTCGACATCGGCCTGCATGCCGCTGGCGGTCGTCTTCAACTCGCCGAGAATGTTGTTCAGCTCGCTGACCGACGAGTAGGCGACGGGAGTGCCGGACGAGGCCGAAGCGGGCGTTGCCTGCGGGTGCGCCGGCGCGAATCCGGCAACCGCCAGCGTGACCATCGATCCAAGTTTTACAAGACGTAGGAAACCGCGCCGGCGACTCAATCGCCGACCAGGGATGGAAAAGAAATTCACCAGTGCGTTCGACATGGGGCTCCGCTTACGTACCTTCGGTCCGTCCCCATATCCTAGATGAGTTTGACGCAACGGGAAAGCTGGGCGAGAATTGAGTGTAGGCCTTTGGTTCCTGCAGCTTGCTTTGATCGGAACTCTTTTCTGAAGTTCTGTGGGCCTGTGGCGCTGGGAGCGCGCCCCGGCTGTGCCGGGGAGGTCGTCGGTTCGATTTTATTTTGTCTTAAGAAGTGGGCCTGTGGCGCAGCTGGGAGCGCGCTTCCATGGCATGGAAGAGGTCGTCGGTTCGATCCCGACCAGGTCCACCAATCTCCTCATAGTCTCCGTCTACATTCTGAAGAATGGATGTTCGAGCCGATTCTGGCAGGATCCCCACCATGGAGCCGGCCCACGGAATCAATTGGGGCTGAAGCGCAGCTCAATCAGCACGTGGCTCTCATTCGGTGCGGGAGCGTACTTCCAGTTGGTTACGGCTTCTTGAGCTGCCTTAAGCAGCAGTGGATTTCCGCCTACCGCCTCGATCGATTTGACGGAACCGTTGGGAGCGATTGTGGCCCGCAGCCTCACGAGGCCGGAAATTCGCGTTTTTCGCGCCAGTTCGGGGTAGACCGGAGCCACCCGACGCACCACCGGACGAGTGTTCTCAGATGCGCCCGGTTCCTGTCCGGATACGGCGTTGGTCGCTAACAGCAATCCCAGGATGAAAACAGTAAGACGATGGCCCATGGATGAATGTCCGACAATTGGCCCCAGGATTCCAATGTAGTCGGGTCGCCTCGGTGGCGACAATTTACCAAGGTCATCGCGCTACTCGAAAAGTAGTCATCGAACGCGACTGCCCGCCCAGATGCGAAGGGCGCCGAGCGGCCTATTTTCCCGTCTCACGATCCAGCCTGGCCAGATATTTCTTGACCAGAGCGATGTCGTTCGGATCCTTCGCATATTTCAGGTATTCGCGCAGTTGCGCGGCCGTTCTTGGCCGATCGCCCTTGGCGGCGTAGATTTGTGCCAGCAGAAAATGGATGCGGGGTTCGCTGTTCCGGACGTCGATCTCTAACGCCTTCAATGCATTCCTCTCCGCCTCGGCTAGGCGGTGGAGCCGGAATTCGGCGGTGGCATAGTAGGCATAGCCGACGGCATTGGAGGTGGGGTCGAGTTCGAGCACATGGGCGCTGAACTTGAGAGCGTCGTCCCAGTTCTGTTGGCGCGTCGAGATGTCGCTCAGGCAAAGGTATGCGGGGACGTAGGTCGCGCTGGCACTCAGCGACTGGGAACATGCGGCCCGCGCCTCTTCGGGCTTTTGCTGATTTTCCAGCAACTGACCGAGCAGGACCCAGGCGGCAGCGTACTTCTCATACTGTTCGACCGCTTTTCGCAGATGCTTTTCCGCGTCGGCAAACTTGTTTTTGCGGAGAGCCTGGCAGCCACTTTCGAACTCGGAATGTGGCTTTGACGGAACCTCCAGATCGGCGACGCCAACCGTGGACTTCGACAGCGAATTCAGTGGAGGGAGAAAACACGCTGACTCGTTGCCGACCGACGTGCGGCGCTGGATTGCGCCTGCCTGATCCAATTCCACGAGCGAAGCATTGCGCGATTGTGGCACCTGAGGCATGGCCGCGAGCGGCGAGACCGGACCGTTCTGCCTCCGATCCGCACAAAGAGGAAGAGCATTCCGCAACATGGCGAACGCGACGATGAACCAGATTGCGTAGAGGACAAACCTGCCAGGGCGGAGGACACACGGTTTCGGGCTCATGATGCACCTGCTACTCTTGAACCCACACGATCGAACGGGGAAGTTCGACTTTGCGCGAACTACGCGTTGGGCAAAATGGTAGCCCGTTTTTGCCCCTGCGTCCATACACAAAAGGTCTTAAATGGGTACCAAAACGAACGGAGCCTGGCTTGGTTGGGACGCCAGGCTCCTGAACCAGCCCGTCTGACACTGGTTGGTCGGGTCGAAGTTAGTCCTCGAAGCTCCGGGCCCCGCCCTTCATCCGGTTGCTGACCAAGTTCGTCCAGACGAACTTGATCACGCGGGCATCGTTATAGCAGTAGGCAAGGTTGTGATTCAGCGTCGAGAAGCAGTGCTGCTGGCAGGTCTTTTTCATGGAATTAAGCTGCCCCTCTTCGAACTTGTGGTGATCGATGTTGCCCCAGTCGTAGGTTGACGCGTACATCGGGAAACAGGGTGCGACGGTGCCATCGGTGCGGATGATGACGTTGTTCTGGCCCGCGCGGCAATTCCACTCCGCAAAGTGCATCTCGCCGTTCGCGTCCTGGACGATGCCAGGCGTCCCGACGAGGTGCTTGGCTACATCGCCGTTCGTGCCCGTGCCGTCGCCATTCCACCCAAGGCGCTTCAGCTCGGGGCCACTCGCCATGCGGACAAAGGCTTTGATTTCCTGAAGGCGCTGGACCGAATTCACCATCTGGTAGCCAGCCTGGTTTTTCTCGATCAGCCAGTCGACTAATTTATCGATTTCCGGCCAGTCTTCCGGGCGGATATAAGTCGGGTTGTCGGAGAGATGCTTGAAGTGCTCGTCCTGCTCCAGCATGGGAGTTTCATTGATGTGGTAGTCGGTGGCGATGCGATTGTCGTGCGCATACTCGGTGAGTTGGCGGATGTCGTCGGTGTTGTTGCGGCAGATGTTCATGTTGAAGAACACCATGTAACCGTAGACATATTGCTTCCGCAACAGATGCTCGAGATGCTTTCGCACGGGAACAACCGCTTTGGGCAAACTTGGCTTTTCATCCCAGGAATCGACTGCAAAATTAAACACCGAAACGCCGGCGTCGCCGAGGCGGTCGGCTACGTCGGGGCGCAGCAGGCGGCCGTTGGTTCCGATGTAAATCCAGAAACCTTTCTTGGCCGCGTAATAGACAACCTTGTGCGCGAACTGCGGACGAAGCAGGGGCTCGCCCCCCATGAGGGCGAGCACGCGACACCCGTGGTCATACAGCCAATCGATCGAGCGGCGGGCGACATCCTCGGTCATGCCCTTGATCTTGTTATCGAAGGCCCAGCAGTACCAGCAATCCAGATTGCACTTGTACTCCACAAACAGGTACGAGGTGATGGGATGAAAGTCTCCGGCCATGACACGCGAACGCACATAGGGGAAGAGCCACCCCTGCATCTTGTGATAGACCTGCGGCCAAGTCCAGTTGCGCTTGAGGGGAGGCGTTTCCGGACCTGGATCCCGCAACTTTTCCGGATATTGCGGAAACACCGGTTCCGGAAGCGTCATTCCTTTGGGTTTGGGGAGCGCCACAGGCCCGGGCGCAGAGTGCATCAGAAGATTGTGGATATCGACATCGATTCGAAACTTGGGGGCCGCTGCCATGGTAGGGACACCTCCTCAAAAGATGAGATTGAATCGAAGGATGAACCGGGTCACAACGTTGCCACCGTTCTGGCGGAGTTGGATGCCCACCCCTGGCATAGGTTGCAGAAAATTTCTCCTGATGCCAAGTCTTTGACCGACCATTCCGAGCGGCACGAGGTAGCTCAACATAACAAGCCGCGGAAGCGAAGAAGCAGCGCCGGGTCGCGCCGGCGGCGCAATTCCGCGAGGCTGCATCGTTTACAATCGAACATTCCTTCATTCTTAGGAAACTCAACTATGCACCGGTGGTCTGAACTTTTTATTCCTACTCTGCGCGAGGCTCCGGCGGATGCCGAGGTCGCCAGTCACAAACTGCTCGTCCGCGCCGGATACATCCGGCAACTCGGCGCCGGCATTTACTCGTTCCTATTCCTCGGCAATCGTTCCACGCAGAAGATTATGCGAATTGTGCGCGAGGAGATGGACAAGATCGGCCAGGAGTTTTACCTGCCGGCGCTCAATCCGCGCGAAATCTGGGAAGCCAGCGGACGCTGGACCGTGATGGGCGAAAACATGTTCCGGCTGAAGGATCGCAAGGGCGCGGATTTATGCCTGGGCATGACGCATGAAGAAATCATGACCGACATAGCGCGGAAGGAGTTGCGCAGCTACAAACAGCTGCCCCAGATCTGGTATCAGATTCAAACGAAATTCCGGGACGAGCCGCGGCCGAAATCCGGGCTGCTGCGGGTGCGCCAGTTCATGATGAAAGACGCGTACTCCTTCGACATCGATGCCGCGGGCCTCGACGTCAGCTACCAGAAACACCACGACACCTATTGCCGCATCTTCGACCGGTGCGGACTCAAGTATGTGGTGATCGACGCGCACTCAGGCGCGATGGGCGGATCGCAATCCCAGGAGTTCATGGTGCGCACGCCGGCGGGCGAGGACCTGGTAGTCAGCTGCGAAGCATGTGGTTACGCGGCGAATCTCGAGAAAGCGACGTCCAAGCTCGCTCCGCTGCAGGATCTGCCGGGCGAGGGCGATGGCAAACCGCTCGAGGTTTACACGCCGGATCAGAAGACGATTGAAGATGTGGCGAAATTTTTGGGCGTCTCTCCGGCCAACAACATGAAGACGCTCGCCATGATGCTCACCGAAGAGGACGCGAAGTCCGGCAAGACTCATGCGCGGCCTTTGATCCTGCTCCTGCGCGGCGACCACCAGATGAATGAGGCGAAGCTGTCTTCGGCAATCGCGGGCAAGGAAGCCCGTCCCATGCAGGATGAAGAGATTCGCCAATTTTTTAAGACTCCCGCGGGATACCTTGGCCCGCTTGGCATCGAATGGGCCAAAGACATGAGCGACACGGGCAAACCCATTCTTTTGCTCGACGAGGCGCTCAAAGGCCGGACAAACCTGATCGGCGGCGCCAACAAAGAGCTGTACCACTTCAAGAATCTAACGCCGGGCAGAGATTTTCAGCCCACCGGATACGCCGACCTGCGCTCGGTGACGGCGGGCGAGGGTTGCCCGAATTGTGGCGCGTTGCTCCGTATCGACACGGCAGTCGAGATCGGTCACATTTTCAAGCTCGGCTACAAATACTCGCGTTCCATGGGCGCCACCGTGCTCGACCGCAATGGCAAAGAGGTTGCGCCCATCATGGGCAGTTACGGGATCGGAATTGAACGAATTCTGACGGCGGCAATCGAACAAAGCAACGACGCGAATGGGTTCTGGCTGGCGCCTTCCATCGCCCCTTTCGACGTGGTGGTAGTAGGAACCAATAGTGGAGATGAAAAGATACGCACGGCGGCACAAGAGATCGCCAAGGCTCTCGAACAGTCTGGCTTCGACGTTTTGCTCGATGACCGCGACGAACGTCCCGGAGTTAAGTTTAAGGACGCAGACCTGGTTGGTATCCCCTTTAGAATCAATGTTGGGAAGAAGGTTACCGAAGATTTGGTCGAGGTCGTTCGCCGCTCGACTCTGGCCCGCGAGGACGTTAAAATTTCAGCCATAACTGAGCATTTGCGCGGCCTGTTGCTCGCCGAGAGCCGGTGTGGCTAGAGCAGAGAGCCTGGCGGGAGCAAGAGCGCGTCTGCTCGGAGGCGAACTGGCTTTTATGGACACATTCAAACTGGTTTTGACTCTCGGCGTGCTGGCGGCTTTGGGCCTGGTCGGCCTGAAAGTGATCCCGCCCTGCTATGCCAACTACCAGTTCGAAGATTCGCTGAAGAATGATGCCT
>Ga0335080_10000278_pt1 | contig 46352 bp, 37 predicted proteins | sample Lox_Sample_34_FD_206720 | JGI IMG/M metagenome (GOLD analysis project Ga0335080, IMG submission 206720) | Soil microbial communities from Loxahatchee National Wildlife Refuge, Florida, United States - Lox_Sample_3.4 | ecosystem: Environmental > Terrestrial > Soil > Wetlands | place: USA... | reverse complement strand
CGGAGGAGGACGAAGGCGAGGAGGCCCACGGAGAGGCTCACAGTGCCCCCGCGCGAGAGCGAGACCGGTACGGCCAGGGCGAGCACGGCAGCCGCGCCCCAGGCGAAGACGACCCGCGCGGCCCGGGGGCTGTCGAGCCAGGCGAGACGGCCGACGCCGTGCCTCGCTTCTTCGGCGAGCCCGCTGGCCAGTCCCACCCCGAGACACGCCGCCATCTCGACGTAGCCGGCGAAGTGGTTCTTGCTGACGAAGGGGCCGAAGGGCGCGAGGGTCGGGACGGTCAGGAAACCGTAGAGCCTGGTTCCGAAGACGACCCGCGCGACGAGACCGTAGACGGCGACGGCCAGACCGCCGGAGACGACGGCCACCGACGCGGCCAGGAGGACGCGGCGTTCCCTGAGCGCCGGCGCGGCCAGGAGGCTCAGCAGCACGACGCCGGTCGCGAACGCGAGCCAGCGGGTCGTCGCCTCCGGGTACACGGAGAGCGGGTGGGGGCCATGACCCAGGACCGCCGCCGCCGCGGCGACGTCCGGGTACCACACCGCGCTCGGTCCCCGCGCCAGGGCCCCGAGAAGGGCCCGCGGCAGGGGAACGATCTGCAGGCCCGCCAGGAGCCAGAAGCCGCCGAGCGGCAAGAGGATCCGTCGGGGAGCGCAGAGACCCCGGGGTCCTCGCGAGACGAGGAGCACGAACGAGAGGGCGAGAGCGAGGACCGCGATCGCCTGGGTGGCCCTCGGGTGGGCGCTTCCGAAGGGCCAGGGCGACCCGAAGACGAGCGCCACCAGGGCGGCGAGCGCCACTTTCGGTCGCCAGGCGGGCCCCGTCGCTCCGGTCATCGGTCTGAGGAGCGTACGCCGGTCGCCCGGCCCAGCCAAGCCGCCTGAAGGCCCCGACGGCCGGCTCCCGAGTCGGCCAGGAGAAGGCCGGCCTTCCGGGGCGAGGCGGCGCGGGCCCGCGCCGCCGGAATCTGCTTCAGCCAGAGTAAGTTAGCTTGACGATCCTCAGGTGGAATGCTACCCTCCCGCGACCGGTCGAAGTGTGTCCGGGCACGAATGACTGAGGCCTTGAGTGCCGAAAAAGGGGAGAGACTGCGTATCGCGGACGTCTCCTCCCCCGTGACGATCGGCCGCGCCCTGCGGCCGAAGCTCGAGGCGGCCGGGACGACTCCGTGACGACCGCCCTCATCCCGATCGGCGTCCTCATCCTCGCCTTCGCGATCTCCGCCGCCCTCGTCCCGGTGTCGGCCGCGCTCGGGCGCCGCTTCGGGGTCATCGACGATCCCGGCCCTCGCAAGGTCCACGAGACGCCGACCCCGAGGATCGGCGGGCTGGCCGTGTTCTCGGCCTTCACGCTGGTCGTCCTCGCCGGCTACTTCGGCGTGCCCGTCCTCTCGCGGCTGCCGTGGGTCGAGACGCACCTCGCCTCTCCCGTGGCCATGCTGCAGGAGGCCTACCGCGTCGAGAGAAAGCTGCTCGCGCTCCTCGCCGGGTCTGCCCTCGCGTTCGCGGTGGGGCTGGTCGACGACGTGCTCGGGAGCCGGTTCCCCGTACGCCTCAAGTTCGGGGGCCAGGTCCTCGCCGCGCTCGTCCTCGTCCTCGGCGGGATCAGGACCGACTTCCTCTATTACGAGCCCCTCAACGTCGCCTTCACCGTCGTGTGGGCGGTGGGCATCACCAACGCCTTCAACCTCCTCGACAACATGGACGGCCTGAGCGCCGGGGTCGCCTTCGTGGCCTCGCTCGTGCTGCTCGTGAACGCCTGGCTCCTCGGCGAGTTCTTCATCAGCCTCGTCCTCGTGGCCCTGATGGGCGCCCTCCTCGGCTTCCTGGTCTCCAACTGGCACCCGGCGTCGATCTTCCTCGGGGACTGCGGCAGCCTCTTCATCGGCTTCGCCCTCGGCTCGCTCACCATCCTCCAGCGCTACGTCTCCCACGCCTCCAGCAACTACTTCCCGGTGCTCATGCCGGTGCTGGTCCTCTCTCTGCCGATCGTCGACACGGCCACCGTCACGTTCATCCGCATCCGCGAGGGACGGCCGATCTACGTGGGCGACAGCCGGCACCTCTCCCACCGCCTCGTCTCGCTGGGAATGAAGCCGCCCCTCGCCGTCCTGACCATCTACCTCATGGCCCTGGGCATCGGCCTCGGGGCGGTCGGCCTCGCCCACGCCGACCTCGCCCACGCCCTCATCATCGTCGTGCAGGCCCTGGCCGTGGTGGTGGTGGTGCTGATCCTGCTCTTCTACGAGCGGCGGGGACAGTCCCGACAGGGGGAACGGTGAGGGTGGCCGCCGCCACCCTCGCCGCGCTCGCGCTCGGCACCTCTGCCCACGCGGCCCCCCCCGAGGTCAAGGCCGTGCGCGTGACGACCCTCGACTTCCGCACCGCCGTGCGGGTGCTGACGTCCGAGGACGTTCCGACGGGCGAGGTGGTGCGCGAGGGCGACGAGGTCGTGATCCGCGTCGCGGCGACCGCCCCCGAGGGCCTCCCGCTGCCCGCGGTCCAGGCGCCGATCGCGGCGATGCGCCTCGAACGGGTGCCGGCGCGCACGGTCCTCCGCGTCCAGGTCGCGCCGGAGGTGCCGTTCGAGGCGAGCCACGAGCCCGGCATGCTCACCGTCGTGTTCGGGGAGCAGCCGGCCCCGGAGCTCCGGGGGCCGGTGACGCGCGAGCTCTACCAGCAGCTCTTCCCGACCGGGACCGCGCCCGGGGAAAAGGCCGAGGAGCAGGAGCACGCGGCGAGGGCGGAGGGGATCTCGGTCGGCCCGGCCACGCTGCGCCCGTACGTGACGGCCAGCTGGGTGGACGCGGACATCCTGGCCTTCGACAACCCGATCCCGGTCCGGGACCGCTACCTGCAGGTGGCGCCGGGGGTGACCGCGTCCCTGCCGCTCTTCGGCGGTCAGCTGACCGCGGACTACGAGCCCCGCCTGCGCTTCTTGTCCGACATCCCGCTCGTCAACGAGACCTCCCACTTCGTGGGCCTGAGGCTCGACCTGCCGGTGGGCACGCGCACGCTCGTCCGCCTCTCCGAGCGCTACGTGCGGGCGACCCTGGAGACGACCGTCGTGGACCCCGGCCACGAGTACTTCTTCGGCCTCACCCGCTACACCTACTGGGAGACGGGCGCCGCCTTGCGGGTCGACCTCGGCGCGCGGCTCTTCGCGGAGGGGGAAGGGAACCTCCGCTCGGCCCGCTTCGACGAGCACCAGCCCGGCGGCTTCTTCGACTACGACTCCCGCGCGCTGCGGGTCGGTCTGGGCTACGATGTGGGCAGCGACCTGAGGGCCATCGTGAGCTATTCCTACGAGCGGATCCCGCCCTCGCCGGACCGCGCGATCGTCGAGTCGAGCGCGCACAGCGTGCTCGGCACGGTGGCCGGGCAGATCACGCCCCTCACCTCGGCCTCCCTCACCGTCGGCTTCCGCAGCCAGTCGAACCCGCTGGCCGCCGCCGGCAGCGCCTCCTTCACGGGGGTCACGCTCGGGGGCACCCTGCACCGCCAGCTCGGCCACGCGACGCTCCTCGACCTCCAGGCCAACCGTTCCATCGATCCGAGCTCCTACGACACGAACGCCTACTACGTGACGGACTCCCTGGGCGCCGCCCTCAGCACGCCGATGCCGCTCGAGCTCCTGGCGAGGGGCGCTGTCACCTGGCTGCGCAACGACTATCCGAACGACGCTCCCGGCCTCTCCGCCCCGCGGCGCGACGACATCCTCGCCTGGACGGTCGGGCTCGGCCGCCAGCTCGGCTGGCGGTCCTGGATCCGCGCCGACTACCGACGCGAACGCCGCGACTCCAACCTCCCCGGCTACGACGTGACGACGGACGGCTTCATGGTGCAGTTCGGCATGGGCCTCTTCGGCTCCGGATCCGCGCGACAGTGATCGCCGCCCTGCTCATCGCTCTCCTTCAGGCTCCTGCCCCGCCGGAGGCCGTCCCTCCGGCTCCGGACGCGCCGGCGACCGCGCAGGCGCCGGCCGCCGAGGCGCCGGCGACCGCGCAGGCGCCGGCGACACCCGCGGCTCGCGGGGACTACGAGGTCGGTCCGGGGGACGTCCTCGAGGTCAACGTCTACGGCAACGAAGACCTCTCGCGCGTGGTCACCGTCCAGACGAACGGCACCATCTCCTACCCGCTCCTCGGCGAGGTGCAGGTGGCCGGCCTCACCGTGGCCGAGGTCCAGCGCAAGATCACGAACCTCCTGGAGAAGGACTACCTCGTGAAGCCCCAGGTCGAGGTCAAGGTCCGCGAGTACCAGAGCCAGTTCGTCTCGGTGGTGGGCGAGGTCAACAGCCCCGGCCGCAAGCCGCTTCGGGGGCGGACGCGGCTCATCGACCTCCTCACCGAGGCGGGGGGCTTCAAGCCGACGGCCTCCGGCGACGTGATCATCGCCCGGACCGAGGGGGAGCTCGCGGAGGGCCAGAAGTCGATCACCGTGCGCATCACCCGGTCCACGTCGCCGTCGATGCAGGACCTCGTGAACCTGGAGCTGCCGCTCAAGAACGGGGACATCGTCACCGCCCTCCCGAAGTCCTACGTCACCGTGGACGGCGAGGTGAACCGCCCGGGGCGGTACGCGATCGAGGCCGACCTGACCGTGACCGGAGCCGTCTCCCTGGCCGGCGGCCTCACCCGCTTCGGCAGCAGCGACGTGAAGGTGCGCCGCACCGACCCCGGCACCGGCAAGGTCAGCATCCTCGAGGTGGACCTCAAGGAGGTCCGCAACGGGAAGAAGCCCGACGTCCCCCTCGTCTCGAACGACGTGATCTCCGTCTCCCGGCGGATGTTCTGATGGCCTCCGTCCCGCCCCTCGACCGCGGGCTTCCCCTCGAGAGGGACCTCGACCTCCGCTACTACGCCGGCCTCCTCTACCGGCACCGGGCGTTCCTCCTCGCCTGCGCCCTCGTGGGCCTCCTCCTGGGCCTCGTGGTCGCGCTCGTGCAGACCCCGGAGTACAAGGCCGGCGTCCTCCTCCAGATCGAGCCTCCTCCTCCGCCCTTCGCCAGCGTCTCCGACGCCCTCCTCATGGGGGCGGGCGGGTACTGGCAGAACACCGACTTCTACAACACGCAGTTCAAGGTGCTGCGCTCGAAGGGGCTGGGCGAGAAGGTGGTGGCGCGGCTGAAGCTCACGGACCAGGAGCCCTTCAAGTCCTCGCCCGATCCGGCCTCGCTCTTCATGAGCCACGTGGGAGTCGAGCCGGTGCCGGAGAGCCGGCTCGTCCTCGTCACCGTCACCCACCGCGACCCCCGGGAAGCGGCGCTTTGGGCCAACAGCCTCGGCGACGTGTACATCGAGCAGTCGCTCGCCACCCGCGTCGACTCGGCGCGCAAGGCCTACGAATGGCTCCAGGAGCGCCTCACCGCCACCCAGCAGGGGATGAAGGACGCCCAGGACCGGCTGTTCCAGAGCGCGCGGGACCAGGACCTCTTCGTGCCCGAGGGCAGCGTCTCCGCGGTCTCCACCTCGATCGCCAAGCTGAACGACGACTTCGTCCAGGCCCAGGCCCGGCGGATCGCGATCGAGGCCGCGATCAAGCAGGCGGTGGAGATGAAGGCCCGGGGCGAGGAGCTCGACTCGCTGCCCCAGGTCGCCGCCGACCCCGTGGTGACCGGCTTCAACACCCAGCTCGCCGCGCTCTCGGTCGAGCTGGGGCGCCTGTCCGAGAAGTTCAAGGAGAGTCACCCCGAGGTCCAGAAGGTGAAGGCGCAGGTCGAGCAGCTCAAGAAGGCCCGGAAGGCGCGGGCGGCCCAGATCCTGGACGGGCTCGACGCGGAGTACACGCAGCTTCGGAAGCGCGAGACGGAGCTGCGGGCGGCGATGGACGCCCAGAAGACCCAGGCCGCGAACCAGAGCCGCAAGGTGGCCGAGCTCGAAGCCCTGCGCAAGGAGGCCAACTCGGAGAAGAGCCTCTACGACGTCCTGCTGCAGAAGCTCAACGAGACCGACATCGCGGCCTCGATCCGCAGCAACAACGTGTCGGTGGTGGACCGGGCGAGCGCGCCCCAGAGCCCCGAGCGCCCGCAGAAGCGGAAGATCGCCCTCGCCGGCTTCCTGCTGGGGCTCGTGGCCGGGCTCGGGCTCGTCCTCGCCCGCGACTACCTCGCCAACACCATCCGCGACCCCGAGGAGGTCGAGCGCTACCTGCACCTCGACCTCCTGGCCGCGGTGCCCCGCTACGAGGAGGAGAACGACTCGCTCGCCACCGAGGCCTACCAGAGCCTGCGCACGGCGCTCCTCTTCGCGCGGCGCGACGAGCGGGGGCAGGTGGTGCTCGTCACCGGGACCGCGCCCCAGGAGGGCAAGACGACCACGATCGTCAACCTCGCCCGGCTCCTCGCCGCGGCCGGCGAGAAGACGGCGGTCGTGGACTGCGACCTCCGGCGGGCGCAGATGCACCAGCGGCTCGGGCTGCAGCGCGAGCCCGGCTTCACCGACTTCTTCGTCCGCAAGGAGCCCCTGGCCGCCCTCGTGCAGCCGGCGCCCCTCGCGAACCTCTTCGCGCTGACCGCGGGCGCCCTGCCCCCGAACCCGCCCGCCCTCCTCGCCCGCAAGGCCTTCGCCGACCTGCTGGACGAGCTCCGCGCCCGGTTCGAGTGGGTGCTCGTCGACTCGCCCCCGCTCGCCTCGGTCACCGACGCGCTGCTCCTCGCGCGCCACGCCGACCACACGCTCCTGGTCGTCCAGCACAACAAGGTGGACAAGAAGCTCGTGAAGCGCAGCGTGGCCGCCCTGCGGAAGGTGACCCCGCACCTGCTGGGCGCCGTCCTCAACGTCGTCGACGTGAGGGCGCGGAGCTACCAGTACTACTACTATCCGCAGCACGACGGCGGGGCGGGAGCGCGGAGGAAGGCGACGGTCCCGGACGCGGCGGGGAGGCCGGCGCCGCCGACGGAGGCCTGAGCGGATGACGCGAGGCCGTGTGCCCTTCCGGGTCGCGCTCGCGGTCGCCGCCCTCCTTCCCGCGTCGCGCTCCGCGGGGCAGGCCCAGGCGCCGCTCGCGCCCCGACAGCCCGGGGCGGGCATCGCGATCGGCGATCTGGCGTGGGTGGATCGCGACGTCGAGCGCGCCGAGCTGCCGGCCAAGAGCACCTGGCACCGTCTGGGCGCGGCGGCCAGGATCCGGACCGGCGACACCTTCCGCACCGGCGCCGAGGCCACCGCCCGCTTCGAGTTCCCGTGGATGGCGGTGACGCTCGGCTCCTCGACGATGCTCACGATCCCGGCGAGCACGGTGCTCTCGACGGTGCTCGAGCAGGGGCGGGCGGAGTTCGCGGGGCCGGGGCGGGACATCGTGAAGATCCGGGTGGGCGACGGAGAGATCCGGGGGGGCGGCCGCCTCGTGCTGCGCCGCTCCATCGGGCGCACGGCCGCGGCGACGCTCGAGGGCAGCTTCCGCGTCCGGGCCGCGGGCCGCACGGTCGAGATCAAGGCGGGAGAGGGAACGGTGGTGGCGGACGGCCGCCCGCCCGAGCCTCCGACGCCCCTGCCGGCGTCCCCGCGCGGCCTCCAGCCGGGGAGGGACCCGGCCTACGTGCGTGCGGGGCAGCCGGTCGAGCTGCGCTGGGCGGACGCGGCCCCGTCGCACCACGTCGAGATCCTCGCGCTGCAGAGAGACGACGTGCTCCTGGCCCGCGACGTGGCGGCGCCCACGCTCCGGTTGGAGATCCCCTGGCTCGGGACCTACAGGTGGCGGGTCTCGGCGCGCGACGCGCGCGGGGTGGAGAGCCGTCCCTCGGCCGACGGCCTCATCTGCTCGGTCGAGCGGTAGAGACTAGCTCCCGGCAAAGCGGTCGGGGAGCACCGGGCTCGGCGGCGGCAACGGCGGGAGCACGGGCGGCGGCACGCCCCCTCCCCCTCCCCCGCCACCCCCTCCGCCGCCTCCTCCCGCGCCGCCGCCCCCGCCGGCTCCGCCCCCGCCCCCGGCGCCGCCTCCGCCCGATCCCCCGGCCGCGACGTCGGCCACCAGGGTGCCCGGGGGCAGGATGTCGCCGCACAGCTCGGCCGACTGCTGTGCGCGGCGGCGCTCGAGGAAGCGGCGGGCCTCGTCGGCTTTCTCGCGGGTGACGGGGCCGGGGGACCCCAGCTCGAGCCCGGCGCGACCGAGCGTGGCCACGTAGTCGGCGGGGCCGTCCTTCTTCTGCTCGAGTCGGATGCGCTCCACGACGGAGCCGGCGCCGAGGGTCGCCGAGAAGACGTGCGAGCCCTTCGCGAAGTCGCCGGTGAGGACGACGCGCCAGCGCGATCGGGTGTCGCTCGTCGGGCAGACCACGCACGTCCGGCAGCCGTCGGCCATCCACCGCTGCCCGGCGGCGGCGACGCCGAAGACGGAGAGCGTGTAGAGACCGGAGGCGGGGAGGTCGGCGAGGAGCACGACCCGCGAGCCCTTCGGCCCCCCGCGGAATGAGCCCCCGCCTTCGCCGGCCGCCGGCACCGCGCGGCTGCCGTCCTCGAGGACGAGGTCGCTGCCGTGGAACTCGAGGGGGGACGCCGCCGGGGGCAGCTCCGACTCGATGTCGAGCGCCTGGAGGACGGTCACCGCGACGTCCTCGGTGGTCGCGACGGCCGAGGCCTTCCATCCGCCTCGAGGCTCGATCGGGTGGAGGCACGGTGGGGCGAGCTCCACGGACTCGAGCACGCTGCCCTCCGGGAGGAGCACCGTCGCGTCGTAGGCGCCGGGGTCCAGGTGCACGGCACCGGCGTCGATCCAGCCCATCACCGGGGCCGAGGGAACCGTGAACGAACGCAGGACGTCGTTCGATCCCGCCTTCGTCATCTCCGCCTGAGCGGCGGCGGGGCCCGAGACGCTCAGGCGCAGACGATAGTCGCCGGTGCGGGCGATCCCGAGGGCGTAGACCGCCTCTCCGATGCCGCCCTTCGACCGGATCCGTGGCCGCCCGTCCTCCTCGAACGTCTCGAGGCGCTGGCCCCGAACGTAGCGGTCGGCCGTCCAGGAGCGGCTGTCCCGGCCGGAGAGCGTCGCGAAGACCTGGGCTGCGGTGTCGTTGACGCCGGACGCGTCGGCCAGGAGGTCGAGGCCGCGCACCATCATCCGCGCCCACTCGGCGTGGGAGATCGCGGCCGAGGGCCGGACGTCCCCGTAAAGGGGCAGCAAGGCCACGACGGCCACCCCGGCCAGGAGCGCGATCGCCCGGAACCCTCGCACCGAACCCCCTCGCGGTCCCGGGCCTCGGGAGGGCGGCCCGGCTGGCGGCGGCGAGGGCTCCCCACGCCCCCGGTTTGACAACGCCGCAAGCCCAAACCTACGCTCGTTCGGTGGCCGAGTCAAAGGCGCGGGGCTTCCTTCGGGAGCTCGCGGCCTCCGGCGGCCTGCCCCCCCTGCCGGGCGGCCTCGCCGCGCCGGCCGTCGCGCAGGCGGCCCGGGAGCAGGGGATGATCGGCGTGCTGCTCGCCGCGGTCGAGCGCGGCCGCCCCGAGTGGGCAGCCCCCCTCGTCGAACCCCTGGCGTCCGAGCGGCGGGAGCTCCTCGTCCGGACCCTCGGTCAGCTCGGCCTCGCCGCCCGCGTCCTCGCGCTGCTCGCGGCCCGTGGGATCCGCGGACTTCCGCTGAAGGGGGCGGCGCTCGCCGAGACGGCGTACGACGTGGAGTCGGACCGGCCGATGTCGGACGTGGACGTCCTCGTGCTCGAGCGGTTTACGGAGGCTCTGACGGTCCTTCGCGCCGCCGGCTTCGTCGACCTCACTCGCGGCGACCACGCGTGGGTGCTGCGCGACCCGGACCGCGCCGGCATCGTCGAGCTCCACCGCAGCGTCGTCTCCGCACCCGGCCTCTTCCCGTTCGATCCGGACGGCGTCTGGGCACGGCGCCGGGCGGGGCGCGGCCAGATCCACGACCGGCCGTCGGCCGAGGACCTGCTGCTGCATCTGGCCCTGCACGCCGCCTTCCAGCACGGGCTGGTGCTGTCACTCGTCCAGTGGCTCGACTTCCGTCGCGTGCTCGAGCGCGAGTCGATCGACCCCGCGCGCGTCCTCTCCCTCGCCGCCTCCACCCGTGCCGAGGCTCCGCTCGCCGCCGCCCTCCTCGTCGCCGAGGCCGTGGTGGACGCCCCGGTTCCCGCCGCTCTCCGGCCGCGCCTGCCGCCTCGCCTGCGCCGGCGCCTCGAGGGGCGCCTCGGCGACCCGCTCGGCTTCGTCGCGCCGGCCGAGCCCGACGTCGCGCGGGTGCGATGGGAGCTGCTGTCTGGCCGCCGGACGGAGCTGCTCTGGCGGACGCTGGTGCAGCCCGAGACGCCGGCGGGCGACGTGCGGCTCCCCGCGCGGCTCCTGTTCGCCCTCGGCCGCGGCCTCCGCCTCGCGCGAGGAGGCGGGGCGACGCCGGGGATCGCTGCCGCCCACGACCTCGGAGAGGCGCCCCCGCCCGCCCCGGGGGACGGGCCTCGTGAGGTGCCGTTCAGCGAGGAGCTGCTGCGGGACTGCCTGGGCTCCTTCCCTCACGTCCGGCTCACCGTCACCGGCCGGTGCATGGAGCCGGCGCTGCGCCACGGCGAGAAGGTGCACCTCGTCGGCTCCTCGCGTCGCGCACCGCGCGTGGGCGACATCGTGCTCGCCCGGCAGAAGGACGGCCTGCGGCTCCACCGCCTCGTCTGGGGCCCCCCGCTCGCCCTCCGCGGGAGCGCGTGGCGGACGAAGGCCGACCGCGGCCTGCTGCTCGATCCCCCGCTCGCGGCCGCCGACGTGCTCGCCTCGGTCGAGTCCGTTGAGGAACGTCCCGGCGCCCGCTCGCGCCGCGCCGGCCGAGCCCTCCTGTCCCTCGCCGGCGGCATCGCCGCCCGGCTCCGCCGTGCTCGCGCCGAGGCCGCGCCTTGAGACGGCCTCGCCCCGGGCAGGTCTTCTCCCGCTCGACGCGCCTCGTGGGCCGGCGGATCGGCGACCGGTACGTCCTCGTGCCCGTCGTCGGGGAGGGGGCCGACCTCGACTCCGTCCTCGACCTCGACCGCGTCGCGGCCTTCGTCTGGGACGAGCTGCAGGAGCCGCGCACCGGGGCCGCGATCGTCGACGCGATCGTCGAGCGGTTCGAGGTCGAGCGGGAGCGGGCCGAGGGCGACCTCGCCTTTCTCCTCGAGAGGCTCGTCGCGGCGAACGCGGTCGTGGCCGCCGGCGAGCGTCGTTGACAGCCCTTCCGGGGCGGGTCTAGGCTGAGCGTCCATGACCCTCCCCGCCGGGCGCGAAGAGCGGCAGGTGCTCGCCGCCTACCTCGAGCGGCATCGCCTGAAGCGGAGCGCCCAGCGCGAGGCCATCCTCGACGCCTTCCTGAGGGCGGGACACCACGTCTCGGTCGAGGACCTCCTGAAGATCGTCCGGCGCCGCCACCCGGACGTCGGCCGCACCACGATCTACCGCACCCTGAAGCTCTTCCGCGAGGCGGGCCTCGCGAGCGAGCTCGCCTTCGGGGACGAGGCCCGCTTCGAGCCGCTCTGGAACCGCGACCACCACGACCACTTCGTCTGCGTCTCGTGCGGCGAGATCCTCGAGTTCCAGAGCCCCGAGATCGAGCGCCTCCAGACGGAGATCGCGGAGAGGGTCGGCTTCAAGGTGGAAGGGCACCGGCACACGATCTTCGGCCGGTGCCGCCGGTGCGCGGCGAAGCCCGCGCGCGAGGCGCGGGGGCGGTAGGCCCTCGCGGGGGCGCGGCCCGGTCGAGCCTCGAGGTGGACGGCCCCGGTCGGCGCGCCATGAGGATCGACGCGGTCGAGGTTCGACGGGTCACCCTTCCGCTGCGCTTCCCGTTCGAGACGTCGTTCAGCCGCACCACGACCAAGCAGTTCCTCCTCGTCTCCGTTTCCGCGGACGGCCTCGTCGGCCACGCCGAGTGCGTGGCCGACGCCGATCCCTTCTACCTGCCGGAGACGAACGTCACCGCCCTCCACGTCCTCCGGGACTTCCTCGTCCCGATGGCGTTCGCCCTCGAGATCGGCCACCCGAGCGAGGTGCTCCCGGCCTTCTCCCGCGTGCGCGGCCACGAGATGGCGAAGGCGGCGCTCGAGATGGCGGTGTGGGATCTGTGGGCGCGGAGGGACGGCGTGCCCTTGTGGCGGGCCCTCGGGGGTCGGGGCGGGGAGATCCGGGCCGGCGTCTCGGTCGGCTTGCAGAAAGACGACGCAGCCCTCCTCGAGGCGGTCGAGCGCGAGGTTTCGGCCGGTTACCGGCGGGTGAAGGTCAAGATCAAGCCGGGACGGGACGTGGCCCTCGTCGAAGCGATCCGCGGGCGCTTCCCCCGGCTGCCGCTCATGGTGGACGCCAACAGTGCCTACACGCTGCGGGAGGCCGACCACCTCGCCGCGCTCGACCGGTTCTCGCTCACCATGATCGAGCAGCCTCTCGGGTGGGACGACATCGTCGACCACGCCGTGCTGCAGAAGCGCATCGAGACCGCGATCTGCCTCGACGAGTCGATCCGGTCCGCGGACGACGCCCGGCGCGCCCTGGAGATCGGCGCCTGCCGCGTCGTCAACGTGAAGGTCGGGCGCGTCGGCGGCCTCTCGGGGGCCCTTGCCGTCCACGACGTGTGCCGGGCGCGCGGCGTCCCCGTGTGGTGCGGCGGGATGCTGGAGTCGGGCGTCGGCCGCCTGGCCAACGTGCACCTCCAGACGCTGCCCGGCTTCACCCTCCCCGGCGACACTGCGGCGAGCGAGCGGTACTTCGAGGAGGACCTCGTCGACCCGCCGGTCGTCGTCTCGGGGGAAGGCACGATCGAGGTGCCCGAGGGCCCCGGCATCGGCCACGCGATCGTCTGGTCCCGGGTGGAGCGGGCCTCAGACTTCCACGAGACCTGGCGCCGGCCGTAGTCGGCGCGGCCCGCTACAATGAGAAGCGGAGAAGGCATGGTGCCGCGCCTCGAGATGAAGAGCGCGTTGCGGACGGTCACGGTGGTGCTGGTCGTCGTGGCGGCGGCCTTCGCCTACGTCCACCTCGCCGAGAACCGGGGCTACGCTCTCAAGGCGGGGAGCGCGGCGCCCCCCTTCCGCCTGCCCTCGCTCGCCGGAGGAGCCCTCGACCTGGGCTCCCAGCGCGGGAAGATCGTGGTGCTCAACTTCTGGGCGACCTGGTGCCCGCCCTGCGTCGCCGAGATGCCGTCCCTCGAGCGGCTCCACCGCACCCTCTCGCCCGAGGGGCTCGCGGTGGTCACGGTCTCGACCGACGAGGACGAGGCCGAGCTGCGGCGCTTCGTGACTGAGCGCGCGCTCACGCTCCCCGTGCTGAAGGACCCCGGCGGGCGGACCGCCGCGGATCTCTACCGCACCACCGGGTACCCGGAGACGTTCGTGCTCGACCGCGCCGGGCGGCTGCTCGAGCACGTCGTGGGCCCGGCCGAGTGGGACTCGGCGGCGCGCCTGGCCGGCCTCAGGCGGCTCCTGAAGGACGACTCGCACCGCTGACGCGGCGTCAGCTCCCGCGCCGCCGTTCCAGGATCGCCTTCACCGCCCCGACGAGGTAGAGGCTGCCCGCGACGACCACCACCGTCCCCGGCCCGCGAGCCCGGGCGAGGCCGCGGGCGAGAGCCAGGGCGCGGGCGACGCTCGGCTCGAGGTCCGCGCGGGAGCCGAGGCGGCCGGCGCGCCGGGCCAGATCGGACGGCGTTGCCGCGCGGGCGACCCGCGGACGGGTGAGGACGACCGCGGCCGCCAGCGGGAAGAGGGCGCGGGCCAGGCCGGCGACGTCCTTGTCGGCCATGGCCCCGAAGACGAGGACGAACGGCGGGCCGTCGGCGAGGTGTGCGGCGAGGGCCCGCGCTCCGGCAGGGTTGTGGGCGCCGTCGAGGAGAAGGGGCGGGTCGCCGGGGACGCGCTCCAGACGACCGGGCCACCGCGTGCGGGCGACGGCCTCCGGGACCTTCGAGAGGTCGATCGGGATCCCCGCGCGCTTCGCCTCCTCGAGGAGCCGCACCGCGACGATCAGGTTGTCGCGCTGGTGCGCCCCGGGCAGCGGCCGGAGACCAGGGTAGGCGGCCGTCGGCGTGACCAGGCCGAAGGTCGCCGCCGCGCGAGCCGAGGTCCGACCCTCGCCCCTGTCGAACGTGCGGGCGCCGCGCCGCGCCTCGACGAGTCGCGCTCCCACCTCGCGCGCCCGCGCGCGAACGACCCGCCGCGCGTCGTCGGAGAGAGGGCCGACCACGGTCGAGCGGCCGGGCCTCATCACCCCCGCCTTCTCCCGGGCGATGGCGGCGAGCGTCCGGCCGAGGTACACCTCGTGGTCGAGGTCGATGCTGACGATCGCCGAGGCGAGGGGCTCGGCGACGTTCGTGGCGTCGAGCCGTCCGCCGAGGCCCACCTCGAGCACCGCCGCGTCGACGCGCTCCCGGCGGAAGTGCGCGAAGGCGGCCGCGGTCAGGACCTCGAAGAACGTCGGGTGCGCCCCGAGGACGCCGCGGCGGACGAGGCGCTCGGCGGCGTCCCGCACCGCGCGTACGGCGGCCTCGAACCCGGGGTCGCCGATGTCGCGGCCGTCGACCGCGATGCGCTCGTTCACCCGCACGAGGTGGGGCGACGTGTAGCGCCCGGTGCGGAGGCCCGAGGCGCGCAGCGCCGCGTCGCAGTACGCCGCCACCGAGCCCTTGCCGTTCGTTCCCGCGACGAGCAGCGTCGGGTACGCCCGCTCGGGGTGCCCCATCTCGGCGACGAGCGCCCGCATCGTCTCGAGGCCGAACTTCATCCCGAACCGGACGCGGCGGGCGAGATAGAGACCGGCGACCCGGTGAGCCGGCAGAGCCATGACTGGCCGAGCCTATCAGGGGTCGGCATCACGCACCCATGAGCAGAGCGATGGCCACGACACGGCCAGGGAGAGCCAGGGTCGAGCCCTGCCGAACGGACTTCCGACACCGTTTTCGGTGCCCGCGAGGAGAGGCAAGCGGGAACGGAATAGAGAGTCGAAGAACGGGCCAGATATCCCTCGAGCGCCGGCAGGGGACCGCCCTCGAGAGAGCATGTGTGGAAAAGTGGAAGAAAGTGTGGAATACTCCCAGCCCGCTGTGTTCAAAGGCACTTACCGTCACCGGATCGATGCCAAAGGCCGGCTGCCCGTGCCGGCGGCGTTTCGGCGGGAGCTGGGGGAGCGCGGGCTTCTCGTGCTCACCCTCCTCGACCAGTGTCTCGCCGCGTACGCCCCGTCCGAGTGGGCGCGGCTCGAGTCCCAGCTCGCCGCTCTGCCCTCGTTCAGCAAGCCGGTGAAGGCTCTCACTCGCCTCCTCGCCAGCCGCGCCGCCGACTGCGAGATCGACGTCCAGGGACGGATCCTGCTCCCTCCCGGTCTCCGAAAGGGAGCCGGCCTCGCGCGCGATGCGGTCGTCGTGGGTGTCCTCAATCGGTTCGAGGTCTGGTCCCCGGAGGCCTGGGATTCATTCATCCGGGAGTCCGAGCGCCTCCTCGACGACGTGTCCCTCGACGTCTCGTGGCCCCTCCCACCCGCCTCTCCGGCCCCCTCGGCCGGGGGCGGCGATCCACAGGCGAAACCCAACGGTTAGTGCGGTTTCGCCTTGACAGCCCCCTGTGGGCCGTCTAGACTCCCTGTGGAAATTTGTGGAGCGCAATGGTTCGACTGCCGCCCGACGTGGGCGGCGGGGGAACCAATCCGCGCGAAACGGGTGTCGGCATGCTGCGGGGAAACCATCCGGCGCGCATCGACGACAAGGGACGGCTGAAAGTCCCGAACGGCTTCCGCTCGCTCATCGAGTCGCAGTGGGGTCAGGAGCTCTTCGTCACGAGCGTGGCCGGTGACTTCGTGAGGCTCTACCCGATGGCGGTGTGGATCGAGATCGAGCGCCGCCTCGCCGCCGTGCCCTCGACGCACCCGTCGAAGCTGCGCTTCCTCGACCGCGTGAACTTCTTCGGCCAGGCGGCGACGATGGACCGCCAGGGCCGGATCGTGATCCCGCCGCTGCTGCGCGAGAGCGCGGCGATGGCGGGCGAAGTGAGCGTCCTCGGCCTGCAGAACCACCTCGCGGTGTGGAACCTCAGGCGCCTGCAGGAGCGGCTCTTCAAGAAGGAGCCGTTCACCGACGAGGACGGGAGGCTCCTCGCCGAGTATGGGATCTGATGCGGGCCACGTCCCGGTCCTCCTCGAAGAGACGCTGGAGCTCGTCGCGGTGAGGCCGGGAGGGCTCTGGGTCGATGGCACGGTGGGCCTCGGCGGCCACGCCGAGGCCGTGCTCCGTGCGGCGTCGCCCGGCGGGCGCCTCCTCGGCCTCGACCGGGACGGCGAGACGCTCCCTCGCGCCCGGGAGCGCCTCGCCGAGTTCGGGGGGCGCGTCCGGCTCGAGCAGGCCGACTACCGCGAGATCCCCGACCGGCTCGGCGGAGAAGAGGCCGACGGGATCGTGCTCGACCTCGGCGTCTCCTCCGCCCAGCTCGACGAGCCCGAGCGCGGCTTCAGCTTCCAGGCCGAGGGCCCGCTCGACATGCGGATGGACCGCTCGCGCGGAGTGACGGCCGCCGATCTCGTGAACCGCCTGCGGGAGGCCGAGCTCGCCGACCTCCTCTACGCCTGCGGCGAGGAGCCCGCCTCGCGGCGCATCGCCCGAGCGATCGTCTCCGCTCGGGAGCGGAAGCCCATCACGACCACCACCGAGCTCGCCGACGTCGTGCGCCGCGCCGCAAGGCGCTCCCGCCGCCCCGGCCTCCACCCGGCGACGCGCACGTTCCAGGCCCTGCGCGTCCGGGTGAACCGCGAGCTCGACTCCCTCGGCGAGGCCGTGGAGCGCATCGCCGGCTGCCTGAAGCCGGGCGGCCGCATGGTCGTGATCGCCTTCCACTCCCTCGAGGACCGTGCCGTCAAGGAGGCGTTCCGCGCCCTCGGCGGACGGGGATACCGCGTGCTCACGCGCAAGCCGGTCCGGCCCGGCGAAGCCGAGGTCCGGAGGAACCCCCGGGCCCGGAGCGCCCGGCTGCGCGCCGTCGCGCGCGAGGAGGCCGCGGCGTGAGGGAAGAGCCCGTCGTGCGGATCGGCAAGCCCGTCGACAACTCGCGCGTGGTGCGGCAGGTGGACCCGCGCTCGCGGCGCGAGATCCTCCTCCTGATCGTGCTCGGGGCGGTCGTGGCCGCCTTCCTCGGCCTCTACGCCTGGCCCGCGCTGGAGATCCGGCGCGCCGGGCAGGCGGGGGTGGACCTCGACCGCGAGAAGCAGCGCCTCGTCGAGGAGAACCGCAAGCTGCGCCTGGAGAAGGCCGCCCTCGAGAACCTGCGCCGCGTCGAAGAGGTCGCGGGCAAGGAGCTGGGCCTCGCCGCTCCGCCCCCCGAACGGTCGATCGTCGTCGAGGTCGAGAAGCCCCGTCCTGCCGGCCAGACGGTCGCCGGCGAGACGGCGCCCCGTCGTGAGGCCCGGGGCGCCGAGCGGCCGGAGGTGAGGCCCTGAGGGACGCCCGCCCGCTCCTCGTCCCCCCGGCCCTGGCCGAGGAGGGACCCACGCCGCGCGAGAGGAAGACGCGCTTGCGGCTCATGCTGCTCGCCCTCTCGATCTCGCTCTGGAGCCTCGTGGTCGGCATCCGCCTCGTCCACCTCCAGGTGCTCGGGCGCGAGTTCTTCGTGCAGCAGGGCGCGCGGCAGAGCGAGCGCACGCTGAACCTCGACCCCCGCCGGGGCCCGATCCTCGATCGCTCCGGCCGGCCCCTCGCGGTGTCCGTCGACGCGGAGAGCCTCTACGCGGTGCCCCAGGACGTCACCGACCCCCAGGCCGCCGCCGCCGCCCTCGCCCGCGCCCTCTCCCTCGACGCGGCCGGCCGGCGCGAGGTGCTGGCGAAGCTCCAGCAGCGGAGCCGCGCGTTCGCCTGGGTCCAGCGCAAGGTCGACCCCACGACCGCCCGGCGCGTCCGCGAGCTGCAGCTCGAGGGAGTGGGCTTCCTGACCGAGCACCGGCGGTACTACCCGCAGCGCGAGCTCGCCTCCCACGTGCTCGGCTACGTCGGCCTCGACGACGCGGGCATGTACGGGATCGAGTACGCGTTCGAGAAGGAGATCCGCGGCCGCGCCGCGAAGGTGGTCGTCCACACCGACGCCCGGCGCCGGCCGGTCGCCCAGACCGAGCGGCCCTCGACCGACGGGTCGACGATCGTTCTCGCCCTCGACGAGGCGATCCAGCACGTGGCCGAGCGCGAGCTCGAGCGCTCGATGGCGGAGACGCAGGCCGCCTCGGGGTGGGTGATCGCGGTGGAGCCGTTCTCGGGGGAGATCCTGGCCCTGGCCGGGCGGCCGACCTTCAACCCGAACCGCTACGGCGCCTACCCGACCTCGCGGTGGCGGAACAGCGCCGTCTCCGACGTGTTCGAGCCGGGCAGCGTCTTCAAGATCGTCACCGCCGCGGCCGGGATCCAGGAGAACGTGGTGGCCCCGGGGGAGGTCCTCGACTGCGGCCACGGCAGGATCGAGATCGCCGGCATCGTGATCAACGACCACGCGGTGTTCGACCGGCTGACCTTCGCCCAGGCGGTCACGAAGTCGAGCGACATCGGGATGATCCGGGTCGCCCAGCGTCTCGGCCGCGACAACTTCGTGCGCTACGTTAGGAGCTTCGGCTTCGGGGCCCCGACCGGGGTCGACCTGCCCGGCGAGTCGGCCGGCCTCCTCCGTCCCGTTGCCCGCTGGAGCGCGCTCTCCCTGCCCTCGATGTCCTTCGGCCAGGAGATCGGGGTCACCGCCCTCCAGATCACCATGGCCGCGGCCGCGGTGGCGAACGGCGGCTACCTGATGAAGCCGATCGTGGTGAAGCGGATCGAGGACTCCGACGGGCGGCTCGTCCGGGAGACGAAGCCGCTCGTCGAGCGCCGCGTGCTCGAGCCCGCCACCGTCGACACCCTCACCGAGATCCTGCGCGCCGTCGTCCGCGAGGGCACCGGCCACCGGGCCGCGGTGCCCGGCTACGTGGTGGCGGGCAAGACCGGAACCGCCCAGAAGATCGACGCGACGGGCCGCTACTCCCCGGTCGACCACGTGGCCTCGTTCGTCGGGTGGGCGCCGGCCTCGCATCCTGCCCTCGCCATCCTCGCCTCGCTCGACAGCCCGCGCGGGGCGGCCACCCAGGGCGGCGACGTCGCGGCGCCCCTCTTCGCGCGCGTGGCGGAGGCCGCGCTGCGCATCCTGGCCGTCCCGCCCGACGAGCCGGGCCGCGTCCTGCGCGCCGTCGCCACCCTCCCCGACGGCGTCGTGGCCGCCGCCTATCGGCCGCAGGGGCGGACGCGGCCCGAGGCGGCCCCGCCCGCCGAGGAGCCCGGCCTCATGCCCGACCTCATGGGCCGCTCGGCGCGCGAGGCGGCGATCGCCGCCGCCCGCCGCGGCCTCGCCGTCGAGCTGCGCGGCTCGGGCCGCGTGGTGGCCCAGAGCCCGGGAGCCGGTGAGGAGATCGAGCCCGGCGCCACGTGCGTCCTCACCCTGGGGCGGGAGGAGGCGCAACGGTGAGGCTCCTCGACCTCCTCGCGCGGCTCCCCGGCGCGGAGCTCCACGGCGAGCCCGAGATCGACGTCCGGGACGTCACCCACGACTCGCGCCGGGCGGGGCCGGGGTCGCTCTTCGTCGCGATCGCAGGCCTCGTCGCCGACGGGAACGAGTTCGTGGAGGCGGCGCGCCGGAAGGGCGCGGTCGCGGTCTGCTCCGAGCGGCCGCCCGCGGGAGAGGGCACGTGGGTGCGGGTCGCGGACGCGCGGGAGGCGCTGGCCACGCTCGCCGCCGCGATCCTCGGGGATCCCGCGCGCTCCATCGAGCTCGTGGGGGTCACCGGCACGAACGGCAAGACGACCACCACCTACCTCGTCGACTCCGCCCTCCGCGCGGCCGGGGAGAGGGCGGGCCTCCTCGGCACCGTCGAGTATCGGGTGGGCGACCGCATCGCCGAGTCGGCGCGCACGACGCCGGAGTCCTCCGACCTCCAGGCCCTCCTCCGCGAGATGGTGGACGCCGGCTGCCGGCGAGCGGTGCTCGAGGTCTCCTCGCATTCCCTGGCCCTGAAGAGGGTCCACGGCCTCGAGTTCCGGGTGGCCGTCTTCACGAACCTCACCCGCGACCACCTCGACTACCACGGCGACATGGACGCCTACTTCGCCGCCAAGCGGCTGCTCTTCGAGCGCCACCTCCGCCCGGACGGCCACGCCGTCCTCAATCTCGACGACGACCGCGCCATGGACCTCGCGGCGGCGGCCCGAGGGAGGGTCTGGACGTACTCCCTCGAGAACCCCAAGGCGGACCTCCTCGCCGAGACCGTCCGCCTCTCCCTCGACGGCACGCGCTTCCGCGCCCGGACCCCCGCCGGCGCTCTCGACGTGGAGACCTCGCTCGTGGGGGCCTTCAACGTGCAGAACGCCCTCGCCGCGCTCGGGGCCGGCCTCGCGCTCGGCCTCCCCGTGGACGCGGTGCAGCGCGGCATCGCCGCCCTCAAGGGCGTGCCCGGCCGGATGGAGCGTGTCGTCGCCGGCCAGGACTTCACCGTGATCGTGGACTACGCGCACACCGACGACGCGCTCAAGAACCTGCTCGAGACCGTGCGCGGGCTCAGGCCCCGCCGCGTCATCACCGTTTTCGGCTGCGGGGGCGACCGCGACCGCAGCAAGCGCCCGCTCATGGGGGCGGTGGCGGCGCGGCTCTCCGACGTCGTGATCCTCACCTCCGACAACCCCCGGAGCGAGCCGCCGGAGGCGATCATCGACGAGATTCGGCGGGGGATCCCGGCCGCCGCCGAGGCCCTGGTCGTCGCCGACCGGCGCGACGCCATCGCCCGCGCGCTCGAGATGGGCCGGGAAGGCGTGGTAGTGGTGATCGCGGGCAAGGGCCACGAGCTCTACCAGGTGCTGCGCGACCGCACGGTGCCGTTCGACGACCGCCAGGTGGCGCGCGACATTCTCGCCCGCCTCGCCGGGGCGGGAGGGAAGAGGTGACCGGGATGGCGCTCCGCGCGGCCCTCACCCTGGCCGACGTCCTCGCCGGCACCGGCGGCGCGCTCGCCGTCCCCGCTCGGCCCGACCTCGCCCTCACCACGGTCTCGATCGACTCCCGCACCCTCGAGGCGGGCGCGCTCTTCGTCGCGGTGAAGGGGCCGACTTTCGACGGTCACGACTTCCTCGCCGAGGCCGCGGCGAGAGGCGCCCGAGCCGCCCTCGTCCAGCGCGACGTGGCCAAGGCCGCGGGCCTCGCCATCGTGCGGGTGCCGGACACGGTGAAGGGTCTCTCCGACCTCGCCCGCCACGTGCGTCGGCAAGCCGCGATCCCGATCGTCGGCCTGACGGGGTCGGTCGGCAAGACGACCACGAAGGACATGACGGCGCACCTCCTCGCCACGCAGGGGCCGGTGCTGAAGACCGAAGGGAACCTCAACAACCAGTACGGCCTGCCCCTGACCCTGCTGCGCCTCCGTCCGGAGCACGTGGCCGCGGTCCTGGAGATGGGAATGTCCGCCCCCGGCGAGATCCGCGCCCTCTCCGACCTCGCCGAGCCCGACGTGGCCGCGATCACCCGGGTGGCCCCCGTCCACCTCGAGTTCTTCCCCTCGGTCGACGCGATCGCCGACGCCAAGGCCGAGATCCTCGAGGGGCTGCGGCCCGGGGGCGCGGCCGTCCTCAACGGCGACGATCCCCGGCTCCGGGCGATCGGCGAGCGGTTCCGCGGGCGCGTGGTGTGGTTCGGACGCGACGCGCGCTTCGAGGTCTCGGCCGGAGCCGTGCGCGCCACCGCCTCCGGGACCACCTTCGACCTGGGCGTCGGCGGGCGGACGGTCGACGTGGCGCTGCCCCTCGCCGGCCCGCACTTCGTCGAGGACTTCCTCGCCGCCGCCGCCGTGGCGCACGTCCTCGGCGTGGCGCCGGAGGCGATGGCCGAAGCCGCGGCCTCGCTGCGCGCGGCCCGGCACCGGGGCGAGCTCCTCCGGCTGGGCCGGGAGGTCACCGTCCTCGACGACTGCTACAACTCCTCGCCCGAGGCCCTCGAGGCGGCGGTCGAGGCCCTCTCCCTCGTGCCGGGACACCGCCGGGTGGCCGTTCTCGGCGACATGCTCGAGCTCGGGCCGACCGCCGGCGCTCTCCACCGCGCGGCCGGCCGCTCCCTCGCCGGCCGGGTGGAGGCGGTCTTCGGCGTGGGGCCGCTCGCGGCCGGGATCGTCGAGGGCGCCCGCGAGGCGGGGATGGAGCCGGGCGCGCTCCTCCACTTCGCGGCGACCGGCGACGCGGCGGCCGCGCTGCCCGACCTCGTCCGCCCCGGGGATGCGGTGCTCGTGAAGGCCTCGCGCGGCATGAGGCTCGAGGCGGTGGTCGAAGCGCTCGTCGCCCGGTTCGGAGAGGAGGCGTAGCGTGCTCTTCCACCTCCTCTACGCGCTGCGCAGCCAGCTGTCGCTCCTGAACGTCACGCACTACATCACCTTCCGGACCGCCATGGCGAGCCTCACCGCGCTCTTCCTCGTCCTCCTCCTGGGGCCGTGGATGATCGAGCGGCTGCGGCGACTGCAGATCGGCCAGCACATCCGCGAGGAGGGACCGCAGGCCCACAAGGCGAAGGCGGGGACGCCGACCATGGGCGGCGTCCTGATCCTCGTCGGCATCCTCGTGCCCACCCTCCTGTGGGCCGACCTCACGAACCTCAAGATCTGGATCGTGGTCCTGGCCACGGTCGCCTTCGGGGCGATCGGCTTCGCCGACGACTACCTGAAGGTCGCGAAGAAGAGGAGCCTCGGCCTCACCGCGCGCAACAAGCTCCTCGGCCAGCTCGCGGTGAGCCTCGCCGTGGGCCTCGCCGTCTATCTCCTCGCCCGCGTCGAGCCCCGCGAGTACTCGACCCGGGTCGTCTTCCCGTTCTTCAAGCAGGTCGTGCCCGACCTCGGGGTGCTCTACGTCGCCTTCGCCGTCCTCCTGCTCACCCTCTCGAGCAACGCGGTGAACCTCACCGACGGTCTCGACGGCCTCGCCATCGGCACCACCCTCGTGGCCGCGGCCGCCTTCACCGGCCTCGCCTACGTCTCCGGCCACGCCCGCTTCGCCGACTACCTCGACCTCCTCTTCCGCCCCGGCGCCGGCGAGCTGACCGTCTTCTGCGGGGCGATGGTGGGGGCGTCGATGGGCTTCCTGTGGTGGAACTGCTACCCGGCCCAGGTCTTCATGGGCGACGTGGGCAGCCTCGCCCTCGGGGGTGCGCTCGGCACGGTGGCCATCCTGATCAAGCAGGAGCTGCTGCTCTTCGTGGTCGGGGGCCTCTTCATGATCGAGGCCTTCTCGGTGATCCTGCAGGTCGCGTCCTTCCGGCTCACCGGCCGGCGCGTCTTCCGCATGTCGCCGCTCCACCACCACTTCGAGCTCGTGGGCTGGAAGGAGCCGCAGATCATCATCCGGTTCTGGATCGTGGCCTTCGTCTTCGCCCTCTTCAGCCTGATGACCCTGAAGCTCAGGTAGGGCAAAGCGGGAATGGAGGGAAGAGAGATCGTGGTGATCGGGCTCGCGCGGTCGGGGATCGCGGCCGCGGAGTTCCTCGCCCGGCGGGGGGTCGCCGTGGTGGCGGCGGACCGGAAGGGCGAAGCCGAGATCGGCGCCGAGGCCCTCGGCCTGCGCGCGCGAGGCGTGAGGCTCGAGCTCGGGCCGCACCGCGTCGAGACCTTCACCGGCGCCTCGATGGTCGTGGTGTCCCCCGGCGTGCCGTGGGAGCTGCCCGCGCTCGAGGCCGCGCGCGGGGCGGGCGTGCCCGTCGTCGCCGAGATCGAGCTCGCCTTCCGCCACCTCGAGGGGCGTCTGGCCGCGGTCACCGGCACCAAGGGCAAGTCCACCACCACCGCCGCGCTCGGCGCGATGCTGCGCGAGGCGGGCTTCGACGCCCGGGTGGGCGGCAACATCGGCTCGCCGCTCATCGGCCTCGTGGGGGGATCGACCCCGGCCACCACCTTCGCGGTCGAGGTCTCGAGCTTCCAGCTCGAGGGCACGGTGCGCTTCCGCCCCCACGTCGCGGTGTGGCTCAACCTCACCCCCGACCATCTCGACCGCCATCCCTCGATCGAGGCCTACGTCGCGGCCAAGGCGCGGATCTTCGCGAACCAGGGGGGGGGCGACTGGGCGGTCGTGAACGCCGACGATCCCGTCGTGCTCGACGAAGCGCGCCGGGCCAGAGCCCGGAAGCTGCTCTTCCGCGTCACCGGCGAGCCGCTCGCCGGCGACGGCGCCTTCTTCGAGGGCGGCCGCGCGCGTCTGCGGAAGGACGGGCGCGAGGAGACGCTCTTCGTCCGGGAGGACGTGGTCCTGCCCGGGGCTCACCTCGCGGGCGACCTCCTCGTGGCCGCCGCGTCGGCGAGGCTCCTCGGCGCCCCGCCCGAGGCCATCGCCCGCGCCGCGCGGGGCTTCCGCGGGGTCGAGCACGTGCTCGAGCACGTGGCCACGGTCGGCGGCGTCGACTACTACGACGACTCGAAGGCCACGAACGTCGAGGCGGCCCGTCGCAGCATCGAGGCCTTCTCCCGCCCCGTGCTCGTGATCCTGGGCGGACGGTACAAGGGAGGCGACTTCGGCGATCTCGCCCCCGCCCTGCGGGGCCGCGGTCGTCGCGTCCTGGCGATCGGCGAGGCCCGCGAGAGGGTGATGGAGGCGCTCCGGGGCGTCGTGCCCGCCGAGCCCTGCGCGTCGCTGCAGGAGGCGGTCGAGCGCGCCCGCGCCGCGGCCGAGCCGGGGGACGTCGTCCTCCTCGCTCCCGCCTGCTCCTCCTTCGACATGTTCCAGGACTACGCCGAGCGGGGCCGGGCGTTCAAGGCCGAGGTCCGGCGGCTCGCCGCCGAGGCCGGGGACGAAGGGCCGCGCGGAGGAGCCGGTGGCTAAGAAGCTCAGCACCGACCTCCTCCTCCTCGGCGTGACGGTGGCCCTCCTCGGGTTCGGCCTCGTCATGGTGTGGAGCGCGTCCTCCGCCCTGGCCCAGGAGCGCTACGGGAGCCCGTACTACTTCCTCGTCAAGCAGGCCGCGTGGAGCGCGGTCGGCCTCGTGGGCATGGTGGCCGCGCTGCGGATCGACTACCGGACGCTGCGCCGCCCGGCCGTCGTCTACTCCCTCCTCCTCGCCTCGACCCTCCTCCTCATCGTGGTCCTCTTCCTGAAGCCGGTGAACGAGTCCCACCGCTGGGTCCGCCTCGGGGCGCTCTCCTTCCAGCCCGCCGAGCTCGCGAAGCTCTCGATCGTCCTCTTCCTCGCCTACTACATCGAGCGCCGCGCGGAGCGGCTGGGCGAGCTGGCGACCCTCTTCCCTGCGCTCCTCCTCGTCGGCTGGCTCGCCTTCCTCGTCCTCATCCAGCCCGACCTCGGCACCGCCTTCTGTCTCGTCCTCACCGGGGTGGTGATGCTCTACGCGGCGGGGGTGCGCTTCCGCTACTTCGCCGCGCTGGCCGTCCCCGCCGCCCTCGTCCTCTACGCCGCGGTCATGGCCGTGCCCTGGCGGCGGGTGCGCCTCGTCACGTTCTTCCACCCCTGGGCCGACCCGCAGGGGGCGGGTTACCAGGTCATCCAGAGCCTGATCGCGGTGGGCACCGGCGGGGTGACCGGGGTCGGGCTCATGGGGGGACGACAGAAGCTCTTCTACCTGCCCTACCCGTACAGCGACTTCATCTTCGCCGTGATCGGCGAGGAGCTCGGCATGCTCGGCGCCCTCGCCGTGGTGCTGGCGTTCGTCGTCCTCCTCTGGCGCGGGCTGCGGGCGGCGTGGAGCGCCCCGGACGACTTCGGCCGCTTCCTCGCCGCCGGGCTGACCCTCTCCATCGTCTTCCAGGCCCTCATCAACGTCTCGGTCGTCCTCGGCCTCCTGCCCACCAAGGGCATCCCCCTTCCGTTCATCAGCGCGGGCGGGTCGTCGCTCGTCTTCGCGCTCGCGGGCGTGGGCCTCGTGGCCAACGTCTCGCAGCACTCGGACTGACGATGGCCCGAACCGTCCTCGTCGCGGCCGGCGGCACCGGCGGTCACCTCTTCCCGGGGATCGCGGTGGCGGACGAGCTCGTGCGCCGCGACGTTTCGACGCGCGTCGTCTTCGCCGGGACCGCGAAGGGCCTGGAGTCCAGGCTCGTGCCCCGGACCGGCCACGCCCTCGAGCGGCTGCCGATCCTCCCCCTCAACGGAGTCGGCGTCCCGCGGATGCTGAAGGGCCTCCTCGTGCTGCCGTGGGGGCTCGTGTCCTCGGCGCTCCTCGTCCTCCGCCTCCGGCCGGCCGCGGTCCTCGGCATCGGCGGCTACGCCGGGGGGCCGGTCACCCTCCTCGCCGCTCTCCTCGGTGTGCGCGCGGTGATCCTGGAGCCGAACGCGAAGCCGGGCTTCACGAACCGCGTGCTCAGGCCCTTCGTCCACGCCGCGGCGTGTGCCTACGAGGAGGCGAGGCAGGAGTTCGGGGCGAAGGGCGTCCTCACCGGGAACCCCGTGCGCGGAGGCTTCGCCTCGCTTCCCCGGAAGGAGCACCGCGAGCCGCTCACCCTCCTCGCGTTCGGAGGCAGCCAGGGCTCGCGCGTCCTCAACCGGGCCCTCGTGGCCGCGATGCCCCGCCTCCCGCGCGAGGAGCGGCTCCGCATCGTCCACCAGACCGGAGAGGCGATGCGGGACGAGGTGGAGGCGGCGTACCGCGCGGCCGGCCGCCCGGCCGAGGTGGTGGCGTTCCTCGACGACATGGAGACGCGCTTCGCCGCCGCCGACCTCGTCCTGTCGCGGAGCGGCGCCACGACCTGCGCCGAGCTCACGGTCGCGGGCAAGGCCTCGGTCCTCGTGCCCTTCGCGCTCGCTGCCGAGGGTCACCAGCTCCAGAACGCTCGGGCGCTCGAGGCGGCGGGAGCCGCGGTCGTGCTCGAGGAGAAGGGCCTCACCGGCGAGTCGCTCGCACGGACGGTGCTGGGGCTCGTCGACGCGCCGGGCGAGATCGCGGCCATGGAGGAGGCGGCGCGGGGGATGGGACGGCCCGACGCGGCGGCCCGGGTGGCCGATCTCCTGCTGAAGGCGGAGGCGACGCGTGCTTAGGCGGATCCAGCGCGTCCACATGGTCGGGATCGGCGGCGCCGGCATGAGCGGCATCGCGGAGGTCCTCCTGAACCTCGGGTACACGGTCTCCGGCTCCGACCTGAAGCGAACCGCCACCACCGACCGCCTCGTCTCGCTCGGAGCCCGGGTCCACGAAGGGCACGCGGCCGGGCAGGCCCAGGGTGCCCACGTCGTCGTGACGTCGACCGCGATCCGCCCTGAGAACCCCGAGGTTCTCGAGGCGCGTCGGAACGGGATCCCCGTCATCCCGCGGGCGGAGATGCTGGCCGAGCTGATGCGCCTCAAGTACGGGGTCGCGGTGGCGGGCAGCCACGGCAAGACGACCACCACGTCCATGGTGGCCCTCGTCCTCGACCGGGGCGGGCTCGACCCCACGGTCGTCGTGGGCGGGAGGCTGGGCGTCCTCGGCTCCGGGGCAAGGCTCGGCAAGGGCGAGTTCCTGGTCGCCGAGGCGGACGAGTCGGACCGGTCGTTCCTCAAGCTCAGCCCCACCATGGCCGTCGTCACCAACATCGACCGCGAGCACCTCGACACCTACCGCGACCTCGCCGACGTCCAGGAGGCGTTCCTCGGCTTCCTGAACAAGGTGCCGTTCTACGGGGGCGCCGTCGTCTGCCTCGACGACCCTCCGCTGCAGGACCTCCTGCCCCGCGTCGAGCGCCGCGTGGTGAGCTACGGGCTCTCGCACCAGGCGAGCGTCTCCGCGCGCGACCTCGAGCTCCGGCCCGCGAGCGCCCACTACACGGCGACCCACGACGGCCGGCCGCTCGGAGGGGTGACCCTCGCCGTCCCCGGAGCCCACAACGTGACGAACTCGCTGGCCGCGGTCGCGGTCGGGCTCGACCTCGAAGTGCCCTTCGAGGCGATCCGGGCCGGCCTCGAGTCGTTCACCGGGGTCGACCGGCGCTTCCAGGTACGCGGCGAGGAGGGGTCGGTCCTCGTGATCGACGACTACGGCCACCACCCGACCGAGATCCGGGTGACCCTCGAGACGCTCCGCCAGCGGGCCGGCGAGAGGCGCACCGTCGTGCTCTTCCAGCCCCACCGCTTCACTCGCACCCGGGCTCTCTGGGACGAGTTCTGCCGGGCGTTCCACGAGGCCGACGTCCTCCTCCTGACCGACGTCTATCCCGCGTCCGAGGAGCCGATCCCCGGGATCACGGCGGAGGCCCTCGCGCGCGCGGTCACCGAGCACGGCCACCGGCAGGCGAGCTGGGCGGGGGACCTGGGGTCGGCCACCGAGAGGCTGATCGCCGAGGTTCGGCCGGGGGACGTCGTCCTCACCCTGGGCGCGGGGAGCGTGGGCGCGGCGGGGGAAGAGCTCCTGCGGAGGAGACGCGCATGAGCCGCCGCGGTGCCGGGCCGGGGCTCCCGGTGGGTCCGCCTCCCCCTGAGCTCATGGCCCTCCTCGGCCCCGAGGACCCGGAGGCGCGACCGAGGGGGTCCTTCGAGCCCTCGGCGGAGGAGCCGCCGTTCCTGCGCCTCCACCGGCGGGCGCGAGTGCGCCCCCGCCGCCGCGGCACGGCCGCCCGCGTCCTCCTCGTCGTCCAGGCCGCCGCGGTGGGCCTCGTCGCCGTCGTGGGCGCGTGGACGGCGTGGCAGCGCGTGTTCGCGAGCGAGCGGCTGCGGGTCGGGAAGCTCGAGGTGCGGGGCAGCCACTTCCTCTCCGAGGGCGAGGTGCGGGAGCTCGCCTCTCCGGCCGTGGGCGAGAACATCCTCGCCCTCGACATCGAGGCCTTGAAGGCGCGGCTGCGGGCCTCGCCCTGGGTGGCCGACGCCACCGTCACCCGCGCCCTCCCCGACACCGTCCGGGTGGAGATCCACGAGCGGGTGCCCCTCGCCCTCGCCGAGCTCGACCGGCTCTACCTCATGGACGCGGACGGCGGGCTCATCGACATCTACGGGCCCCGCACGGGTGCCTTCGACCTCCCCATCGTGCGCGGCCTCCTCGGCGTCGAGGAGGCCTCGCGCCGGGATCGCGCCCGTCGGGCGGGAGCGCTCCTCTCCGACCTCGCGGAGCTCGCGAGCGAGGTGTCCGAGGTGTACGTGGAGGCCTCGGGCGACCTGCGCGTCGTGCTGAAGGGCCCCGGGGAGGTGCTGCTCTTCGGCGACCCGCCCTACCGACAGCGTCTCGTCACGTTCCTGAGCCTGCGCCGGGAGCTCGCGGAGAAGGCCCCCGGCGCCGAGCACTTCGACCTGCGGTTCCGCGGCCGCATCTACGCGAAGCGGGTCCACTAGGAGGGAGCCCTGGCCAAGAAGAAGGACCGCTACATCGTCGGCCTGGACGTCGGCACCCACAAGATCTGCGCGATCGTGGCCGAGCTCACGGACGAGGGCCGCCTCGACGTGATCGGCATCGGGCAGGCGGAGTCCAAGGGCCTGAGGAAGGGCGTCGTCATCAACCTCGAAGCCACCGTGGACGCGATCAAGCGGGTGCTCGAGGAGGCGGAGCTCATGGCCGGAGTCGAGATCGGCTCCGCCTACGTCGGGATCGCCGGCACCCACGTCAAGGGCTTCAACTCGCGGGGCGTGATCGCGGTCTCGAGCAAGAACCGGGTGATCGACCGGGAGGACGTGCGGCGGGTGATCGACGCCGCCAAGGCCGTCTCGATCCCCCTCGACCGCGAGATCCTGCACGTCCTGCCCCAGGAGTTCGTGGTCGACGACCAGGACGGGATCGGCGACCCCTCGGGCATGACCGGCACCCGCCTCGAGGTGAACGTCCACGTCATCACCTGCTCCACGACCGCCGCCCAGAACACCGTGACCTGCGTGAACCGGGCCGGCCTCGAGGTGGTCGACACCGTCCTCACCCAGATCGCGGCCGCCGAGGCCTGTCTCACCCCCGACGAGAAGGAGCTGGGGGTGGCGATCGTGGACATCGGGGGCGGGACGACCGACCTCGCGATCTTCGAGAAGGGCTCGCTCTGGCACACCGCGGTGCTCCAGGTGGGCGGCGAGCACTTCACGAACGACGTGGCGGTGGCGCTCAGGACCCCGGTCGGGGAGGCGGAGAAGATCAAGAAGAAGCACGGCTGCGCCCTCACCTCGATGATCCCCGAGGAAGACTCGATCGAGGTGCCGAGCGTCGGCGGCCGCAAGCCCCGCGTGATGGCCCGCCAGGTCCTGGGGGACGTGCTCCAGGCGCGGGCGGAGGAGATCTGCCAGCTCGCCCTCACCGAGATCCGGCGGGCCGGCTTCGAGCGGAGCCTCAACAGCGGGGTCGTCCTCACCGGCGGCGGTGCGATCCTCGAGGGGCTGCCCGAGATCGCGGAGCAGATCTTCGACATGCCGGTGCGGCGGGGGACCCCGGCCGGCATCGGCGGGCTCGTCGACGTGGTGGCGAGCCCCGTCTACGCGACGGCGGTGGGCCTCGTGCAGTGCGGCTACCGCAACCGGGCCGGGCGCTCGCTCGGCACTTCGCGGCAGCTGGCGACGGGGACCTTCGGCAAGGTCACCGGGCGCCTCATGGGCTGGCTGTCCGACTTCTTCTGAGGAGGGGGACATGGACGAGAAGCGCGAAGGCCCGGCCCTTCCACCGCTGCCCGTCGCCTTTCCGAGCGTCTCGCGAGCCCGGCGGGGGCCCTTCCTCCCGGGCGACGCGGGGGAGCTGCCCTGCGAGGTGTGCGGGGCCGCGGTGGTCGCCTACCAGTGCAAGCGCATCTGCCTCCACTGCGGTTTCATGACCGGCTGTTCCGAGGGGATCTGAGGATGAGCAAAGAGATCGACCGTCCGGGCCGCATCCAGTTCGCCGAGGAGGAGATCCACGGCGCCCGCATCAAGGTGGTGGGCGTGGGTGGGGGCGGGGGCAACGCGGTCTCGCGCATGATCGCCTCGGGCCTGCAGGGAGTCGAGTTCATCGCGGTCAACACCGACCTCCAGGCCCTGCGGGCGAACCGCGCCCCGGTCAAGATCCAGATCGGAGGCAAGCTCACCAAGGGCCTCGGGGCGGGGGCGAACCCCGACGTCGGGCGTCAGGCCGCGGTCGAGGACACGGAGAAGATCTGCGACGCCCTCGAGGGCTCGGACATGGTGTTCATCACCGCCGGCCTCGGGGGCGGCACCGGCACCGGGGCGGCCCCCGTGGTGGCCTCGATCGCCAGCCAGCTCGGGGGCGACACCGGGGCCGTCCTCTCGGTGGCCGTCGTCACGCTCCCCTTCTCCCTCGAGGGCAAGCGGCGCATGGGCCAGGCCCTCGACGGCCTCGGCCAGCTCCGCGACTGCGTCGACTCCGTCATCGCCATCCCGAACGACCGCCTCCTCAACTCGGTGGCCCGCAACACGCCGGTGACCGAGGCCTTCCGCGTGGCCGACGACGTGCTCCGCCAGGCCGTGCAGGGGATCTCCGACATCATCACCGTGCCCGGCCAGATCAACCTCGACTTCGCCGACGTGCGTGCGGTCATGAAGGGGATGGGCCAGGCGGTGATGGGGACCGGGCTCGGCCAGGGGGAGAACCGCGCGGTCGAGGCGGCCCAGCGGGCGATCTCGAACCCGCTCCTCGAGGACTCCTCGATCGAGGGCGCGAAGGGCGTCATCGTGAACATCACCGGCGGCGGCGACCTCTCGCTCTCCGAGGCCTCGGAGGCGACCGCGCTCATCACCAAGGTCGCCGACCCCGACGCCAACGTGATCTACGGCATCGTGACCGACGAGGCCATGGGCAACGCGGTCAAGGTCACGGTCATCGCGACCGGCTTCCACCGCGGGCCGCGGAAGGCCGCCCCGACGCCGGTCGACCTCGCCAACTACATGAACACCCCTCCCGCCCAGCAGCCGGCTCCGGGCGCGGCCGCGGCGGGCGGCGACTTCTACCGCAAGACGCCGAACGCGAAGGCGGCCGCCGGGGGCAGCCGGTTCGACCTCGACATCCCGGCCTTCCTCAGGAGGAAGGGAGGCGACACGGGCGGGGAGTAGCGGAGCCCTACAGCCGGGGCGTGCCCGCACGCACGGAGACGGCCATCGAGAGAGGGTGGTAGCCCCGCTGCCAGCCGGTCGCCGTCCCGGCAAGCTCCTGGACGAGCTCGAGACGGCTCTCGGCGCCCACGGCATACGTGCGCAGGAGCTGTCGCACCGACGCGGGAAGCTCGACGAGGTCGAGGAGTGCGACGTCGGTGCCTGTCCCGAGCGACAAGAGCTGGATCTTGCCCCTGACCGCGTAGGCGGGGGCCGAGCCGAAGACGTAGCTCGCGAAGGCCAGGAGCGCCGGAGAGGTCGCTTCGCCGGGGGCGAACCCGGTCCCGAGCAGACCGATGTCGCCGAGGCCCGCTCCGGGCGCGAGGCGGGCGCCCTGCCAGGAGCACACCACCGGCTGCCCGGCAGCGTCCGCGCGGGCGAAAACGACACCCCGGAGCGCGAACAGGGGGACGACATCGCCGACCTGGGTCCCGCCGCCACCGCACAGGTCGCTCCGTCCCATCTGGTCGAGCTGCCCGTCGGCCCCGACTACGTGCGCGGTCAGGCCCTCGAAGTCCGTCGAGTCGACCCAGGCCGGTGGCGCGGCCTTGTAGAAGACGTCGTTTCCGGGGTCGAGCGTGACGGCCGCGGGATCGTCCATGAGAAAGGGCCGAACGTAGGCCGCCGCGAGCTGCCCCCCTTCCGTCACCGCGTGGGTCACGTAGTCGGGGACGCTGTGCCCATCGATCCACATCTCCGTCCAGATGCCGAACACGCGGCCAGGGCTCGCCGCGAGCCAGGTCAAGCCGGTGGCGGTCGACGGTCAGCTGGCCGCCTCGTGGTGGCTCCTGGATTCGGAGACGGGCGCGAGAGAGCCGTCCTCTCCCGTCGCGTAGGCGACGATCGACGGGTCGTCGGTGCCGGTGCGGCTCCGCCGCGCCATTTCCGGCCGTCCGCGATCGCCGGGCAAGACCTCGCCGCGGGAATCTGTACCAATCGGTATAAGATGGACGATCGGCCATGTCCCGACGGCTCCTGGAGAGGCACCGTTCCCTGCGCGAGGCCGAGGTGTGGCTCGAGGACGTGCCCCGCTCGGGCTCTTTCCGGGTGGCGCTCGTCTGGCCGAACCTCTACTTCGTCGGGATGTCGAACCTCGGCTTCCAGGCCGTCTACCGCCTGCTCAACCGGCTGCCTGACGTCGTCTGCGAGCGGGCCTTCCTGCCCGACGACGCCGACAAGGCCGAGCTCGAGCGCACCGGCAGCCCCCTCGTGAGCTTCGAGACGGGGACGCCGCTCAAGGACTTCGACGCCGTCGCCTTCTCGGTCTCGTTCGAGAACGACTACCGGCACGTGCTCGAGGTGCTGCGGCTGGCCGGGATCCCGCTACGGGCGAAGAACCGCGGGCCGCGAGACCCCCTCGTCGTCCTCGGCGGGGCCGCGACGTTCCTGAACCCGGAGCCGCTCGCGCCGTTCGCCGACCTCGTCGCGGTGGGCGAGGGCGAGCCGATGGTCTCGCCGATGATGGAGGCGCTCCTCGGCGCGGAGAGCCCGCGGAAGGGCCTGGAGAGGCTCCAGCCGAAGGACGGCTTCTACGTCCCCTCCCGCTACGAGGTCCGGTACAACGGAGACGGCAGGGTCGCCGCCTACGACGGACCGGGCCCGGTCCGGCGGCAGCGCGGCTGGCCGGGGTCCATGGGATTCCCGCAGTCCGTGATCCTCACCCCGCACACCGAGATGTCGATGAAGTACATGGTCGAGATCTCGCGAGGCTGCCCCTGCATGTGCCGCTTCTGCTGGGCGGGCTACAACTACCTGCCGGTACGCGGCTTCACGCGGAGCGAGCTCACGGCCCGCGCGCGCGGGGTGCGCCCCGCCACGGACAAGATCGGGCTCGTCTCGACCGCGGTCTGCGACCACCCCGAGATCGACGGCATCGTGGACGATCTCGCCGCCCTCGACTACGAGGTCTCGGTCGCCTCCCTGCGCCTCGACGACCTGACCCCGCCGTTCGTGCTCAAGCTCGCCGAGACGGGCGTCCAGGGGCTGACTCTCGCCCCCGAGTGCGGCTCGGACCGCCTGCGGAAGATCCTCAACAAGCGGTTCACGAACGCCGAGATCCTCGACAAGGCCACCTGGATCTTCGAGAACGGGATCCTGAACCTGAAGCTCTACTACATGGTCGGGCTGCCGTTCGAGACCAAGGAAGACGTGGAGGCGATCGTCGCCCTCACCGAGGGGATCCGCGAGCGGATGCTCGCGGTCGCTCGCGGTCGCGGCCGTATCGGGCGCATCCACCCGTCCGTGAACCCCTTCGTGCCGAAGCCGGGCACGCCCTACCAGTGGCTGCCCATGGAGGACCCGAAGGAGACCGACCGCAAGCTCCAGTTCCTCCGCCGGGCCTTCGCCCGGATGCCGAACGTGGACGCCGTCATCAAGAGCGCCCGGACGGGAGCGGTGCAGTCGGTCCTCGCCCTCGGCGACCGGCGCGTGGCCGACGCCCTCGAGGCCGCGGTGACGCAGGGGCTCGACCTGCGGCGCGCGCTCCGCGAGACCGGGCTCGATCCCTCCTTCTACCTCTTCCGAGGACGCGCGCGGGACGAGGTCCTGCCCTGGGACCTCGTCGACAACGGCGTCAGCAAGGACTACTTCTGGAAGGAGCTCGAGAAGAGCCGCCAAGAGCGCCTCTCGCCGCACTGCCCCGAGGTCCAGGGCTGCATCCGCTGCGGTGTCTGCGTCGAGACGCCGAACCCCTCCTACCGGCTGCCGGAGAAGTGGAAGGGCCGCGAAAAGCTACCCTTCTACGAGCGTACCCGGGCGACTCCGTCCGCCTGACCGATCACTCCGGCCGGTTACGCCAGTAGCGCTCGTAGGCCGCCCACTCGGCCTCGTCCGTCGTCCACTCGGCGTAGAGGGCGACGCCTTCGAAGGTGCCGCCGGCACCGAGGCCGCGCAGGCCGGCCACCACCCCGGCGAGGGCGTTCTCCGGCGTCTCCACCCCGCGGCGGTGCATGAAGGTGTAAGGCTCGTAGGTCGGGACGCCCATGAGCACCCGGGCCTCGGACGGGGAGGCGTCGAGGGCCCCCGCCACCGAGCGGGCGGCCCAGCGGACGTAGCGGCGGTAGAGGGACGGGGTCGGCAGCGCGGTGTCGTAGGCCATGATCACGAGCTGGTCCACCGTCGCCGCGAGGCGCGTGTAGTACTCCGGGCTCCAGGCGAAGTTCGGCGCCCGGGGCACGCCCCATGGCGCGGGGCGCGTCGCCGCGATCGAGAGGACGCGGCCCCGTCCGACCGCCGTCCTCAGGGCGCGGAGGAGGGCCAGGAACTCGTCGTTGCCGTCGTCCACCGGCTCGACGTTGACGTGGACGCCGTCGAACCCCTCGTCGACGAGCCCCCGCGCCTCGGCCACGATGCGCTGCCGCTGCGCGAGGTCCCCGAGCTCGATCGTGCCCGGCCGCTGCCGCTTGTAGCCCCGGCGCAGGCCGCCGACCCAGGGCAGCACCCGCAGGCCGGGCGCGACGCGGCGGGCCGCGGCGAGGAAGGCCCGCATCTGGTCCCGGTCGTGGGGCGGCAGGCGCCCGGCGTCGTCGAACGGGATGACGTGGGGGAAGGTGTAGGCGATGCCGTGGGCGCGGAGACGGGCGAAGAGGGCCTCCATCTCGGCGTCCGGGTGGCGCTTCTCGAGCCAGCGGTGCTCCAGCCAGACGGCGTTGCGGTCGTGGTTGAACGGGTGGGGCGCGGTGTCGCCGATCGGCGCGAAGGCCAGATAGACGAGGCCGGCCCCGCCGGCGAGGGAGCCCAGTCCGGCGAGCCGCGCGAGGAGGGAGACCCTGCTCACCGCCCTTGCCGGACGAGCAGCACGAGAGCGGCGGCATGGGCCCGCTCGTGGGTCAGGCTGACGAGCACCCGTGTGGCGCCGACCGCCCGCATCCGCTCGAGGCCGGCGGAGGACAGGCGGAGGCGTGGAGGGCCGTAATCGCCGCGCTCCACCTCGACGTCGGCCTCGGTCACGTCGCCGCCCAAGACCTCCCGCGCCGCGCGCTTTGCGGCGAGCCGGGCGGCCAGTCGGCGGCCCGGATCCACGCGCCCCCGCGCGTAGCGCAGTTCGCCCTCGCTGAACACGCCTCCCCCGCCCTCGTCGAGGAGGCGCTCGGCTTCCGCGATCTCGACGACCTCGACGCGGCTCGCCAGGACGCCGTCCTCCTCCGCCCGCTCCACGACCGCAGTTTACCCCCTGCTACGATCACCGCATGGAGCTATGCACCGCCACGGTCCCCGCGCTCGCCGCCGTCGCGGGCCTCGTCCACGGCTTCGAGCGGCGCGCCCCCGGCGACGGAGCGGAGTCCCGCGACGCCGCAGTGGCCCGCGTGGCCGGCGCGCTCGAGCGGAGCGGCCGGCTCCTCGTCCTGAAGCAGGTGCACGGGGCGAGGGTGGTCGAGGCGCCCTGGGCCGTGGCGCCGGAGGCGGACGCCGCGGTCGCGGCGGAGCCGGGATGGCTCCTCGGCATCCAGACCGCCGACTGCCTGCCCGTCCTCCTCGTGGACCCGGAGCGGCGGCTCGTGGCCGCCGCGCACGCGGGATGGCGGGGGACGGCGGCCGGCGTCGCGGCGCGCGCGGTCGAGGCACTCGTCGCGCGGGGCTCGAGCGCGGTGGACCTCCTGGCGGGGGTCGGCCCCGGCATCGGCCCGTGCTGCTACGAGGTGGGCGACGAGGTGCGTGAGGCTTTCGGGGCGTCGGGTGCACCGGACTTCCGACCCGGGCCGAACGGCCGATCCCGTCTCGACCTGCGTGCGGCGAACGTGCGGCAGCTCCTCGCCGCCGGCCTTCGTCCGGAGTCCGTCCAGCACGTCGACGAGTGCACCCGCTGCCGCGCCGACCGCTACCACTCGTATCGGCGGGACGGGAAGGGCGCCGGGCGCATGATCAGCTTCGTGGGCTTCGCGCGAGCTTAGGCCGCGGGGCCGTGTCACGGCCCCGCCCGCGCGCGTCGGCGGGTCGGGCGATCGACACGAGCGCCGCGCGGCGCTCGGTCCTAGCCGAGGTTCGACGCGCGCTCGTCGACCGCCCGGTTCGCGAGGGCGTCGGCCTCGCGGTTCCGCTCGCGGGGGACGTGGGCGATCCGAGCGCGCTCGAATCGGGCGAGGAGGCCCTGCGCCTCGCGGTGCAGCGGCTGGAGGCCCGGGCTCTTGACCCGGTAGCGCCCCTCGATCTGCCGGACGAGCAGCTCCGAGTCCGAGTAGACCTCGACCCTCGCCGCCCCGCGGGCGAGCGCGAAGCGCAGGCCGTGGAGGAGGGCCTGGTACTCGGCGACGTTGTTTGTGGCCTGGCCGAGGTAGCCGTAGAGCGCGGCCACCTCGCCGCCGTCGGCGTCGGTCACGTGGACGCCGAAGCCCGCCTCGCCCGGATTCCCCCGGCTCGCGCCGTCGACGTGGAGGCGGAGGGCGCCCGTCACGGCTCGACGACGACGATCGGCGGCGGCGGATCGTAGAAGAGGAGGCGGCTGCAGGACTCGCACTGGAAGAGCTGGTCGTTCTTCTTCACCTCGACCCAGATCTGCAGCCGCATCCGCACGTGACAGGCCTGGCACATGCCTTCGCGCGCCTCCGCAACCCCGGTGCCGCGCTGCTTCGCGACGCGCGCGTAGAGGCCCAGGGCGTCTTCGGGCACGGAGGCGGCCACCGCATCCCGGTCCCTCCGCAGGCGCTCGGCCTCCTCCTCGAGCTGCGCCACGCGCCCGTCGAGCGCCTTCCCTTCCCTCTTCGCCTCCGTCTCGACCGCCTTGAAGTCCGCCTCCTCGCGCTTCACGGCGAGGGCGAGGGTCTCCGCCCTCTCCATCTCCTCCAGGATCACGTCCTCGCGGCCCTTGATGTCCCGCTCCACGCCCTCGATCTCGTGGAGGACCGCGGTGTACTCCTTGTTGGTCTTCACCTCCATCAGCTGGCCCTTGTACTTCGACCGCTTCCCTTCGAGGTCCTGGACCGCGGCCTCGTTCAGCTTGCGCGCCTTCAGCGATGCCTCGAGCGCCGCCTTCGCGGCGTCGAGCCGGGCGCGATCGCCCGCGAGCCGGTCCTCGATCTCCTTCCGGAGGCGGGGCACCTCGGCGAGCTCCGTCTCCGTCCGCTTGAGGTCGGCTTCGACGCGGTGCAGGCGGACGAGCTTCTCGAGGTCAGCGTTCATGGGCGGGGGAAGGACGACCGGAGCACGTGGAGACCGATTCTAACACCGGCGGCGACGACGCCTGGGAAGTGGGCCTGGAAGGACTCGAACCTTCGACTCGCCGGTTATGAGCCGGCCGTTCTGACCAGCTGAACTACAGGCCCGTGGGGAAGCGTATCAGAACCGCGCCCGCCCCGGCCGACCACGGTGAAGCGCCGTCTCACCGTCTCCCCCCGCTCGTCCACCAGGACGAGGACGTGCGGCCCGGGACGGGGGGCGAGGGCCATCTCGTGCACGTCGATCGTCTCGCCGAGGTACTCGTCGTCGAGGTGCCAGAAGACGCGCGCCGCCTTGTCCCGGTGCGCGGCCTCGAAGACGACCCGGCCCGTCGAGCCGTCCATCTCCAGGGGGACGAGCACGCTCGCTCCTTCCCGCGGGTACACGAAGGAGAGGGCGGCGGCGCCCGCCGCGCCCATCTGGGCGCGGCAGTCCGGCCGGAAAGGCGGCGGCGGCCGATAGTCGGCGTGGAGGCGTCGGTAGTGCACCTCGAGCGCCGGAGGCAGGACGAACCACGGCGCGGTACGAATCGTCTCCACGGGCTCGCAGTCGGCGTGGACCTGCCACTGGCCGGTCGGGTCGGTGTGGACGAGCCGGCAGAACGTGCAGGGCGGCGAGTCGAGCCCTCCGGTGGGCACGAGCTCCGCGCGCCGCGTCTCGCAGCTCGGCCCCGCCCGCATCCCGCTCCGCGCGCACACGTCCACGTCGACGAGGCCCTCCGCGGGGACGGGGAAGAAGGGGCCTCCGGGCAGAGAGTCGAACACGTCGAAGAGAATCGGGGCCGCCGCCGAGTGGCCGGTGAGGCCGGGACGGCCCTCGCCGGAGGCGTTCCCGACCCAGATCCCCACCGCGTGGCGTGGCGTGACGCCGACCGCCCACGCGTCGCGGAACCCGTAGCTCGTGCCCGTCTTCCACGCGACCTTCCGCGCCGAGCCGAAGGATCGCCAGGACACCTCGTCGCCCGGGCGCTCGACCTCGAGCATGGCCCGCAGCGTCAGGTAGCTCGCCGCGGGGCCGAGCGGCGACGCCGTCCCGAGGGACCCCGAAGGGCCGCGTCCCGACGGATTGGCCCGCGAGCGGCCCGCCGGGCCAGCGATGGGAGCGGAACCTCCCCGCTCGGCGGGCCTCGGCTCGCAGCTCGGGGCGAAGAACGCTCCCCGAGCCTCGCCCGCCGTAGGGGCGAGCGCAGAGCGGGCGAGACCCGCGTAGACGCCGGTCACGTCCCAGAGCGTGCCCTCCGCCCCGCCGAGGATGAGGGCGAGGCCGTAGTGCTCCCCGGGCCGGTCGAGCGTCGTGATCCCCAGCCGGCGCAGCACCGAGCAGAACCGGTCCACGCCGTGCGCCCGAAGCATGCGGACGGCGGGTACGTTCAGGGAGCGGGCGAGCGCCTGCGCGGCGGGAACGGCACCCGCGTACTCGCGGTCGAAGTTCTCGGGGTGGAAGCTGCCGATGTGGGTGGGCACGTCGGGCACGAGCTGGGTCGGGAGCACCTCGCCGGCCTCCAGCATGGAGGCGAAGAGGAGGGGCTTCAGCACGCTGCCCGTGCTGCGGGGGGCGGCCACGACGTCGACGTGCTCGCCGTGCTCGTCCGCCTCCGGGGGCCACTGGTTCCCGACGTACGCCAGCACCTCGCCGGTCGGGACGTCGAGGACGAGGGCGGCGGCGTTGAAGACGCCGTTCTCGGCGAGGACCCGCCGGTGGCGGCCGAGGACCTCGGCGAGCCGCTGCTGGACGGAGAGCCGGAGAGTCGTCCGCACCCACGGGCTCGCGTCGCCGGCCTGGAAGCGGCGCGGCCGCCGCTCGGACCGGACCCGCGCGACGAGGTGCGGGGCGAGCATGGGCACCTTCTCCGGCGCGGGCGGCAGCCGCTCGCGCTTCGCGAGCTCCGCGCTCAGGGGATCGATCACGCCCCGCTGCCGCAGCGCGTCGAGCAGGCGATTCCGCTTCGAGAGCAGGAGGTCGCGGTTCCGCCCGGGGTAGACGAGCGCGGGCGCGTTCGGGAGGACGGCGAGGGTCGCCGCCTCGGCCCACGAGAGCTGGCGCGCCGCCCGGCCGAAGTAGCGCCAGGCCGCCGCGTCGAGGCCCACCGTGTTGCCGCCGAATGGCGCGTAGGCGGCGTAGAGGCCGAGGACCTGCTCCTTCGAGAGCGAGAGGGTGAGGCGCACGGCGAGCACCGCCTCCACCGCCTTCTCGACGAGCGTGCGCGGACGGCCTTTCCGGGCGAGGCGCACCACCTGCATGGTGAGCGTGCTGCCGCCGCTCACCACGCGCCCTCGGCGCACGTCCGTGGCCGCGGCCCGGACGAGGGCCAGCGGGTCCACTCCGGGGTGAAAGCGGAACCGGCGGTCCTCGAAGGTGGTGATCGCAGCCGCGAACTTCTCCGGCACCGCCTCGGCGACGCCGAAGCGCCACTGGCCGTCGGCCGCGATCGAGGCCCCGAGCAGCTGGCCGTCGCGGTCGAGCACGACGGTCGAGAGCGGGTCGTCGAAGGAGACGACCGGCACCAGCAGCCAGAAGGCCGAGAGAAGGAGGCCGATCCCTGCGCCGACGCGCACGGGCGTTCGCCGGACGGACCGGAACCATCGCGAGGGGAAGACCCGTCTCATGCTACCGCCCCGGGAGCACCACCTCGACCCACTGCCCCTTCGCCCGGGCGTTGAGGGTCGCGTCGTACATCGCCTCCACCGTCACCATCGGCAGGTAGAAGCGTCCGAGGTAGGCGGCGTGGAGCCCGACCTCGACCGTCTTCGTCTCGCCCGCGCGCAGGTCGAAGTAGGTGTAGAGGCGGTCGTCGCGCACGTCCTGGTACTCGAAGGGGGACGCGACCCGCGCCCGGCTCGGGTCGAGGCGGTCGTTCCGGATCTCCCAGCCCGAGGCCACCACGTGCGCGAGCGCCACCTCCCGGTAGTCCCCGCGCACGCCGGAGTTCGTGACCTTCACCACGGCCTTGAAGTCTGTGCCCTGGGGGATCCGGGACGGGTCGAGCGGCTTGCCGTCCGCCGTCAGGTACTGCACGTCGAGGGTGAAGCCGTTCGAGGCTGCGGTCTCGCGCCCGACCGGAGGGAGGCCGGAGAGGATGAGCCGCGGGTAGAGCAGGGCGGTACCCGTGTTGCGGACGACGAGCTTCGGCGCGGCCTTCCCGACCTCGAGCTTCCGCTCGACGACCGCCGAGGCGGACGTGACGGCGGTGGCGGCCCCGCCCGCCCACTCGAAGGAGAAGGCGGTCTTCGCCTCGCCCTTCGTGTCGGAAGCGGCCTTCGCGAGGGCGAGGAGGGCGTAGGCCGTCTCCTGCGTGCTGAGCCAGGCGTTCTTCGAAAGCGACTCGGAGAGGCCCTTCGCGAGGGGTCCGATGTGCTCGGGCAGCTCGAGCAGCACCACCGCCTCGAGCACCATGGCCCGGTCGCGGAGGTCGGAGCCGTAGGTGAAGCCCAGCTCGCGGTAGGGAGAGATCGTCACCGGACTGCGAGTGACGAGGGCGCGCGCCGCCTCCGGCTGGCCGGCGAGCTGGTAGGTGGCGGCGAGGCGCCACTTCGCCGCGACGGGCAGGCTCGTCCGCTCGCGGAGCTGGTTCATGGCGGGCAGCTCCGGCGCTCCGGCGAGGGCGAGCGTGAAGAGGCGGTAGGCCTGGGTGAGCTCCCGAGCCCCGGTGGAAGCGCCGGGCTCCTGTCCTTCGCCCGGTGCCCAGGCCCGGGCCCTTCGCCTCTGGAACGCCGTCCACTGGTCGAGGAGGCCCGGCGGCAGGAGGTATCCCGCCTTCTGCGCCTCGACCGCGAAGTGGCCGGCGTAGTTCGTGGCCCAGTCGGCCGAGTCGTCGTCCCCCGGCCAGTAGCCGAAGCCCCCGTCCGAGGTCTGGAATCGACGCAGGCGCTCGAGGGCCGCCTTGACGTTCGACTGGACGCGGGCCTGCCTCTCGGCCGAGAGCTCGAGGAGCTTGCCGAGGTAGAGCTGGGGGAAGGCGGCGGAGACCGTCTGCTCGATGCACCCGTGCGGGTAGGAGGTGAGGTACTCGAGCCGCCGGCCGAGGTCGAGCGGGGGCACGCGGGAGACCTCGAGCGTCGCCTGGTTCGTGCCGGCGACGCCGGGCAGCGCGAAGTCGGGGGTCCAGGTCTCACCGGCCCTGACCATTCCCCCGACGACGTCGACCACGCGAGCCGTCGAGCTGCGGACGTCCAGCTCGATTCTCTGGCCGGCCTTCTCCGTCCCCGAGGTGGCGGTGACGGTGGCCGTGGCGACGCCGAGGCCGGGCCTCGTGCGCAGGCGGAAGTCCACCACCTCGTCTCCCACCGCCTTGAACGTGACCGTCTTCTTTCCCTCGGCCGCCACCTCGAGAGGGCCCGTGGCCGTGACGGTCAGCGTCACCTCCTTCACCTTCGGCTCGAGAGCGAAGACCGACACCGGCAGCGCCACGTCCTCCTCGGGGCCGAGGACGCGGGGGAGCGTCGCGAGGAGCATGAGCGGGCGGCGCACGAAGGCCGACTTCTCGGCGGCGCCGAACGCCCCGTCGCGACCGGCCACGACCATGACCCGCACCGCGCCCACGTACTGGGGGATGTCGACCCTGTGCGTGCCGATGGCCCTCGCCGCGAGGCGGAACGGGCCCAGGAAGCGCACCATGGGCGGGAAGCGGTTGGCCCGGCGGCCCTTGGCCGAGACCCCCGCCTCGTCGCCGCCGATCGCCAGCATCCGCTCCATGGCCGCGCCATAGGCGCCGACCACCTCGTCGTAGAGGTCCCACGTCCGCACGGCGAGCGCCTCGCGCGCGTAGAAGGTGTCCCACGGGTTCGGAGTCTGGAAGCGCGTGAGGCCGAGGAGGCCTTCGTCCACGACCGCCAGCGTGTAGGCCATGGGCCGGCCCGTCGCCTCGCGGACGGTGATCGTGCCCGCGCTCTCCGGGGCGAGGACCTCGGGCACCTCGAGGACGGGCTGGAGGCGGGTCTGGGGATTCACCACCTTGACGGGCGCGACGCCGTAGAGGCGAATCGGCAGGTCGTTCGCGGTCTGCGCGTGGGGCTGGAGGAGCGTCACGTGCGCGTAGACGTTCGGGGCCATCTCCGGGGTCGCGGTGAACGTGTATCGCGTCTCCTGGCCCTTCACCTCGATCCACTCGGTGCGCAGGACGCGCGAGCCCGACTCGAGGCTCACCAGGCCGCGGCCCTTCTGGGGCGTAGGGATGGCGAGGGTCACGGTCTCGCCCGGGGCGTACTCCGGCTTGTCGGGAGCGAAGGCGAGGACCGTCGCCCCGCCCCCCGTCTCCTTCCGGCCGCGGCCCGCCCACCCGGGCCAGTCGACGTAGACGACCGTTCCCGTGCGGTGGCCGCCCGCCTTGTCGGCGGCGGTGATCAAGTAGCGGCCCCAGTCGGGGTACTTGATCTCGAACGTCCAGGCCCCGGCCCCGTTCGTCACCTTGACCGTCGAGGAGTCGAGCGGCGTGTGGACGTTCGCGTCGGCCCACGCGGCGAGGTCCTCCTCGCCCTTCTCCCACCACCAGCGCCAGTCGATCTTGTAGAGCCTCACCTCCACCTCGCCATCGCCGGCCGGCGCGCCGTCTGGGTCCAGGAGCGCCACGTCGAGGCGGTGCTTGGTGTCGGTGAGCAGCATGCCGCGCGCCTTGTCGCCCTTCGGCGTCCGGATGCCGACGTAGCGCTCGTAGGGGGAGTAGGGGATGCTGAACCGGTCGATGCTGAAGGCCCCGCCCGGCTCGAAGACGCGGGTCGTGAGGTCGGCCCGCAGCTTGCCGGGAGCGACCGCCTCCGCCGCGAGCGCGGCGTCGATCCGCGCCTTTCCGGTCTCGTCGAGGCTCCCCTCGAAGATCTTCTGCCGCTCGGTCGCGTACTTCCGCGTGGGGTCGTCGAAGACGTACTCCTCGAACCGCTTGAAGGCGGTCCGGGCCGGCGAGAGGGCGAGCTCGACGTCCGCCTTGAGGCTTCGGGCGGGGGCGCCGTGGAGCCAGGCCGAGGTGAGGACGCCCGACATCCGGCTCTTCGCGCGGAGCTCCGCCGTGGCGAAGTCCATGGCGATCTTCAGCCGGTTGGGCATGACCGTCTCGACCTTCAGGGTCTTGTCGAAGGTCGCCCCGCCCACGCTCACCCGCCCCGTGTAGTTGCCGGTCGGAGCGTCGGGCGCCGTCGCGACGTCGAACGCGTAGAAGCCGTCCGTCGACTGGGTGCGCGTGACCGTCCGGACGAGCTGGCCCCGCGGGTCCAGGAGGTCGAGGCGCACCGGATGGTCGGCGGCGATCCGCTTCGTCGGGTCGTGGAGGATGAACGTGAGGTGCATGACGTCGCCCGGGCGCCAGATCCCGCGCTCGCCGTACAGGAAGCCCTTGAGGCCCTTCGGGGCGCGGGTGCCGGCCACGTCGAAGTGGGCGACGGGGAGAGCGGAGCCGGCGTCGAGGCGCAGGTACCCGGTCTGCCCGGCGTGCCGGACCGTGGCGAGGAAGGCCGGCCTCTCGACCGGCATCCGCGCGATCCCGTCGCGGTCGGTCCGGCCGGCGGCGAGCGTCTGCTGCTGGTAGTCGAGGAGCGTCACCTCCGCGCCCGGGACGGGATCGGTGGTGCGGAGGTCGGTGACGAACACGGTCACGGTGTCGTCCTCGCCCGCTTTGGCCATGAGCCCCAGGTCCGAGACGAGAACGTTGCGCGCGGCCCGGATGTCGTGGTCGTAGAAGCGCTGGTAGTAGGCGGGGTGGCAGGGGTTGTCGCGGTTCTCGAACCGCTGCTCCCAGTTGCCGGCCTCGCCCTCCTCCCAGCTGTCCCAGTTGCTCTGCTCCTGCTCGTCGTCGACGCCCCTCGCCACGGGCTCGGGCTCGGCCGTCGGCCGGCCCTCGCACGGCCACACGACGTGCGAGCGGCGGAAGGACAAGGTGAGGCGGTACATCCCGCCCGGGCTCCGCGCGAGGAGCGGTTGCACGTCGAGCCCCACCGGCATCCAGCGGTTCTCCTTGTCCGGGGTGAGGTCGAGGGGGAGAGTTCTCGTCCAGACGACGCGGCCCACCCGGCGGAGCTCCTGCTCGCCCTCCAGGTTGTTCACCTGGAGGAACTGCGGCATGTTGGAGGAGGGGATGAGCATCGCCTCCACCGTCACCGCCCGGAGGTTCACCGCCTCCACGGGCACGGTGAAGCCGGCCGAGGTGGGCAGCACGACGCCCTTGCCCGCGAAGCGCACGGCCGGCTTCAGGAGCTCGAACCGCACGGTGAGCTCGCGGGCCTCCTTCATCCGGTAGCCGAGAACGTTGCGGACGCCCGCCTCCACGCGCACCGTCTGCTCGCCGCGCCAGCCCTTCGTCCCGTAGACCTCGACGAGGCTTCCGTCGATCACGAACCGGAGGTCGTCGCGGTCGGCTATCCGCACGAGGCCCTTCAGGTTCTGCCCGGGCTTGAGGGGGTCGGTGAAGCGCAGCTCGACGTGCGGGTCGGGCGTCGCGACCGCGAGCGCCTGGTCCACGGCGAAGGTGTCGAGCCCGCTCACCGCGACCTCGCGGGCCTCTCTCCGCGGGACGCCGATCGGGCCTCCGTCCCACGCCAGGCGCAGCGCGGTCGCCTGCTCGGCCCGCACGATCCCGCCGACGGTGAAGGCGTGGACACGGCGGTCCGCCTGGTGGGCCCAGGACACGGGAAGCTCGCGCCCGCCGTGCGACGCGCGCAGGACCTTCTCGACCGCGGCGGCGTCCTCCACGTCGGCCGTCACGAGGCGGCCGGTGAGGGCCTGGCGCTTCACGTCGGTCGCGCCCTCGGACCGGAGCCCGTCCACCGCCACGTCGAACGACTGGCGCATGGTCGAGAAGGAGAAGTCGAAGCGCGCGATCGTCGCCTTGCCGCCCGGGAAGAGGGGGCCGAGATCGAGGCTCGCCGCGTAGGTCTGGCCGTCGGGCAGCCGCTCGGCCGGACGGAACTCGACGCGGTCGGCCGCCGCCCAGACCGCCGTGCCCGCGATCCGCGGCTCGAACCGGAAGGGCGAATTCTCGAGGGGGAGGCCGACCTGCTCCGGTCGGGCGACCGCCTCGTGGAAGGCCACGCGGATCGGGCTCTCGCGCGAGATGGTGCCGCTCGTGAACGCGGCGACGACCGCCTTCTCGGCCTCGGTGAGCTCGCCCCGCTCGCGGATCTTCGGCGCGCGCCGGCACGCCGCGGCCACCGCGAGAAGGCACAGCACGGCCGACACGGACCGCAGATGGCGTCGCATGGTCACCCCCGCCCGCGCGGTCCCTCCCGCGCAGAGCGCGATTCTAGTCGGAAGGGACGGGGCCGTCCTCGCGGCTCAGCCCGCGCCGCTGACCTCCCGGAGCCG
>Ga0335080_10000277_pt1 | contig 46389 bp, 43 predicted proteins | sample Lox_Sample_34_FD_206720 | JGI IMG/M metagenome (GOLD analysis project Ga0335080, IMG submission 206720) | Soil microbial communities from Loxahatchee National Wildlife Refuge, Florida, United States - Lox_Sample_3.4 | ecosystem: Environmental > Terrestrial > Soil > Wetlands | place: USA... | reverse complement strand
TCGCGCGATTGATCGGGCGATCGCTGTCGGAGCGACTTGGACAGTCATTTGTCATCGAGAACCGCAGTGGCGCTACCGGCAACATCGCAACCGAGGCCGTCGTGCGTGCATCCCCGGATGGCTATACACTGCTGCTGGCTACCGCATCAAATGCGATAAACGCCACAATGCTCAACCTCAACTTCGATTTCGTCCGCGATATCGCGCCGGTCGCGGCTGTCGTTCGTGTGCCCCTCGTCATGGAGGTCCACCCTTCTGTTCCCGCCAAGACGGTCGCGGAGTTCATCGCCTACGCAAAGGCGCAGCCCGGCAAGATCAATATGGCATCGGCGGGGACCGGAGGTCTGACCCACGCGGCCGCCGAAATGTTCAAGACGATGGCCGGCGTCGATCTCTTTCACGTGCCATATCGAGGCGCGCAGGTATTTCCTGCTCTTCTGACCGGCGAAGCGCAGGTCTATTTCGGCCCGCTGCTCTCGTCGATCGAATATATCAAGGCCGGCAATTTCCGCGCCCTTGCAGTAACGACGCAGGCCCGCTCGCCAATATTGCCGGACGTGCCGGCTCTGGGCGAAACCTTGCCAGGATACGAGGCAAGCGCATGGTTCGGCATTTGCGCTCCAAGGCGCACGCCGGCAGAAGTCATCGAAAAGCTGAACAGGGAAATCAACGTGAGTATCGGCGATCCGAGACTCCAAGGGCTATTTGCCAATCTGGGCGGCACGATTCTTGGCGGGTCGCCCGACGACTTTGCCAGACTGATCTCCGACGAGGTCAATAAGTGGAGCAGAGTGGTTTTGGCGGCCAATATGAAGCGAGAATGAGCAGCGAGCATTGCGGGATTTCGGCCGACCTATGTCGGTTCAGGGTCCAAAAACACAAGTCCTGTCGCGCCCGACGCCCGTGCATTCTTCCCTCGATTGCCGACATCATGGCCGAGGTCGTCTCACGGCCAACAGCGCCATCAGATATTGAATATCACGGAGATCATCCGCCAATCGTCATCAACCCTTTAGTGCGCCATCGCGATTTCATTCGACAACTGTTCACGCCTCGCATCGACCCGAAGCATCATGACAACGATCGCACCTGCCAAAGCGCAACCCGACAGCAATAGCAGGCCCGCCGTAAAGTTGCCGGTCAAATCCTTCAGATAACCCATTGCATAAGGACCAGCGAAACCAGAAAGATTTCCGAGCGAGTTGATCGCGGCGATCCCGGCGGCAGCCGACGCTCCTGTCAAGAAACTTGCCGGTAGCGGCCAAAACATCGGTGGCACCGAGGAGACGCCGATCTGCGCAAAGCAAAGCAAGGCCATGACGATGACGGGATTGGAAATCAGACCCGACAATCCGATCCCCACTGTGGCCATCAAGAGCGCCACGGCAACGTGACCTTTCCGTTCCATGGTCCGGTCGGAATGACGGCCGAGCAACACCATGCCGATGCCTCCGAACACAAAGGGCAGTGCGGCGAGCAATCCGGTCTGGGTATCGCTGACGCCAAAGTTCTTGATGATGGTCGGCAGGAAGAAGGCTACGCCATAGCTTGCGGCATTGAGACAGAAATACACCAGAGCGCACAGTAAAATGCGTGAATCCGTGAGCGCCTGCCTCAAGGAAAGGCGTTCGACCTTCTCCTTGTTTCTCTTCTCGCTGGCCTGCACGTCCTCCAGCCAGGTGATCTCATCTTCTTGCAACCACCGGGCCTGGCGCGGAAAATCGGTCAGATAAATCAAAACACCGATGCCCACTAGAAGCGATGGCACCCCCTCCAGGATGAAAAGCCATTGCCAACCTTCCAATCCCCAACCCGTCACGCCGAGCAGCATCCCTGAGATTGGTGATCCAATGATGGACGAAATCGGGATCGCCAGCATGAATAGGCTGATGACCCGAGCGCGGTATACGGCTGGAAACCAGAGAGTCAGATAGAAGATGATGCCTGGAAAGAAGCCCGCCTCGCAGGCGCCGAGCAGCAGACGAAGGGTATAGAATACTCCCTCTGTCGGAACTCCGGTCTTTGCCGATATCGACGGAATAAATGCGAAAGCAGCGGATACGATGCCCCACGTGATCATGATGCGGGCAATCCAGACGCGCGCACCAACCCTTTCCAAAAAGATGTTGGACGGCACCTCAAACAGGAAATACCCGATGAAGAACAGGCCCGCGCCCAGTCCGAAGGCTGCCTCACTTAGACCAAGCGCCTGGTTCATTTGCAGCTTGGCAAAGCCAACATTGACGCGATCGAGATAGGCGACGAAATAGCACAAGATCAGGAACGGAATAAGTCTCCGCATGACCTTGCCGATCACACGCTTCTCCACGTCTTCCATGGCAAAGCCTCCCGCTCTGTTATTTTGTGGCTGGAACTCGCAACCTTGTCTTGTGTAACTATGGCGGTCACTGACAACGCGTACAAATGGCATTTTCTCCGGTGCCCATATCAAATCCACAATGGTGCGCCGCGGTCGCTCCCAAATAGATGCATGATTGCTGTGGCTCCGAAGCCTGCTTGCGGGAACTTTGCGGATTCGGCCAATCGCCTATAGGCAAGCCCACGTCCCTCGGGTCAAAGGCAGAAGTCCCGTCGAACCCAACTCCCATTCCGGTCTTCCCCCATGAAAGCGGATATCTCGGCCGAAGCAACCGGGCTCACGCCAATTCGAGACTCGCGCGCTTGGGCCGGCTCTAAGTATCACCAACCCTGCGCAGTAAAATGGCCAATAACCCCGCTGCGGCAAATGCCAGTAAGGCCGCAAACTGAAAGGTCTTCTGGAAGGCTTCGAGGAAGTCGTACTTCCTGTTCAAGATTTCGAACACCATCAGGACAACCGAAGCGGCAGTCACAGTGCCGAGCGTTCGCGTCAACAACACAAGGCTGCCCGCAACGCCGCGATCCTTGAGTGGGAGGGCCGCTGTCACGATATCCGAATAGGCAAGCTGGAACAGGCCGAGTCCAACACCCTGTATGGCGAGCCCTGCGATCCGAAGGATTGTCAGTGTTCGCTCGGTCCACGCGCCGAGCAGCAGCAGACCGGCTCCAATAGCCGCGGCGCCAATGATCGCCAATCGTTGAGCGGAAATTCGTCGTCCGGTGACATGACCGCCGATCGGCGCGGCCAGTGCAGCCCCAGCCGCAGCCGTAGCCAGGATGACCCCGCCCTCGGTCAGGCTATAACCGGGCACGCGCGCCAGGAAATAGGGCACCAGCAGCCAGACCGAAAAAGCAGCAAGGTTGGCTAATATGCTGACGAGATTGAGCAGCGCGAAACCCTTCTGCCGGAGAATTTCGACGGCGATGATCGGATGTGCTGCGCGTGACTCGCGAAACATAAAGCCCGCAAAAGCCAGCGCGGATAGTAGCCCGAGCCAGATGCCGGAAAGTTCGCGAAGACGGTTGAGTGCAAACAGCATCGTTATCAGACCCAGCACCAACGCAACGCCTCCCAAGACGTCAAAGCGATCGGCTGCCTGGCGCTGCGGCGAGGCTGGTGCGCCGCGCAACAAGAGAAGCGCCGCGACGGCAATTGGAATTCGGAACCAGAAGACAGCAGGCCAATCCCAGGCCGCCGTCAGCGCGCCACCGAGCAGAGGACCAAGCATCAACCCAACCGAGAGCATCATGGTATAGATGCCAAGCGCCTGACTGCGCCGCTCCTCGCCATAGAGAGAGGTCACGAGCGCTGCGCCACAACTCAGCACGAGCGCAGCGCCAATACCCTGCAGGCAACGAAAAAGCAGCATCGCGCCAAAATTCGGCGACCAACCGACAAGGAGTAGCGCAACCGTGCTCCAAATCAGGCCGATCCGGAAAACAAGTGCATGACCGACGGTGTCGCCAATACGCCCCATCGCCAGTAGCAAACTGGCATAGGTCAGTACGTAGCAGATCACGACCCACTGAATGTCAGCGATCGAAAGATCGAAGCTCCGGGTAATGGCGGGGAAAGCAATATTTACCGATGTGTCGAGTTGCGTCGCGGCGGTGCCGAGCCCAATCATGGCGACTTGGCACGGCTTTGCGTGGAGCAGTCCCGACGACGAATGGGGACGATCGCGTTTGGAAATCAAAGCCACGCTGGAATCTAGCTGGTTTGATTTCACCCCAGCAATCGATATTCACGACAGAGGGGCCGGAAATGAAGCTCTGCATTTGCCAAGGCCGCACGATCCCGAAAGCGGATTTGGCGGCGCCGGGCTCGCGACTTCGATGGCGGAAGCTCCGAATCAGCTTCCCTCCGAATCAGATTTCACCCAAGCCGAAAGCCGCCGTTAACCCGAGTTCGCCTCCCGCGATTGACCGCGATTCGGCGCGGTGTTTACATCGCATCGGGCCGATTCGTCGCACTTACGGTCGCAATCAACCTGGGAGACGGCGGCGATGGCCGGCATCAACCGTGACCTCGCGCTCGCGCGCAAGACCGATACCGAGCGCTGGTCCGATCCGTCCTCCTTCGAGGCGGCATGGGACGCACGCGCCAAGCTTGCCGCCCAGTTCATTCCCGCAGGCAGCCGCGTGCTCGATCTCGGCTGCGGCAAAATGGCGCTCAGGCACCTCCTGCCGCTCGCCTGCCACTACCGCGGTTGCGACCTGGTCGCGCGCGACGCGGAGACCGTCGTTTGCGATTTCAACGCCGGGCAGTTCCCGACCGCGGCCGCCGAGGATGCCGACATTATCACGATGCTCGGCGTCCTCGAATACATCACCGATGTCGAGGGGTTCTTCGCGAACTTGAGGTCGAGCGGCTGCGACGTGGTGATGAGCTATTGCGCGACCGATCTGACCGGAGCCGTCGACCGAGCGTCGCTCGGCTGGCTGACCCATTTCAGCTTCCACGACCTCGCCGTGCTGGTCGACCGCCACGGCTTCCGCATCGCCTGCTCGATGCCGGTCGACCAGATTCAGATCCTGATGCGGCTCACCCCGCTCGACCGCCAGACCGCGCTACCGCCCTGCAGCGTCGCGGTCATCTCCTACAACGACGTCGGCAATTTCGGCGACCGGCTCGGCTACCACATGATCAATTCGCTGCTGCCGAGCGAGGCGACGGTCCATCATCTGACCTTCCGGACGCTCAACACCGCGCACGACAAATACGACCTCGTCGTGCTCGGCATCGGCAACAGCGTCTTCCAGCCGCTGCTCACCAATGAGTTGCTCGACGTGGTCAACCGCGGCAAGGCCAGGATCGGCATTTTCGGCACGCAATATCGCGAGCTGATCGAGCGGCCGGCGCTCGATCGCCTGATCGACCGTCTCGACATCTGGTTTGCGCGCTATCAGGACGACGTCCTGATGTACGGGCGCGGCCGCAGCAACGTGCAGCATCTCGGCGACTGGCTGATCGACCAGTTTCCGCTGGCCGAGCCGACTGACCTAGGCGAATTGCACATCGGCGACGAGATCTGGAAGGAGCTGCCGCTCGACCGTACGACGCAATATATCCAGCGTTACCGCAGGGTTTTTTCGACCCGGCTGCATCCCCTGCTCTGCGCGCTGACTTCGGCGGCCGAGGTCAGCTACGCCGAGCAGCCGTCCGGTGAGCAGCCGTCCATCCTGTCCGGCAAGTTCCGCAGCATGCTGATCGACATTTTCGGCCGGACCTATCCGGAGCGGGCGTTCTTCACCGTCGATCGCGACGCGGTTACCCGCTACAAGACGCGCGTCCACGGCAACGTCGCAACCCTCCGCACGCAACTTGAGGCGGTCCTGCGCAACGTGGCCGTCGCATCGCCGCTGTGATTGGCGGAAGCGCGACACGGCGGGCCGGGTTCACTCGACCTTGGCGACGACGGCGAGCTTCTTGATGCCCTGGTTGCGATAGGCGTTGAGGAACGCGTTATAGTCCTTGAACGACACGCAACCATTGGAATCGCCGTTCGGCCCGAGCATGTAGGTGTGCGCGAGCAGGCCGACACGGCCGTAGATCGCCTCCTCGCCGCCGATCGGGTTGAGCCGCAAGGCCGGCACGCCGTGGAACAGCGCCTCGCGCGGCTTCAGCTCGTAGATGTGCGGCGGCGTTACGCCATGCATCCTGATCGGTGCCGACGAGGGATCGTCGAGCTTCGAGCCGAGCCCGGAATGCGCTTCGAGCGTGCTGCCGTCGGGCAGATACACAGTGTGCGCCGAGATGTCGTAGACCGCCGTGTCGCGCTCGTAGGGCGCCTGCCCGCCACGCGCCGGATTCTGGTCGCGGCCGATGCTGCCGGTAATGCTGGCGTCCGCCGATGCATAGGAGAGCAGCGAGGGATGCGAGGAGGCCTGATCCTTGCCCCAAAGCTTTTCGGTGATCGAAAGCCTCTCGCTGCTCGCGATCGACATCACGGCCGCCTTGGCCCGCTGCGCCATCTCGCGCACCGAGAGGCCCGCGGGCTTTGCAGGATTCGCCTCGGCCGCAGGCGGCGTGGCTTGTGGGACATTGAGCGCGACCTGCGCGGATGCTGCGGGTTTCGATTTCGGCGCTTCGGCAAGTTTCGGCGCGTACGCTGGCCTGGTCATCTCTGCCAGTTTCGGCGCATCGAGCCCCGGTGCGCTCGGTGCCTCGGCTGCGCGCGACGGCACGCCCTGTGCCGAGGCGGCCGCAAACCGTTCGTTAAACATAGTTGGCGAGATCGAAGCAGCGTGTTCGGACTTTTCCGCCACCATCGTTTCGCGGAGCGCCGCAAAGGCCTCGCTCACCGCCCGTGCGCTGGTGCGAGCCGCGGGTTTTTCGCGCGCGAGAACAGGCTCGTCATAGCCCGCACTGTCGAGCGTCGGATAGACGTTTGCCGCGATGATGTTGGTGTAGACGACGCTACCGCAGCCGACCAGCAGGCACGCAACCGCAACCCCGCCGAAGAGAGTTGTTGAAATGGACTTGCCCGGTGATGTCCCGCGGCGCGTCGCCGCCAACGCTACGCTACTCGTACCCATCCACCCGCGCCCAGGACAGTTTCACCTTGTTCCCCTCGATGCCTCGGCTCTGGCCAGAGCATCTCGCAGAGGGGCGGGCCGTCATTAAGGCGACTTTTCGTTAAATGCGGATTAAGTCAGGGCAGATGCGAGGCAGGCGCAAAACTGCGTCATTTTGAGACGTCTAATCCGTGTGCGGAGTTGCTGGTGAGTGTGCAAGCGCTGTGATTTTGCGGGGGTCGCGCGGCGCAATGCGCCGATTTCGTGGCGAAATCGCGACTTGTCGCACGAGGCTGGCGGAGCTCCAGCCGTCTATCCTCCAAGGAGGATCGCGACGCCGACCAATGCGACCCCGATGACCGCGATCGACACGGCCGTTGGCCAGGGTCTGAGGCCGCAGCGATATCCGAAGAAATAGCCGCAAAAAGCCAGCATCGCGATGGCGACGAGGTTGGAGACGCGCAATGCCAGTCTGACGTCGCCGATCAGCAGGAAAGGAATGGCGATCGGGAAAGTCGCAGCAAAACTAAGCAGACAGATCTGGGCTGCGCCGATCAAATCCCGCCGCACAAGGCTTGGCTGCTTCGCGACGTCGGGCAGCTGATGCAGCTTCTGTCGGATCGACGTCAGCTGCTCGTCGGGAACGACGGCGGCAATCATCGGCGGCAAGGCATCCGCGATGATCCGCCGGGCCACGCTGAGATCGGGCGCTTCGCGCATCGCGCGCAGCATCGATGCCTTGCGTTGGCGATCATGCAGGCGACCGAGCAGAAAGATCGTCCCGTCGATGATCCCCCACGCCAGATTGCAGCCGAGCGCGCCGATCAGCACGGTCTCGACCCTGGTCGTCGCGATGCCAAGTGTGCAAGTGAAGGTCAGCGCCATGATGACGCCAAACATGATTTCCGAGATCCGCTCCATCGGATCGAGGACTCGCCTGAAAGCCATCGACAATCCTCCCGAACGACATGGCTTCGAACCACTCGCTAATCGGAGAGTCCGCTCAGCAAGGCATTGAGCGTCAAAGACCTGCTCAGCTCGCACTCTTCGACGCCTTCGGCCCGCAGAAGATCGCGCACGGCGCCATGCGCTACGATAATGCGAAGCGGGGTTGCGCGAGCGGCGAGTTCATCGTGCAGAGCGTGCGGCATGCGCGCGCCCGCCGGATCGACATAGGGCGATGCGGAGAGCGCCGGCCCGGCCAGCCTGGGCAGGCCCGCCGGAATTTTGCCCGTCACGGGGACGTCGAGTGCCGGGAGCCCAAGGATCGTTGCGGCGATGATCCACAATGCGACGACGGCGAGCGCGATGGGTCTGCCGGGCAAGAAGCGCTCGCCGAGCACGATGAGGCCGATTGCGGCGAGGCCGACAAGAAGCACCACCGGCTTGGTGTCGCCGAGTTGTCCGAGAAGCAGCCAGAGCCGCTTGAAGAAGCTATGCCCTCCGCCCGGCACGCCGAGGAGGCTCGGAAGCTGGGTCATCGCGATCGTCAGCCCAGCCCCGGCCTTGAACCCGACCAGGATGCCGTCGCTGACGAGCTTCACCAGCGCGCTCAGCCGCAACAGCCACGCGAACAGGCAAAGTGCCGCCGTCACGAAGGCCGCAAGACTCGCATAGGCGAGCGAAACGGGAATCGCATACGCCGCAGGCGTCACGCCGGCGATCATGTCGTTGCGCAGCCACGGATAATGGTAATCGCGCAGCCAGCCCGTCGGCGGCAGCCACCAGAGCCAGGCTTTTCCTTCACGATGATCTTTCGCGTCGGCCAAGGGACCCTCAAGCTGTTGCGGATCACTAGACGTCGCCGCTCGGCTGACCTGCTTGATGCAGATCAAGCCTGCCCGTTCGTCACTGCAGCTCCGGCGGCGGCGAGCGGTCAAGCACGTCGGCTTTCGGCTCGCGCAGGAGGTCGAGCGCGTAGGTCTCGATCGTGAGCGGGCCGCGCTTGCGCGGAAGCTCCGCGACGCGCTCGACTTGCGCAAACCTGTCCTTCAGATAAGGCTGCACGGGCCGCGTCTCGTCGACAAACAGCAAGGGACCCTTGAGCAGCGCTGGATCCGGCTCGCCCATGTTGACCCAGCGGATGCGCTGGGTCGGCTGCACCACGCAGGTGCCGCGCGGCAGATAGAAGGCGAGCCAGCTCGTCGTGCCGTAATCAGGCGCGAGCACGCATGTCGCGCCCGTGCGGCTTCGTACCGCCTCGATGTGATCGGCGAGTTCGCGCCAGCCGATGCCAACGCTGCGCACGGTGGCGTCGCGCCGATAGAAGGAGAGCCAGCCGGTGTTGGCCTGCACGATCAGGAGCGCAAACATCAGGATGCCGACCGGAGCCGCCCAGCGCAGGCAAATATCGGCGACGCGCCGCCAGCGCGCGTCCCATTGCACGAGATGGGCGGCCACGGCGGCAGCGATCGCAAACGCAGGATAGACCGGCGCGAACCAGTTCGCCTCGACGCGAGCGTGCAGCGCATGCCAGATGAAATACGCCACGATGGTCCAGACAATCGCATCGATCAAAACCCGCGCCGATGCGGCGCCGGCCTTGTCCTTGTGCCGCAACAGCGCGTAGAGCCCCATCGCGCCGAGGATGAAAACCAGCGGCGTTGCAAACGCAATCTGGGTCGGCGCGAGCTCGAGCAGGAACGCGGGGCGAAAATCCTCGACCCTCACGCGGCCGCCGATCTGCTTCTGGAAAGACACCCATTGATGCCCGGCGTTCCACAGGATCGCCGGCGCGAAGATCGCAAGCGAGACGAGGCCGCCGAGATAGGGCCAGATCGTGGCAAGCCATCGCCGCTGCCCCGGCGCGACGACGAGCCAGATCAGGATTGCAGGACCAAACAGCAGCGCGGTGTATTTCGAAAGCAGCGCACAGCCGACGGCGGCGCCGGCCGCGAGCCACCACTGCCCTCGCCCGGTCTCGAGCACCTTTGCGAGAGACAGCAGCACGAAGCTGGAGGCCACCAAGAGCGGCGAATCCGGCGTGACGATCAAGGTGCCGACCGCCGCCATCAGCGTGACATTGAAAAGGATGGCTGCATCGGCGGCAAGTCGCGTGCCGCCGAACAGGATCGCAGCGGCGCGGTATATCGCATAGCTCATCGGCAGCGCGAGCAGGATGGAAACCAGCCGCACGCCGATCTCGGTGTCGCCGGCAATCAGGGTGCCGGCGCGGATCACGAGCGCAACCATCGGCGGATGATCGTAATAGCCGAAGGCCAGGCTCTTCGACCACATCCAGTAGTAGGCCTCGTCGAAAGTGAGCGGCGTCCATGCCGCAGCAACGAGCCGCAACGCCACCAGCGCCACAACTATCAGAGTCGTGTTGCGGACGAGCCTGAGATCGCCGGAGCTCATCGCGATCTTATCGCTTGCGCCAGACGAACAGTCCCGACATCGCATAGTTCCACACGACGCCCATCAAGGCGCCGGCCGCGCCCGCGAGCCACCAGATCGGCTGCTTGTCGTAAACCGAGAACGCCACGCCGACATTGGCGAACAGGCCGACGCTGCAGACGAGATAAAACGCGAGCAGCCCACCGAGGATGGCAAAGCCCTTCAGGCGCTGGTCGCGATAGGTCAGGAAATTGTTCAGGATGAAATTGCTTGTCATCGCGACGAAGGCGCCGGCGGCCTGTGCCGCCGCAAATGGCAGACCGAAAAACCGGAATGCGATAAACAACGTGCCGAGATGGACGAACAGCCCGGTGCCGCCGACCATCGCAAACAGGAGAAAACGCAGCGACACCACGTCGTGGGTGAATTTCGCGAGCACGAGGCCGACGAAATCGAGTGCGACCATCGAATCGAGCTTGCTCTCGCCATGCAGCCGTGAGCCGAATGTAAAGGGGACCTCCACCGTCTTCAGCTTGCCATGGGCGGTCGCGACGATGTCGAGCAGTATCTTGAACCCCTGCGTCGACAGCTCCGGGGCGAGCTCTTCGAACCTGTCGCGGCGGATCATGAAGAAGCCGCTCATGGGATCGGCGATGGAGACGCCGAGCACGCGCTTGGCGACTTCGGTGGCGAGCGCGCTGGCGCCGGCGCGGCTGCGATTGAAACTGTCGGCGCTGCCGCCCGCGATATAGCGGCTGCCGACCGCGAGCTCGGCTTGCCCGCCCTGAAGCAGGCCCAGCATTTTCGGCAACTGCGTCTCGTCATGCTGCAGGTCGGCGTCCATGACGGCGGCATAGGGCGCGCTCGATGCCAAGATGCCCTCGATGCAAGCGCCCGACAGGCCGCGCCGGCCGATCCGGCGGATGCAGCGAACGCGGCTATCCTGCTGCGCGAGATTACGCACCACGTCCCACGTGCCGTCAGGCGAATTGTCGTCGACGAAAACGACTTCCCAGGCAATGCCCGCCAGCGCCGCCTCCAGCTTGCGGTAAAGCTTGGTGACATTGTCGCGCTCGTTAAAAGTCGGGACGACCACCGAAAGCACTGGCAAGCCTACGGCTTGCTTGACCTTTTCCGGGCCCGGTCTGACGGCTTCATTCATGGGGCATGCGTATATCCGCCGTCCCCCGCCGTGCCAAGGCGGCGTTCGGGAACAGCCCACCGAAAAAAGCCGGAAAAATGGAGGCCAGATATGCCAACGACCACGAACAACAGGCGCGCGTACATCCGGCGCAGCCTTGCTATTGCGTGGTCGTCCCAGCGCCGGAACTTTGTGAAAAGCTTCAACGGCGCCGTTAAGACACAAATAGGAATGGTATGACCCTTCCGCAAGGGCCCTACTAGTTCGGGACCTCCCGGATCACCGGGCCGCGCGGAGCCGGAGCGGCCGGAGCGGTCGCCGCAGGTTGTGTGGCGACCGCGGGCCTGGTCGGCTTGCCGAACTGGCCGATCGGTCCGTAGATGACCGCAGCCACAAGCACGACCACCGCGACGATACTGCCCAGGAGACCTCCAACCGTTTCGGACGTCATTGACGTTTCCTCAACCCCTTCCCGAGCGGTGGATCATATGGAATTTCGCTGCGCGGGAATAGGTCTAGACGGCACGCCCAACCAAGTCCCCTTTTCGGCCCACACCCGCGCAAGCTGGACTTTCGCGCCCTCGTCGCTCAACATGATGACAACAAGATGCGAGAGGACGGCACAATCGTGTCGGAAACAAGGGGACGACGCTGACTTGCCCAAGGCTTCCACAACGAAGGCTTCCACAACGAAGGCTTCCACAACGAAGGCTTCCACAACGAAGGCGGCGCCGGCGAAAGGTTCGCCAGCGAAAGCTTCGTCGAAGGCCGGACATATCCATATCGGCGTCGGCGGCTGGACCTTTGCGCCCTGGCGCGGCGTGTTTTACCCGGATAAATGGCCGCAAGCCAAAGAGCTGGGATATGCGGCATCGAAACTGACCTCGATCGAGATCAACGGCACCTATTACGGCTCTCAGAAGCCGGAGAGCTTTCGCAAATGGGCTCGCGAGGTGCCCGACGGCTTCGTCTTCTCGGTGAAGGGTCCGCGCTTTACCACCAACCGCCGCGTGCTGGCCGAAGCCGGCGACTCGATCAAGCACTTCTACAACACCGGCGTGCTCGAGCTCGGCGATCGCCTGGGCCCCGTGCTGTGGCAATTCGCGCCGACCAAGAAATTCGACGAGGTCGATTTCGGGAAGTTCCTGGAGCTTTTGCCGCGCAAGCTCGACGGCCGCGCGCTGCGCCATGTGGTCGAGGTCAGGCATCCGAGTTTCTGCGTGCCGGAGTTTGTCGCGCTGCTCAGGCAATTCGACACGCCGGTGGTGTTCGCCGAGCACAACACCTATCCCGCGATCGCCGACGTCGTCGGCGATTTCGTCTATGCGCGGTTGCAGAAGGGCAATGACGAGCTGAAGACCTGTTACCCGCCAAAAGAGCTCGACGCCTGGGCCAAGCGCCTGCAGCTCTGGGCGGAAGGCAGCGAGCCGAACGACCTGCCGCGCGTTCACAAGGAGAGCGCGAAGAAGATGCCGCGCGACGTATTCGCCTATGTGATCCACGAGGGCAAGGTGCGCGCCCCGTCAGGCGCGATGGAGTTGATACAGCGTGTGAAATGAGATGCCCGCACACCTCAATCCAGCTTGATGCCGGCCTCGCGGATCAATTTCGTCCAGTTCGCATGTTCGGAAGCGATGAAGCCCTCGAGCTTCTCGCCAGGCATGTCCCACACTTCGCCGCCGCTCTTTTCGAAGCGTTCCTTCAGGTCGGGCAGCACGGCGCGGATATCGACGCGCAGTCTTGCGACGATTTCCGGCGGCGTCTTTGCGGGTGCAAAGATTCCGAGCCAGGACTCGACGTCGAGGCCTGCGACGCCGGCCTCCGACATGGTCGGCACCTCGGGTGCAAGCGCGCTGCGTTTCGATGACAGCACGGCAATGCCTCTCGCCTGCCCCGACTGGATATAGGGCAGCGCCGCCGCAATCGAGTCGAAGAACAGATCAATGCGCCCTGCAAGCAGATCGGTGAAGGCCGGCGGCGAACCTTTGTAGGGCACTTCCAACATCTTCACGTCGGCAGCATTCATGAAGGCTGCCGCGACCAGCTGCTGGCCGGTTCCCGCGCCTGCGGTCGCAACCGTTATCGATCCGGGCTTCGCCCTGGCAGCCGCGACGATGTCGGAAAGCTTCGCGTGCGGCAAATCCTTGCGAGCGACCATGACATAGCCGAAGCGATACACCAGCGCGACCGGCGTGAAATCCTTTAGCGGGTCGTAAGCAAGCTTCGAATACAGTGCCGAGTTGAACGCTATGTTCGAGAGCCCGCCGACCATGAGCGTGTAACCATCGGCCTCGCTCTGGGCTGCAGCCTGCGTGCCGACGACGGTTCCGGCGCCGGGCTTGTTCTCGACGAAAAACGCTTGTCCCGTTCGCTTCGACAGCGCATCGGCAAGATACCGCCCGATGAGGTCATAGCTGCCGCCGGGGCCGATCGGGACGATGATCTTCACGGGGCGATCGGGATAGCCGGCCTTCACGCTGGCTGGCCCAACGCAGATGAGCGCTGCGCCGATCAACGCTGCCAAGCGCCAAAATCCCTTCATCGTCGTTTCCCCCGCGGGACGACTATGCGGCATGCGCCAGGTTACGGCAATGCCAGTATGGAAATCGGCCGGTGAGTACGATAGCTAAGACAGGCCAGGGCCAATGCGAGACGCCGACATGGCACGCAAATCCTTATCGCTCTTCACCATCGGCTACGAACAGACCCCGCACAAGGCCGTGCTCGATGAGCTGCAGAGTGCCGGCGTAAGATTGCTGGTCGACGTGCGCGCGGTCACCTCGTCGCGCCGGCCGGGCTTTTCCAAGAATCAGCTTGCGGCAAGCCTCGATGAACGCGGCATCGCCTATATCCATTTGAAAGGACTGGGCACGCCGAAGGAAGGCCGGCTCGCCGCACGCAGCGGCGACTACGCCGCGCTCGAAAAGATATTCTCGGCGCATTTGAAGAAACCGGAGGCGAGACAGGAACTCGACGAGCTATCGGCGCTCGTCAAGAAGGCCGGACCGGTCTGCCTGCTCTGCTACGAGCGCGACCACCGCCATTGCCACCGGCGGATGATTGCCGAGATCATCGAGGCGCGGGATCGGGTCAAGGTGGAGAATTTGGCCGCGCGGCAGGTATAGGCCGTCCTTCCGGGATGCGCCGTAAGGCGCGACCTGGAATGACGGAACGGGTCGGACCCATCCTCGCCCTACAACGCAAACGTCCCCTCCATCATGGTGACGCAATTGCCGCCGACATGCGCGGAAACGATCGTGCCGCCCTGCTTCAGCACGCGCGTCAACAACAGGCTCGGCCGGCCCATGTCGAAGCCCTGCCCGATACGCAATTGCAGCTCGCCATCCTTTGTCGGGTCGAGATCAGCCAGCAGCGCCGCCGCTGCGACAGTAGCGCTGCCGGTTGCAGGGTCCTCCGTCAAGCCGCTTGCTCCCGGGAAAAACATTCGCGCCTGCAGATCGAGGGGCGCTTCGCTTGCCGGCACGTCGCGCGTGTAGAAATAGATGGCGAAGGCGTCATCGCACGGCAGCGCATCGGCAAACGCCGCGGCATCCGGCTTGGCGCGCCGCAACGCCTCGCGCGAGGCAAGCTCAGCCACCAGAAACGGCATGCCGACCGAGGTGACTTGCGGCATATGACGATCCATTCTGATGTCGGATGGCGACAGGGAGAGGCAGGTCGCCACCTTTTCCGGCTTGAACGCCGTCATCCGCTTCAGCAGCTGCGGCGCCGTCAGTTCGGCGCCGGTCACCCTGCCCTCGCGCTTGAGGATTTCGACGGCCACAAGTCCGGCTTTCTCCTCGAACAGAAGCCGCTCCGGCGCGCGCGTCGCTCGCGAGGCCAGCACAAAGGCTGTGCCGACATTGGGATGGCCCGCGAACGGGATTTCGGCCGTCACGGTGAAAATTCGTACGTTCGCATCATGCGCGGTCTCGCGCGGCGGCAGCACAAAGGTCGTCTCGGAATAGTTGAACTCGGTCGCGATCGCCTGCATCTGTTCCGTCGACAGGCCGCCGGCGTCGAGCACGACCGCAAGCGGATTGCCACCGAAGGCGCGGTCGGTGAAAACGTCGACGGTCACATAGCGGCGTTGCATCACGCTCCTCCTATCCCAATTGCCAGACCCGCATCGGCTGCTCATAGCCGCGGACCGGCACCTCGCCAAGCGGTACCGCATCGGCGCAATCCTCCCCGAGCGCGTTCCGCACCGCGGCCGAGATCAGGAATTGCGAGTTGAATTCCTTGTTGAGCGCCTCGATGCGGGAGGCGAAATTCACGGTATCGCCGATCACGGTGTATTCCTTGCGCCGCGGCGAACCGATGCTGCCGGCCACCACCTCACCGAAATGAATCCCGATGCCGATCCGCAGCGGCCAATCGCTTTCCGCATTGATACGTTGCATGGCGGCGAGCATCTCGCGTCCGGCTGCGACCGCGCGATGCGCCGGGTCTTCCGCGTCGAAGGGCGCGCCGAACAGCGCCAGAAAACCGTCGCCCAGGAACTTGTTCACGATACCGCCATGGCGGTCGAGGATCTCGACCAGGATCGCGAAGGCGCCGTCGAGCCGGTCGACAACCTCCTGCGGCGAACGCGACCGCGAGGCTGCGGTAAAGCTGCGGAAATCGACGAACATCACGGCGACATGCTTGATGTCGCTTTTGGTGGCGGCGCCCTCGAGCAGCAGCCGTTCGACCACCTGCGGCGAGACATGCTGGCCGAAAAGGTTGGTAACGCGGTCGCGCGCCGTCGCCGCGCGAATGCTGGCGGCAAACCCCCGGCGCAGCTGCAGCCCAACGGCGCCGGCAAGCACGCCGCAGGTGAAGACAATCAGGCTGCGCGACAAATGATAGTAGAGCTCAGGCTCGGGATCGGAATTGACAGCCGGTTGGTAGTGCATCGCCATCGCAAACAGCTGGGAGGCCGCGACAAAACCGGTGAAGGTCGACAGAAAGAAATCGAGCCGCAAGGTCGAGAGAATGATGAAAATAAAATAGATCAGCGGCATGACAAAGCCGAGCGCCCGGACCGGTCCCATGCTTTCGATCTGCAGCGCAAGCAGAAGGGTCGGCATGCTGGTCTCGATCAGCGCGCCGATATAGCGCCGGTACACCGGCAGATCGCGATCGAGCTTCAGATGATGGCGGATCGTCCGGTAAACCACCAATTCGAACAGCACGAAACCGGCCAGGACAAGGTAAACCCAGTTCGGATTGACGCCGTTGCGCCAAACGCGCTGGACCACGTCCGGGAACAGGACGTGAATCACCGCGATAACCGCCATGATCGCAAGAGCCACGACGATCAGCGCCCGGACGCGCACCAGCTCCTCGCGCATCACCTCGCGCATCAGCATGTGCTCGAAATCCCTCGACACCGTCTGATCCGGTCCAGTGGTTTCGCGCCAGAGTTCAGCGATGGAGGCCATTTTTCTATCCTTATTCCGGGACAGCCCGCGGGGCAGAACCCGGAATCTCGGGATTCCGGGTTCGATGCTTCCGCCTGCGCGCCTCGGCGCTTCGGCGGACTCCTGCCCGGCGAAGCTCGCGCAGCGAGCGTAGACGGGCTGCATCGCCCCGGAATGACATCAGAAATATAACCTCAATCGAGCGTGCGACGGAAGCGCGTTACGGCGATCGTCATCGCCAGCAGCATGAGCGCAATCAGCGCGAGAGTGTCATATTGCAGATGTTGGAGCGTCGAGCCCTTGAGCATGATGGCGCGGACGATGCGCAGATAGTGCGTGAGCGGCAGACATTCGCCGACATATTGCGCCCAGACCGGCATGCCCAGGAACGGGAACATGAAACCGGACAGCAGAATGCTCGGCAGGAAGAACATGATCGAGAGCTGCATGGCCTGCAGCTGGTTCTGCGCAAGCGTCGAAAACGTGTAGCCGATCGCAAGATTGGTGGTGATGAACAAGGTCGACAGCAGCGCGAGCAGCATAAGGCTTCCGTAAACCGGCACGCCAAACAGGAACACGCCGATCGAGATGATGATCAGCGCCTGGATGAAGCCGACCATCACATAGGGGATGATCTTGCCAAACATCACCTCGACCGGCTTGATCGGCATCGACAAGAGGCTCTCCATGGTGCCGCGCTCGATCTCGCGCGTCACCGACAGCCCGGTGAAGATCAGCATGGTCATGGTCAGGATGGTGCCGACCAGACCGGGCACGATGTTGAGCCGGGAGGCGGCCGCCGGGTTGTAGCGCGCATGCGCCCGAATCTCGAACGGCAGCACCGGCGGATCGCCGATGAAGAGGTCGTGGGCGAGCGCGGTCTGGACTACCATGTTCAGGGAGCCCAGCGCGGAGGACGCCGCGATCGGGTCGGTGGCGTCGGCCGCGACCAGAAGCGCGGGGCGATCGCCGCGCCTTACCGCTCGCTCGAAGCCGCGCGGAATTTCGACGCCGAACAGCACCTTGCCCGACAGCAGGAGATCGTCGAACTCCTTGACGTCATGGACTTCGCGCGTGAAGCGGAAATAGGCGGTGTTTTCCAGCGCCTTCAGGACCGAACGCGCAAGGTCGGAATCTTCCTGCAACAACACGGCCGTCGGCAGGTTGTGCGGCGTGGTGTTGATGGCGTAGCCGAACAGCGTCAATTGCATCACCGGAATCATCACGATCATGGCGAAGGAGACGCGGTCGCGGCGGAGCTGGATGAACTCCTTCACCACCATGGCCCAGGAGCGGCGCCAGAAGCCGAAGCGGCTTTCGCCGGCGCTGCCATGATCCGTATCTGTGAGCGCAAGCGTCATCAGAAATTGTCCCTTGAGCGCGACATCAGGTCGATGAAGACGTCTTCGAGCGACGGATGCGCGAGCTGCCACGTCAGGCTGGAGCGCCCCTGCCAGGATGCAATCGTTGCTTCCAGGGCTGCCTTGTCGCGGCCGGAGACGTGCAGCGAGGTGCCGAACGGCGCCACCATGTCGATACCGGGCTGTCCCGCTAGCTGCGCGGCGAGCGACTGCAGATCGTCACCGCTCACGGTGTAGGTCGTGAGCGCCGATCTTGCGATCACCTCATCGACGGTGCCGTGCGCCAGCAGATGGCCATAGGCGATATAGGCGATCTCATGGCAACGCTCGGCCTCGTCCATGTAGTGGGTCGAGACGAGCACCGTCAGTCCCTGGCCTGCCAGCGCATGGATCTCGTTCCAGAAATCGCGCCGCGCCTTGGGATCGACGCCGGCGGTCGGCTCGTCCAGCAGCAACAATTGCGGATTGGGCAGCGTGCAGGCGCCGAGCGCAAGCCGCTGCTTCCAGCCGCCGGAGAGATCGCCGGCAAGCTGCTCCTCGCGACCGGAGAGGCCGAGCCGCTTGATCATCTCGTGCGCGGAGCCGCGCGCATCGGAAACGCCATAGAGCCGCGCGACGAATTCGAGGTTCTCGCGCACCGACAGATCCTGATACAGCGAGAAGCGCTGGGTCATGTAGCCGACGCGGAGCTTGATCTTGTCGGCGTCGCGGCGGATGTCGTAGCCGAGACAGGTGCCCTCGCCGGCATCCGGCGTGAGCAGGCCGCAGAGCATGCGGATGGTCGTGGTCTTGCCGCTTCCGTTCGGTCCGAGGAAGCCGTAGATCGTGCCGCGCTTCACCTGCATCGACAGGTCATGCACGACTTCCCTCCCGTCGAACGATTTCGACAGGCCCTTGACGTCGATGGCGATCTGCGAGTTCGACACGGTACTCACCGCTGCAAGGCAACAGGCGTTTTCGGGGCGAGATAGACGCTGATGGGCTGGCCGACCCTGAGCGCATCCGGCCGCGACGGGCGTGCCTGGATCAAATAGACGAGCTTGTTGCGCTCATCGAGGCTGTAGATCACGGGCGGGGTGTATTCGGCCTGCGTCGCGATGAAATAGATCTTTGCGGTGAGATCGGCAGAGCAGTTGTCGCACGCGATCCGGACTTCATCGCCGATCGCAAGCTTCGGCAGTTCGGCCTCGGGGACGTAGAAGCGAATTTTCATGTTGCCCGGCGGCATGATCGACAGCACCGGCCGCTGCGCGGCCACCATCTCGCCCTCGCGGAAATAGATCTGCTGGATGGTGCCGGAGACCGGCGCAAAACCCTGGCGACGCGCAAGCCGCGTCTCGGATGTGACAACGTGGGCTTCGGCAACGCGCAGTGCGGACACCGCGGCATCGAGCGTCGCCTGCGTGCCGGATCCGGTCTTGCTCAACGAGGCTGCGCGGTCGTAGGACTGCTGCGCGTTGGCCAGCGTCGCCTTGTTCTGGTTGAGGTCGGCCTTCTGCAAGTCGTCGTCGACGGAATAGAGATGGTCGCCGACCTTGACCTCGTCGCCCTCGCGCACGTTGAGCTTCGTGATCCGCCCAAACTCGTCGGGGCTTACAAAGATCATGTCGGCTTCGACCCAGCCCTGGAAACCGGGATCGCGCTTGTCGTCGCAGCCGCCGAGAACAGCGGCGAGCGCCAGGGCCGCCAGCAATCCGGTTCGCGCAACGCTCATGGCTTGCTCCGTTCGCCAAAGATCAAATCGAGGTGGACGCGCAGCATGGCGCGCGCGTCCAGAGGTGAATGCCGTTCGAACAGGCTCTTCCAGACAATCGCGACGATCGCTGGCGCGACCACGATCTGCGGGAAGTCTTTCAGCTCTTTCTGCCGGATCTCGCCGCGTGCTATTCCCGCCTCGATCAGCATCCGCATGGCGGCGAGCCCGCGCGAGATCACCTCGCGATAGTAGAAGTCTGCAATCGCCGGAAAGCGCGGACCCTCGGCCACGATCAATCGAATAATGTCCGCGCGTCGTGTGTTCGCCACCTCCTGGATGAAGGTGTTGGCAAACATTTCGAGTGCATCGCGGATCGATCCGACGGCGGCCGGAGGCGTGGTGATGCGCTCGACGACGGGCACGATCGCGGTGCGAACCAGTTCCTCGAACAGCGCCTCCTTGTCCTTGAAGTGCAGGTAGATCGTGCCCTTGGCGACGCCCGCGCGCTTGGCCACGTCGTCCAGCCGCGTCGCGGTGAAGCCGCGAGCGACGAACTCGTCGAGTGCAGCGGCGACAATGGCGGCCTTCCGCTCGGCGGCGCGCTCGGCGCGGTTGGATGCGGGTGCGGCAGGCAATCCTGCGTCCGACATGGCTCCTCCCGTCAGGTCTCGTGAGTTCGATAAAAATATGACTGACCAGTCAGTCATTGTCAACGAGCAAGCTATCACCTCGCCGTGAGGAGGATTTGCTGTTCGTTTGGAAGGTAATTGGCTGCGCTTTTGCCTGCCTGACGCGGACGGTCGAGCGGCAATCGCCGCGCCAGACTAGCCGGTTCGGCAGCCTTCGATGACGGCAATGAGAGCCCGCTCGGCCGCCTTGCGGGCCCTGACGGGATTTGGTGCGCGGGCGATCAACATCGCCGCTTCCGTGATCGCCCCAAGCAGAAGATGCGCGGTGACGTCGACATCGCAGCCACGCAGCGATCCAGCAGCGGCCGCCGCGGCAAGCGCCTGCTTCAACAGCCCCAGGCCGTATTTCGCATCGAGCTCGCGCCAGCGCTGCCAGCCGAGCACCGCAGGCGCGTCGACCAGCAGAATCTGCTGCACCGACGGTTCGGAGCAGGCTTTCAGAAACACCCCCACGCCCAACTGCAGCGCCTTGAGCGGATCGCCCTGCCCTGCCGCCTCGCGTGCCAGCTGGGCATGCAGTTCGCCCATGATCGTCTCGACCAAAGCCGCGAACAGTCCCTCCTTGCCGTCATAATGGTGATAGAGCGCGCCGCGAGTGACGTCTGCCTTCGCCACCAGCTCCTCGGCGCTGACGGCCTCGAACCCGCGCGCTCCGAACAGTTCGCGCGCGACGGTTTCGAGCCTGCCCTTGGTGGCCGCCGTTCGCGCGGTCCTGGTCGCCTTCATGGCTTAGCTATTCGTCGTTCGCCGGCGAAGATCAACTTGCTTGACCCTTCTTCCATGCCAGATTAGCATACATACTGTATGTATGTTTAACAGGAAGCATCGGCCATGATCGAAGCCAGAACGATTGTTCTCGACGACCTCGGCATCCGCACCCGCGTGCTGGATGCCGGCAAAGGTCCCGTCGTGCTGATGCTCCACGGCAATCCCGACAATGCCGATGAGTGGCGGCTCGTGATCGAGCGGCTGGCCGCAAAATATCGCTGCATCGCGCCGGATTTCCCAGGCTATGGCCAGTCGCCGGAGCCGCCGGCCGCGTTCACCTATTCGCTCACCGACCAGATGCGCTTTGTGGACGCCGTGCTGGAGAAGATGAAGATCGACGAGCCGGTGATTGTCGTGGTGCATGACACCGGCGGCATGGTCGGCACGGCCTGGGCTGCCGCCAACATCAGCCGCGTGCGCGGCATGATGATCACCAATACCGTGGCGTTCGACGGCTTCCCCTGGTTTCCGATCGCGCGGCAATGGGGCGATCCATCGTTCTACGGACGCCTGCGCTCGTCGCTCGGCATGGCGGCGCTCGGCCTCTCCGGCGGCGCGCTGTTCAAGCAGATCTTTGCCGCGCAATGTCCGCAGCTGAGCGCGCCGGAGCTGGAGCGGTTTGCCGCCACATTTGCGAGGAATCGCGACGCCAAGCGCACGACGCTGCGCCAGTTTCGCCAGATCATGCGGCCCGGCTTCTTCAGGGACTTTGCCGACATGCGCACACGGATTCTGGCGTCGGTGCCCTGCCGCGTCCTCTGGGGCGACGAGGATCGCTTCATCGCAACGAAATATGCGACCGCATTCGGCTGCAAGCAGGTGACCATCCTGCCCGGCGCCGGCCATTGGGTTGCGCTCGTCGCGCCCGACGAGCTGGCGCGCGAGATCGAGGCGGTCGCTCAGGCGTGAAACTTCAAGCCATCGACGATCTTGTCGATTACCTTGCGCTCGGCGCGGAAGGCGAGCCCGACCAGATTGAGGTCGGCGCGGGCAACCGCCTTCACCGCGGCGCGGTTGGCTTCATCATGCGTGGTCCTGAACATGTCCTCGGTATAGACCGCAGGCGTCACATTGCGCGCGAGCGCCCGTTCCAGCGCGCGCGACAGCGCCGGGCCGTCGGCGCCATAGATCAGGATCGGCTGGCCGATCAGCGACAGATATCCGGTGCCCGAGCCATCCTCGTAGGGCGCACCGATGCATTCGGGGAAGGCGGCGGCAATTCCGCCGGACAGGAATGAGGCGACGTTGAGCTTCTGCCAGGGCTCGAGGTCGATGCGGACCACGATCGCGATCTTGGTGTCGAATTGCATGCTGTCTCCACACAATGTCGTTCCGGGGCGCCTCGAAGAGCCGAACCCGCAATGACGATCCCGTGGGAGAAAATCAACCCTTGGCGTCGCAGGCCCAGGCCCGGATCACGCATTCCCTGCCGCCGAACTTGTAGCATTCGCGCGTGGCGGCATTGAGCGAGGACGAGATATGCGGCCGTACCGCATAGCCGTGGGCGCCGCAGGGATTGCTCATGTCGACCGACAGCGCCGCACAGGCCCGCTTCATGGTTATGGCGGTGCAATCGCCCTTGCACTGCTTCAAGGCGGCTGCGCGCGCTGCACCCTCGCCGGCATAGTCAAAGGCCTGGCCGTAGGCGCCGCATTTGCCGACCGCGAACGCGCCGGCGGCCCATGACTGGGTGACAAACCGCGCAAAGGCAATGGTCAATGTCAGGACAAACACGACAAGCGCGCGCCGTTGCGCGGCTCTGGTCGAAACAATCAAAAGCCCCTCCCCGGTCCAGCGGGCGGAATCTATCCGAGGGGCGTTTCCACTTGGTGAACGGTTGGGTTGAAATCCGGAATCGCAGGGTGGGCGAACGGTTGCTCAACCGCCCTATGAAGCAATCTTCTATCCCTGTCGCGCCGTCTCCAGCGCCTGCGGCGTATCGATATCGAGGAATGCTCCGTCGCCCTCGACCGGCACTTCAGCGACGGCTTCGCCGTGCTTGCCGATCAGGTGCCTTGCGCCGATATCGCCGTCGAGCGTCATGAGCTCGTTGAAGAAGCGCCGCGACCACAAAACCGGATTGCCGCGCCTTCCATCGGCCACCGGCACCACGATCAGATTGCCGCGATCGGGCGCAAAGGCCTCGATCAGCCGGTCGATCAGCGCCGCATCGATCAGCGGCATGTCGCCGAGGCAAACCACCGCGCCATCGGCCTTGTCCGAGACGGCCGAGATCCCCGCCTTGACCGAGCTCGCAAGCCCGCCGGCAAAATCCGGATTGCGCACGAACTTGACCTTGAGACCTGCCAGCGCCTGCTCCACCAGCTCGGCCTGGTGACCGGTGACGACAATCACCTCGGAGGCTTTCGAGGCCAGCGCCTGCTCGGTTGCGATCCGCACCAGCTTATTGCCCGCCAGTTCAGCGAGCAGCTTGTTCGGCCCGCCCATCCGGGTCGATCGCCCGGCGGCCAGCACGATCGCTGCGACATTGCGGTTGTCCGTGGCCTCAGGCTTGGCGCGTGGCTGCGGCCGGGTGACGATCTCCATCAAAAGACCGCCGACGCCCATGCCCATCAGCTCGGCGCGGGTCACCTTCAGCCCCGCCAAAAGCCGCATCAGCACCCAATCGAAGCCGTTTTCGACCGGCGAGCGCGCGCAGCCCGGCGCGCCCAGCACCGGCACGCCGCGGGCGCTGCCGATCAGGAGCAGATTGCCCGGATCGACCGGCATCCCGAAATGCTCGATGGCGCCCCCGATATCCGTGATTGCCGCCGGGATCACGTCGCGGCGGTCGGCGATGGCCGACGCCCCGAACACGATGACAAGCTCGGCGCCGAGCGCGAGCAGCTCGCCGATTGCAGCCGCAAGCGCGGTTTCGTCGTGCGGCACGCGGCGCTCGGCCACGATGGCAGCACCGGCCGGCGCGAGCCGCTCTGCGGTCACACGCAAGGTCTTGTCGATCACTTTCGATGCAAGCCCCGGCAACAGGGTCGAGACCACGCCGACCTTCCTGATGACATAGGGTGCGATCCTCAGCGCGCCGCCGCCCGCCGCCTTCACTGCCGCGTCGCGAAGCCTGGCTTCCACGCCGAACGGAATGAGCTTGACGGTTGCGACCATCTCGCCTTCGACCACCGGCTTGAAGGCCGGCAGCGTCGCAAGCGTGATCGCCTCATCCACGCCGTTGATGCGGTCGACGGCTGCCCGATCGACCACCAGCACGCCCGGCCGGGCCGCAAACAGGTTTGAGCGGCCGGTGAAGGCGCGCTCGACATTGATGCCGTCGCCCGTCACCGCGTCTGCGATCGAGGCGGCCGCAACATCCTCGGAGACGTCACCCTCCTCCAGCCGCACCACCACGATTTCCTTGACGCCGGCCTTGTTGAGCGCCTCGACCTCGGCGGAGCCGATAGTAGTGCCCTTCTTCAGCACCAGAGAACCCTGGCGCAGCGTATGGACGGTCACCCCGCCAAGCGCCTCTCGCGGACTGGCCGGTCCGAATTTCATGCCGCCACGTCTTTCTCTTTGGGCGGCAGGCGGAGCTGCGCGGTGATTTCGGCCATGATGGAGACTGCGATCTCCGACGGCGAGACCGCGCCGATCGCAAGTCCGATCGGCGCGTGGATGCGGGCGGCGTCGCTCTCTTTTGCACCTTGCGCGCGCAGGCGCTCAAGGCGTTTGGCATGGGTCTTCCGCGAGCCGAGCGCGCCGATATAGAAGCAGTCGCACTGAAAGGCATGCAGGAGCGCAGGGTCGTCGATCTTGGGATCGTGCGTCAGCGCGACGAACGCCGTGTAATGATCGATGTTGAGCGGCGGCAGCGCCACATCGGGCCATTCGGCGATCAGGGGCACGTCGGGAAAGCGCTCGGGGCTTGCAAAGGCCGTGCGCGGATCGACGACGGTCACCTCATAGCCCAGCGATTGCGCGATCGGCGCCAGCGCCTGGCTGATATGGACCGCGCCGATGACGACAAGCTTTGCGGTCGGCGCGTAGACATTGAGGAAAAGCCTTTTCCCGTCGGCCTCGACATTGGCGCTCTTGCCCATCCGCAAGGCCTTGTCGAGTTCGGCGCGCAGCGGATCGGCGGCGAAATCCTTCGCCTTGACGAGCCGCTGCTCGCCGTTTTCGGTGTCGGTGACGACAATGACCGGTCGCCGCGCAGCGCGCTCGGCATTGAGCTCTTTCAACGTTTCCAGTTTCACGATTACCCGACCTTCTCGACAAAGACGCGGATGGTGCCGCCGCAGGAGAGCCCGACATTCCAGGCGGTCTCGTCGGCGACGCCGAACTCCAGCATTTTCGGTTTACCAGAGGCAATCACGTCGAGCGCCTCCGTCACGACGGCGCCCTCGACACAACCGCCGGACACAGATCCCAGAAACGTGCCGGCGTCATTGATGACGAGGCTGGAACCGGCGGGCCGGGGCGCCGAGCCCCAGGTCTCGACCACGGTTGCGAGCGCCACGCCATGGCCCGCCTTCTGCCAGTCCTCGGCGGCTCTGAGAATATCCTCGTCGCGATTGAGCATGGGCGCCTCTCGTTGTTCAGGCCACGGAGCGGATCAGGCTGCGATGGTGCGGCGGCAGCGGCGATGACAGCGCAGAGATCAGCCCCTTGATCGAGCTTAAGTTATGCACGGGACGGAATTCGTCAACGTGCGGCAGCATCGCTCTGATGCCCTGCGCCTTGGGTTCGAAGCCGCCGAACCGGAGCAGCGGGTTGAGCCAGATCAGGCGGCGGCAGGACCGGTGCAGCCGGTCCATCTCGAAGGCGAGCCGGCTGTCGGCCTCCCGCTCCAGCCCGTCGGAGATCAGAAGCACGATCGCGCCCTGCCCCAGCACCCGCCGCGCCCACAATTTGTTGAAGGCGTGCAGAGAGCTCGCGATGCGGGTGCCGCCGGCCCAGTCCTCCACGGATTGGGAGCAGCTTGCCAGGGCCTCGTCCGGATCACGCGCCCGCAACGCGCGTGTCACATTGGTCAGCCGCGTGCCGAACAGGAAGACCGAAACGCGCTTGCGGGCGTCCGTGATGGCATGCAGGAAATGCAGGAACAGCCGGGTATATTCGCTCATCGATCCCGATATATCGAGTAATGCGACGATCGGCGCCGGCTGCTGGATCCGCCCGAGCTTGCGGATATCGATGATCTCGCCGCCGGTGCGAAGCGAACCGCGCAGTGTCCGCCGCATGTCGAGCCTTTGCCCGCGCGCGTCCGGCCGGTAGCGACGGGTCTCGAGCTCCGCCTGCGGCAGCCTCATCTTCTCGATCGCACGCGTGACTTCCGCGATCTCGGCCGCGCTCATCTGCGCAAAGTCCTTCTTCTGCAGGATCTCCTTGTCCGACACCGATAGCCGCAAATCCTGCTCCTGCACCTGTGGCTCCTCGCGCATGGAGGGCTGCGCCAGCGCCTCCTGCACGCGGCGTGAGGCGGGCGGCGGCTTTTTCCGCGCATGATCGGGCAGCGGCACCGAATCCAGCATGCTCTTCCATTCTTCCGCGGCACGGAAGAACAGGCCGAAGGCTTGCGCGAAGATCAGCGCATGCTCGTGGCGCTTGACGAAGATCGCTTCCAGCGTGGTGTAGACGTCGCCGCGATTGCCGATCTCGATCGCCTGCAGCGCGTTCATGGCGTCGATCACCGCGCCCGGACCGACGGGAATGCCGGCCGCACGCAGCGCACGGGCAAAGCCGACCACATTGTCGGCGAAATTGCCGGTCGGGGGCGCGAGATGATTTGTCGCCATTAAACACCCGGTTCAGGTCATTCCTGGGCGACGCGTCAGCGTCGAACCCGGAATGACAGCGTCACGTCTCGCTCGTCGCGTCCTTCAAGACTTTCTGCAGCGTGTCGCCCTGCATCCGGGCGATGTCGTCCTGATATTTGAGCAGCGCGCCGAGCGTGTCGCCGACGACCTGCGCCGTAAGCGAGCGCGCGTCGAGCTCGGAGAGCGCCGTCGCCCAGTCGATGGTTTCGGCCACGCCGGGCGATTTGTAAAAATCCTGATCGCGCAGCGCCTGCACGAAACGCACGACCTGTTGCGACAGCTTTGCCGAAATGCCGGGCACGCGGCTCTTGACGATCGCAAGCTCGCGCTCGGCACTGGGATAATCGACCCAGTGATAGAGGCAGCGGCGCTTCAGCGCGTCATGGATCTCGCGGGTGCGGTTCGAGGTGATGATGACGATCGGCGGCCGGGGTGCCTTCACGGTGCCGAAATCGGGAATCGTGATCTGGAAGTCGGAAAGGATTTCCAGAAGATAGGCCTCGAAGGCTTCATCGGCGCGGTCGAGCTCGTCGATCAGAAGCACGGGCGGGCCGGCAACATCCGGCTCCAGCGCCTGCAGCAGAGGCCGCTTGATCAGATAGCGGTCGGCGAAAATATCCGCCGACAACTGGCCGCGGTCGTGCTCGCCGGCGGCTTCCGCGACGCGGATCGCGATCATCTGCGCGGCGCTGTTCCACTCGTAGACGGCGGAGGCGACATCGAGGCCTTCATAGCATTGCAGGCGGATCAGTTTGCGGCCGAGCGCGGAGGCCAGCACCTTTGCGATCTCGGTCTTGCCGACGCCCGCCTCGCCTTCCAGAAACAGCGGCCGGCCCATGCGCAGCGCGAGATAGGTCACGGTCGCAAGCGACCGCTCGGCGAGATAGCCGCGCGAGGTCAGGAGGTCGAGCATCGCGTCGACCGATGCGGGCAGTGCCGCTGCACTCATGAAACGAAAAGCCTCGCCATGCCGGAGTTCGGCGTTCCTATGCCTTTGCCGTCGCGGCTTCGACGGCGCGCCGCGCCAGCACCGCGATCAAATGCGCGCGATATTCGGCGCTGCCATGCAGGTCGCTGTTCAGACCGTCCGCCGGCACGGTGAGCCCGTCGAGCACCTTGTGCGAGAAGCGCTTCTTCAGCGCCTCCTCGAAGGCGGTGACGCGGAAGACGCCGTTGGAGCCGGCGCCGGTGACGGCGACGCGCACGTCGGACGGACGTTTGGCCACGAACACGCCGACCAGCGCGTAGCGCGAGGCCTGGTTGCGGAACTTGATATAGGCCGCCTTCTTCGGCAGCGGGAACATCACCTTGGTGATGATCTCGTCGCTCTCGAGCGTGGTCGAGAACAACCCCTGAAAAAACTCTTCCGGCTTGAGGCGGCGCTTGTTGGTGACGATGGTGGCCCCGAGCGCGAGCACGGCTGCGGGATAATCGGCGGTCGGATCGTTGTTGGCGAGCGAGCCGCCGATGGTGCCGCGGTGGCGCACGGCGGGATCGCCGATCTGGGCGGCGAGTTCGGCCAGCGCCGGGATCGCTTCGCCGACCACCGCTGAACCCGCGACATCGGCGTGACGGGCGGTCGCGCCGATCACGAGCGAGCGGCCCTTCATCTCGATCGCGTCCAACCCCTCGATATGGGAAAGGTCGACAAGATGCGGCGGCGACGCCAGGCGCTGCTTCATCACGGGCACCAGCGTGTGGCCGCCCGCGATCACCTTTGCATCTTCGTTCTTGGCCAGAAGATTGGCGGCCTGCCGCACGGTCGCCGGACGATGATACTTGAATTCGTACATTTGGAATGTCCTGAGCCGAAAGGCAGCTTAAGCGGGGTCGGATTTTGCCATCGCCTTGGCACCGGCCGCGATCGACTCGACGATGTTGTGATAGCCGGTGCAGCGGCACAGATTGCCCTCGAGCTCCTCGCGAATCACTTCGTCGGAGAGCTCGTGGCCGCGCCGATGCACGATGTCGATGGCGGTCATGATCATGCCCGGCGTGCAGAAACCGCACTGCAGACCATGATGTTCGCGGAACGCTTCCTGCATCGGATGCAGCGGCGCGCCGTCAGCCGCCAGCCCCTCGATGGTCCGCACCTCATGCCCGTCGGCCATGACAGCCAGCGTGGTGCAGGATTTGACGGCCTTGCCATCGACATGCACCACGCAGGCACCGCATTGCGAGGTATCGCAGCCGACATGGGTCCCGGTCAGCCGAAGATGCTCGCGAAGGAACTGCACCAGGAGGGTGCGGGGGTCGATATTGGCAGTTACGGGGTTACCGTTTACGGTCAGGGAGATCTTGGCCATCAGCACTCTCTTGTCTGCGCCGCCGCATAAACAGGGCGGGACAGGCCTCAAAAATCACTCGAATTCCATCATATTTGCCCGTTCCGCAAGGGGCAACCTCGCCCCGGGCATAGCTCGCTCGGACTTTGGGGGGTAGCTAACCTTCTACAGCTTTGGCGAAATTCGCAAAAAACTCGTCGGCCAGCTTCTTTGCCGTGCCGTTGATCAGGCGCTGGCCAAGCTGCGCCAGCTTGCCGCCGATCTGCGCCTCAACGTCGTAGGAGAGCAGTGTGCCGCCGTCCTTTTCGGCGAGCCGGACCGTGGCCCCGCCCTTGGCGAAGCCGGCGACGCCGCCCTCGCCTTCGCCCGATATCCTGTAGCCGTTGGGCGGGTCGATATCGCTGAGCGTGACCTTGCCCTTGAAGCGCGCCGAGACCGGCCCGACCTTCATCTTGGCCACCGCCCGAAAGCCGTGCTCGTCGGTCTTCTCCAGTTCCTCGCAGCCCGGAATCGAAGACTTCAGCACTTCAGGATCGTTCAGCTTGGCCCACACGGCCTCGCGCGGTGCCGCAAGCTGGACCTCTCCGTTCATCGTCATGGCCATGAGGGCCTCCCGGATCGCTTGGTCGTTTCTTCCCAAGTAAGCCACACGCGAAGGAAAGGAAAGGCCAGTTTTCAGACGATGTGCGATGCACATTGCAGGCCTGGCAACCTGAAGGGATTGGCAGAGGCGGCCAGGAAATGGTTAGGTTGCGCACGATGGGCACCTCCCTCTCCCCTCTGCTGGCGCCGATGCTCTCGAGCGGATCGATGCGCGCGGTCTGCGATGATGCGGCAACACTGCAGCACATGCTCGATTTCGAGGCGGCGCTGGCGCGCGCCGAGGCCGATGCCGGCGTGATCCCCACGAAAGCGGCCGGACCGATTGCGGCGGCCTGCAAGGCGAGCGCATTCGATCTTGCAGCCCTCGCTGAAGCCGCGACCCGCTCCGGCAATCTCGCCATTCCCCTGGTCAAGGCGCTGACGGCCCATGTCGGCAAATCCGATGCCGAGGCCGCGCGCTACGTGCATTGGGGCGCGACCAGCCAGGACGTGATCGATACAGCTTCCATGCTCACCCTGCGCGCCGGAATCGAGGTGCTGCTTGCCGACCTCGACCGCGCGATCGGGGGCTTTGCCGGGCTTGCCCGCAAACATCGCGACACACCGGTGGTCGCGCGCACATGGTTGCAGCACGCGCTGCCGATGCCATTCGGCCTGAAGCTTGCCGAATATGCCGCAGCGCTCCATCGCTCCAGACTGCGCCTGAAGCGCGTGCGCGAGGAGGCGCTGGCGCTGCAATTCGGCGGTGCCGCGGGTACGCTGGCGGCACTCGGCGACAAGGGACTGCTGGTTGCCGGGAAACTCGCGGCGGAATTGAAGCTGCCATTGCCGGAAGCGCCCTGGCACACGCATCGCGACCGCATTGCCGAAGCAGCCTCGGTGCTCGCGATCGTCGCCGGAAGCTGCGGCAAGATCGCCCGCGACGTCTCGCTCATGATGCAGACCGATGTCGCCGAGGCGTTCGAGCCGTCGGGCGAAGGCCGCGGCGGCTCCTCCACCATGCCGCACAAGCGCAATCCGGTGGCGGCTGCGAGCGCGCTTGCCGCAGCCACGATGGCCCCCAATCTCGCCGCAACGATCCTTGCAGCCCAGGTGCAGGAGCATGAGCGCAGCGCCGGCCCCTGGCATGCGGAATGGCCGACGCTGCCGACGCTCATGCTGGTCACCTCCGGCGCGCTCGCCGCGATCGTCGACATCGCCGAAGGGCTCGAGATCGATGCCGCGCGCATGCGCAGCAATCTCGACTTGACCGGCGGGCTGATCATGGCGGAGGCGATCGCCTTTGCGCTGGCCGAGAAGATCGGCAAGAGCGAGGCGCACCATCTGGTCGAGGTGCTGAGCAAGAAGGCCGTCGCCGAGAAAAAGCATTTGCGCGACGTACTGGCCGAAGACGCGCAGGTGAAAGCGCAGCTTCCTGCCGAGAATATCGCTGGACTGCTGGAGCCGATGACCTATCAGGGCACGTCGCAAGCCCTGATCGATCGGCTGCTTGCTTCGCTGGGCGAACAATAAAAAGTGTCATTGCCGGGCTTGACCCGGCAATCCATCCTCATGGATGGATTCCTTGTTAGATGGATGCGCGGGTCAAGCCCGCGCATGACGAGCGGGGGTAATGGATATGCCGATGATCGATGCCGACGGATGCCTGCTCAATGTCTCCGTCGAGGGACGCCAGAGCGGACCGACCCTGATGCTGTCGAACTCGCTCGGCTGCACCTTGCAGATGTGGGAACCGCAGATGAAGGCCTTGACGCAGCTATTCCGCGTCATCCGCTACGATCGCCGCGGTCACGGCAAATCCGGCGTGCCGCCCGGGCCCTATTCGATGGAGCGTTTCGGCCGCGACGTGCTCGCAATCCTCGACGACCTCAATATCGACAAGGTGCATTGGTGCGGGCTGTCGATGGGCGGCATGGTTGGACAATGGCTGGGCGCGAATGCGCCGGAGCGGATGGGCAAGATCGTGCTGTCTAACACCGCCTGCTACTATGCCGACCCGACCAACTGGCTGAACCGCATCAGGGCGGTGAAGGAAGGGGGCATCGCGGCCGTCGCCGACGCGGTGATCGCGGGCTGGCTGACGGCCGACTTTCGCGAGCGCGAGCCGCAGATCACAGCCAACATGAAGGCGATGCTGCTGGCTTCTCCGGTGCAAGGCTATCTTGCCTGCTGCGAGGCGCTCTCGACGCTCGACCAGCGTGAGCTGCTGCCGAAGATCAAGAGCCCGACGCTTGTGATCGCCGGGCGCCATGATCAGGCCACGCCGATTGCCGCCGGCGAATTGATCCGCAGCAGGATTCCGGCTGCGAGTCTCACGATTCTCGACGCCGCCCATATTTCCAATGTCGAACAGCCGCACGCCTTCACCGAGGCGGTGGTGGGATTCTTGACGCAACGCTAGCTAGGCTCGTCATTCCGGGGCGCCTCGAAGAGGCGAACCCGGAATCTCGAGATTCCGGGTTCGATGCTTCGCATCGCCCCGGAATGACGGAGGGCAAAAATGGACGACCAACAGCGCCGCGACGGCGGCATGCAGAAGCGGCGAAAGATTCTGGGCAATGCCTGGGTCGACAAATCGCTGCAGAACCGCAACGCCTTCAACACCGATTTCCAGGACCTCATCACCCGCTACGCCTGGGGCGAGATCTGGACGCGACCTCACTACGACGAGCGCACGCGCCGCGTGCTCGTAATCGGCACCATGGTCGCGCTCGGCCAATGGGATGAGTTCCGCCTGCATGTGCGCACAGCGCTCGCCGAGGGCGGCTTTACCCCTGACGACATCAAGGAGATTTTGTTGCAGCAGGCGATCTATTGCGGCGTGCCGGCGGCCAATCATGCCGTCAAGGAAGCCTCAGCCGTGATTGATGAGCTCGGGCTCTTGAAGCGCTAGCTCAGCGGTGCTCTCGGAGGCCGGCTGCCTCGCCGGCAGCTCGAGCGCGAGCACGACCACGGCACCGAGCATCATCAGAAGCTCGGTCGCATGCAGCCGCATCGCCTCGGTTTCGCCGACCTTCGACGCCATCAGCATCATCGCAAAGGAAATCACGCTGCCGATGCCGAGCGCGATCGAGAGCGCCTCGTTGCTGCCACCGCTCTTGCGGATCTTCGGCCGGAACACAAGAACGAGAAAGATCGCAAAGAACGCGGCGACCGTGAGCCGGCCCAGCGCCAACAGCCAGGCTGCGCGGACCGTGCCGGTGGCCGCAAGCTCCAGATAATCGCTGACATAAAACGCGAGCGAGACGTTCGGCCGGTCATAGAACCAGTGCACCGGCGAGGTGACGATCCTCCAGGCGATGATGGTCCAGGTTGGAATGAAATAGCAGGCGAGCAGCACGCCGCTGAGTGAACTGATCCGCCAATTGTTGGTCGCCATGTCGCTTCCCTCGCCGCGGTTCTGGGGCGCGGCTTTGCGAGGCAGCTAACTCCGCTAAACTCGTGCCGGCAATTTAAACCGTTTGTTTACCTTAATCGCCCGGCTCTCCCCCTGCGTGCGCCGCAGGCGCGAGGTCTGGCGGCGGCGGTTCGCCGCTTTCCAGACCTCTGATAAGCCGGTCAAGTTCGGGCACCGGAACGCTTCTCAAATGGCTCCGCCCGGCTATGATCTCGCCAATGATCGATCCGTCTCTGATCTCGGGCATCGCGGCCTTGACGGGCGCTGCCATCGGAGGGTTCACCTCGGCGGCGGCGGCGTGGTTTACGCAGCGCACCGTGGTGCATGCTCAATGGGTCGCCAACCAGGCCTTGCGCCGACAGGATCTCTATCGCGAGTTCATCGAGATCGCTTCAAAATGCTATATAGAGGCGCTCCAAACCGAGACGCCCGACATTTCCGGCCTGGTGGGCTTGTATGACAAGATTTCGCGGATGCGAGTCTTATGTTCGTCCGATGTTGTCGAAAAGGCCGAGCGCGTCGCGCAAAGAATCCTCGACACCTATTCCGAGCCCGTCAAGAACTTCGTGGAATTGCGCGGCATGGTCAAGGAACACGCCGTCGACCTCTTGTACGACTTCAGCCGAGCATGTCGCCAGGAGCAGGAGAAATATGTTTCCCGGCAATTTTGAGGCTGATCGCGCAAAGTGTCTGTCCAATTTTTAAGCGCCATTTTTAAGTGCCATGGACGCAGCTTGACAAGCCAGACATAGTGGGCGGCTATCCCGGTCATGCGTTAGGTGGAGTCAGACATGGGGATGCCGACTTCGGATAAGGAAACTCAAAGCACGTCCGGTGCACCGAGTGGTGGACAGGACAAGAAGATATCAGCTTCGACGCGCGTTCCCGCCATTATCGTCGGCATCGTCGCAGTCATCGTCGGAGCACTTTCAATCTTCTATCTCCTGAGGCCGGAACCACTGCTCGTGCAGGGCGAGGTCGATGCGACACGGCTCGATATTGCCGCGCGTGTCGACGGACGCGTCAAGGAGATACCCGTCGAACGCGGCCAGAACGTCGCTGCGGGAGCGGTGCTCGTCCGGATCGACAATCCGGAAACGCTTGCCAAAGACACGCAAATGAGGGCGGCAAAGGCCGTTGCCGCGGCCCAGCTTGCCAACGTCCTCGCCGGGACCAGGGCGGAGGCCATCGCCGCGCGGAAAGCGGAGCTTGAGCGCGCGCAAGCAGCACTGGTGCTGGCGCAGAAGACGTTCGACCGCACGAATACCTTGACTGCGCAGGGCAATGCGCCGCAAGCCCGCCTCGACCAGGTGACGAGCGTGCTGCACGAAAGCGAGCGGGCGGTCGATCAGGCCAAGTCGGCCTACGACCAGGCGGTCAACGGCTACACAAAGGAGGAGCGCGACATTGCCCGCGCCAACGTGGAAAAGGCCGACGCCGATATCCAGACCGTTCGATCGATCGTCGACCAGCTGGTGGTTTCCGCGCCCATCGCCTCGCAGGTCTACCAGCGCAATGTCGAGCCCGGCGAATATGTGTCGCCGGGCGTGCCGCTCGTCACCCTGATCGATCTGGCCGATGTCTGGATCCATTTCGATCTCCGCGAGGATCTCGTGAAGACCCTCAAGGTCGGCGATCGGTTTGACGTTCGCATTCCCGCTCTCGAGGACCGGCGCATCACAGTCGAGGTCAAGCTGATCGCCACCAAGGGCGAATATGCGAGCTGGCGTGCCACGCGCGCTTCCGGCGATTTCGACTTGCGGACATTTTCGATCCGCGCCTACCCGGTCCAGCCGGTCTCCGAACTGCGACCGGGCATGAGCGCCTATCTCGACTGGCGGTCGCGGCAATGAGGCCGGGATTTCTCAAGGTCGCGCTGCGCGAATGCAGATGGCTGTTCCGCGATCGCGTGGCGCTGCTCCTGATCTTCGGCGTGCCGCTTTTTGCGTTGGTGGTCCTTACGGCAGTCTTCAGCCGACCGGTGATCCGGGAGCTCGGGGTGACGGTCGTTGACGAGGACAGGTCGGAAGCTTCGCGCGGCCTGATAGAATACATCGCGGCGTCCCCGAGCCTGCGTATCGTCGACCGCTCCGGCACGCTTTCGACGGCCGTGCAGGACATACGATCCGGCAAGGCGATCTCGGCAATCTTCATCCCGCCGAATTTCGATCGCGACCTGAAGGCCCAACGCCGCCCGCAGGTCATAGGCTTCTATAACCAGCAGTTCCTGACTGCGGCCGGCATCGCGGCGTCCGGCCTGAGCGACACGCTTTCCGCCGCGGCTTCCGTCGCCGCCCCCGCAAGACGCGGCGGACCGGCGCCTGCTTCCGTCGGAACGCTCGCCGGCGAGACCATCGTGCTCGTCAATCCGCAAAAGAACTATGCCCAGTTCCTTCTGCGCGCGCTGCTGCCGATGATCCTTCATGTCGTGATGACCCTGGCCGCAGGCTATTCGGTCGGATCCGAATTTCGCCGTCGCGACGCGCGGGCCTGGCTCGAAAGCGCGGGCGGCAACCCCGTCACAGCCCTGGTCGGCAAACTCGCGCCGCTGTTCGGCATTTTCTTCCTGATCTCGTTCGCTGTGCCGCTGTTCCTGGAGGGCGTGCTGCATATTCCCTTCAAGGGCGACGTCCCGCTGATGATTGCCACGGGCTCCCTGCTGATTATTGCCTATCTATCGCTCGGAGCCCTGCTGCAGCTCCTGACCCGCGACCTGGCAACGGGACTGGGACTCGCCGGTCTCTTTGTCTCCCCTGCATTCGGCTATGCCGGCGTCGGCTTTCCGATCCTCGGCATGAATGCCTTTGCGCAAGTCTGGAGCGCGATTCTGCCGCTGCGCTGGTACATGGCCGTGCTGCTCGGACAGGCGGCGCGCGGATTACCGGTGTCCGAATCCGCCTTTCCCTTCGCAATGCTTGCGGTTCTTGCGGTCCTCTATGCCGGGCTTGCTCTACTGCGTATGCGGAGCCTTGTGCGCAATCGCGCCTTCGAGGCGGCCCAACCGTCCGAGCAAGCCGAGACCGACAAAGCACCGGCGGGTGTCGGCGGCGCGTTCACGGCGGAGTGGCGGCGCGTGCTCGGGATGCGAGGCGCCTTCAGCCTCCTGTTCCTGGCTCCGTTGGTCTACGGCATCTATTATCCGCAGCCCTATCTCAACCAGATCCTTCGCAAGCTTCCCATCGCGGTTGTCGACAATGACCTCAGCGACCTCAGCCGGCGGATCGTCGAGACGCTGGATGCGAGTGGCGCTCTAAGCGTTGCGGTTCGCGCCCGCACCCTTGTCGACGCGCGCGCCGCAATCGACCGCGGCAAGGCTTTTGCCGCCGTTGAAATCCCGCCGGGCACCGAGCGCGACGTGCTCAAGGGCCTCACCGCGCGCGTCCCGGTCTACGCGGATGCCACCTACCTCTTCATTTTCAGGTCGACCGCAAACGGGGTCGCAGCGGCTGTGGGAGCATTGACCTCCGAGCTCGTTTCACGCGGCGCACGGCCCGAGGGAAGCCTCTCGCAGGCGAAACTGGCGAGCATGAGCCCGGCCGACGTTATCCTGCAGCCGGTGTTCAACCCTGTGGGCGGCTATGCGAGCTACATCGTCCCGGCCGCGTTCGTGCTGATCCTGCAGCAGACGCTGCTGATCGGTGCGGCGATGCTGACGGGCACGGCGCTGGCGAAAGGCGGCGGCGCATTCGCCGGTGTGCTCGGCCGCGGCGTCGCGCACCTGACGATCTACCTGCCGGCGCTTGCGCTTTATCTGATCGTGCTGCCGCGCATCTACGGTTTTTCGACGCTCGGCCATCTCCCGCAAATTTTCGCGCTCGCCTCGGTGTTTTTGCTGGCGACCAGCTTCATGGGACAGGCTGTCGGGGCCTGGTTCACGCGGCCCGAAAACGCCACGCTCCTCTTGCTCGCAACCAGCCTGCCCCAATTCTTCACGACCGGTTTTGCCTGGCCGCGCGAGGCAATCCCCGATGTGGCCCTGGCGCTCGGCAGGATATTTCCAGCCGACTTCGCAATCGACGGCCTGGTACGCGTCAACCAGCTCGGTGCCAGCATCTGGGAAGTTTCGCACGACTGGCTCGGGCTGTGGTGCCTGGCTCTGATCTATTTCGCGCTCGCCGTGATCTCCGCGCGTGTCAAAGGGAGGCAGAGTCATGCGCCGGGCTAGAGGTGCCGCCATCGTTGCGCTCGCCCTCGTGCTTGCCGCGGCCGTTCTGATCTTTGCCCTGCGTCGTCCGGACGCGGCGGCCCAATTGGTCGGCGTCGTGCACGCAACCGAGGTCAGGGTGGAGCCGGAGGTGAACGGCCAGCTGGTTTCGATTGCGGTCGAGAAAGGCGCAAAGGTGCGCGCAGGCGACGTGCTGGCGAAACTCAACGCGGTGGAGTTGACGGCGCAGGCGGACCAGGCGCGCGCGGCGCTGGCCTCGGCGATCGCAGCGCGCAACAACATCTATGCCGGCGTTCGTCGCGAACAGATCGCCTCGCTGAAGGATGAAATCGCCAAGGCAAATGCCCGCCTCGAATATGCGGAGGCCCAGCTCACGAGAACCAGCACGCTCGCAGGCCAGAGCTTCGAATCCCAGCAGGCGCTGGACGAGGCCGAGAACACCGCGGCCAGCGCGCGCGCCGATGTCGCGCTGGCACAGGCGAATTACGATGCAGCCCTGGCGGGCCCGACCCGGGAGGAACGCGCAATCGCCGACGCGCAGGTGCAGGCCGCCTCCGCCGCCGTCGCGGTGCTCGAGCGCCGCCTGGACAAGACGATCCTGCGCGCTCCGGCCGATGGCGTGGTCGGTGTCATCGCCGCCGAGGTCGGCGAGAATGTCCGCGCGGGCCAACCGATCCTGACGATCGAGGCTAAAGGCAAGCACTGGCTTTCGTTCAATGTGCGCGAAGACCATCTCGGCGGTCTTGCGGTCGGAGGCGCAGCGAGCGTGACGCGTAACGGCGCCGATGGCGCCATCAAAGGCATCGTCACCGAATTGCGGCCGCTTGGCGTGTTCGCCACCTGGCAGGCCGAGCGCGTGATCGGGGATCACGACCGCAATACGCTGCGCTTGCGCCTCGACCCGCAAGGAGATGCGGCGGGCCTCGAGCCGGGCATGACCGTCTGGATCGGGCCCTGAGCGCGTCCCCAAGACCAGAGAGAAAAGCCCCGCCTTGCGGCGAGGCCTTCCTCACAAAATACCCGTCCCGAACTAGCGATTGGGCTGCTGCTGCTGGCCGGGCTTCGGTTGCCCGCCCTGCTGCTGACCGGGTTTTTGCTGCCCACCACCCTGCTGACCAGGTTTCTGGTTGGGGTTCTGGGTCTGCTGGCCCGGATTTTGATTCGGGTTGTTCATTCGGGGTTCTCCTTTACTGCTCGTCGACGGGCGGATAACGCGCCGGGCCCCGTTTGGTTTCGGCTCGGGAATATGGATCATGCGAAGGGAACCCCCAGCAAAAACAATCCTGTACAAGCCGATTGGCGGCATGGCGCGCTGTTGCCGCACCCTGCCCGCGCTGTTAGAAAATCACACGACGCGTCGTTTCCGGCCGCCCGGGGACCGGGCCCTCGCCGCGTCATTCGATGGCGTTTTCAAGCGAAGTGGGAACCGGTTCGCGTGAAGAAAACGCGTCAGACAGAAAATCGGGACCCGGTCGGTTCTGATCAGATCAGAACCGGCCGGGTCTCGTAGCGGAGCCCATGGATTATTTCGCCCAGCAACTCATCAACGGCCTCGTGCTCGGCTCGATCTACGGACTGATCGCCATCGGCTACACCATGGTCTATGGCATCGTCGGCATGATCAACTTCGCCCATGGCGACATCTTCATGATCGGCGGCTTCATCGCGATGATCTCCTTCCTGGTGCTGGTCTCCTTCGGCCTGACCGCGGTCCCGCTGATCCTGCTGATCGTGCTTCTGGTCTCGATGGCGATCACCGCGCTCTACGGCTGGACGGTGGAACGCATCGCATACCGGCCGCTGCGCCACTCCTTCCGCCTTGCGCCGATGCTGTCGGCGATCGGCATGTCGTTCGTGCTCTCGAACTATTCGCAGGTCGCCCAAGGCGCGCGCGTAAAACCGCTGCCGCCGATCATCACTGGCGGCTATGCACTGTACAAGGGCGCCACAGGCTTCGTCGTGCAGCTCTCCAACATCCAGATCGTCGTCGTCATCACCACGATCGTGCTGCTTCTGATCTTCACCTGGCTGGTGGCGCGCACCCGGCTCGGGCGCGACATGCGCGCCTGCGAGCAGGACCAGACCATGGCGGCGCTGCTCGGCGTCGACGTCGACCGCACCATCTCCATGACCTTCGTGATCGGAGCAGCACTGGCCGCAGTCGCCGGCATGATGTACCTGCTCTATTACGGCCTCGTCGATTTCTTCATGGGCTTTGTCGCGGGGATCAAGGCGTTCACCGCGGCAGTCCTCGGCGGCATCGGCTCGCTGCCCGGCGCCATGCTCGGCGGGCTTGCGATCGGGCTGATCGAGACCATGTGGTCGGCCTATTTCTCGGTCGAATACAAGGACGTCGCCGCCTTCTCGATCCTGATCGTCGTCCTGATCTTCCTGCCGACCGGCCTGCTCGGCCGTCCTGAAGTCGAAAAAGTCTAGTGACGATATCCGCCCCCGACTTCAAGCCGGACACGCGCGGCATCGCCTTCATCCTGAAGAAAGCCACGATCAGCGCGGCCGTCGCGCTGGTGCTGTTCTCGCTGATGGTGGGGATCCGCACCGAGGCCGGCCCGACCGGCCAATTGATCTACTGGATCCGGTTCGGTGAGTTGGCAGCGCTGGTTGCGGCCGTGTTCGGCGGCTCTATCGCGATCGAACTGCTCAGGCAATGGATCGGTCCGGCGGGCGCTGCGAACCTCGTCCCGCCCGCGGTCAGCAACGGCTTCGCGATCGCCGGCCGCCTGGTCGCACCCGTGCTCCTCATCTTTACGCTGCTCGTGCCGGTCATCTTCTACAATCAGCGCTACATTCTCGATCTCGCGATCCTCGTGCTCACCTACGTGATGCTCGGCTGGGGGCTGAACGTCGTGGTGGGCCTCGCCGGCCTCCTCGACCTCGGCTACGTCGCCTTTTATGCGGTCGGCGCCTATTCCTACGCGCTGCTTGCCACCACGTTCGGGCTCTCGTTCTGGGAATGCCTGCCGCTCGCCGGCATGCTCGCCGCCTGCTGGGGCGTGATGCTGGGCTTTCCGGTGCTGCGGCTGCGCGGCGATTATCTTGCGATCGTCACGCTCGCCTTTGGCGAGATCATTCGCCTTGTCATCATCAACTGGCAGAGCCTGACCGGCGGGCCGAACGGCATCTCCAGCATTCCGCGCCCGAGCTTTTTCGGGATTCCGCTGACGCCGGGCGATGACGGGCTCGCGGCAAGGCTCGGCATCCCCTTCTCTCCGACGCACCGCGTCGTGTTTCTGTTCTATCTGATCCTTGCGCTTGCGCTTCTGACGAACTGGGTGACGATCCGGCTGCGTCGGCTGCCGATCGGCCGCGCCTGGGAGGCGCTGCGCGAGGACGAGGTCGCCTGCCGCGCGCTCGGCATCAACACGACCACGACAAAGCTCACGGCGTTTGCGACCGGCGCTCTGTTCGGCGGTTTCGCCGGCGCGTTCTTCGCGACACGGCAGGGTTTCATCAGCCCGGAATCCTTTACCTTCCAGGAATCGGCGCTGGTGCTGGCGATCGTCGTGCTCGGCGGCATGGGTTCGCAGCTTGGCGTGGCGCTTGCGGCGCTGGCCATGATCGGCGGCTTCGAGCTGTTCCGCGGGCTCGAGCAGTACCGCATGCTGGTGTTCGGCGTTGCCATGGTGCTGTTGATGATCTGGCGGCCGCGCGGGCTGATCGGCCACCGCGCGCCGACGGTCTATCTGAAGCGGGCGCAGGCGATCTCCTCCGACCTCGTCAAGGAGGGACATGGATGAGCGCAGAGCGGATTCTCAGCGTCGATCATCTCACCATGCGTTTCGGGGGCATCGTTGCCGTCAACGATCTGTCCTTTGCCGCCGGGCGGCGCAAGGTCACGGCGCTGATCGGACCGAACGGCGCCGGCAAGACCACCGTGTTCAACTGCATCACCGGCTTCTACAAGCCGACCAGCGGAACGATGCGGCTTGCCCGCGACGCTGACAACGAGATCGCGCTGGAGCGGCTCAATGATTTTCGCATCTCCAAGCAGGCGAAGGTTGCGCGCACCTTCCAGAATATCCGTCTGTTCCCCGGCATGACCGCGCTGGAAAACCTGATGGTGGCCCAGCACAACGCGCTGATGCGCGCCTCCGGCCTCACCTTCCTCGGCCTGATCGGCGCGCCGGGTTATCGAAGCGCGGAGAAGCGCGCGATCGATCAGGCAAAGTTCTGGCTTGATCGCATCGGGCTGTTGGATCGCGCCGACGATGCGGCCGGCAATCTTCCTTACGGCGACCAGCGGCGGCTGGAGATCGTGCGCGCGATGTGTACCGAGCCCGTGCTGCTCTGCCTCGACGAGCCGGCGGCCGGATTGAATGCGCGCGAAAGCGCAAGCCTGAGCGAGCTCCTGCTCTCGATCCGCGCCGACCAGGGCACATCGATCCTCCTGATCGAGCACGACATGAGCGTGGTGATGGAAATCTCCGACCACGTCGTGGTCATGGACTATGGCGTCAAGATCGCCGAAGGCTCGCCGGCGCAGGTGCGCGACGATCCCAAGGTGATCGCCGCCTATCTCGGCGCCGACGAGGAGGAAGCCATCGCCGTCATGGAGCAGGGTACGTGACTGCGCTAGATAAATCCCCAACCTCCCCCTGCAAGGGGGAGGTCGACCGCGAAGCGACCGTCGCTTGCGACCAGAAAGGACGCGTGCCATGACCGCGTCCACTACGCCCCTGCTCGCGATCCGGGGCCTGCACGCCGCCTACGGCAAGATCGAGGCGCTCAAGGGCGTCGACCTCGAGATCAATCCGGGCGAGATCGTCGCCCTGATCGGCGCCAATGGCGCCGGCAAGTCGACCTTGATGATGACGATCTTCGGCCGGCCCCGCGCGCGCTCCGGCCAGATTGTCTTCGACGGACGCGACATCACCGGCGTTGCGACGCACGAGATCGCGCGGCTGAAAATCGCACAGTCGCCGGAAGGCCGACGCATCTTCCCGCGCATGAGCGTCGCGGAAAACCTGCAGATGGGGGCGGACGCCACCTTTACCAGCGAGCCTGATCGCGCCGCGATGCTGGAACGGGTGTTCAACCTGTTTCCGCGGCTGAGGGAGCGCCTCGCCCAGCGCGGCGGCACGCTCTCCGGCGGCGAGCAGCAGATGCTTGCGATCGGACGCGCCTTGATGAGCCGCCCGCGCCTGCTCTTGCTGGACGAGCCGTCGTTGGGCCTTGCGCCGCTGATCGCGCGCCAGATCTTCGAAGCGATCCGCACCTTGAACCAGACCGACGGATTGACCGTCCTGATCGTCGAGCAGAATGCCAATCATGCGCTGAAGCTCGCGCATCGCGGCTATGTCATGGTCAACGGCCTGATCACGCTCAAGGGCACGGGAGCCGAGCTTCTGGAACGCCCGGAGGTCCGCGCCGCCTATCTCGAAGGCGGGCGGCGGGGTTAGCGCATGGTCCGGAAATCCGTTCCCGACCATGCGGCAAGATGCTGCGAAGCGACCCGCAATTTGCCTGAAAATTGCCGATGACTTCGGGGCAAAATCGGCCGACAATGGCAATAACGGCCCGGCGTGTCCGGGAACAGACCCTTAGGTGACGAGGACCTCTCATGAAATCAGCAAAGCTCATCGGCCTGGCATTGGGCGTGACGTTGGCATTGTCGACGGCGGCGCTTGCGGAGGACACGACCGTCGCCGTGGCCGGTCCGATGACCGGTGGCGAATCCGCGTTCGGCCGCCAGATGAAGAATGGTGCCGAGATGGCGGTGGCCGACCTCAACGCGGCGGGCGGCGTGCTCGGCAAGAAGCTCGTGCTCGACGTCGAGGACGACGCCTGCGATCCGAAGCAGGCGCGCTCGGTCGCGGAGAAGATCGGCAGCGCAAGAATCCCGTTCGTGGCCGGACATTATTGCTCGTCCTCCTCGATCCCGGCCTCCGAGGCCTATGCCGAGAGCAACGTGCTGCAGATCACGCCGGCCTCCACCAATCCGCTGTTCACCGAGCGCAAGCTCTGGAACGTGGCGCGGGTCTGCGGTCGCGACGACCAGCAGGGCGAGGTGGCCGGCAACTACATCGCGAAGAACTTCGCCGGCAAGAACATAGCGATCCTCAACGACAAGACCACCTACGGCAAGGGACTTGCCGACGAGACCAAGAAGGCGCTCAACAAGGCCGGCGTCACCGAGAAGCTGTTTGAATCCTACACCAAGGGCGACAAGGACTTTAACGCCATCGTCTCGCGGCTGAAGGCCGAGAACATCGATCTCGTCTATGTCGGCGGCTATCACCAGGAGGCCGGGCTGATCGTACGCCAGATGCGCGCCCAGGGTCTGAAGACCATCCTGATGGCTGGCGACTCGCTGGCGGACAAGGAGTTCGCCTCGATCACCGGCCCCGAGGGCGAAGGCACATTGTTCACGTTCGGCCCCGATCCGCGCAAGAAGCCGACGGCGGCTGCGATCGTCGATAAGTTCAAGGCCAAGAACATCGACCCCGAGGGCTATACGCTCTACACCTATGCCGCGATGCAGATCTGGTCGCAGGCCGCGGCGAAGGCCGGCACCACCGATCCGAAGAAGGTGATGGATACGATCAAGGCCGGCGCCTGGGACACCGTGATCGGCAAGATCGAGTATGACGCCAAGGGCGACATCAAGCAGCTCGACTATGTCGTCTACAAGTGGGACGACAAGGGCGGCTATTCCGAGATCAACCCAAAAGGGTCCTGAATCCAGCCGCCGCGCGGCGCTGCACTGTCGAACGCCCCGGCTCGCCGGGGCGTTTTTGCTTTCTGCATGAAAGTGGAGTTACATTCGAAGGCCCGCCATCGGGCGCGTTTTGGCAAACCAGATATTGTGCAACCCATTCGTTGAATCCCCGAAAACGTCAGCTTGACAATCAGGATACCGCGCGCGACGCGATCGCGGCCGTAGGGGTGGCGCGAACATGCAGCCGGCTACCGAGCGCAACATCTTTCTGTCGACCCTGCCGGCGACCAAACGCGATCGCAACCTGGCGCTCGCCGTCGTCGGCGTCTCCGCCGTGTTGTTTGCGCTGGTGGTGCCCTATGCCGGCACGCCGCTGCCGCAGGTCCCCGCCTTCGTCGTCAGCTACCAGTCGGCGCTCGCCGTCAGCGATCTCATCACCGCGGTCCTGCTGTTCTCGCAATTTTCCGTGCTGCGATCATGGGCACTGCTCTTTCTGGCGAACGGCTATTTGTTCACCGCGCTGATCGCGCTGATCCACGCCCTGACCTTCCCCGGAGCGTTTTCGCCGACGGGCCTGTTCGGCGCGGGCACGCAGACCACGGTCTGGCTGTTCATCATCTGGCACGGCGGCTTTCCGCTGCTCGCGTTGGCCTATGCGCTGACCAAAGGCCGTGGCGGCCCCAAAGTGACGTACCCGCCGACACGCGCGATTGCCGCAAGCGTGCTCGTCGTCGGCGCGCTCGTAATCGCGCTCACCTTTCTGCTGACGGCGCATCACGAGCTGCTGCCGGTGCTGCTCGATCAGGGACACTACTCGACGACCTATACCGTGCTGGTGACGATCGTCTGGTGCCTCTGCGTCGCCGCGTTGCTGGCGGTTCTGCTCGGTCGTCCGCATTCGGTGCTCGACGTCTGGCTCCTGGTCGTGCTGTCTGCGTGGCTGTTCGACATCGCGCTGTCGGCGATCGTCAATGTCGCCCGCTTCGACCTCGGCTTTTACGTCGGACGGGCCTACGGCCTGTGCGCGGCGAGCTTTGTGCTGGTCGCCCTGCTGGTCGAGAACATGACCCTGCAGGCGCAGATGTCGCGCGTGGTGCGGAACCTGCGCCGAGAGGCCGCCGATGAACGCGACCAGCGCAACGAACGCGAGCGGCTGTTCAGCGCGGTGGTCGAATCGTCCAACGATGCCATCATCACCCAGGAGCTCGACGGCACGATCACGGCCTGGAACAGCGCTGCGGAGCGGCTGTTCGGATATTCGACGGACGAAGCGGTCGGCAAGCACATCCGGCTGATCGTCCCCCAAAATCGGCGCGACGAGATGTACTCGTTTCTCGAACGGATCGGCCGCGGCGGGACGATCGAGCATCGCGAGACCCGCAGGATGCACAAGGACGGTCACGAGGTCGATGTCTCGCTGACCATCTCCCCGCTCCGCTCCTCGGCAGGCTGGATCATCGGCGCCTACGCGATCGCCCGCGACCTCACCGAGAGCAAGCGCGCGCAGCAGGCGCTGAGCCGCGAGATCGAAGAGCGCCAGCGCATCTTCGAAACCTCGCAGGATCTCATCCTGGTCACCGACACGTCCGGCACCTTCGTCCAGGTATCGCCGAGCGCGTTCGCCATCCTCGGCTACAGGCCGGACGAGATGATCGGCCACAGCGCGGTCGAATTCATCCACCCCGACGACCTCGAGCCGACGCGTCAGGAAATGCGCGCGGCACGCCGCGGCCAGCAGTTGCGCAGTTTCGAAGCGCGCTACCGCCACAAGAACGGCAATACCGTGATCCTCAACTGGATGGGCACATGGTCGGAGCCGGTGCGGCGTCATTTTTTCATCGGGCGCGACGTCACCGAGCAGCGCGCTTCCGAAGCCCAGCTGCGCCAGGCCCAGAAGATGGACGCCGTCGGCCAATTGACCGGCGGCATCGCGCACGATTTCAATAACATCCTGACGGTCATCACCGGCACCATCGGAATCCTGGCGGACGCGGTTTCCGACCGGCCGGAGCTTGCCTCCATCGCCAGACTGATCGACGACGCCGCCGAACGCGGCGCGCAGCTGACCAGGCATCTGCTTGCCTTCGCCCGCATGCAGCCGTTGCAGCCGCGCGAGGTCGACGTCAACGCGCTGGTGCTGGAAGCCGCCAAGCTGTTGCATCCCACCCTCGGCGCCCAGATCGAGATTTCTCCCAATCTCGC
>Ga0335080_10000276_pt1 | contig 46427 bp, 37 predicted proteins | sample Lox_Sample_34_FD_206720 | JGI IMG/M metagenome (GOLD analysis project Ga0335080, IMG submission 206720) | Soil microbial communities from Loxahatchee National Wildlife Refuge, Florida, United States - Lox_Sample_3.4 | ecosystem: Environmental > Terrestrial > Soil > Wetlands | place: USA... | reverse complement strand
CCCGCGCCTTGTCCGCGAAGTCGCTGACCGCCGCCGCCACCGACTCGTACTGGCGCCTGGGGTCGCCGAGGGCGAGCGTGAGCTCGTGATGCGCGTCGGCCAGCGCCTTGAACACCGGCGTCGGGCTTGTCGCGAAGAGCGACAGGTAGCGCTCTCGCGCGGCGCGCGTCTTGCCGTAGGCGGCGGCCCAGGCATCTTCGTCTCGAGCCGGCTTCCCCGGATCGGGAAAGGACCCGAGGTAGGCGAGTCCAGCGTCCTGCAGCTCGAGCGCCGTCATCGGCATGGCGACGTTCGACAGGATGATCGCCGCCCGCGTGACGACGGGATCGGCGCCCGCGGTCACCTCGACGAGCGCGCGGTAGCGGCGCTGCTCGAGGATGGCGACGAGCGCCGTGCCGACGAGATCGGCGACCGGGCCGATCGTGGAGACGTAGGGCGAGGTCTTGCCGTCGAGGCCGTCGATTCGCGTGCCCAGCCGGGTGATCTGGTCCTTCGCCTTGCCGACCGATTCGAGCAGCGCGGTGCGATCCGCCGCGTCGGCGATCCCGGCCAGCGCCGCGGCGTAGCCCTTGAGCGCGGGGAGAAGCTTCGGCGCATTGGTCAGCAGGACTTCGGCGTCGTCGATGGCGGCGGTGTCGATCCCATCGCGCCTGCGGATGCCGATACTGCAGGTCAGCGCTTCCTTCTCGCCCAGGGCCGCAAGGTCGTAGAACACGTAGTCGCCTCCGCGGACGCTCTCGCTCGCGCCGGGGCAGGCGGGCTTCGGGCCTCTCGTCGCCTCGGCTGCGGCCCGGTACGCCGCCCACCCGGCCAGGCAGCTCGTGTCCTTGGCGAGCTGGCCCTCGGTCACGGACTTCGTGCAGTCTCGGGAGACGGTGATCACATCCTCGTTCTCGGCGAACTCCTCGAACTGCAAGCTCCGGTATTTCGCCAGCGCCTTCGCATGCAGGGCATCGAACGCGGTGGCCGCATCGTCGACGCCCCTGCCGAACGTCGCGATGTCGTCCTTGTAGACCATCGGGGTGCACGCCGCGGCGAGGAAGCAGCACGAAGCGACCAGGCAGACGCTCGCCGCCGCGAGCGGAGGTGATCGGGGCTCGCGCATGGGGGTTCCTCGCGCTATCGCGTCAGCGCGAAATCGCGCATCTGGTCGATCTTCCGGCGCATGGCTCGCTTGCGCTGCGCCGAGGCCTCGAACTCGACGGGCACCGAAGCGCTGCGCCTGCCGAGCACGCGGGCGAGCGTCGCGAGCACGGTGGTCTTGTCATCGTCGAAGTCGCCGTGATGTTTCGCACGGGAGGCCGACGGCGAGCCCTCGCCCTCCCTGTTCGGGGCGATGACCCAGTCGGCGGATCCGTTCGGGCCGAAGAGCCTGCTCAGGACCGGATCGCCCTTGATGGCCTTCTGCATGCCGAGGATCGGCTCGCCGTCGGGGTGCACCAGCGGCACGCGAAAGGTCTTCTCGAAGGCATCGGAAACGAGGTAGAGCAGCGACTTGTGGTAGATCGACGCGCAATCGTCGTCCTGCTCGGTCTGGTCGTCGAGAGTGAAGACCGCGAACCGCGACACGCCGGCGAGCGCGGGCAGCCAGGCGTCCTTGAAGAGCTCGACGGTGATCGCCGGCGCCCACAGCGTGGCCGAGGCGACGCCGAGGCCCAGGCCGTTCTGGCCCTGCATCGGGCCGCCGGCGATCCGCCCCTTCGCGGCGAGGTACTGGACGATCGGCGCATGGAAGATGCTCCCGGCGCTGTGGCCGACGAGATGGAATTCGTACGCCGAATCGGTTGCGGCGAGCTTGGCGAGCTCGTCGAGCACGAGCCTCGCGCCGCCCTGCGCCGACGCCGTCGCCGCCAGGGCGTTGTCCTTCATCTCGCTCCACATCGCGAGCCCGCCGAGCGTGCGCGCGAGCGGCTCGAGGGCGTCGTCGAGGCGATCGAGCATGAAGTCCTTCGCCCCGTCGATGAAGCCTTCGGGCCGGCGATGGTCCGCAGCGCCCTGGAGGATGTCCTTGATCGTGCTCCAGGCGTCGCTGTGCCAGATGAAGGCGAGCGGATAGCACTGGGCGTCGAGCATCGGCTGGCGGTAGTCGGAGACTCGCTGCAGCGCCGAGTCCTCGTTCACCAGCCCGCCGTGCGCATACAGCACGATGCGCTTCTTCTTCCAGCCGTTCGTGATGCGCGGAATGTCGCTCCGGACGATCTCCTGCACGAGCTCCGGCGTGGTGCCGACGTTGCCCGCCGGGTCGAGCAGCCCGTGATCGCCGATGCTGATGACGTGCGGGCGCAGGTCCGTATAGGAATAGGCCTGCGCGCGGACGGCGCCCGCGAACACTGCCCGCTGCGAAGAGCGCCGCGTGGGCAGCTCCACGGGCACGGCCAGCCTCGCGACCCAGGCGTCGGTGCCGTTCGAGAGCCAATCCTCGTAGGCGATGTGGGCGAATCCCGAGCGACCCCAATCGGCGCCCCAGGAATTCTGCAGCCAGAAGCCGTTCTCGTCGTAGGCGACGAGCGCGAAGGCGTGGCCGCCGACGTTGTCGTCGACCTGCCGGATGACGCCGTCTCGTCCGACCTGGTCCCAGCCGGAGTGCACGTTGCTGCTCACGTACAGCGCTCCGACCTCCGTGATCGCCGCATGCATCGCGACCAGGTCCCGATGATTGACCCGGAAGTAGGCGCCGAGCGGGCGCCTCGCCGCGTCGTTGGCCTGCGTCTCGGAAAGCGGCTGGCCGCCCGAACGGGGCCAGAGCCCGAGCTCGCATACGCCGTGCTTGTGCCAGCCTTTCATGGCGCCGCGGCAGCTCGATCCCTCGTAGCGCTCGCCCGCCCATTCGTCGTAGCGGCGCGCCATGTCGTAGAGCATGTACGGGCTGATGCGATGCTCGTCGGGGACGGTCTTGCGCACGCGCATGAGGTAGTGCACGACGGTGGCGAGGCCGAATCCCGTGCACGCGCCTTCCTGGCCCTGGTCGAGAATCGGAGCCTGCGCTTTCCGATAGTCCGAGAGGCGGCGATGCGTCGGGACTTCGACCAGCGTCGGCGTGTACATCAAGTCGCGGAAATCGACCGTATCCGGCCGCACGGTGAGCCGCCGTTCGCGCGCGGCGATCGGGGCGCGACTTCTGGGTTTGCGAGGCATGTTTCCTTCTCCCTGTTATGGCCTCAGCGGACGCGGTTGGAGCGGTCTATCCGCTGCCGGCGTTCGCGGAGTGCTTCGTGTCGGCTGCGAGCAGCGCATCGACGAGCGCGGCGATGGTCGTCTGTGGCTTGTCGAAGTAGTGCGTGTGCGCGCCGGCGCCGATGCTCACGTCGCGCTCGCGTCCGGGCCCCAGGAGCGATCCCGGATCGGCGAGGTCGACGTCGGTTTCGTAGGCATCCTTGCCCGCCGCGTCGACCTGGTCGATCTCCGGCGGAGAGACGTCACCATCCGCGGGAAGCCGCGACCAGATCCAGCGCCCGACGTAATCGCCGGTGGCGTAGGCATTGACCCAGCGCTGCGTCCCGACCACGGCAGCCGAAGGGCCCATGCGGCCCGCGGATTCCGCGAGCGGCCAGTCGTAAAGGATCGGGAACCGCGCCGCATAGAGCTGGCGCAGCGGGCAGCCCGCGGTCAGGAGCCGGACCCTTCCCTCGAGGTTCTCCCATAGCTGCCGAGCGGGGTCGCTCTCGGGCACGCGCCGATCGGCGGCCCGCTCCTTGAGGTACTTGAGCAGCTCGGTCGAGATCACCGTGCCCTGGCTGTGGCTGACGATCACGATGCGCTCGTAGTCCTGGCTCGCGAGGTAACGCAGCACCGCGACGAAGCGCGAGAAGATGCGCACCCGCGGGATCGCCTTGCGCGGAAACTCGCGCAGATGATTGTCGACGTCGAGCGCCGCGTCGAGCGGCGCGCGCAGCCAGGGGACGTACTTCGAGAGCAGGCCGCCGGCCGCGCTCAGCACGAGCGTCGCCGTGGCGGCGGTGATGACCAGCGGCTGCAATAGTCGGCAGGAGAGCGTGGAGAAGCCCTCGTCCCAGCCGGTGAACGATTGCACGAGCGCCTGGCCGCCGAAACGATACGCGGCCATGATCACGCCGGTCGCGAGCGCGGCGATCACGCCGAGGAAGACGACGGCGGCGAGCACCGCGTCCAGGCTCCGATAGCCGCCGGTGAGCCACCTGCCGAGCAGGCGGAACTTCTGCTTGATGAGCTCGAGCTCCGCCAGCGCGCTCGGCGTGAGCACGACGAGGAGATAGGCCACCAGCGACAGCAGCAGCACCGCGGTCGCCGAGAACGCCTCGGTGCTCTTCACGAAACGATCGTGCAGGAACCAGGCCGCGCCCTTTCCCGGGTCGACCTTCGTCGGGCAGGCGGCGGAGCTCGCGGTCTGTGCCGAGGCGGGAGCGGTGAAGACGATCGGCGAGTACTCCTGCATATCCTGGACGGAGAGCTCGAGCCCGCGACTGATGAGCGCCCACGCCGCCATCGTCAGCACGAGGAAGAAGCCGAGCGACACGACCAGCCCCAGCCGCCCGGTGGCCACGGTGGCGCGCGCCTGGAAGCGCGCGAACAGCGCCGCGTCTTCGCCCGTCTTGCGCGCCGAGCGCGTCGCGAAGTGCCCGGCGATGAGCCACACGACGAGGAGCGGCCCCGTCACCCCCCACCACACGACGATCAGCAGCAGCACCACCTCGACCGCGTGCAGCGCGCCGATGACCCACATCCGGAGGTCCGGCGTCGGCGCGATCGCGGGCGGCACGAGGACCGCTGCGAGCGTGATCAGCCAGAGCACCCAGCCCACTCGGCGCACCATGCGGAAGCGCTCCTCGCACACGCGCAGCCACCAGTCGTAGAAGACGCTCAGGATCAGGAGCCACGTGGCACCGACTTCCCAGGCGGCGCCGGGCGGCCATGCCCTCGCGGCGAGCCAGAGCGCGCCGCCGAGCGCGACGCCCGCGACGGCGCCGAGCAGGAAGCGGCGCCACGCATAGAAGATGCCGAGCGCGAGCCCCGCGGCCGCCGCGCCGACGGTGATCGTCTGGAGCGCTGCCGTGCTCCCCGACGCCAGGTTTAGAGGCACGAAGATCAGCACGAGCATCAGGAGCTGGAGGAAGAGCAGCGCGAGCACGCGCGAATAGAGCCAGTCGAGCACGGTCTGCAGGCTCGCGAGGACGCGCCACGAGCGCAGCTTCGAGAAATGCGCCGCGGCCGTCTGGACGGTGTCGCGGCCCAGTGCCGAGAGGCGGAACAGGAGCGTGAAGAGCTCGGTCAGGATCCGCGGCACCTGGCCCGAGAGCCGCGAGAGATCCGCCCAGTACATCTCGATCGCGTCGACCCGGTCGGTGACTCCATCGTGCGTGCGCGCAAGCCCGATCTGCCGCGCCGTGTAGGTGTCCGGGTCCATCGCGTTCTGCTCGGCCTTCGCGAGCAGATAGTCGGTGAATTCGGCGCCCTGGCTCAGCGTGCCCGCGCGTTGGCCGAGCGAGCGCTGCGCCCCTTGGCTTGCCCAGTTCTCGCGCAGGAAATCGGAACGGGTGGACTGGTTGAGCCGCTTCCTGAAATCGTCCGGCGCCCGAGCGACGGCGTGGATCGGCGCGAGCGGGGGCACCTGGAGCGTCACGTCGCTGCGCAGCCCCGGCGCGTACGAGCATCCGTTCGGCGCCTGCGCGATCAGCAGATCGGCGAGCGCCTGCACCGTCGCGCCCGGCGCCTGGTCGGCCACGCCGTGAATCGCGACGACCGCGATGCGCCGTCCCGAGCTCACCGTGCGCCCGCCCGGCAACCACGAGCTCGCGAATGCCCGATCATTGCAGGCTGCGCCGGATCTCCGGTTCCACGAAGTGCCTCGCGCCGAAACGCCCGCGAAGCTTCTGCGCGTTCTCGGGACTCGTTTCGATGGTCACCATGTTGCGATTTTTCGGGTCTCGTCCATGCGGCAACGGGCTTTCGCCGTCCTCCGCGAGGCTGCTGCTTCAGTGGATCGAGTGGCGCGATGCTAGCCAGGGTGCACACGCGGCCGGCAGGGAGCATTCCCCGGCGAAGTTGCGCAATTTTCGCCTTCGAGCGGCGGCGATCGGGCGCGAGATCGCGCCCTGGATCGCGCGCAGGCCGGCGCAGGCACTTCGAGCGCAGGGCGCCCAGGCGCGTGGGGACGACCTCGTCGACCTTCAAGCCGCGATCCTCGGGGAGCGGCGAAGACGAACGACGCGCGCGGTTGTCGCGCCGGTTCAGCGCAGGTGCGGAGAGGCCAGGCGATGCCGGGCGGCCTGCGCTCGCCCGGCACCGCGGCGCGAAAAGGTCCCGGCGGTGAATTGTGGACTGCTGTTGCCGGGGCGCGCGCAAGCGCGCGTCTTGGGAAGTGTCCGTACCATGAGCCCTCCCCGTGAGGTCGGCGGACGGTTGCCGGTCGCGTGTCACTCCCAGTGCGGCTGGCGAACGTAGTAGACAATATCCCCCTTGAGAAAGCAAGCGCGGATTCGGCTGGCCTTGCGGGCGGCGACGGCGAGAGCGCCGATATGCCATGAAAACACGTGCTCTACCGACGAGCGAAGGCCGGTCGTGCAAGGCACTGACGCCTAGGTTCGGCGAGAAGCTGTTATCGACAACAAGCCGATTCAGTATTCGAACTGATACGAGAGCCCGACGCTGCTTCCCGGGTCGTTCTCCGGTGTCGTGCCCTGGACCGGCACGGTGCCCCCCATCCCCAGCGTGGCCTGGAGCTTCAGATTCTTGGTGAGATCGACCTGCACCTGCGCCTGCGTTCCCCCCTGCGTGTTCTGCTTCGCGCCGACGTAGACGCGCTCGGACACGTAGCGCCCCGCTTCGACCGTCGTTCCCCCGGTCGCCGTGCTGCCTGCGGAAAGCCGGTCGAGTCCCAGGCCCTTCTGGATGGCCGTCAGCGGATTGTGATCGCCGCTCACGCCCGCGATCGCCGCGATCGCCGCAGCGATCTGCGCGAGCTGCAAGGGCGTGAGCTGCTTCGCGCTCACCCCGAAGAGAAGCCGGGACAGGATCTCGTCCTGCGGCAGGTCGGGGATGCTGCTGAGCGCGATCCGAGGCGCGTCGGCGTAACCGGTGACCGCGAGCGTTGCGGTGATCCCGTTGGAGGTGCTCTGCGCCAGGAAGTCGAGCGTGGGATCGATCTTCTGCGACAGGCCCGTCCCCGCGAAACTGACCCGGCCCGAGGTGAACTGCAGCGTCGCGCTGCCCAGGTCGAAGCTGCCGCGCCGCAGATCGAAGCCGCCGCCGACCTGCGGCGCGGCGCTGGTGCCGCGCAGCTTGAGATCGCCGCCGGTCTCCACGTCGAGCCCGCGCCCGCGTACGAACACGCCCCTGGGCGCCGAGACGTCGAGGTCGAGACCGACGACCAGGCCTGGAGCGGACGGCGCCGGCGGTTTCTGCCCGGGCTTGCGCACATCGAGCACCGCCACCGTCGGCGGCAGCGCCTTGGGGATCGTGATCTGCGCGCGATGGACGGTGATCGTCCCTGCGGCATCGAGGCGCGCCTGCGCCTGGCCCCGCAGCGTGACGTCCGCGTCGAGGTCGGCCGTCAGCAGATCGGTCGCGAACAGCTTGGCGCCGCGCGCGGCGACCTTGAGCTCGACGGGACGCCCCGGCACGAAGACGCCGATGGTCCCGCTCGCGGAAACGCTCCCCGTTCCGGCCTGCGCCGTAAGGCTCGTGATGCGGATGCTGTCGCCCGCGGCGTCGATCACACCTTCGATCTTCGTGAGCTGGGTGCCGAGGGCGTAGTCCTGCAGCTCGCCGTCGCTGAGCCGCAGGCTGCCCTCCACGCGCGGCGCGGCGTAGGTGCCGCTCGCCGCCAGATCGACCGCCATCCGGCCCTTCACCCGGCGACCGTTCACCTCGAGCAGCGGATTGGCGATGGCCGCATCGAGCGTTCCGCGGGCATGCAGGTTGAGCGCGCCGCTCGCGGACAGGGGAACGCTGCCGGTCGCGTCGAGTCCGACTTGACTGCCCGCGGTAATCTTCACGTCGAGCTGCGCCGACGAGCCGTCGAGCTCCGCGGTGGCGGCGATGTTCGCCGGAGGCAGCGATCGCGCCGAGCCGGTGCGCATCCGCAGTCCGCTCGCCGCGAGCTTGACGCTCCCATGCGGGCCCGCCAGCGTCCCGGTGAGCCGCGCGTCCATCGTCAGCGTCCCATCGGCCTGCAGGTCCTCGTCGACGGCTCGCGCGAGCGCCGGCGCCGCGTTGCGCAGCGACGCGGTTAGATCGAGCGTCGGCGCGACGCGTCCCGCGACTTCCAGCACCGCCTGTTGCACGCCCAGGCACAGCCGGTCGACCGCAACGCCGTCGCGCAACGAGAAGCGCGCCGGCGCGAGGAGCTGCACGGACTCGCCCCGGTAGCGCGACTGCAGCGTGGCGAGCGTGAGCTGCCGCTGGGGCGCATCCAGCGTTGCGGAGGCGGCCAGCGGCACGTCCCCGTACATGGCATGGTGCAAATCGGAAGTAAGCGCCAGCTTCAAGGCATCCTGAGGCCCGTTGACCTGGAGCTGTGCGCTGCCGGTCATGCCGTAGGCGGCGATGCCGTCGGCAACCAGCTGCAGCGCGAGCTTGGGCTGGTGCGTCGGGTCGGCGAGGGTTCCGATCAGCGCGGCGCGGCTGATCCGGCCGCCCCTCGCGGCGAGCTCGCGGCCCTCGACGTCGACCCGCGCCTGCGCGCGTCCGTCCGCGCTCGTGAAGTCGATCCTGCCGCTGAGGCCGCCCTCGACCGGCCCACCGATCCACGGCTCCAGGTCCCCCAGCTGCGCGATGCGGAAGCTCACGCGGCCCTGCGGCGCGCGGTCTGCGGAGCGAACCGTAACCTCACCCTCGGCGTGGGCGCTCTTCCAGTCCGCGCGCTGGATCGTGGCGTGCAGCGCCGCGTTGCCGGCGCGCTCGAGCGTCAGCGCGAGCGCGAGCGGCGAGCCGTCGAGGGTCGCGGTCGCCTCGATGTTGCCGGTCGGCGCCGCGGCCAGGCCGCGCAGGCGCACGGCCGCCTTGACCGGTCCGCGCGGAAAGCCGTGGGTCGCAAGCTCGCCGGTGGCGTCGGCGGTGACTTCGAGGCTCGGGGCTGCCCCGCGCACCCGGCCCTGCGCCTCGATGCGTCCGGATATCTGCGGCGCGAGCATCCCGAGATCCGGCAGCGCGACCCGCCAATCCAGATCGAGCGCGTCGCGCCGGCTCGCCCCGCGTGCCGAGAGCTGCAGGGATTTGCCGTCGAGCTGGATCTGCGTGAGGGTGATCTCGTCGGCCTGCAGCGTCGCGGCCAGGGCGATCGTTGCCGCATTGCCGACCAGCGCGGGCAGCGGCGCCTCGCCGCCGGTCAGCGCCACGGTGCCGCGGACGCGCACGTCGGTCGTGGCACCGTGTCTCGCCAGCTCCGCATCGAGCCTCGCCCGGCCCTTGAGATCGACCCCGGCGATCGCCGCCAGCGGCGCGAGCGAGGGCACGGTGACGCTCGCCGAGCCGCGCAGCTCGCCTGCCGCCTGGCCGCGTCCCTGGAGCGAGAGCAGCGGATGCGAAACGGCGAACGTCACGGGGCGCTCGGGGTCGTCGAGGCGCAGCTCCGCGGTGAGCTCGACCGGGGCGGATTCGAACGCGGTCGGCTGCGGACCGGGCACGCGCAGTCCCTCCAGGGTCGCGCGCAGGGTCACCGCCGCGCGATCGCCGCGGACGTCGGCGCGCACGCTGCGCAGCCGCGTCTCTCCCGCCGCCAGCGCTTCGACGCGCAGCTCGCCGTCGGCGCCCGGTCCGCTGAACGGCCCGCGGACGTGCGCCTGCAGCGACGCGCTCTTCCATCGGAGATCGGGCCGCGGCGCCATCGCCGGGCTGCTCGCGGTGAGGTCGATGTCCACCGTCTTGGCGTCCAAGTCGACCAGGCCCTTGCCTTCGGCTCGCAGCGCTCCGGCCGAGAGGGTGAAGCGCGTGGCCTCCGCGTTGCGCGGACCGTCGATCGCGAGCCGCAGCGAAAGCGCGCCGAGATCCGGCAGCTTCGCAAGGCCCGACAGCAGGCCGCCGGCGGGTTCGTCGGCTGCGATGTCCGCCGTGAGCACCGAGCCGTCGACGCGCCCTGCGAGGCGATAACTTCCCGGTGCGTCGATCCGGGCGGCGGTCAAGTCGAGCTCGAGGTCTCGCAGCGACGCGACGTGGGCGGCGCCTTGGAGGCTGAGCGAGGCGGGCGCACCCGCAATCGGCTGCCCGAGGTCGAGCCTGCGGATGTCGACACGATCCAGGTCGAGCCGGCCCGAAGGCTCGTGCGACTCGCCACCGCTCCCGCTCTCCGGGCGCCTTTGCAGCTGCACGCGATCGGCGCCGAGGAGCTGGATCTGCACATGCCTGTCGATGAGCCGCGACGGCGACCATTGCAGCGTCAGGCCGTCGGCAACCAGCCACGCGCCCTGCGCGTCGGCGATCTCGGCGTGGGCGAGGGTAAGGTCGTCGGGAAAGTGTCCCGCGAGACCGGTCACGACGACGCGTCCGCCGGAGAGCTCGCGCACCGCGCTCTCGATCAACCGCCGTCCGCCATCGGTGTTGGCGCCGAGGAGCAGGGCGACGACCGCGAGGGCGGGGAGCACGATCAGCGCGCCCGAGACCCACGCCGTGATCCTCATCGCCCTTCGCATCAGAACGCCTGGCCCAGGCCGATGTAGATCTCGTAGCGGTCGCCGCCGGGTTGGCGGTTCACCGGCACCGCGAGATCGAAGCGGATCGGCCCGATGGCGGTGTAATAGCGCACGCCCGCGCCCACGCCCACGTGCAAGGTGCCGGTGAACGGCGTGCTGGTCGCGCCCACCTGGCCGGCATCGACGAACACCGCCGCACCGAAGTTGGCCGGCAGGCGCTGGCGCAGCTCGATGGCCGCGGCGTCGATCGACGTTCCGCCGATGGGCGTCTGGTCCGGGAACTGCGGGGCGATCGACTGGTACTTGAAGCCGCGCACGGTCGTGCTGCCGCCGGCGTAGAAGCGCTGATCGGGCGGGAGCGAGAACAGCGACGCGCCCTGCGCCGAACCGATCAGACCGCGCCAGGCGATGACGGTTCCTCCGGGCGGCCCGAGGCCGAGCGCACCGAGATCGATATAGCCGGACGCGCTGCCCTGCAGGATCAGGAACGTGGCGCTGCTGTCGCCGAAGGACTGGGTCGGCGTCACGGTCACCGAAGCGCGCAGGCCGTGGAGCGGATCGTCGAGCGGATTGACGAGGCCGGTGCTGTCGTACTTCGCGTTCACCGGCAGCGAGAGCAGCGTGTAGTAGCGCGTCTCGCCTTCCTGCAGGATGCGCTCCTTGATGCCCGAGACGCCGACGCTGCCGCTCCATTCGTCGGAGAACTTGCGCCGCACCGACGTGCCGGCGACGATCGCCTCCTGGTCGTAGGCTTCGAGTTGTTGCTTGAGCGCGCCGACGCTCAACTCGAGCTGCTGATCGCGATGCAGGAATTCCGGCTTGACGTATTGCGCGCTCAGGTTGTAGCCGAGCCCGGTCGTGGCGCTCCCGCCGATGCCGACGATGGCCGCGACGAGATTCAGCTGCTCGGCGTTGCCGAAGAGATTGCGGTGGCTCCATGTCGCCTTGCCGCTCGCCCCCAGGTCGGTGGAGAACGCGGCGGTCAGGCCGACGACGCGGCGCAGGCGCTCCTGCACGTCGAACGTGATCGGGATGCGCCCCTGCGCATCGAGCTCGGTGGCCGCGCGCACGCTCACGCCGGCGAAGACGCCGAGCGAGAGCAGGTCCTGGCGCGCCTTCTCGATCCGGCTCGGGCTGTAGCGCTCGCCCGTGTGGACCAGCAGCCGCTCGCGGACGAGACTCTCGTGGACGTCGTGCAGCCCGTTGACGCTGATCTCGCCGATGTCGACCTGCGGGCCCGCATGCACCTGGTAGCTCACGTCGAGCACCTGGGCGGCGGGGTCCTCGTAGGCGACCGGCGCGCTGACCGTCGCGAGCGCGTAGCCCTGCTCCTGCAGCGCGGTGAGCAGTCGCTTCTGCGCGTCGAGCACCTGCGCCGCGACCGCCGGCTCGCCGGAGACGAGACCGAGCCGGGCATACGCGTCCTCGGGCATCTGGCCCTCGAGTGCGATCTTGCGCAGGTGATAGAGCGGGCCGAGCTCGACCGAGACGGCGACGGCGGCGCTCCTGTCCTTCGGCAGCGCGTCGAGCGCGTCGGGCAGTCCGGGATCGTCCAGCGGGCGGTCATCGACGGTGATCGTCACCTTGCCATCGTAGTAGCCGAATGCCTGCAGCACCGTCTGCAGCCGCTCTACGTCCTGCTGCGCGCGGCCCACGAGCGCGAAGGGCGCGATCGGTCCCGCCGCCTGCAGCGACTCGAGCTGCGAGCTCGCCTTCATTGCGTCGTCGAGCGCGTGGTTGCCGGTCGATGCGAGCGCGACCGTGTAGGCCTGGGGATCGGACGCGCGCGCGATCTCGACGGCAAGCAACACCAGCGCGGCGACCAGGACCCAGCGATGACGCTTCGAACCGCCGCTCCGGCACATGCGCCAAACTTACGCGAAAACGGGCCGCTTGGCTGTCGGGGCTGAAAAACGCAGGCCGCAGGGCACGATCGCCGCGCGTCCGAGGCATCGGCGCGGGCCGTGTTGACAAGCCGCTCCAACGCGCGCAAATTGTGCCGGTCCACTCGTCGAGGAGACTGACGATGAAGCGCCTCATGACAGCCGCTGCGCTCGCTGGATTCGCCATGTTGCCGCTGGCCGCGTCCGCCTGCGATGCATACGACGAAACGATGGCGACGACCACACCGCCGGCCGCGCTGGCGTCGACCCAGCCCGCCGCTTCGAAGCTCCCCGCGGCGACGATCGCGAAGGCGAGCGTTCCGAAGAGCACGAAGCAGACCGTGGCCAGGCCCGACGCGAAGGCGTCCACCACGAAGGTCGCGGCGGCGCCCGGCAACTAGCCCGGCGTCTCGTAGCTCAACGTCGACGGCGGCCTTCGGGTCGCCGTTTTCGTTGGCGGATGCCAACCGCTTTGTGCTGTCGAGCCCGCTTCGCCCGCAGAGATTGCGCCTTTAGCGCGCCCCCTCTTCCGGCCATTCCACGACCAGGGGTGAGAAGTCCAGCGGCTCCGGCGGCGGCAGCGGACTCGGATTCGTTCCGAGGTACATGAAGCCGACGATCGCGTCGCTCGCCCCGAGGTCGAAGGCCGCCTTGATCGCGGGATCGTACGCGGCGTCGCCGGTCTTCCAGGCGCAGCCGAAGCCCAGGGCGAACGCGGCGACCATCACGTTCTCGGCCGCGGCGCCTGCGGACAGAATCTGCTCGATGGGAGGAATGTGCGACTGCTCGTTGACCTTCGCCGCGACCACGAGCACCAGCGGCGCGCGCAGCGGCTTGTTCGCTTCCTTCTCGACCTGCGCCGGCGTCGCGTCCGGATGACGGCCCTCGTAGGCCCGAGCCATCAGCGAGCCCAGCCTCCTGCGCGCTTCGCCGCGCAGGACGAAGAAGCGCCACGGCCGCAGCCGCCCGTGGTCCGGTGCGCGGGCGGCGGCGGCAAGGATGGAATGCAGCTCGAGCTCGTTGGGCGCGGGTTCCACCAGTCCGCTGCCGGAGACTCTTTTCGTCAGGGCGTCGAGGGCGTCCACGAGTCGTTTCCGCCTGGAGTGTTGCGCGATCTTATCGGAGAAGGGCGTTGCGGTCAGCGGGCCGGCGTTGCCGCCGACGGCGCGCTCGCGCGCCGGGCGTCGATCGCGCGAGCCAGCGCCGAGAGCTCGACGTGGGCGAAGAACTCTCCGACGGGCAGGTCGACGCCGCATTCGCGCCGGATGAGGCTGAGCACGCGAAAGACGGTGATCGAGTCGCCGCCGAGATCGAAGAAGTTGGCGCCGCGTGTCGTGCACGGTACTTCGAGGACCTCCTGCCAGATGTGCGCCACGGTCGCCTCGGTCCCGCTCAGAGAGCCGGGATCGCGCCGCGGCTCTGCTGCGGATCGCGGGACCGCCGGCAGGCTGTCGCGAAGAACCTTGCCGCTCGCGAGGCGCGGCAGCTCGGGCAGCCGCACGAAAGCCGTCGCGGCCGCGCGCGCCGGCACGATCGAATCAACCGCGCGCCGCAGCGCCGCGACGACTCGGGAATCCTCGCCGGTCGCGACGTAGAACACGACGAGCCGGGGCTCGTTTCGGCGTCCGGCACGCAGCACGGCGGCGGCTTCGACGACCCCGGGCACCGCGCTCGCCGCGCGCTCGACTTCACCGAGATCGACTCGATAGCCGTGGACCTTGACGATGAGGTCGCGCCGCCCCGCGAGGAACATCCGTCCATCGGCCAGCCGATAGCCCAGATCGCCGGTGGCGAAGGGAAGGTCGAAGGGCTGCACGCGGCCCGTGCGCGCGTCCCAGCAGCCGCTGGCAAGCATGTTCCCGGCCACGCGGACTTCCGCCAGCGCTTCGTCGTCCGCATCGCCCTGCGCGTCGCCCTGCGCGTCGCACAGCGTCGCGTGGACGCCTTCGACCGCCGTTCCGACCGGGATGCGCCCCGCGACGATGCGCGTCTCGCGATCGATGACGTACTGGCAGATCGTGTCGGTCTCGGTGGTTGCGTAGCCGTTGACCAGCTTGCAGGGCAGTGGAAAATGGCGCCGGAAGCCGTCCACGTCCCGCGCTTCCACGGGCTCGCCGCCCAGACGCAGCACGCGCACCGCCGTGAAGCTTTCCGTGCTCAGGCTTTCCAGCAGCGTGCGGAACAGCGTCGGAACCGCATAGAGCACGGTGATGCGCGTGTCCTCGAGCCAGCGGGCGAGGCCCGCGACGCCGCGCTCGCGGACGTCGTAGAACGCGAGCGTGGAGCCGGCGAGCAGCGCACCGAAGACGTCGCGCACGCCGGCGCTGACGGCGTGCGAGTGGAGGAGCGCGACGCGATCGGCGGGCCGCAAATCGAAGTCCGCCCGGTAGCGGGCCGCGCGCTGTCGCATCGCGCGGTGGCTCAGAACGATTCCCCGGGACGCGCCGCTCGAGCCGGAGGTGTAGAGGACGCACGCCGGAGCGTCGGGCGATGCGGGCGAGCCCCGCTGAGGCGGCGACGCTCGCATGTCGTCGAGACAGAGCAGCGCTATCGCATCGCCGGCGAGCGCGCGAGCGGCGTCGCGCTGTGCGCGATCGCAAAGGATAAGCTCGGGCCGCATCTCGACGAGGATCGCCTGCAGCCGGCCGCGCGGCAGGCGCGGGTCCAGCGGCAGGTAGAATCCGCCGGCGCGCAGCGTGCCGAGGACGAGCGGCAGCAGCTCGAGCCCGTGAGCGCAAACGACGGCGACCGGGCGCGACGCGTCGAACCCGCGGCCCAGCAGCGCGCCGGCAACCCGGGAAGCGAGGACGTCGAGCTCGCCATAGCTCAGCTGCTGACCGCGATCGATCACCGCGCAGCGCTGCGCCAGCAAAGCGGCGATCTCGGCGAACGAGCGATCGACCGCACCCCGCGCATCCGTCTCGTCCGCGCGCGGTCCGGGCTCCGCGCCTGCGATCGGCACGGCCTCGCGAGAGTGGCCGTCGGCCAGGGATACCGGCGCGAACAGCGCCTGATCCGGCTTCACTGCACGCTGGAGCTTGAATGCCGGCATGCTGTTCGCGACATGCTCGACGCGGCCGACAGTGAGCGTCTCGACCGCCGCGGAGCGCTCCGCGAGCAGCCGTCGGAACGCCGCGCCGACCGAGGCGTCCATGTCGCGGGACGACTGATACCGGATCTCGACGTGGTCGGGGCTGTGCGCAACGCATTGGAGCTTCACGACGCCCGGCAGCTCGAGCTGCGAGAGCTCGTAGACTTCCAGTGCAACGAGCCCGCCGTCGGCGCGCCGCACCGGCAACGCCTCGTAGGTCTTTCCCTCCAGTCGCAGAAGCGTCTCGGCACCGAGCCCCGCGCTCCCGAGAATCGCGTAGTCGTGGAGGTCGAAGCGGATGATGGGCAGCGTCGCATTGACGAGGCTCGTGAGCAGCACCCGACCGCGCGCGCGGGGTTGCACCATGCGGTTGGCGGCGTCGACGACTTCCAGCAGGTTCGTTTCGGCGAGCACCTCGAAATGCGCGCCGGGACGCTGCACCGCCATGCACAGCGACTCGCAGGCGCCGTAGACCTCGTAGATCTCGGCATTCCACGCGGCCTCGATCTGTGCGCGGACGGCAGGGGTCAGCCGATCGCCGCTCGACACGACGGTCCGCGGTGCGATGCGCAGCTTGCCCTGCAGCGTCCATTCCGCGAGCCAGCTGAGCGCGCTCGCATAGCTGTGCAGGCGCTCGGGCTTAAAGGCGTTGAGCCGCGCGCGGACCTCTTCCACGGGATCGAACACCGACAGGCTCAAGAGCTCGTGCGCCGCGTGGGAGGCGAGCCGCGCGCTGACCGCACCGACGAAGTGACGCTCGCTCCAGAAGTAGAAGGCGCTGCGCAGCCGCGGCGTCACCCCCTGTTTCAGCGGCAACAGCAGCGGCGCCGCCGCCGTCGTCACCCGGCGCCACGTCTCCGGGGTGTAAGGAACGTAGCTGTGGATCCCCGTTCCTCCGGACCCGTGGACGAAGATGTACCGGTCGAGGTAGACGCTCAGCGGATCGGTATCCTGCTGCAGCCAGCGCTCGAGGTCGTCTCGGCGCAGGCGCGTATCGGTGACCGCTTCGTCGAAGCGCACCATGAGATCGGCCTTCGAGACGACCGGAAGATCGGCGAGCGGAACATGAGCGAGATCCCGCTCGCGGATGCCGTGCGCGGCGTACAGCTCGCGGTAGAACGGCGAGTGCCGCCAGGCGTGCGCGAGGAGATCGCGCAGACGTCGCTCCGATGCGACGGCGTCCGGTTTGCTGCTCGCGTCCATCGTCGATCGATAATGTACGATCGCCGCGAGCGCGCGTCGAGCGCCAGCGGTTGAAAAGCGCAGCGTCAGCCGCGCCGCATCCGCTCGCCGGCCGGGTCGTACAGCGGCTGCCGCGCGATCGTTGCGCGGCGGCGCTCGCCGAGAATCTCGATTTCGAAGCCGCCGCTCGCGGAAGCGAGCGCGGCAGGAACGTAGCCGAGCGCGATCGACTTGCCGACGCAGTGCCCGTAGCCGCCGGAGGTGATCCAGCCGACCACCTCGTCGTCGTGCCACACCGGCTCGTCGCCATTGGCGTCCGCGTCGCCGGCATCCACGGTGAACGTGACGAGGCGCCGGGCGGGACCTTCCCCGCGATCGCGCAGGACCGCGTCTCGGCCGACGAAGTCCGGCTTCGAGACATCGACGAAGCGATCGAGCCCCGCTTCCGACGGCGTGTAGATCGGCCGGTATTCGCGCGCCCAGTTGCCGAAGCTCTTCTCCAGTCGCAGCGAATTGAGCGCGCGCGAGCCGAAGTGCCTGAGGCCCAAGTCTTCGCCGGCGGCGACGATCGCCTGGTAGAGCGCGAGCTGGCAGTCCGCGGGCACCCACAGCTCGTAACCCGATTCGCCGGTGAACGAGATGCGCCCCGCGTGCACGGGGAGCATCGCCACTTCCATGGGGCGGAACGAGAGGAAGGGAAGGGCTTCGTTCGAGACGTCCTCCGGCGTCAGGCGCGACAGGAGCTCGCGCGCCTTCGGCCCCGCGATCGCGAGGCCGAGGAGCTCCGTGCGAAGCGCGCGAAGGCCGACCCCGGACGAGGGCAGGTGCGCTTCGAGCCAGCGCAGGTGGTACTGCTCGGCGACGCCGGAGCCGAAGAGGAAGAAGCGGCCGCTGCCGGCGTTGGCGATCGTGAAGTCGCCGATGAGCTTTCCGGTATCGTTGAGAAGGGGCGACAGGGTCAATCGTCCCTCGCGCGGAAGGCGGTTGGCGAAGATGCGCGCGAGCCAGTCGGCCGCGGCGTCCCCCGTGACGGCGTACTTCGCGAAGCTCGAGGTCTCGCTCAGGCCCACGCGTTCGCGCACCGCGCGGCATTCGTCGCCGACGGGCGCGTGAGCGTTCGAGCGGCGGTAGGTCACGTCTTCGCGCGCCTCGGCGCCGGCGGGCGCGTACCACAGCACGTGCTCGAGACCGAACGCGGCGCCGAACACCGCGCCCCGGGCCGCGAGGCGGTCGTAGACCGGCGTCATCCGCAGCGGCCGCGCCGCGGGCAGCTCTTCGTTCGGAAACCGGATGCGGAAGCGCCGGGAGTAGTTCTCGCGGACCTTGGCGTTGGTGTAAGCCATCGTCGCCCAGTCGCCGAAGCGCGCGACGTCCATCGCCCAGACGTCGAAACCGGGATCGCCGTGCACCATCCAGTTCGAAAGCGCGAGACCCACGCCCCCGCCCTGGCTGAAGCCCGCCATGACGCCGCACGCCACCCAGAAATTGCGCAATCCGCGGACCGGACCGACGACCGGGTTGCCGTCCGGCGCGAAGGTGAAGGGACCGTTGACCACGCGCTTGATGCCGGCGTGCTCGAGGGCCGGAAAATGGCGAAAGCCGACCTCGAGGCTCTCCGCGATGCGATCCAGATCCGGCGGCAGCAGCTCGTGCGCGAAGTTCCACGGCGTTTGCCGCTCCGACCAAGGCACGCCGTTCTTCTCGTAGGTGCCGATCAGCATCCCGCGCCCTTCCTGGCGCATGTAGATCTCGCCCTCGAAATCGATCGCGTGCAGCATCTCCTTTGGCGAATCGGTCACCTCCGGCATCTCTCCGGTGACGATGTACTGGTGCTCCATCGCGAGCACGGGCAGTTCGAGCCCTGCGAAGCGCCCGACCTCACGTGCCCAGAGCCCCGCGGCGTTGACCACGTGCTCGGCGACGATGTTGCCGTGATCGGTGATCACGTCCCAGGCGCCGTCGGGGCGCGCCTTGAGGTCCGTGACGCGCGTGAAGCGATGGACCTCGGCGCCGAGCTTGCGCGCCGCCCCGGCGTAGGCCTGCGTGACGCCCGAGGGGTCGACGTGGCCTTCGAGCGGGTTGTAAAGCGCGCCGACGAAGTGCCGCTTGTCCATGATCGGAAAGATCCGCGCCGCTTCGTCGACCGAGATCATCTCCATCCCGAGGCCGAGATAGCGGGCGCGCGCGCAGGCCTGCTTGAGGAAGTCCATGCGCTCGGGTGTTCCCGCGAGATCGACGCCCGCGGTGATGTGGATGCTGCACGACTGGCCGGAGGCTTCCTCGATCTCGCGGTAGAGCTCGATGGTGTACTTCTGCAGCTTGGCGACGTTGGGATCGCCGTTGAGCGTGTGCATGCCGCCGGCGGCGTGCCAGGTCGAGCCCGAAGTGAGCTCGTCGCGCTCGATGAGCACGGCGTCGGTCCATCCGGCCCGCGCCAGGTGGTAGAGCACGGACGCGCCGACCACGCCACCGCCGATGACGGCGACCCGCGTATGCGATTTCATGACAGGATCTGCTCCAGGAACGCCCGCGTGCGCTCCTTCTTCGGCGCGCTGAAGAGCTCGCGCGGCGGGCCGTCTTCGACGATGAGGCCGTGCTCGGTGAAGTAGACATGATGGGCGATCTCGCGCGCGAACGCCATCTCGTGCGTGACCAGGATCGAGGTCATGCCCTCCTCGACGAGCTGTCGGATGGTCGAGAGCACCTCCTTGCGCATCTCCGGATCGAGCGCGGAGGTGACCTCGTCGAAGAGCATCACCTGCGGCCGCATGGCGAGCGCCCGCGCGATCGCCACGCGCTGCTGCTGCCCGCCGGAGAGCTCTCCCGGGTAGCTCGTCTCCTTGCCGTCGAGACGAACCTTCTTGAAGAGCTCGTAGGCGCGCTGCTCGACCTCGGCCTTCGGCTGCCTTAGCACGTCGACCGGCGCCATCATGACGTTCTCGAGCGCGGTCTTGTGCGGGAAGAGGTTGTACTGCTGGAAGACGATCGAGACGTCCTTGCGCAGCGCGACCATCTCCGAGTCCTTGCGCAATCGGTGCACCGCATGCGTGCCCACGAAGATCTCCCCGCGGTCGATCGCGACGAGCCCGTTGATGCAGCGGAGCAGCGTCGACTTGCCCGAGCCCGAAGGACCGATGATGCAGACGGCCTCGCCCTTGCCGACCGCGAACGATATGCCGCGCAGGACCTCCGCTGCGCCGAACGACTTGTGGACGTCGGCTAACCGCACTATCGGCGCGGAGCCTTCGGGCGGGGGCTGGTTCGTGCTCATCTCGCGGTGCAGCGGATCTCGCCTGGAACGTCGATCACGCGCGGCACGTGCCCGGTGGCGGCGAGGAAGCGTTCGAGGTCGGCGTGCGCAATCACCATCGTCGCATCGTTCGTGAGCGGGTGCGCGTGCACGGCCGGGGCGTCCCAGAGCGCCCGATCGATCACGAATTCGACGACCTCCTGGCGATCGTTGACCAGCGCGAGCAGGCTCACCGAGCCCGGCGTCACGCCCAGGTGCTTCATGAGGCGCTCCGGAGAGGCGAAGCCGAGGCCGCGGGCGCCGAGCGCGGCGGCCAGCGCGTCGAGCTGCACGGCGAGATTGTGACGGACCGTCACCAGGATATGCCGCGCGCCCTTTTTGTCGCGCAGGAAGAGGTTCTTGGTCTTCGCACCGGGAAGCTTCGGTACGAGCCGCTCGGACTCCTCGACGGTCATGACCGGCGGATGCGAATGCCGCGACGCGCCGATGTCGTGCTCGCGCAGGAAGGCTTCGAGGTCCATCAGCGCAGCTCGTAGCGCGCCTCGAGGCGGCGCGTCCAGCGCGAGATCGGATAGCAGTAGAGGAAGAACCACAGCAGCACGTAGCTGTAGATCGGCACCAGCAGATCGGTGCGCGATTCGGCGTTGGTGATGCGCAGCGTGATCGTCATCACCTCGCTCACCCCGACGATCGAGGCGAGCGTCGTGGCCATGGTCAGGATGGCGTACCAGTTCATCCACGGCGGCAGCATGCGCTTCAGGCACTGCGGCAGGATGATCTTCCACAGCGTCTCGCGGCGGGAGAAGGCGAGGGAGCGCGCCGCGTCCCATTGCGCGGTGGGGATCGACTGCACCGCACCGCGCAGGATCTCCGCGACGTTGGCCATGATCGGCAGGGCGAGGCCGAGCGTGGCCTTGACCCAGTCGGGAAACGGGACCGTCATCTCGCCGACGGTGAACTGGAAGGGCAGCAGGTACATCACGAAGAACAACAGCACCAGCCACGGCGCGTTGCGAAAGAACTGCACGACGATCCACGAGGAGCGCGAGACGACCGGACGCGGCGAAATCCGCGCGAGGCCCAGCGCGAAGCCCGCGGCCGTTCCGAGCGCCATTGCGCAGAAGCTGATGAGCAGGTTGTACAGGAACCCGGTCGCGAGGAGCGGCGTCCACTTGAGGAGCAGATCGAGGACGCTCGGGCGATCGGCAGGGGTCGCGACCTGGGCGAGGGCGAGCGAGGCGACCAGGACGCCAAGCAGCGCCACGCCGCTCCGTCCCGAGAGCAGCGTTTCGCGGCTCCAGCGCGCGCTGGTCGGCGCGGCCCGGGCCGGTGGCGCGGGGCGGGCGGCGGCGAGCCCCGGGGCGGCGTCACGACTTGCCGTCGACGTGTTCATTGCCCGAACCCCGGCACGCGAAGCCGCGCCTCCAGCCACTGCATGACCTGGTTGATGACGCCGACAATCGCCACGTAGCAGACGAGCAGCACGACCATCATCTCGGGCACGTTGACCTGCTCCGACCACACCTGCGCGGACATGTAGACGAGCTCGGGGACCGCGATCGCGTACGCGAGCGTCGTCGTCTTGACGAGGTTCACCAGGTTGTTGGTCATGGCCGGCATCGTGGCGCGCAGCGCGAGCGGCAGCACGACGCGCCGATAGATCAGGAGGCGCGAAAAGCCGAGCGACGCGGCCGCCTCGGCCATGGCGTTCGGCACGGCCTCGATGCCCGAGCGGTAGATCTCGGCGGCGAACGCGGTCTCGAGCAGCGTCAGCGAGACGACCGCCCAGCCGAAGGAGCCGAGCAGGGGGGCGCCGCCGACCTTGGGCAGGAACGGCCCGACGGCGAAATAGAAGAAGTAGAGCTGGACGAGCGGCGGGGTGTTGCGGAACAGCTCGACGAAAGCCGTGGCCGCGCGCCGCAGGATCGTCGAGCGCGAGCCCTGCAGCATCGCCACCGCGGCTCCGAGGACCAGGCTCAGCGCCAGGCAGTACGCGGAAAGCTTGAGGGTGGTGAGGAGGCCTAGGAGAAAGCGTCCGCGATCGTAGCCGTCGTAGAAGATCGTCAGCTTGATGCCGGTCGCCTTGTACAGCGCGAGAAACCAGGACGCGACGTCATCCATGCCGCGGTCCCGGTTTCCGGCCTGCGCATGACACGGCTACTTGTACTTGTCGTGCTGCTCGACCAGGTAGGGCGACTGCGGAATCCCCCATTTCTTCTCGAGTTCGAGAATGAACCCGGTCTTGTGCCAATCCTTGATCACGTCGCTCATGTAAGCGGCAAACTTCGCGTCCTCCTTGCGCACGCCCACACCCCAGGGCTCTGGATCGATCGACGGCAGCACCATCGCGTAGTCGGCCCACTTGGGATCGCCCATGATCCCGGCGAAGAAGGTCGTGTCGAACACGGTTCCGACGCAGTTGCCCGCCTCGAGCGCCGCCATCGCCTCGGTCACGCCCTTGAAGCTCACGAGGTTGGCGCCGAACTCCTCGCCGGTGCGGCGGTTGTAGTACGCGCCCTGGATCGCGCAGACCGGCTTGCTCTTGAGGTCGGCCCACTGCTTGAGACCGGAGTTCTTCTTGGCGAAGACGTTGGCGGCGCCCGCGTAGTAGTACGGCTGCGGGATTCCGATCACCTCCGCGCGATCGGGCTTGTAGGCCATCGTCGCGATCATGAGGTCGATGCGCCCCTGCTTCAGGAATTCCATCCGGTTCGCCGCGATCACCGGCACCAGCTCGATCTGCACGCCCAGCCGCCTGGCGACGTCGTTAGCGAGATCGATCTCCAGCCCGACGATCTTGCCCGACGGATCGGTATAGCCGAACGGCTTGTAGTCCGCCTTCACGCCCACCGCGATCTTGCCCTTCTGCTTGACGCTCGCGATGGTGTCGCTCTGCGCCAGCGCCGTCCCCTCCGTCGCGAGCACCAGCGCTGCGAGCGCGGCCAAGCTCGACCATCCCTTCCCGAATCTCATCTGGGCTTCCTCCTCGTTGTGGACCGGCTTGTCGGGTCGAATCGCCCGCGCCGCCCAAAGGCCGCTAGAATAAGCGATCCGGCGTGCAAGCGACAGGGAGCTTCGAGCGCCGCGCCGCCTCTTGCATCCCGCCTTGAAGTACTCGATCTTCTCGCTCGCGCGCAACGCGCTCTCCTACCACGAGCGCTGGCCGCTCGCCTGGCGCAGTCCGGCTCCGAAGCCTCGCTACGACGCCGTCATCGTCGGCGGCGGCGGCCACGGGCTCGCCACCGGCTACTACCTCGCCAGGGAGCACGGCATCGTCAACGTCGCGGTGCTCGAGAAGGGCTACCTCGGCGGCGGCAATACCGGCCGCAACACGACGATCGTGCGCTCCAACTACCATCTCGACCCGAACGCGCATTTCTACGAGATGTCGCTCAAGCTCTGGGCAGGGCTGTCGCGCGAGCTCAACTTCAACGTGATGTACAGCCCGCGCGGCGTGCTGAACCTCTGCCATTCGCCGTCCGACATCGATGCGGCGATGCGGCGCGGCAACGCGATGCGGTTGAACGGCATCGATGCGGAGTTCCTCGATCGCAACGAGATCGCGCGGCGCATTCCGAACCTCGATTGCTCGCGCGAGGCACGCTTCCCGATCCTCGGCGGCCTGCTGCAGCCGCGCGGTGGCACGGCGCGCCACGACGCGGTGGCGTGGGGCTACGCGCGCGCCGCCGACGCGCTCGGCGTGGACTTGATCCAGCAGTGCGAGGTCACCGGGATCCGCCTCGACGGCGGCACGGTCGCCGGGGTAGAAACGACGCGCGGCTACATCGCCACGAGCAAGGTCGGCCTCGCGGTCGCGGGACATTCGAGCCGGCTCGCGGCGATGGCCGGCGTGCGGCTCCCGATCGAGTCGCACGCGCTGCAGGCACTCGTCTCCGATCCGGTGAAGCCCGTTCTCGACACGGTCGTCACGTCGGGCGCGGTGCATTTCTACGTGAGCCAGTCGGACAAGGGCGAGCTCGTCATGGGCGGCGATCTCGACTTCTGCAATTCCTACGCGCAGCGGGGCAGCGTCTCGGTCATCGAGCACGTGGCCAGCGCCTGCCTCGCGCTTTTTCCCAGCTTCGGCCGGCTCAAGGTGATGCGGACCTGGGGCGGAGTGTGCGACATGACCATGGACGGCAGCCCGATCATCGGCCAGCTCCCGGTCAGCGGGCTCACGATGACCGGCGGCTGGTGCTACGGCGGCTTCAAGGCGACGCCGGCGTCGGGCTGGCTGCACGCCTACACGATCGCCCGCGGAGCGCCGCACGCGCTGAACGCGGCGTTCACGCTCGAGCGCTTCGCGCGCGGCGAGACGATCGACGAAAAAGGCGCGGGCGCAACGCCGTGGGCGCATTGAGAGCGCGGCGATCGAGCCGGCGAGGACCATGCTCCTGATCCCCTGCCCGTGGTGCGGTCCGCGTGCGCAGGTCGAATTCACCTACGGCGGCGACGCCCGGGTCCGGCGTCCCGCTCCCGACGCACCCGAAGCGGCGTGGATCGAGTTCGTCTACCTTCGCGACAATCCCGCGGGTCCGCACGACGAGCTCTGGCAGCACAGCGGGGGTTGCCGGCAATGGTTCCGGCTGCGGCGCGACACGCGTACGCACGAGATCCTGGGAAGCGCCCAGCCCGGAGAATCCTTGCCGGGGGACACGCGGTGACGCAGCCCTTTCGCCTGGCTGACGGCGGCGCGGTCGATCGGGCCCAGCCTCTCTCGTTCGAGTTCGACGGCCGTCCCTACGATGGATTCGTCGGCGATACGCTCGCCTCGGCGCTGCTCGCCAACGGCGTGCACCTGGTCGCGCGCAGCTTCAAGTACCACCGGCCGCGCGGAATCTTCGCCGCCGGAAGCGAGGAGCCCAACGCGCTGGTGCAGCTCGCGCGCGGGGCGCGCACCGAGCCCAACGTGCGCGCGACGACGACCGAGCTCTATGCAGGCCTCGTCGCCGCGAGCCAGAACCGCTGGCCGTCGCTTGCGCTCGATCTGGGCTCGCTCGCCGGATCGCTTTCGCGTTTCCTGCCGGCAGGCTTCTACTACAAGACCTTCATGTGGCCGGCGACGCCGCAGGCCTGGCTCGGCTACGAGCGCCTGATCCGCGCCGCAGCCGGGATGGGGCGCGCCTCACGGGAGCCCGACCCCGATCGTTACGAGCATCGGTATGCGCACTGCGACGTGCTGGTCATCGGCGCAGGGCCGGCCGGCCTCGCCGCGGCCCGCGCCGCCGCCGCGAGCGGCGCTCGCGTGATCCTCTGCGACGAAGGCTTCCGCTTCGGCGGCGGCCTCGTGGGCGAGAGCGCATCGATCGACGGTGAGCACGCCGAGGCGTGGATCGATGCCACCGTGCGCGCGCTCGGCGCAAACCCGGAGGTCACGCTGCTGCCGCGCACGACCGCGTTCGGGAGCTACGACGGCAACATGATCGGCCTGCTCGAACGGCTCGCCGACCACCTCCCGGCACCGCCGGTTTATGGCGTGCGGCAGCGGCTGTGGAAGGTCCGCGCCCGAGCGATCGTGCTCGCGAGCGGAGCCCACGAGCGAGGCGTCGCCTATGCGAACAACGACCTGCCGGGCACGATGCTCGCGGGGGCCGCGCGCGGCTACGTGCGGCGCTACGCGGTGCGCCCCGGATCGCGCGCGGTGATCTTCACGACCGGCGACAGCGCCTACGCGAGCGCGCTGGCGCTGCACGAGGCGGGCGTCGCGGTCGCCACGATCGTCGACGCCCGTTCCGAGGCGAATCTCGGCGGAGCGCTGCCGGCACGCGCGCGCCGCGCGGGGCTGCCGATCCTCGCCGAGTCGCTGATCGTCGCCGCGCGCGGCGGCAAGCGCGTCGCTTCGGTCGACGTCGCCTCGGGCGCGCGGATTCGCCGGGTCGACTGCGACCTCCTCTGCGTGTCGGGTGGCTGGAACCCTGCGGTGCACCTGCACTCTCAGGCGCGCGGCGCGCTTCGCTACGACGAGCCGCTCGCGGCATTCGTACCGCAGGCGTCGTCGGCCATGATTCCCGCGGGCGCCGCGAACGCCCGCTTCGATCTCGCGGCGGCGCTCGCCGAGGGACACACGGCGGGAATCCGCGCCGCCGGCGGGCCGCCCGGATCGTTGCCGGCGCCGCGAGCGCAGAGCGAGTCGACCGGGCGGCCGCGGACGCTGTGGAGCGTGCCCGCGCTCAAGCGCGGCGCCAAGCGCTTCGTCGACCTCCAGGGCGACGTCACCGCCGAAGACGTCGCGCTCGCCGCGCGCGAGGGCTACGCCTCCGTCGAGCACCTGAAGCGCTACACGACGCTGGGCATGGGCCCCGACCAGGGCAAGACGAGCAACGTGGTCGGACTGGCGCTCCTCGCGGAGGCCACCGGGCGGTCGATGCCCGAACTCGGCACGACCACCTTCCGCCCGCCGTACACGCCGGTCACGCTCGGCGCGTTCCCGGGACGCTCCCGCGGCGCGCACGTCGAGCCGACGCGCTATTCGCCGATGCACGACTGGCACGCCGAGCATGGCGCGGGCTTCGTCAACGCGGGATTGTGGAAGCGCCCGCACTCGTATCCGCGCGCCGGCGAGACGCCGGAAGACGCTGCCAACCGCGAAGCGAAGAACGTGCGCAACGCCGTGGGCGTCGTCGACGTATCGACGCTCGGCAAGATCGAGCTCTCCGGCCGCGACGTTGCGGAGCTCCTCAACCGCGTCTACGCCAACCGCTGGGACAACGTCGCCGTCGGGCGCTGCCGCTACGGCGTCATGCTGCGCGAGGACGGGATCGTCTTCGACGACGGCACGACCACGCGCCTCGGGGAGCGCCACTACCTGATGACGACCACGACGGCGAATGCGGTCGCGGTGATGCAGCATCTCGAGCGGCTGCTGCAGGTCGACTGGCCGGAGCTCGAGGTGCACGCGACGTCGGTCACCGAGCAATGGGCCGCCGCCGCGCTGTCGGGACCGAAGGCGCGCGAGGTCCTCGCGCGTCTCGCCGACGTCGACGTCGCGAACGACGCGTTTCCGTTCCTCGGCGTGCGCCGCTGCGGGCTGCGCGCGCCCGACGGGACGATCCCGGCGCGGCTGCTGCGGATGAGCTATTCAGGCGAGCTCGCCTACGAGATCCACGTGCCCGCGGGACGAGGGCGGGCGATGTGGGAAGCGGTGATCGCCGCCGGAGAGCCCTTCGGAATCATGCCCTACGGGACCGAAGCGATGGGCACGCTGCGCATCGAGAAGGGGCACATCGTGGTCGGCGCCGAGGCCGACGGGCGCACGACCGCCGACGACCTGGGCCTCGGCAGCCTGGTGCACCCGGGCAAGTGGTGCATCGGCAAGCCGCTCGCGAGTCGTCCGGCGCTCAAGCGCGCCGACCGCTGGCAGCTCGTCGGGCTCACCGCGCTCGACGGTGCGATGGTGCCGCGCGCCGCCAAGATCGTCGCGGATCCCGACCGTGCGCTGCCGAATCCGATGCTGGGACACGTCACATCGTGGTGCTGGAGTCCGCATCTGGAGGCGTGGATCGCGCTGGCGCTGGTCGCCGGCGGCCGCGCCCGGCACGGGGAGATCCTGTGGGCCGTTTCGCCGCTCGCGGGTGCGAAGGCTCGCGTGAGGATCGGTCCGCCGTGCTTCATCGATCCGCAGGGAGAACGGCTCCGTGCCTGAGCGCCCTCACGCGATTGCGCCGTCTGCTCCCGGTCGCTACGGTGCTCCGGGCTCGGGAGTCGTCTTCGCGCCGGCCGCGATCGGCGCCGCCTGGAACATTCAGGGCGACGCGACGCGCGGAAGCTTCGCCGGCGAAGCGGAACGAATCTGCGGAGTCGCGTTGCCGGTCGAGCCCAACACGATCGGGCGAGGCGCGAAGGCGATCGCGCTGTGGCTGGGTCCGAGATCGTGGCTGCTTCTCGCGGGCGATGCGTCGGCGCTCGGCGACCCGGCCCGGGCGCGCGAGGCGCTCGACGCCGCCGCCGGCGCGCTGTTCGACCTGTCGGACGCGCGCGTGGCCTGGCGGATTTCCGGCGCGAGCGCGGCGAGCGTGCTGGCGAAGGCCTGTCCGCTCGACTTCCATCCGCGCGCGTTCGCCGTCGGGGCCTGCGCGCAGAGCGTATTCGGGCACGTCAACGCGCTCTACCTGCGCGACGCCGACGGCTTCACGCTGCTGGTCGCGCGCAGCTTCGCGCGCGACGTGTGGCACGCGCTGTGCGAGTCGGCCGAGGAATACGGCTACGAAGTGCAGGCGCAGGCGCCGTATCGCTGAGCTCTAGACGGCCGGCCGCAGGATCTCTTCACGCAGGCTTGCGAGCGCGCCGCCGTCCTCCGCCAGCGCGCGGACGGCTTGCTCGATGCGCGCGCTGCGTGCCGCGCCGAGCACCGGATCGGCGAGGCTTCGGTACTTCTCCTTGAGCTCGCCGTCCGGCAGCGGGTCCTCGGGGCCGCCGCGCGCCTGCGCGGGCTGCGAAGCGAACTGCCGGCCGTCGGCGAGCGCGATGCGCACGCGCGCCCAGCGCTCGGCCGGGAAGCGGCGCGAGAGCTCGACATCCTCGACGGCGATCGTCGCAGCGACGAGGCGTGCGACCCGCGCGTCGGCGAGGCCGGTCGCGTCCACCTCGGCGGCGCCGACGCGGCCGAACACCAGGGCGGCGGCCACCGGAAACGAAAGGCTGTATTGCGCCTCCTCGGTCGTGCGCGGCATCGCGCACTGCGAGCCCAGTGCCACGGCCTCGCGGAAACTCTCGATCGCCACGGTCGCGATGTCGCTCGCGGCGAATCCCTGCGCGCGCTGCAGCGCCAGCGCGGCTTCGACCGCCGGCTGCGCCCAGCGGCAGACGGGATAGGGCTTGAGGTACTGTTCGCGGATGCGCCAGCGCGTCCCCAGGTCGGTCCAGAACGACGCCGCGTCCTCGCGCTCGACGGTGAGGGCGGGCGCGCCGGTGAATCCGTCGCGCGCGAGCAGCGCCGCCGTCACGCCGGCGTGCGCACCCCAGCCGGAGCCGTCCTTGACCATCGTCGGCGAATCGCATGCGCGCAGGATCTGGCCGCGCGGGCCGAAGTATTCGGCGATGCCGAGCGCGTGCCGCGTGCGCGCCGCGTCGAATCCGAGGAGCCGCGCGGCGACCGCGGCGCAGCCCAGCGCATTCCACGCGCCCGAGCAGTGGTAGTCCGGAACCGTGGCGTGGAGCGCCATGCCGGCGCGGGTGGCGATCTCGTAGCCCAGAACGAGGGCGGCGAGGAATTCGCGGCCGTCGACGCTCGCGGCAGGCTCGCTTTCACCGGCGCCGTCGAGCAGCGCCAGCAGCGCAGGTAGCAGCGCGGCGCCGGCGTGTCCTTTGGTGAGCGCGTGGCCGTCGTGGCCGTCGAGCGCGTCGATCGTCGTCGCCCCGGCGAACGCGGCGCCGGCGAGGCCGGCGCGCCGGCCGTCGAAGAGGATGCGCGCGCTGCGGTCGGTCCCGCAGAGCTGGGTGGCGGCGTAGGCGTTCGCGATCACCGCGGCGCGCGTCGCGCTTCCGCCCGCGGCGATGCCGATCAGGTCGAGGAGGTTGCGCTTCGCGCACGCCACGACGTCGTCGGGCAGTCGGTCGAACGCCAGCCCTCGCACGAACGCCGGCGCATCCGCGAAGGCGGCAGCGTTCTCGTTCCCGCAGACGCGGGCATCCGGCGTCTTCGGGTCCACGTCGCCGGGTCCCCGCTGGAGCTTGCCCGCGAGCGCGTGAGCGGCGGGCGGGGACGACTGCGACGCCACGATCAGATCAAGCCGTTGCTCTTGAGGAAGCCCTCGGCCACCTCCTCGGGCGTCTTCTTGTCGACGTCGACGCTGGCGTTGAGCCGCGCCATCGTCTCGTCGTTGAGCTTGGCCGAGATCGCGTTGAGGACATCGGCGATCTTCGGATTCTTGTCGAGCACTTCCTTGCGCACGACCGGGGTGAGGTTGTACGGCGGCGCGTAGTGCTTGTCGTCCTTGAGCACGACGAAATTGAACGCGGGGATCCGGCCGTCGGTCGCGAAGACGACCGCGGAATCGACCTGCCGCTCCTTGAGCGCGGTGTAGGTGAGCCCGGTGTCCATACGCTTGACGTCGTCGCGGTCGAGCTGGAAGCCGTACGCGGTCTGCCAGCCCGGCAGGCCGTCGGGGCGGGCGTAGAACTCGGCGTTGGACGCGAACGTTAGCTTCTGCCCCCCGTTCACAGCCTTGGCGAAATCGCTCATCGTGACGATGCCGCGCTTCTGCGCCTCGTCGCGGTTCATCGCGAAAGCGTAGGTATTGTTCACGCTGGACATGTTGAGCCAGACGATGCCCTTGGCCGCATCGACCTCCTTGATCCTCTTGTAAGCGTCCCCGGCGGAGGGGAACTTGTCGTTGATCTTGTTGAAGACCGTGAGGCCCGTCCCCGTGTACTCCCAGTAGACGTCGACCTGGCCGTTCTCGAGCGCGGCGCGGACCGCGGCGCTGCCCATCCCGGCCTCCCGCTTGGGCGCGAAGCCGTTCGCCTTGAGCGCCGCGACGGTCATCGCGGTCATGATCTGCTGCTCGGTGAAGGCTTTGCCGCCGACGACGATCGTCTGCGCCTGCGCGTGGACGACGCCGCAGATGAAGCCTGCGAGCGCGACCAGCAGCCTGCCGCATGCCTGTCTCATGCTGTCTCCTCCTCGTGGAATCCGTTAGCCGTTGCGCAGCGGGTTCACGCCGCGCGGCACGAACCAATACTGCGCCTGCCCGAACAAAAAATCCACGGCCACCGCGAGCAGCGCCGTCGGGATCGCGCCGGCGAGCATCATCGCGTGCTGCTGCAGGTCGATGCCGGTGAAGATGAGCTCGCCCAGGCCTCCGCCGCCGATCAGGAAGGCGATCGGCGCGGTGCCGACGTTCACCGCCATCGCCGTGCGCACTCCGGCGAAGATGACGAACAGCGCGTTCGGCAGCTCGACTCTCGCGAGAATCGCGCGCGGACCCATCCCCATGCCGCGCGCGGCATCGACGACGTGCGCCGGCACCGCGCGGATGCCCTCGTAGGTGTTGCGGACGATCGGCAGCAGCGTGGCGATCCACAACCCCACGATCGCCGGCAGCGCGCCGATGCCGAGCAGGCTCATCATCAGCGCGAGCTTGCCCAGCGTGGGGATCGAGGTCGCCATGTTGACGGCCTGGATCGCGCCGTCGGCCCAGCGCGCCATCCAGGGCCGCGACAGCCAGACGCCGATCGCCACGCCGGAGACGATCGCCGCGGAACCGGAGACCGCCACCAGCACGAGGTGCTGCCTGGTGAGGTAGACGATGTCCTTCCTGTAGCTCAGTATCTCGGCCGCCAGGCCGGAGGCGACGAGCGCCCACGTGATCGCGAGCACGATCGCGGCGAGCACCGCGTACGGAAGCCGCGGACGCAAGGCGGCCGCCGCGCTCATGTCGCGTCGTCGATCGCGAGCCGCGCCGCGACCGCCTTCCGGGTGACCACGCCGAGCAGCCGCCCGGCTTCGTCGATGCAGCGCAGGCGCTCCACGTCGCGCTCGAGAAAGAGCGTCGCCACGCGGCGCAGATCTTCGTCGGGCGAGACGCCTGGCGCTTTCGGATCGACGGCCCCAGCGTCGGCTTCGGTCATGATCTCCCGCACCCGTGTGAGCCGCAGCCGCTTGAGCGTGCGGTCGTGCCCGACGAAGCCGGCGACGAACGCGTCGACCGGATGTGCAAGCAGCTCGTCGGGCGCGGCGAACTGCACCAGCCTGCCCTGGTTGAAGATCGCGATGCGATCCGCCATCTTGACCGCTTCGTCGATGTCGTGGCTCACGAAGAGGATCGTCTTGCGAAGCTTCTGCTGCATCCTCAGGAATTCGTCCTGGATCGCCTCGCGGTTGACCGGGTCCAGCGCCGCGAAGGGCTCGTCCATCAGCAGCACCGGCGGGTCGACCGCCAGGGCCCGGGCGACGCCGACGCGCTGGGCCTGTCCGCCGGACAGCTCGCCAGGATAGCGGTCGGCGAAGGTTCCAGGCGGCAGCGCGAGGAGCGCGAGCAGCTCCTCGGCTCGGCGCCGCCGCCGCGGCGCATCCCAGCCGAGCAGCCTCGGCACGACGCCGATGTTATCGGCGACCGTCATGTTGGGGAAGAGCCCGATCTGCTGGATCACGTAGCCGATGCCGCGCCGCAGCTCGACCGGATCCACCGCGTCGGTGTCGCGCTCGCCGAGAAAGATCTTGCCGGCGGTCGGTGCGACCAGCCGATTGATCATGCGCAACGTCGTGGTCTTGCCGCAGCCCGACGGACCGAGCAGCACGCAGGTCTCTCCGCCGGCGACCTCGAAGCTGACGGCGTCGACGGCGGTCACGCTGCCGCGCGGCGTGGCGTAGGTCTTGCTGAGCGCTTCGAGGCGGATCATCGCCGGTCACCGTCCCGCGGCAAGGCCCTTGGGCGTGAGCCGCTTCTGCAGCTGAAGCAGCGCGTAGTCGGCGGCGATCGCGAGCAGCCCCAGCGCCAGAGCGCCCGTGACGAGCTGACGGATGTCGGACTGCGAGATGCCGCGGCTGATGAACGTGCCCAGGCCGCCGGCGCCGATGTACGCGGCGATCGCAGTCACGCCGATGTTGATGACGACCGCGATCCGCACGCCGGCGATGATCACCGGCAGCGCGATCGGAATCTCGACGCGCGCGAGCCGCTGCGGCACCGACATCCCCATGCCGATCGCCGCGGAGCGCAGCGCCGGATCGACGTTGCGGATCGCGGTGTAGGTATTGCGAATGATGGGCAGCTGCGCGTAGAGCATCGCCGCGATCACGGCGGGGAGCCAGCCGATCCCCTGGCCGATCTTCGAGAGCAGGGGAATGAGCACGCCGAAGAGCGCGATCGACGGGATCGTCATCACGATCGAGCCGAGATAGAGCACGGTGTCCGCGGTGCGCCGGCTCTGGGTGATCGCGATGCCGATCGGCACGCCGGTGATGATCGCCACGCCCACCGCCACGCACACGATCGAGAGGTGCTCGAGCGTGCGCTCGCCGATCGCAGGGAGGTTGTGCAGGATGAATGCCAGCGTTTCCACGACCGCTCCGAGGCGCGAAAGCAGCGGTCCGCCGAGCCTCAAGCGGTCCGCATCGCGCGAGAGTGTTTCAAATGCCTCCGGCTTGGTCAATCGCTCGGATGCCGCCGGCACGGACGAGCGAAAACGTGCGATAGTTCGCGTTTCGTCCCGTCATCGAGACATCCCCATGAGCGCCTCTTCGCGATCGTCGCTTCTGCAGCGCCTTGACCAGGGGCCGGTTGTCTGCGCCGAGGGCTACGTGTTCGAGCTCGAGCGCCGCGGCTACCTGCAGGCCGGCGCCTACGTGCCGGAAGTCGTGCTCGAGCACCCGGAGGTCGTCGCGCAGCTCCACCGCGACTTCGTGCACGCCGGCTCCGACGTGGTCGAGGCGCTCACCTACTACGCGCATCGCGAAAAGCTGCGCGTGATCGGTCGCGAGCGCGACCTCGAGCCGATCAACCGCAAGGCGCTGCAGATCGCCAAGACCGTGGCCGGGGAGACCGGGGCGCTCCTCGCCGGGGACGTATGCAACACCAACGTCTTCGATCCCGCAGAGGCGGGTTCGCGCAGAGCGGTCCGGGCCATGTTCGAGGAGCAGGTGGGCTGGGCGGCCGATGCCGGCGTCGACTACATCGTCGGCGAGACGTTCTCGTGGGGCGAAGAAGCGCTGATCGCGCTCGAGGTGATCAAGGCGGCGAAGCAGACCGCGGTGATCACGCTCGCGATGCATCAGGAAGACGTGACGCGCGAAGGCTGGGGGGTCGCCGAGACGTGCAAGCGGCTCGCCGATGCCGGCGCGGACGTTGTCGGGCTCAACTGCATCCGGGGCCCGGCCACGATGCTTCCGCTCCTCAAGCGGATCCGCGGCGCGGTGCGAACGCCGCTGGCCGCGCTGCCCGTGCCGTACCGCACGACGCCCGAGCAGCCGTCGTTCCAGTCGCTGCGCGACCCCCGTTGGCACGGAGACTGGGGATCGCGGCCGTTCCCCACGGCGCTCGATCCGTTCGTGTGCAACCGCTTCGAGATCGCCGAGTTCGGGCGCGAGGCGCTGGCGCTGGGGGTGCGCTACCTCGGCGTGTGCTGTGGGGCGGGGCCGCATCACATCCGCGCGCTGGCCGAGGCGGTCGGCAAGCGGCCGCCGGCGAGCCGCTATTCGGCCGACATGTCCAAGCATGCGTTCCTCGGCTCGCACGAGCGGATCAAGCAGGTGCAGAAGGAGTACGCGGACAAGCTGTGATGCGGCCGCGCGACGCTCGCAAGCCCTCCGGGCTGCCGATCGGCCGTGCTGCCGGCTTTTCTCCAGGAGACTTCCCGATGTTTGCCCGAACCGCATGGATCCTCGTCTTTCTCTGTGTTGCCGGAGCGGCCTGCGCGGACGACTCGCGCCTCGACGACGTGGCGAAGCGCGGCAGCCTGCGCGTGTGCACGCCGGGCGACTACAAGCCCTTCAGCCTCGCGAAGGCCGACGGCAGCTTCGAAGGGATCGACGTCGACCTGATGCAGGCGATGGCCAAGTCGCTCGGCGTGGAGGCGAAGTTCGTCAAGACGAGCTGGCCCAAGCTCATGGACGACTTCGTCGAGAAGTGCGACATCGCGGTCGGGGGCATCTCGGTCACGCTCGAGCGCCAGAAGCGCGCGTTCTTCACCGCGCCCTACATGGTCAACGGCAAGGCGCCCATCACCCGGTGCGAGAACGTCGCGAAGTTCCAGACCGTCGCCGACATCGACAAGCCGGGCGTGACCGTGATCGAGAACCCGGGCGGCAGCAACGAGCGCTTCGCCCGCGCCAGCTTCAAGCAGGCGAAGATCGTGATCTTCGACGACAACACGAAGATCTTCGACGAAATCCTGAAGGGCAACGCCGACGTGATGATCTCGGAGTCGGTGGAGACGATCGTCCAGTCGAAGGCGCACCCGGGGCTGTGCGCGGTGAACCCGGAGCGCCCGTTGCAGTACGGCGAGATGGCGTACCTGATTCCGCGCGGCGACGCCACGTTCAAGGCCTGGGTCGACCAGTGGCTGCACCTCGCCAAGCAGACCGGCGACTACGACCGGACGCTGGCCGCCTGGCTCAGGTAGTCTCACGACCGGAAACAGGCGACATCGGCTGCGGCGCGTCCGACCCATGGCGGCGATGCTTCCGGCGCTCGGCCTCTCCCGCGAGGAGATCTTCGCGCGGATGAAGGCATTCTCGGCCGGGGATATCGACTGGCGGCGAGGTCGCTCGCCCCTGTACGTGTTCAAGGCAAACGACGAGATCGCCGCGCTCGGCCGCGACGCCTTCGTCGAGTTCTTCACCGAGAACGCGCTGGGCGGGAAGCGCGCGTTCTTCGGATTGAAGAAGATGGAGGACGAGGTCGTGGCGATCGGCCTCGCGCTCTTTCGCGCACCCGAGGGGGCCCAGGGCTACTTCACGACTGGCGGCTCGGAGAGCATCGTCGGCGCGGTGAAGGCCTGCCGCGACTTCGCGCGCGCGCAAAGCGCTCGCCCGGACCGGCGCGGCAACATCGTCGCGCCGTACTCGGCACATCCGGCCTTCACCAAGGCGGCGCGGCTGATGGACCTCGAGCTGCGGCGCGTTCCGGTCGCGCGGGACTATCGCGCCGACGCGGCGGCGATGGCGCGCTCGATCGACGCGGATACGCTGCTCCTCGTGGGATCGGCGCCGTGCTTTTCCTACGGCACCGTCGACCCGATCGCGGAGCTGGGACGCCTCGCGCAGGAGCGCTCGCTCTGGCTGCACGTCGACGCCTGCGTGGGGGGCTACCTCGCGCCGTTCGCGCGGCGCGCCGGCTACGCCGTGCCGGAGTTCGATTTTTCCGTGCCGGGCGTCACCTCGATCTCGGCGGACCTGCACAAGTTCGGCTTCTGCCCCAAGCCCGCGTCGACCGTGTTCTACCGCACGGCGGATCGCGCGGCCTGCCAGCCCTTCGCGACCGACGACTGGCCGGGGGGAATGTTCGCGACCGCGACCCTCGTGGGGACGCGCCCCGGCGGCGCGGTTGCCGGCGCCTGGGCCACGCTGCACGCGATGGGGGAAGCGGGCTATGTCGCGACGGCGCGCGACATCATGGAGCTCGCAGCCGCCTATCGCCGCGGCGTCGAGGCGACAGGCTTCGCGGTCCTCGGCAAGCCGGACCTGTCGATCCTGGCCTTCGCGGCGCGGGACGCCGACACTCTGCGGGTCGCGGAAGCGATGGCCTCGCGCGGCTGGCTTCCGGGACTGGTGCGCCACCCTCCAGCGCTGCACCTCATGCTCTCGATGCTGCACGCTCAGGCGAAGGACGACTACCTGCGCGACCTGGCCGATTCGCTCGCCGAGGCGCGCTCGCAGCGCGGCGAGGCTAAGCTGGATGTAACCTATTAGCGCTCGAATCCACCAGGGGAGGAAACCAAGATGAACGGACCGTTCTCGCGCCGCGACGCGCTCAAGCTCGCGCTCAACATGGCTGTGGGGACCTTCGCCGGCGGCGCGCTGCTGCGCCCGCGCAGCGTTTCCGCGCAGCAGGTCGGCGCCGTGCTCGGTCACTTCGGCTCGGCCAATCCGCAGACGCTGGGCAAGGCGAATGGCGGCTTCGCGAAGGCGCTCGGCGCCAACGTCAAGACGGATTACGTGACCGTGAGCGGCGGGCCGCAGGTGATCGCCGCGATCGCGGGCAACAGCATGGACCTCTGCAACGTCGGCTCCTCGCCGATGGTCGTCGGCTTCGCACAGGGCATCAAGATGTCGATGGTCTACGTCGAGAAGTACATCACCGACAGCGAGTGCCTCGCCGTGCGCAAGGACTCGGGCATCAACACCCTCAAGGACCTGAAGGGCAGGAAGATCGGGCTGCCGTTCAACACCTCGGTGCACTTCGCGATGCTCGCCGGCCTGAAGACCGCGGGGCTCACCGCCGCGGACGTGAACCTCATCAACATCAAGGCCGATTCGATCCTGGCCACGTGGCAGCGCAAGGACATCGACGGTGCATACATCTGGTACCCGATTCTCGGCGACTGCGTCGCGGACAACGGCAGGATCCTGCTCAAGACCGGCGATCTGGCCGCCAGCGGCACGCTGGTCTTCGACGGCATCGTCGTGCGCGACGCGTTCAAGCGGGAGCATCCGGAGCTCGTGCTTGCGTATCTCAAGGAGTACGACCGGCTCGCCACGATGTACGAGAAGGAGCCGCAGGAAGTGGTGAAGGTGCTCTCGCCGTACCTCGCGATGACGCCCGAGAAGACGATGGACTACATCAACACCTTCCATCCCGTGCCGGTCAAGGAGCTCGCGAGCGACAAGTGGATGGGGCTGCCGGGCGCGAAGGACACCGGCGTGCTGCGCACGCTCCAATCGCAGGCGGAGTTCCTCAAGGCCGCCGACCAGCTCAATACCATCCCGCCGAGCTGGGCGCCGTTCGTCGACTCGACGTTCCTCGCCAAGATGGTGTGACCACCGGCGGAGCGATGCTCGAACCGGTCGCGCTGGCCGCGCCGGCGCGGCGGGCGTCGGCGAAGCTCGTCGTCGAGGGCCTGTCCAAGCGCTTCGGCGCGGGCAGGGACGCGGTGGCGGCGCTGCAGCCGATCGACCTCGCGATCGCGACCGGCGATTTCCTGGCGATCGTCGGGCCCTCGGGCTGCGGCAAGAGCACGCTGCTCAACCTGATCGCCGGGTTCGAGACGCCCACCACCGGGCGCGCGCTGCTCGACCGCCGACCGATTGCCGGCCCGGGGCCCGAGCGCGGCGTGGTGTTCCAGCAGGGCGCGCTCTTCACCTGGATGTCGGTCGAGGAGAACGTCGCCTTCGGTCCGCGCGCGCTCGGCCGCAGCGCGAGCGAAGCGCGCGAGATCGCCGCGCGCTATGTCGAGCTCGTCGGCCTGGGAGGATTCGGCAGGCGCTACCCCTACGAGCTCTCCGGCGGCATGCAGCAGCGCGTGGGCATCGCCCGTGCGCTCGCCAACGAGCCGGAAGTGCTGCTGATGGACGAGCCCTTCGCGGCGCTCGACCAGCAGACCCGCGAGCTCCTGCAGGAGGAGATCCGCGCCATCTGGCGCCGCACCGGCAAGACGATCCTGTGGATCACGCACAGCATCGAGGAGGCGCTGTTCCTCGCCACGCACGTCGTGGTGATGACCGCGCGCCCGGGCCGGATCAAGGCCGCGTTCGCCTGCGGTTTCTCGCGCGAGGCCGATCCGCTGATCGCCACCACCGCGCCCTTCGCCGAGGCGAAGCGCGCGATCGTCGCGCTCTTGCGCCAGGAATCACTCGAGGCACAGCGCCAAGAAGCCTCGGTTTCCAGCGCCGACCGATGACCGACGCCGCGGACGCCATCACCGAGGATCTCCCGCCGGCGCGGCGCACGGCGAGGCGCGATCGCTGGCTCGGGCTCGCGTCGTTCGCCGCCATGCTCGGCCTGTGGCTCGCCCTGACCGGCAGCGGGCTGTGGCCGCCGCTGGTGCAGCCGGCGTTCCTGCCCTCACCGGTCACCGTGGCGAAGACCTTCGTGAAGCTCGCGAACACCGGCTACCAGGGGCACACGCTCGCGCACCACTTCCTGGTGAGCCTGATGCGCTTCGGCGTCGCCTTCGTCTTCTGCGTGCTGTTCGGCGTGCCGGTCGGACTCCTGATGGGCATGCACAGCGGCGTGCGCGCGGCGCTCGATCCGCCCATCGAGACGACGCGCCCGATCCCCAAGCTCGCGCTGCTGCCGCTGTTCATCATCTGGTTCGGCATTGGCGAGCTCGCGAAGACGATCGTCATCATCACGGCGCTCTTCCCGCTGATTTCGATCTCAGCCATGCAGGCGGTACGCTCCGTGTCGGTGCGCAAGGTCCAGGCGGCGCAGTCGCTCGGCGCGAGCCGGGCGACGATCTTCCGGCGCGTGCTGCTGCCCGCGAGCCTGCCTGGCATCTTCACCGGCATGCGCGTCTCGGTGGGCATCGGCGTCACCATGCTCGTGGGCGCCGAGATGGTCGCCACGAGCGACGGCATCGCCTGGATGGCGCTTACGGCGGCGGACTTCGTGCAGACCGACGTGGTGCTCGTCGGCGTGCTGATCATGGCCGCGCTCGGCTACGGACTCGATCAGCTGTTTCGCGCGCTCGAGCGACGGGTCGTGCACTGGGCGGGACGCGACTGACGCGCCGGGCCGCCGCGGTGGCGGGCGGTATCATTCGAACGGAGCCTGACGATGACGAGACTCACCCTGGAGCTCGCGCTGCGCGTGATCGCAGGCGCCTTCGCGAAGGCGGCCGACATCGGCTGCGTGCCGCTGACCGTCGTGGTGCTGGATGCAGGCGGGCACGAGGTCGCCGTGCAGCGCCAGGACCGCTCGGGCATCCTGCGCGTCGAGATCGCGCGCGCCAAGGCCTGGGGCGCGCTGGGCATGGGTTACGCGAGCCGCGAGATCGCCGAGCGCGCGCAGAAAGCGCCGGCGTTCGTCGGCGCCTTGGCTTCCGTCTCGCAGGGCCGCGTGGTCCCCGCCGCGGGCGGAGTGCTGCTTCACGACGAGGAGCGCAACCTGATCGGGGCCGTCGGCATCAGCGGCGACACCTCCGATCGCGACGAGGAGTGCGCGCTCGCGGGCGTCGCGGCGGCGGGATTGAAGCCGTAGCGGAGCCGAGCCGGCTCCGGCGCACGAAAGGAGCGGCGTTGACAGCACCCGGCGGTCTTGGATAGCGTAGGCGAAGCGGCGCTGCTCGCGGCTTGCCGGGGAGGAGATCCATGGACATCAAGCGCATCGACCACTATTCGATCCGCACCACCGACGTCGAAGCCTCGCGCAGGTTCTACACCGAGGTGATCGGGCTCAGCGTCGGCCCGCGACCGGAGTTCCCGTTTCCCGGGCTCTGGCTGTACAACGGCCAGCCGCCGGCGGATCTCGAGCACTCGGCGGGCAACTACGGCATCGTCCACGTCATGGGCGTCGACCCGAACGCCCCGCAGGGACTGGTCGATACGCTGGGCTATGTCGACCCCGACACTCTCAAGGGCAGCACCGGCGCGCTCGATCACATCGCGCTCTCGGTCACCGGCCGGGGAAGCATGGTGACGCGATGCAGGAGCGCCAACGTCGCCTATTTCGAGCGGACCGTTCCCAACCTCGGCCTGCACCAGATGTTCCTGAAGGACCCGAACGGCGTGATCATCGAGCTCAATTTCCCCGCGTCGGAGGCGCCGAAGGAGAAGGACGCGGCGACGACTGAAGCGTTCCGCTGACGCTTGGCCTCGCGCGAAGCCCGCTCGTCCTCGCCGGTCATCAGCTACGAGCAGGCGCTCGCCAGCGTGCACGCGCTCGCGCCGGAGCTCGCGGCGCGGGCCGCGGAGGCCGACCGCTCCCGGCGGATTCCCGACGAGACCTTGCGCGAGCTGCACGCGACGGGACTGATGCGCGTACTGCAGCCGCGCCGCGTCGGCGGATCGGAGCTTCCCTGGGTGTCGCTGATCGACGTCGGCTCGGCGCTGGCCGCAGCCTGCGCGTCGACCGCGTGGAACTGGGCCAACTACGCGGTGCACCACTGGATGCTCGCGTTCTGGCCCGCCGAAACCCAGGACGAGATCTGGAGCGCGGATCCCGATGTGCTGATCGCCTCGTCGGTGGTGTTTCCCGCCGGCCGGGCGATCCGCGTGCCCGACGGCTATCGGCTCTCGGGGCGCTGGCCGTTCTCGAGCGGGGTCGATCCGAGCTGGTGGAACATGCTTGGCGGCATCGTCGAGGGCGAGCCTGCCGAGCTCCGCATCTTCCTCCTGCCGCGCGAGGACTATGCGGTCGTCGACAACTGGCGCGTGATGGGCCTGCGCGGCACGGGAAGCAACGACGTCGAGGCGAAGGACGTGTTCGTTCCGGAAGCGCGCAGCCTCGCGGTCGACGCCACCCGCGGCGGGGCGAAGCATCCCGGTGCGGCAATCAACCCCGGCGCGCTCTACCGCATTCCGGTCTTCGCCACGTTTCCCTACATGCTCACCGGCATCGCGCTCGGCATCGCGCAGGGCGCCTGCGACGATTTTCTGCGGACGGCGCGAGGGCGCGTGGCGCGCTACTCCGGCAGGAACCTCGCCGACATGAGCGCGATCCAGATGAAGATCGCGGAGGCCTCGGCCTGCATCGACACCGCGCGGACGATCATGCGCCGGCGCTGCGAGGAGGCCCAGGCGATCGCCGAGCGCGGCGAGGTGCCCAGGATGGCGATCAAGGCCGCCTGGCGGCGCGACGGTGCGTTCACCGCGGGACTGTGCGAGCGTGCGGTCGACGTGCTGTTCAAGTGCGGCGGCGGCGCTGCCCTTTTCGACGAGCATCCGCTGCAGCGGGCGTTTCGCGACATCCACGCCGCGACCGCGCACATCTCGATGATCTGGGAGCCTCAGGCGACGACCTTCGGTCGCGTCGCGCTGGGCCTCGAAAGCGACAATCCGACGCTGTAGGCGCTCGTCGCTCCGGCGCAGGCCGGGGCCCGAGTTCCATCGTTGTCCTTCGCGACCGAAATTGGATGCCGGCCCGCGCCGGTATGACCGGCGACAGCACCTGGCCTACATCCCCAGATACAGCTTGCGCACGAGCTCGTTGTCGGCAAGCTCTTCGCGCGTGCGGCCCTCGTAGGCCAGCTTCCCGTGGACGATGACGTAGCCACGGTCCGCGATCTTGATCGCCTGGTGGAAGTTCTGCTCCGCCATGAGGACGGTGAGCGCCCGGGCCTGCTTCAGCTCGCGGATCTTGTCGATGGTGTGGATCACGAGCAGGGGTGCGAGACCGACCGAAGGCTCGTCGATCAGCAGGATCCTGGGCGCGGTCATCAGCGCGCGAGCGAGTGTGAGCATCTGCTGCTCTCCGCCGCTCATGCTGCCTGCGAGCTGCCTGCGGCGCTGCGCGAGCACGGGAAATGTCGCGAAGCAGAACTCGAGATTGCGCGCGAGCTGGGCACGGGCGATCCGGCGGTGCGCGCCGAGGAGCAGGTTCTCCTCGACGTCGAGGCGGGGAAACAGCCGCCGGCCTTCCGGGACGAGCGAGATGCCGAGATCGACGATCGCCTCCGGCTTGAGCCCGACGAGATCGTGCTCGACGTCGTCGATGGTGGCGGTGATGCGGCCGGCCTTCGGCACGACGATGCCCATGATGCATTTCATGAGCGTGCTCTTGCCGTTGCCGTTGGTGCCGAGCAGCGCCACGGTCTCCGCGTCGTTGACCGACAGCGAGATGCGGTCGAGCACCTGGACCGAGCCGTAGCCCGCGCTCAGCTCGTCGACGCGGATGCTATTCGCCAAGGTAGGCGGTCACGACTTCGAGGTTGTTGATGACCGCCTTCGGGTCGCCGTCGGCGATCTTGCGGCCGGCGACGAGCACCGCGATCCGGTCGGAGAACTTCATCACCGCGCGCATGACGTGCTCGATCATGATGACCGCCACGCCCTGATCCTTGAGGCCGAGCAGCAGCGTCAGGATGTCGTCGGTCTCGGAGGTCGAAAGGCCGGCCATCGCCTCGTCGGAGATCAGGAGCGATGGCTTCGCGGCGACCGCGCGCGCGAGCTCGAGCTTGCGCATGTCGACCTGGGTGAGCCCGCCGGACATCGCCGTCGCCTTGTCCTTAAGCCCTACTTGCTCGAGTACCCGCATCGCCTCGTCGACGACGCCGTCGAGAGGAAGCCTGTCGTGCCCCCTGGCGGCGTAGTGCAGGGGGATGCGCAGGTTGTCGAGCACTGACATGCTGGCGAAAGGCTTCGGGATCTGGAAGCTCCGCGCGAGCCCGTGCCGGACCCGCCGGTGGGGAGGCTCCCCGCCGATCTCGCGGCCGCCGAAAAGGATCGCGCCCTCGTCGTTGCGCAGCGTGCCCGACAGGCAGTTCACCAGCGTGCTCTTGCCCGAGCCGTTCGGGCCGATCAGTCCCAGGCGCTCGCCGGGCGCGACCTCGAGATCGACGCGATCGACCGCGGTGAAGCCGCCGAAGCGTTTGGTTAGACCCGTGACGCGAAGCAGAGGCTCGGTCATCGGCTAAGTCGTCGCCCCGGCCTCAGTTGACCCGTGAACCGGGGCCCAGGTTGCTGTCAATTCCGCTCGTCCGCAACGAAATTGGATCTCGGCCTGCGCCGGGATGGCGGCGACCATCAGCTCTTCCTCCTCCGCCACGCTTCCACCCAGCCCATGATGCCGTTCGGCGCGAGCGTGACGAAGACGACCAGCAGCACGCCGACGATGAGCAGGTTCCACGCCGAAGAGACCGTGACCTGCACCACCTGCTGCACCGTGCCCAGTAGCACGGCGCCGATCAGCGGGCCGAGCCAGCTCGTCATGCCGCCGATCAGCGGCATGGCGATGCTGTTCACGGCGTAGGAGAGGTTGAAGGCCGCGCTCGGCTCGACGTACGACAGGTAATACGGCAGCGTCGTCCCGGCCATGCCCATGAGCGCCCCGCTGATCGTCGCCGCCAGGAGCTTGAGCCTGAGCGTGGGAACGCCGGCGCATTCGGCGGCGATCTCGTCGTCGCGGATCGCCGCCAGCCCCCGGCCGAAGAAGGAGCGCTCGATCGCCCTGGCGACGATGAGCGCGACCGCGGTCATGAGCACCATCGCGAAGTAGAGCAGGTGGATGTACCGCGGCAGGCCGAAGGGCACTTCGCGCGGCAGGATGATATAGGCGCCGCGTGCCCCGCCGACGTAGTTCCAGTTCACGACGAAGGTGTAGAGAACGACCGAGAGCGCGAGCGTGGCGATCGCGAAGAACACTCCCCGCATGCGCAGCGTGAGATAGCCCACCGCGAGCCCGAGGAGCCCCGCCACGAGGGTCCCGGCGACGATCATCACGGGCAGCGGGAGCTGCAGCGCCTTGTGCAGGAAGACGGTGGTGTACGCGCCCGCCGCGAAGAAAGCCGCGGAGCCGAAATTCACGTAGCCCGTGTAGCCGCCGAGCAGGTTCCAGGCGGTGGCCAGCACGATGAACTGCAGCACCGTGTACGCGGCGGACAGGAAGTAGTCGTTCGCGACCCAGCGGCTCGCCGCCATCACGGCGATGGCGATCGCGAAGGTGATCGCGGCGAACGTCCGGGTTCTCATCGGCCGAGCAGTCCCGTCGGCCTGAAGGCGAGCGCTGCGAGCAGCGTGCCGAAGGACACGGCCGGAGCCCACGACGGCCCGAAGAACGTCGAGGTGAACGACTCCGCGAGCCCGAGGATGAACGCGCCCAGCAGGGTCCCCCAGAGCGAGCCCATGCCGCCCAGCACGCACACGGCGAATACGAGCCCGATGTACTCGCGCCCGACAGCGGGCTGCACCGGCTGGATCACGATCAGGAACGCGCCGGCCACGCCGGCCGTCACGATCGACAGCGCGAAGGCGAACTCCTTCACCCGGACCGGATCGATCGCCATCAGGCGCAGTGCGAGCTGGTCCTGCGCGACCGCCAGGACCGCACGGCCGAAGAAGCTCCTCGAGAGGAAGAGCTGGAGCCCCGCCACCATGACGATCGACACGACGAAGGGAACGACGAGCCGCAGCGGAAAGTCGATCGCCCCCAGGCGCAGCGTCACCGACGAATACGGCGTCTCGACCAGGCGGTAGTCGACGCCGAAGATGAGCACCAGCGCCACCTCGGTGATGAAGAGGATGCCGAAGAAGAATGCCAGCCCGCGCAGCGACTCCTGGCCGCGCCGCTCGAAGCACAGGTAGTAGACCCGATAGATGAGCATCCCGAGCGCGAAGAACGCGGGCGAGAGCGCGATCGAGACCAGGATCGGGTCGAAGCCCAGCCGGTCGTTGACGATGTAGGCGATGTACGAGCCGACGATGATGAAGGCCGGGTGGGCGATGTTGACGACGTCGAGCATCCCGAAGGAGATCGAGATGCCCACGCTGACCGCCGCATAGAAGCCGCCGAGCAGGATGCCGGCGACAATGGCGTTCAGCACCAGCGCCGTCGGGAATTCCACAGCGTGTCGCGTCCGCGAATTCCCGACGGCTGCTCGGCGGAGATTACTTTCTGTTGTCCTGGTACGGCGTCTGCACGTCGCCGGTCTTGTACGAGGCGGGATAGAGCACGGTCACGCGGCCGGGCTTCATCCACTGCTCGAGGTCGTTACCGGCCACCGCGTGGTACTGCACCGTCAGCATCCGCGGAACGGACCATTCGCCGTTCTTGGCGAAGCGCACCTTGCCTACGTAGGTGTCGAACTCGTACTGGTGCATGTAGTCGGCGAGCTTGGTCTGGTCGAGCGAGCCGGTCGCCTTGATCGCTTGCTCGAGCACCTGCATCATCGCGTAGGCGTAGGGCGGCAGGTAGAAGCCGAGCGGATCGACGCCTTCCTTGACCGCGCGTCCCTGGTACTTAGCGAGGAACTGCTCGAGGAAGGGGTACTTCGCCGCGACCTCGGGCGTGTACGACTCGTAGTTGACGATGCCGTTCAGGAGCGGCCCGAGCTGCGTCCTGAGCGAGGCGAACTGCGGGCCGACGAGGCCGCCGCCGAACATGCGCGTCTTGAGCCCCACCTCGTTCACGGCGCGCACCATCCCGGCCGAATCGGGCGGATACGACGCGAGGAAGACGAGATCGGGATTGGTCGCCTGGATCGCCCGCACGATCGGGGAGAAGTCGACCGTGTTCGGCGGGTAGCTCTTGTCGTAGACCACCTTCAGTCCCGCCTTCTTCGCGTTCGTGCGCGCGCCTTCCAGCGCGAGCGACGGATATTCCGCGTCGGCGCCGACCAGCGCCACAGTCTGCGGCTTGGGGTTGAGCGCCATCGCGACGTGGAAGAAACCCTCCGACCAGCCAACCGCCGGATCGGGTCCGGCCGGCATGATCTGGAAGTAGCGGTCGTAGTTGAACTTCGAGTTGACGTTGAGCCCGAACAGCGACATGAACACCATGTTCCGCTGCATCATGATCGGCATCGCGGGCGCGATGACGTTGGTGCCGTAGCCGGAGACCACCAGGTCGACCTTGTCGACGTCGAGCAGCTTGTTGTAGATGCTCGGGACCGTCGAGGGATTGGTCTGATCGTCGTAGTAGACGAGCTCGACCTTGCGGCCGAAGAGCCCGCCCCTCGCGTTCACGTCCTCCGCCCAGATCTGCATCGAGATCAGCGCCGCCTTGCCGTTGCCCGCTAGAGGGCCGGTGAGGCTCATGCCGAAGCCGATCTTGAGCGGCTGCTGCGCCTGCGCGGACAGCGCGAAGGCAACGGCGGTCAACCCCGCCGACAGCCAGATCTTGAGTCTGTTCATTGTCGTCCTCCTCCTAAGGAACGACGATGCTTACACAGCGGTTTCGGCGCTGTCAATTGACGTGAGCGCAGCTTGCGTCACCCCGGCGGAGGCAGGGGCGGAATTCCGGATCATCGAGGCCACTACGTGGCTAAATTGGATCCCGGCCTCGGCCGGGATGACCATCTCGTCATTTCGCCGGCGCCTGTTCCCGATACCAGTCCGCGATCTGGCCGCAGGTCCAGTGCAGCACCCCCGGCTTCGACAGAATGTAGCG